>Ga0209083_1000691_pt1 | contig 46771 bp, 49 predicted proteins | sample AM7aDNAmetaG_FD_184132 | JGI IMG/M metagenome (GOLD analysis project Ga0209083, IMG submission 184132) | Freshwater microbial communities from Finland to study Microbial Dark Matter (Phase II) - AM7a DNA metaG (SPAdes) (version 3) | ecosystem: Environmental > Aquatic > Freshwater > Lake ...
TCAGTCCGCTTTTCACCTGTGATATCTACCGCGATTCCCATAGCACCCGAAACCATTCCTAAACTATCGAAAATAGGTGTGACAATCGTATCAAAGAAAATATCCTGCACATGGCTGATTCCTGACCAGAGTTTTCCTGATAAAGCGGCCCTCATCCCCACGATAATTTCAGACACGTCTTTGTAAACGTCAAATACTGATTCTTCAACGACCTGCCCTGACTGGAGTCCTAACAATGAAAGAGACTTACCTTCAGAGAGAAGAAAGATCCCTTCTTTATCAACAAAGAAGATGACTCCATTCAGATTGGTCACTATGGTCTGGAGTAGACCTTCACTTTTCAGCAGTGCCATCTCTGTCAGCTTCCGGGAGGCAGCTTGCTTAATCTTGTGTGAAAGTTCAGCAAACTGCGAACCTGGGTCCCCACCTTTCTGGAGATAAAAATCCGCTCCGTTATTGATGGACTGGATAACTACTTCTTCCCTGCCTTTGCCAGTGAATAAGATAAATGGAATCTTCCCAAAGCGTGTCCTTACTTCAATGAGGAACTCAATGCCATCCATTCCTGGTATCTGGTAATCGGAAATTATAGCATCAAATTTTTCTTTTTCAAGGAGATCTGATGCAGAAATTGCCGAATCAATAGTTGTAACAGAAAATTCACCGGATTCCTTAAGGTAAAGTTTCGCGATTTCAAGGAGACCAAGTTCGTCATCAACATAGAGGACCCGGATAGCATCTACCATTATACTCTATTGTCCATTTCATTGTACATAATTTTTTTGCAATTAGATTTCGGATAACTTTGTTTTCTATATTCCCTTCGAGAATTGCGTCAATATCTTCATTCTAAAATTAAAACAAGCAAATATCAAAATATGGGCAGATAACAGGCTTCTTCAATTTAAAGATAATTGTAACAATTCAGCTCTTCGACCAGTATTGACCATCTGAATAGTTAGAAAATATTTAAAATAATACAGGGAATTCCCTCATTCATCATGCAGGAATGACATTTAGGCTCAATATTCTCTCTGGACTATATACCCGTAAACATCGCGAATTGATGATAACACACGGAACCCTTTTTCCGTTATGACATAATCCCCCCGCTCATGCCGCTGTATAATCATTCCCGCCTCCTGCAACTTTTTAATGTGAAAAAGGAGATTTCCACCCCGGAGTTTAGTCAGATGAGAGAGAGCCGAGAAAGTTTTTGTCCCGGCAGAGACTGCCTGCAGAATCTGAAATCGGATTGTACTAGCCACCGGTTCGATGATCTCTGATACAATCTTTTCATCAGGGAATTCAGTGATCGGAATAGAACATTCCCGCTGGTGGAGCATACCAAGCGAACGCATGAGATCAATCTGTTTCTCAAATAACCGACTTACTTCGCTGAAACAGGTGTCACATTTCTCAAACGGGCCTTTTTTCCGCATTTCTTCGATTTGAGATTTGTATGAACCCACTATCTCATCGGTAATTTCTCCATCTTTGATATGTTTGGATGTAGTGGTGAGAAAATCGAGAAATACCTGAAAACAGGAATCATGCATTGCGCAGTCCTGAACCATCTGGCCTGAGAGACAGTCGTGCACGCGATCTATATGATTCTTCGAGAGGATATCAGCGTATTCATTTTTCAGATCTGATACTATTGATTGAAGATGAACCTGGTTTGTCCGTTCGATAAATCGATGTAAATCACCTCGCAGTTCTTGAATCTCCTGCATGAGGGCATCATTGGTAGTTGATTTTTCCGAATTATTTTCCATGGGAAGTATTGATAACATGTTGGGTAGATGAGGATATAACTTTTAGAGTTAGATAAATGCACCTAGTCAGGCCAAAGTTATTATTATAACGCTCAAGTATATCATCTCAACACCCAACTTCTGTATGGTGAAGAACATGCCGATATGGAAATGTACTGATACTGAAGTGACCAAAGAAAAGGCAGAAGAATCTATTGCTCATCTGAAGGATGCCTGTTTTGGATGCAGCACTCACAGTGCTGACTGTTCGATCGGAAAAGCAGTCGGTGAAATTTCATCAATGATTAAGGAGTAAGAAGAATGACATCAATTAAAGAACAAATCCACGCACAGATATCCGGAGCTTTAGCAGGCGCAGCGTTCCCTATTGACACACCGGAAAAACTTATCGCCGCATTTCCAGCAGGAGCTGACACAACCTGCCAAGTTGGGGATGTAAAAATGACTGCCGGTGAAGCCGGGAAACTTCTCAAAGCGACAGACTTTCCCTTCCTGAGTGCAACACAGGTAGCGGATGTAATCGTAGAACGTGCGGGTCTTTAAAAAAAATCGACCAGAGAAGGAACGATATCCTGCTCATTCAAGGATAATAGTCGTTTGATCTATTCAAGCACCCTTTGAACTGCCTCTCTTTTTATTGATGGCGTGAAGAACACTGATGTGATGGTAATCTGTTTTTTGTACGTGGATATTGCAAAGAAAATTGTTGGTGGATAGGAATAACACGAAAGAAAATACGAGTTGACTATTTTAGGAGAAGTATGTTCACTCTGATTAAAGCTTATTACTCCTACTTTTGAAATGATGGGTATATGCATTTCATTATTTGTACTATTACCAAATAGGTTTTTTATTATCTTTCTTGCAGTAGAATAATTTAAAACCGAATTTTCGCATTTCGATAAATATCGCCGCAGATCTACGGTATTGAGGAAGGATATCGATTCTGGAATCTGTGATGCATCAAGTCTCGCACAACCCAATGAAAATGCCGCAAGGATCAGGTCATTCAACGTTACTTCCCATTTTTTCCTGATGAGATGAATATGTTCCAGATATTTTGAGGGAATAGTCTGGTCAGAGATTGATAGCATTAATTCAGATAAATAGTCAAATGGGCTTACTTCATATAAACCAGAGCCATTTAGGGAGCATCTGTTTTATTATTTAGTAACAAAAGGATACTGGATAAACATATCAGTTTTGAGGTTAAGCATGAAAGTAATCGCATTTAATGGAAGTCCAAGAAATGAAGGGAATACCTCCCTGCTAATCAGATGTACCTTACAGGAAATTGAAAAGGAAGGAATTAAGACTGAAATAATTCATATCGGGAGTGAAAAAATACATGGATGCACAGCATGTATGAAATGCTTTGAGAAGAAGGATCAGAAATGTGTGTATGATGATGATGTCCTTAACTCATGTATTGAGAAGATGATTTCAGCGGATGGAATTATCATTGCCTCACCTACATATTTCGCAGATATGACTCCTGAAACAAAGGCGTTAATTGATCGCTCTGGATTTGTTGCAATGGCTAATGGCAATCTCTTTTCTCGAAAATGTGGTGCAGGAATCAGTGTAGCACGAAGAGCAGGTGCTGTTACCACAGTTGATTCAATCAATCATTTCTTTGGAATAAATGATATGATAACAATTGGCTCCACCTACTGGAACATTGGAATCGGATTTGCTCCAGGAGATGTAGAAGGAGATGAAGAAGGTATGCAGACCATGAGACGTCTTGGTCAGAATATGGCATGGCAAATAAGAATGGCCAATCATCAGATTAAATAATTACTGATTTTCAGCCAGTTTTTAATAGAAATACTCTAGCTGAATAAAAAATATTTGGGAACTGTTCATACGAATGACCTACGGTCTTTTTCTCACCCGAATAATCGTCAGAAAATCAAGTCTATCAACCGTCGTAAGATTTTACTGAACGTGTAACCGATGGGCAGTTACGCACTTGATTGAACGATGGGAAATAAACACCCAATTAACCATCGTGAGATTGATAGTAACTCAGTTTCCCTTAACAGCTCATCCAGCGGCGAGGAGGCAGAAATCGTATCAACGATTTGAGCCAACGAGCGAATTTCTGGCAGAACCGGTCAGTGAGCGAAACGAACCCGGCTTTTAACCCGGTGCAACCGTTGAAGCAGCGAGAAGGACTGATGCATCAGCATATGTCCGACCGAAGCGATCTACAACGAATTAACTCCCTTCACTCCCATAACGCCACTTCCCATTCGGCACCGTGATTTCAAAACATGCTCCCTTCCCTGGAATCCCTGTTTCCTTCATCGTCATCCCTGTTATTGCAAGGATTTCACGGGTAAGAAACAGACCAAACCCGGTATTCTTCCCATAACCCCTCTCGAATATCATCTCCTTCTGGTCAGAAGGAATACCTATACCATTATCTTTCCATATAATCCGTATGTCATCATTATCAGTAATAACAGTTATATGGACTTCTGTTGCAGTCTCTCCATGACGTATTGTATTGTCTATCAGATTATGAAGTACCTTTTCAAAGAGTGAATCGGCAAATATCTGGAGAGATCCCGTTTCATTGATGACATGAATTGCAGGATTTCCGATAATTGCTACAATAGTTGATAATTTCACCCATTTAGGCTTAGATATACCTAGATCTTGATAATCCTTTGAGAAATCTATACTATTTTCAATTACCTTTAATGAATGTTCTATTTTATCAAGAAATGGTTCAATTTCTTCTATAATTTTTCGTTTTCTTGCGAGTTGTAAGAAACCCCGAATAACGATCACCTTATTATTTATGTCATGTCTGTTGACCTCGGACAATAGATTAAGTTTTTTATTTGCCTGATCTAGTGCCTCTTCAAACTGCTTACTCTCGGTAATATCGCGAATAATACCAATTATTCCTACAATCTCTCCATATCCATTAAAATGAGGGCTATAAATACCGGATATCCACCCTGATTTTTTAGTCTTTGGAACAAAGTAGGGTATATCGGGTGATCTGACGATTTCGCCTTCCAACGCCTGTTGTAACAGGATATCAACTTTCTGCTCCTGGAGGTGAGGGAATAGTTCAAAGGCATTTTTTCCAAGCGCTTCTGATTCTGTGATTCCCGTAAGTAACTCCATGAAAGGGTTCCAAACAAGATAATTAAAATTCCGATCGTAAACAATGATGCCTTCTTTTGCATTGTAGATAATTTCTTTTGTGAATTGTTCACTTTCCAGAAGTGCGTTTTCCGCCTTTTTACGTTCGGTAATGTCGAGGAAAGTTCCAATAAGGCCTCCAACAGATCCATCGTTATTGATGAAAGGAGCTTTATAAAAGATAACATCATGACGGGTACCATCTGCAAACATAAGCTCCGTCTCGTATCTCTGAATGATTCTATTCTCAAAAACTGTCTGGTCTGCGGCTTTGTAAATATCGGCAAGATCTTTCGGGAAAATCTCATAAACCGTTTTTCCAATCAGGTCACTACGAGTGACCCCAATATATTCCTCAAACGGTATATTGCATCCAAGATATTTCCCCTCAACATCTTTGTAGAAAATAGAGATTGGAAGGGTATCAATTAACGTTGCAAGGAAGTGGGAGTGTTCAGAGATCTGCTGCTCATATTGCTTATGTTCGGTGATATCAGTACAGAAAGCCATGTATTTTTCACGAGGCAACTCTACAGCATTAAGAATTACTGGTATTGTCTCACCGTTTTTTTTCTTGAGCAAGAATTCTACCTTTAATTTTCCAGTCTTTTTCAATTCAACAAATATTGGAAGACTGTCTTTCAAAGAATTGTGGTAATTCAGATCACGGATGGAGAGGGTGAGAAGTTCCTCTCGGGAATATCCAACCATTGAACATGCAGAAGGATTTGCATCCAGATAATTACCTGCTGCATCCACAATAAATATCCCTTCTGGAGAATTTTCGATATATGTTCGGTATTTCTCTTCGTTTTCTCGAAGTTTTTTTTCTACGATCCTACGTTCGGTCTCTGATGATATTGCGTCGAGTGCATAGGAAATGTCATCCCCTATATCACGTAATAAATTTCGTTCATCCTCTGTGAAAAAGTTAGGTTCGGTCGCATAGAGAGTCAATACTCCAAAAGGTTTATCCATATATCTGAAATTAACGGCAGCTGATGACTGGTATCCCCGTTTAAGTGCCTCTTCTCGCCATGGAAGCATTATTGAATCTGTAGATATATCACATGAGGTGATCACAGTACCCTCTCGAAATGCGGCAGCAGTGGGTCCTTTTCCAGTTGGCTTGTTTTCTGTTGTTGTGATAAAAATATTGTCCAAATATCCATTTTCATACCCTGCATGGGCTACAGGTTTTATTCTGTCACTATTTTCATCTATCAATCCGATCCAGGCCATATGAAAATGACCAAATTTAATGGCTATCTGGCAAATTGTGTTAAATAACTCATTCCTGTCACGAGTTCGGATAATAACATGATTAATTTGACTTAGAATTGAATAAAGACGATTTATGTAAAGAAATTTGTCATCAGCCCTTTTTTTGAGTGCTGCTGATCTGATCTTATGCATAAGTTCAGCAAACTGTGAATTAGGTTCGCCACCTTTCTGGAGATAGAAGTCTGCTCCGCTGTTGATAGCCTGGATTACCACTTCTTCCCTGCCTTTACCTGTGAACAGAATAAATGGAATTGTTCCAAAGCATCTCCGCACTTCAACAAGGAACTGAATGCCATCCATAACCGGCATCTGGTAATCGGAAACGATAACATCAAAATTTTCTTTATTGAGGAGATCTAATGCAGCAGGTGCTGAAGAGATGGTTGTAATAGAAAATTCACCTGAACTTTCAAGGAATAATTTCCCGATCTCAAGAAGACCGATTTCATCGTCAACATAGAGGACCCGGATAGCATCTGTCATTATACATAATTGTCTATCTGTTTGTACATACTTTTTTGCAATTAGATTTCGGGCATCTTTGTTTCCCCGGATACCCACGATTTATCCTGGCAATACGGTGCATCAATTGCAAAGCTGGGTTCGAACGGAGCGATCAACAGCAAATTAACTCGCTTCACTTCCATAACGCCAATTCCCATTCGGAACCATTATCTCAAACCTCACTCCTACCCCTTGTTCTCCAGTTTCGGTGATTGTAATACCGCTTATAGAAAGGATTTCTCTAATAAGAAACAACCCCAGACCAGTATTCTTTCCAAACCCTTTCTCAAAGGCCTTCTCTTTTTCAGCATCAGCAATACCTCCTCCATTATCCTCGTACCAAATCACCATATTACCCTCCCACTCATGACAGGATAATTTAATACAGTCTAAATTGTGTCCATGTCTGATAGAGTTTTCAACCAGGTTATATACCACTTTCTCAAGCATAAGATCAGCATAAATTGAAAGGTTACCAAGATCTGAAGTGAGGAGAACTTCTTTAAGCAGCCCTTGTATCTCACGTCGTTTTAAAATAATATCAATCTGCTGCCAGTCAGGAGCAACATCTCCGAGGTTCTGATACAGACCAGTGAACTCGATAAGAGCCTGAATTTCGTTTGATGACTGCCTGATGGCATCAAGTCGCCTTCGGGATACCTCATCAGTCACCTTCTCCTTAATCATTTCACTGTAAGCCGAGGTTATCATGATACGGTTGAGAATGTCATGCCTCGTAATACTTGAGAGAATCTTGAGTTTATTATTCACCTGGGTAACAGCGTCATGTGCACGGCGTATCTCATCTATATTATGGATCTGAATCAGCAAACAGGGTTCTGATTGAATAATGATCCGTGATATTGCAACTTCAGCAATGAAAGGAACACCATTTCGCTTTGCGAGATGCATCTCTTCATGGAGAATTGTTTCATCTGATCCAGCTTTTTCAAGCACATGGTGTATAGAACGTTGAGTCATTTGAATCTCAAGATCATCAAGATATTTTCCTCTTGCCTCAAGGTTCATATATTTAAACACATTCTCAAATCCCCGGTTCACTTCAAGAATCTGGTACGATGAATTCAGAATCAGGATCGGATCCGGTGTCTCCTCAAAAATGGAGATAAACTTTTCTTCGTTCTCTTTCAAAGCCTGTTCAATCCGCTTCCGAACCGTAATATCGACAAGAAGAAGTAGAATGGCCTGATTGTTATGATATTGAATCGGTGTGCCCTTAACAATCACTGTTCTCCGATTGTTATCTTTGGTGATAATTTCCGTTTCATACATGGAAGGTGTAAACCCTTTGAAAAGATGAGACATGTTCTCTGTAGCTACTTCCCGATATTCTTCAGCAAAGATGGAGATTACAGACAGTCCTATTACATCCTCCTCTTTACAACCGAGTATCGATGTCAACGCAGGATTAACATACCGGATTACTCCATCATATCCATATACCGCAATATAATCAGGCAGATTTTCAACCGTCGTAATGTACCCATCCATCTGTAGATAAGAGTACATTCATAATCTTTGGACGTTCCTTTGGATCGACATAAATTTGGGTAGTCATATCAGATGTAGCTGATATCAGTTCTTCCGGAGATGAATAGCCGAGCATGGAAACGAGAGCTGGATTTACCGCTAACAACTTACCATCAGGAATTGAGTGAAAAATCCCTATCGGTGCATGTTCAAAGAGATTTCTGAAATGTTCTTCACTATCCCTCAGTGCCTCTTCCGCTTTTTTCCGTTCAGTAATGTCACGAAGAATACCAATTAATAGGGGATTACCATGCTTGTCAAGCATGTAGTGCTTATAGATTTCAGCATAATAGGTAGAACCATCTTTCCGGTAATATTGCAGTTCGTCAATATATTCACGTTCTTTTTTTGGGTCTTTTAAAAATAACCTGTTTCGCTCAGTTTGTAATGGGAGATAATATGCAAGAGATTGTGGTGTCATCATCAGATCCCGTCGGGAGTGAAATACCTCTTCAACGGTAAAACCAGTCATGCGTGTGATTGACGGGCTCACGTAGGTGGGCTTATCATTTTTGAGATCCCATAAAAATTGAACGTCCGGCGAATTTTCCGAGAAAAGATGAAAAATTTTTTCGTTTTCTCGGAGAGCTTCTTCTGCTTTTCGTCGTTTGGAAATGTCACGGCTGACACCAATAATACCTGCAGGCTTGCCAAACTCATCATAGAAGACCCGGGTAACGACCTCAGTCCAGACGGTCGTTCCGTCTCTAACATGGTTGCTCGACTTCAATAACTACCGGACCGAGATCGATTCCGGCCATTATTGCTTTAAAACCCTCTTCTGTCCTCTGTTTTACTATGGGGAGTGATCCAGGATAAATAAGTTCTTCAGGTTTCTGCTGTAATACCTCTTCGGGAGTGTATCCCCTCAGCTGAAAAATCGAAGGGCTAATGTACGTATACACCCCTCTCAGGTCCATAATCCAGATTACATCTGTTGAGTTTTCTGCAAGGAGTCGATATTTCTCTTCACTGAGCCTGAGTTCATCCTCGCGTTTTTTTAAATTCTATCCTAATATTCTGAATCTCTTTCTGTAATTCATCTATATTTGTTTCTGATATCTTCAGGTGTTCGCGTAGAGAATGTGGGTCATTATTCATGATGCTGGCTCTTGAATCCCAAGAGAATTAATCTTACATGAGATTGATGCATCCTTTTCAAGTCCTTGACAAATATCTATGGTATTTTTTCTTTTCATCTTGTCAACATCCAACATATTCAGAATTTCATGATTAACAATCACCAGGGAGGTAACTAATTCGGGATGTGATCGATATAAATTCATGATATTTCACAATTCTCATAATTTTTCGAATTTGAACTTTCCTTCCGCCACCTGGATCTCAAACCTTACGCCAACGCCTTGTTCAACAGTTTCGCTTATGGTCATGCCAGTAATTGTCAGAATCTCCTGTGATATGAACAATCACTGTTCACACGAATAACCGACGGTCCTTTTATTTACCCAGATAACCGTTGGAAAATCAAGTCTATTAACCGTCTGGAGATTTCACGGAGCGTGTAACCGATAAACTGTTACGCACTCGAATGACCGGCGGGAAATTAATGGGCCTTGCAAGATTACCCGGTAATGTGTTCTCTCAATAAACCGGCTTCCTCTCGATGTAAACGAGGCGTATTAATCAGCAGACGATTACAGAAGGACGATGAGTATTAACTGTGGCAGAGTAAGACTAAACAACCATGATCCCAACCGTTAACATTCCCCGACACACCACTGAAATAAATTGTCCGGTTTGTAACGGAATTATAACTACAAATACAATTTCGGGTCATTTATTTGAGATCCAGTCACTCATTGAAATCGAATTGAAGTGCCCTAACTGTAAACGGCAAATCCTCATTGTTTGCCGACCAACAGTCTAATCCCGAGACACTCATGAGTACACCCTGGTCCTTCCTCCTTACCGAAAGAAACGTCTCAACGTTTCGTTCGCCGCAGCGAACCGGCAGAGGGAAGGCTCCGGTAGGCAGGAAGTCCCCTTCTTCGGCCGGGTAGGAGGGGCGGGCCTATAGGGGCCCGGGGTGGTCGAATGCCGGGGCAATACGCAAAAAAAGCCCCACACTCTCTCAATTCGACATCCATCGAAACCTTTACCAGACTCAAATGCATTCCCGTATGCGAGAGTGGTAAATGGTCACGAAATACCAAACCGGAACCCGTCTCGAGTACATTGCCCGGGACAAGCTCGAAAGTGCAGGATTCATTGTTGTCAGAAGTGCAGGTTCAAAAGGACCTCTCGATCTGGTCGCCTGGAAAGGGAATGACTTACGGTTCATCCAGTGTAAACGCACGAGATTAGAGGAGATCAACGCGAAAATTAATCAGGTCCTCTTCAAAAACGACTTATTGAAGATGCGATGACTCAATGAGCCTACCATTGCAAAGATTCAGCTATGGATCTCTTCACCCAAAGCCGGGTTACGAATCTATAACGTCCTCCCTAATGGCATCATCTCATCACAAGAATCTTTCTAATTTTAGTCTTTTTTCTTATTAAGCCATCACACATCCCTCAATTTACAAACGCCACAAAATAATTCTTATTCGCGTTCATTTACTTCTCGCCTTTCAGCCGGCTGAAACGGCAACCCAAAATGGGGTAGAGAACTATGCACAGTAAGTTCAGATGTTCAGACCGAAGGGAGTATCGGGTCGATTGTATCCGGTTCCCTGGAAAACTTCTCGAATGACAGTTACCAGATGTCGGGCTCAAGCCTGAATGTCCTTTCGCGAGATGGCAAATCCCGTCTCTTGCGTGAAATATCATTAGGGAATAATGGAGTAGACCACACCATTGCCTTCAGTCAGGACGGAGGTGAATCCGTCTATAGCGATGAAACAGAATCGGATTCTGTCGGCTCATCTTCTGACGATTCCAACCTATGTCCATCTGGCTCGCAACCGGGATCGAAGAACAGTAAGGCTGAGTCCAGCCGTATCACTGCAGGGACTGACGCTTTCCTCTCATCAGGAAGTGTGGTCTCACATGGTAGTGGTAGTTCTTCCGGGGTGGGATATGTTCTATCCGCTCAGGGTTTCGGTCCGATATTCTCCCAATTCCATGTGGATACTCAAACCGGGAACAAGACGAATGCCAGCTCCCATTTGAAGTATGACGACCTGACATTTGCAAGCGGAAAATTCAAAATGAACCATTCCATGAATGTACGGAGATAAAACACAATGAACATAGGAACAGAGGAGATGATTCTTCTGCTCACCGGGTTTATTGCCCTGGTGGGTGGTCTCACCTCTTTTTTGAAAAACAGAAGAATCAAAGTCTTAACTGATGTAATTCTCGCTTTTGGTGACGAAACAGCCTGTTATATCAAATTTAAACAGACTGGGGGCCTCAACAATGATGAGCTCAAGTACCTCGGACTACAGTCAGTCCGGTTCTTTGAGAAGGTCGAGGCTTTGGGGTTGGAACGTGGGAGCTCTTAGGAGCTTCCTGGAAAACCTATTTTACGGGCGAATTATAGCGATTTTGAGGGATTATATAGTGTTTAGCCTTGTTTCATTATGAAGTGAAGGAATTATTAGTAATTTATTTGATATAAACCTTGAATTGTCATTATTCAAATAAAAAGATGAACAATTATGACAATTTAAAAAGCATCACCTATTTATATAATTATTAAATATGTTAGAATAATTATGAGCGACATGACTGATAACCAAGAGAAAATCATTGACCTTTTAGAAAGACAGATTGGCCTTTTAGAGAATATAGCTGAAGGTGTCGGACGTAGTTATGGATCCGACGGAGGGGTCTTAGAAAGGATAAAAGTCCTGGTAGAAGACATAAAAGACAAGCTAGACGGTAGGTAAAGGTTTAAATTTTAACCTTCTTTTTTAGTATCACTTTCCGTTTTTTACCCAATCACATTTATAGTAAAAATAAGCATTTTTCAAACTGCTTTGTGAAACTCTTTCATGTGAGATGAAAAACCATAATGGCTTTGTGAAATAGGCCTAACTAATAGATGCGGCACGATGGACGTTTATTCAGGATGGTTTTACGCAATCCAAATTATAGAATCTGGTCGCAAACCCCCCTCCCTCACTATAGCCCGAGGGAGCTCCGGCCAGTCAGGGCCGGAGCGACCGTACTATCGCCAGTTTGGGCGGGCGGGCAGCCGAGGGGGTTCTCCCGTCATCAGACGGGAGGAAGGACTTCTCAAAGTCCTTGGTAAGGCGGTGAAGTCCTGAACAAACCTTCCCTCCACTGGAAATACACCATAAACACTTGCAGAATTTCAGTAAGCGTTTTTCATCTCCTCCAGGTCCCTCTCCATCTCGATGAGGACCGAAAACACCGCCGCCTCCAGCGGGTCGATCAGGCCATTAAACGTGGTTTCGCTATTGGCCGTCATTTTTTGTATAACTTTTTCTGCATAAATCCTGTTTAATCCTAACATAGCTCGGGAAGTCTTCTTCCACCTGTTGGCGATAACATCCACATAGATCTTTATCTCTTCGACAGATCGGCCCATCGATTAAGCACCTCACACTATTGTGGACAACCCGGGATCATCAATGAGCTCCCGATAGACAGTGTGAAAGTGAGGTTTGTAATCAAGTTCTTGATTAGTAAAAATCCCGAAAAAACATAGAAAAATTTTACTCGGTCAGAAGCATGAATGCCATAGAGCTTGGACAGAACGTAATAAGAACTGTGATTACTTATGGAAATGCCATTGTTGTCATAAGTTTTTGGTGGGAAAAACTAAGTTCTCCACCGTATAGCCAAATTGAATAATATCTAACTAATTTAAGTACTTAAAATTCTGAAAATCCAGCCCATGCTCCACTACATCCAAGTCCTATATCAGAAATTTTTGTGATTAATTCAGAGAAATTGAGAGCCAAATGGTTCAGATTGACTGGGGCCTTCTTCAGAATATCGAGAACATGATTTAGATTTTCCCCTCGAAAATAAAAAGCCCGTAGCGAACGCAAGCAAGACCGGGAAGCCGTCCCAAGTCTTTTATTGACTGGTTATCTGTTGGTTTTGTCCCTTTCGAAACAATGTACAGTAAGGTAATCGCGTTGCAGAATATAAGGGGAAATTTCCTCCATTAGAACAGATCTTGTGGAAATCTTCCTTTTACATTTTTTTATTTGGTGATGCAATTAACCGGACAAACATTGACACATGATGGACTATCACTATAGCCGGCACATTCCGTGCATACTGATGCATCAACGACATATATTTCAGCACCGGCACTGATGGCAGAGACAGGGCATTCTGGTTCGCAAGCGGAACAAAACGTACATTCTTCTGTAATTTTCATAGCCATAATAAATCTCCAGTTTATAGATCTTCTTGTATGTACAATGATACCTATATATCTTGCTAAATTGTTTTGATAGTGTTTTCTGCTGGGATTTGGGAGAACTTGTTGGATCTCAGTTATCTTTCTATCGGACAACTACTCTGATATCATCAATCTCCTTTTCCATCTTTACCAGTGCAGCAAACACAGCGGCCTCAAGTGGGTCCTTAATCCCGTAAAAGTTAGTATAACTGTGGGTCATGACCTTCTTTATGACTCTCTCTGCGTAGAACTGATTATTTCCTAGCATCGCCTGTGACGTCTTTTTCCACCTCCTAATGGGTAACTCAACACCAGGGTGTATGCTTGGCATAAATGTATTAACCATCTGTTTCACCTCATCACCAATATGCTAAGGTGATACTATCAACTCAGCCCCGAACAGATGGTGTGAAAGTAAGTGGGGGTCAAGTTCCTCGATCAGCAAAAATCACAAAGATTATCGGAAAACCCTCCCTCAGTTCCCGGGCTGCCTCGAAATGACCCCATCAGGGCGAATCGTGGCAGCCGGGAGCGGTACCGCACCGGCACAAAACCACCCTGAGGGGCACCACGCCTCGGAACGAGCGAAGCGAGTCGTGGCGTGCCCCGCAGGATCGCTCCAGGGTTTATATAGGGGAGGAATTACTTCTTTCTCCAGGTCATTGTGAAATGAATAAACCCATTATCATCGATAAAAGAATCCCGGATATCTTCCTTCGTCATCGTTGTGTTATCCCCGGCGTGAAGTTGTATAACCGCTTCATCCATGAGTTTCACAAGCATTGAATCAAATCTTTCTACGGACCAAACGAGCTTCCGGCGTACTTCAAAGATTCGAACAAATATTTTCCCATGATCTAACGATTCGGAAGCGTAAATAGAAAACACCCTTTAGATTATGCATAGATTAATACAGTGATCTCAAAGGCACGAGTAAATTTCATAAGAATGTATAGTGTTTATTTTTCCGGAATCGTTACCAGTGGTATTCTATCAGCCTTAATCTCCTGGTATCTCGGGTCCATCATCTTATGTACCCCTGGCAGATTAACCCAAAGCTGGAAACCCCCCATCCGTCCCCCGACCGGTTTAGGCATCTCCTGGTGGATAATTCCCGAACCTGAAGTCATCCACTGAACTTCTCCGGCATTAACTTTCCCCGCATTACCCATACTGTCTCCGTGCTCGATAGTGCCCTCAAGCATGTAAGTCACAGTCTCAATTCCCCTGTGTGGATGCCATGGAAAACCAGAAAGATAATCTTCCGGCTTTTCTGCACGGAAGTCATCGAGCATCAGGAATGGTGAAAAGTCAGGTACATCGTTGTAACCAAAAGCCCGGTGAAGCCCGACTCCGGCCCCTTCCATCGTTTCACGGGACAATGATTTCCTTGCAATCTTTCTCGTCTGCATTGCTTTTTATTATAGGAGCTTTGCGGTTATTTATCTTTTAATAATACTGTTAAATATAGGTAGAAGGACAAAAACTTTCAAAACCGGAGATCTTTATCCTGACATTGGGAAGATTAAAAGAATGGGAAATAGACTGGCTGGAAAATCCGCAAAATTATACTTTCGAACATTTTACTGGAAAGTATTTCGCGAATCGTAGCATACCTGAAAAGCTTGCAATTGCTGACGATGAACTATTGAACCATTACCATAATAGTATAGACAATAAAGTGATTGGGAGGACATTAATTGTCCCTAAAATGGACCCTAATCATCCCAAAAATTATGAGAGGCTGGAAGAGTTTGTTAACAAACTTGCAATTTTAACATTTTCAGCAAGATTATCTGAAGATTTCAATACCAAAGAAAATCTTGAGGAATTTCGGAATTTCAAAAAAGCAGGTCTCACTGCTTTTATTAACCTTGATAGTGACTTTCATAGGCGGCAGTTAGTCCGAAAAATCGCAGATTCGGTTAACCTGAATCCGTTTCTTTTTGATGATATTGCTGATATCTTTTACACAGGCAGTTCCCTTTACTTTTTAGAATTATATTCATTGCTGTTGCAATACAGGCAGAACTCGTACTTTTTGAATTATTTCAGGTCAGACCCGGAAGAATTAAAGGAGAAAGCCAAAAAACCTCAAATTCTTTTGAAACTCTGGAAACACCAGCAGTTTGCCATTGATAACTGGTATCGTGCCGATGGTAAGGGCATAATTGAGATGGCAACAGCTACAGGAAAGACGTTAGTTGGACTTGCAGCTGCCGAGAGCCTTTATCAAAAAGAAAAAAATGTAAAAGTATTGATTGTATCCCATTCAAGGGCAATTCTTAATCAGTGGAGACGAGAAGTCATTGATAAACTCGGCTTCACTGATGACCCGAATTTAGATTACAATCATTCGGTACAATATAATTCTCCAGGTAAGAAATTACATTTTTCATTCAATACACTCCAATCAGTTTCAAAAAACCCTGATTTTTTTTCGAAAGATATAGATTTTTTAATTGTTGATGAAGTCCATCATGGAGCATCAAAGGAGTTTCGGAAAGCCGTTAATTTAACATGCAAATATAAGATGGGACTCTCTGCAACAATTGAGGGAAAGGAAAGACCAGGTATACTAAGTAATGTTCTTGGTTTGACCGTATTTACTTACTCCTTAAGAAAGGCAAAAAAAGATGGAATAATACCGAATTTTAAATTAATTATTCACAAGTCATTTTTGGATGTTTCAGAACAGGAGATTTTTGAATCGGTTTCAAAAAAGATAAATTCTTTACTTACTACCATAAATGCCATTAGAGGCATTAAAATTAAAAAGTATACAAAATATGGAAAATTTGATTCACTCTATGATTTTATTAGTGCAATGAATAAGGCCCGGTATTCAGGGGATGAAGTTCCAGAATCCTGGTTAAGTTTACTTGGCCTTATCATTAAAAGGCGTTCGATTATTCATAAAAGTTCACCCAAAATAGAAGATGCAATAAAATTGATCAAAGTAATTGGTAATGAGAAGAAGTGCCTGGTGTTTTGCATGGATATTTCGACATCCAACCATATCCATTCACAAATAAAATCCCATGTCGATAATGCTTTTTGCATACATTCTGAAATGAAAAATCATGAAGTAATGGAAACAATACAATTATACAAAAAATCAAGAACTGGGGTTCTTATCTCTCCAAAAATGCTTGATGAGGGGATAGACATACCGGATGCAGAAATTGGAATAAATGTTGCATCGTCAAAAACAAAACTCCAGTTGGTTCAGAGAATGGGGAGAATATTAAGAAAGCAGCCCGGAAAAAATCCTGAGTTTCATCACTTTGTAGCTTTGCCTCATTATAATGATTTTATAGATAATGAAGATCCATTCAACTATTCCAATGACCTTGCATGGATTCAGGATATAGCCTTAAAAATGAATTTAGATTTTGAGTTTTATGATGCAAAAAACCAGGACATTCAATCATTAGAGAGGAGGTCAGAGGGAAAAATAAAAGAATATTTTCATCAGTACCAGCATATCCCGGACAGAGATTATGGCACAATAAAAATGGATTCCATTATCTCTGCAGTTTTCGGATTACGAGCAAAAGTTATTGAAAAACTTCGGCAAATAGAAGGACCAATAACCGATGAAGCCTGGATGCAACTCTTACGCAATGCTCATGGTTCAGGAGATTTTACAAATGAAACTTCCAGATTTCGCTGGTTATTAATTATTGGTAACCGTAACCCCGGAACTATTGAAAAGTTAATTGTAGAACATGCATCTGATGATGAGCCTCAGTTAATCCAGTCCCGGAATAAAATCAAAAGGACTCGAAAACGGTTTAACATACATAAAAATTTAGCAACGCTTGCAAGAAAGGTCAGGCAACAAAGACGTGAAAAGTGACCTCCCAATTTCCTTAAAAAAATTAAAAAAACGAGAATTGGTTTTATAGTGATAACAATTGAATCACAATCACAACAACGCCTTTTTGTCATCTTAATCTCGATTGCCTCATTAATGGGAACTCTCGATCTCACCATAATCAATATCTCACTCCCAACTATAGCGAATTACTTTGAAACCAGTATTACCTGGGTTTCATGGATCTCGATAGCTTACCTGATTACGCTTGCATCTTCACTTATTGCTTTTGGTCACTTTGCAGATATCCATGGATATAAAAAGGTCTACTTATCTGGTTTTTTTGTCTTTACAATTGCTTCATTCTTTTGCGCAATCTCTCCATCAATTCAGGTCCTCATCGGCTGTCGGATAGTTCAGGGCCTGGGAGCTTCAATGCTCCAGGCTATTGGAGCTGCAATGATTGCCATTTATCTTCCAAGGCAGATACGAGGGTGGGCTCTTGGTATGCTCTCGACATTTGCAGCAATAGGAATAGCAACCGGACCTGTACTTGGAGGATATCTCACCCAGTATCTAAGTTGGCACTCGATCTTTCTTGTGAATATTCCAGTTGGAATCTGTGCAATCATCCTTGGAAGAAGGGTTATACCAGAGGACCAACCAGATAAAAATTCAAGGGCTGATTTTGATCTGCCAGGAGCATTACTCCTTTTTTTATCGCTTGGATCTTTTATTTTTTCAATATCCATTGGCAGAATTTTCGGTTATACTTCTCCAGTCATACTGACCACAGCAACCTTTTTCATAATTGGAACTGCAGCATTTTTTTACCGTGAATCACGTGTACCAGAGCCACTGATTAAACTTACACTTTTTAAAAACCGTAACCTCCTGTTCGGAAATATCGGGCTGCTCCTGGTACTAATGTTATATCTCGGGACAAGTTTCCTACTTCCATTCTACTTCGAGCTCGGAAAGGATTTTTCACCTGATATATCTGGTCTCTTCTTGCTTATCCCAGCTATTGCCCTGATTGTAACTTCATTTTTTGCCGGCAGAACTTCTGACCGGATCGGTTCAAGGACACTTTGTATTACATCGGGATTATGTTTTGCCTGTACGATGGCTCTTTTCACAACAATGAGGATTGAGAGCAACATAATTATTGTCGTTATCAACCTTGTCATGTTTGGTTTTTCAGTAGGCCTTTTTATTGCCCCAAATTTCAGGCTATTAATGAGCTATGCTCCAAAGGGTGATGAGGGAATGATATCAGGGATTGCAATGACGGTAAGAAACACAGGTTCAGCTACAGGAATTGCAGTTTTCACCATGCTTTTTGTTCTTGCCTCAGGGAAAGTATTTGCAAATTCTACGATAAATTCCGCCCAACGGGATTTAGGGTTTCACGCCGCTTTTCAATTTGGGTTTGTAATTTCGCTCTTTATCCTATTACTGGCATTTTTATCTTACGAAAAGAAGGAAATATCTGAATGCGAAACACCTGAAATGAAAAATTCATAAATACATTGAATGTAAGAATACACCATGGACAAAAAATTGTTAAGCCTTATTTTTGCCCTATTCTTTTGCTGCCTCCTTTCTTCAGTAATTGCAGCAGGTATTGGCAATGCTTCTGTCAGCACTGTAAATGAAGCCACGCCCAGTTATAACATCATAAATAACAAGACGGGCCTGAAAAATTTCGTTCTCCAGGCTCGCGATTTTGCTTTGGCAAATGGGAAAGAAAAGGCACTCGCGACATTCAATGACAGGGACGGCCCCTTTGTTAAGGGAGATCTCTACATATTTGCTGTTGATTACGAGGGTTATTCTCTCGCCCTGCCATACGAGCTAGGAAATATCGGTTCTAATCGCCTTTTAACAATGGATCGAAATGGCTTTCGATATGCCCTTGAGGGAAGGGATATAGCGAGAAATGGCGGTGGATTTCAATCATACATGTATGAAAACCCAAAAAATAATTTTCAACCTGCCCAAAAAATCTCATATGTAACAGATGTTGACGGTTCGTACTTTATCGGTGCCGGGATCTATTCCAACGCGTCCGTTGTGAAACCGGGAATGATTGATTATTTTGATATCGAAGGCGTCCTTGAGAAAGTAATGACAAATGCTACGAGCGAACTAAACACTGTCGACACAACACTAAAACAGGCTGCAGAATCACTTTCGTCAACTGGACTTACAGGACCGGAAGCTGAAATTATAGAGAAAAAATTATGCAAATCAAATCCATATTCAATTAATTGCATCGCAATTGCAACAAATGGAACAATAATGTCAGTCCAACCTTCTGATTATTCATCGATAATCGGAAAAAATATTTTAAAGGAGGAAGATGTCGAAAAAATGCTCACAACAGAAAGACCCAGAATGAGCAACAATATCCAGACTATTGAAGGAATTAGTGCAATTACCTTTTTATACCCTGTTTTAGACAAGAACGGGAATTTAATCGGAGGGATTTCTATCCTCATTCGACAAGAACCCTTCTTTACTGATATAACGGATGCTATAAATTCAACTGACTTTCAGGCAACAATTACACAGAAGGACGGAAAAATTATCTACGATGGCGACCCTGACCAGGTTGGGAAATATTCTCTCTCTGACCCGCTGTTTCGCGATTTTCCCTCAATAATAAGGCTCCTTAAACAGGCATACAATGAAAAACAAGGTACTGGAACCTATACCTTTTTAAAAGAAGCGACACCCGACCCTAAAAATCCAAAAACTGTAAAGGAAGACATTGTCGATAAAGCCATTGTCTGGAATACAACCGACCTCTATGGAAATGAGTGGAAGGTCTTTATTAATAAAGTGATATGACAAAAAAGGACTATCCTTACCTTTTTGATATAATATTAATTATTCAGGGTTTAATTTACTACCTTTTTCTTAATGAACAATCTCCATAACGGGATTTCTTCTGTAGATCCCTTATTAAAAAGAAATAAACTGATGATTAACAGTGATCATATTTTAGCCCCCTTTAAAGGTTTCTTAATTTTACTCAAAGAATGTAAACTTATTCCTATATCATCACCATCTCCTTTCATATTCCTCCTTTACATGAGTTATTATCTCAAGAAGAATCAGCGTCAGTATTATAATGGATAATTTTAATTGAAACCTGATACAAAAACGACACTTGTAATTTTCAAGGCATACCAGGAGATAGTTGAGGCAACTATGGATATCATTGCGATGTACATTAGAGATCAGGGTATTGCTGCCAGGGATGATTATTCTAATATTGATGTGATAACTCTTTTTTCAGACAAAGAGAAAGAACTTTTACGAGCGATGAACGGACTTCGAAACAGAATTATCCACAGATATAATGCAACAGACGAAAAACTTGCAATAATCGGGATCAATGATTCACTTCCAGAAGTAAATTCACTTCTAGTGGTGTTTGAAGAATGGATCCTGAAAAGCTAAAAATACAAATCCACCGTGACCTTAATCCGGTCTCTTCAGTAGTCCTGGGTGTGTACCTCTTTGGGTCACAGGTCAGAGGGCAGGCAGATGAAAAGAGTGATATCGATATCTGCCTTGTGGCCGGACCTGACAGTGACCCTGTTGAAATTCAGTTCCTTGCATGGAAAAAGATCTGTTCTGAACTTTATGATATCAGGATTTTTTAGATTCTTCCACTACATATGCAGGTAAGGGTTATGGCACAGGGAGTCCTTCTTCAGTCCCATGACCCTGCTGCACTTGGAGAGTACCTCAATATTTACTGGAAAAAATGGGATGAACAGCGGTGGTACCAGAACAGGATTCCTGGAGCTCCGTAAGTTAAATGGGACAAAAACGGGTTTATTGCAGGCATAGAGAGGGATTGAGTCAGCGGTCTCCTCACCAAGCCCTTTTACTGAGAATAGTTTTTTCCGGCCTTTATCAATATAACTATCAGGGCTTTCACTCTTTTCCAATAGAGGATAAACAGTTGTCACGCTTTGACCTGCACTCGGAAGGAGTATAATCCCCTGAATATTTGCACCTCTGGTAAATGGCCTGACAACATTCCACATTGTCACAGCCAATATAATTATTGCTGGGTGCTAAAACCTCCTTCTGTGAGGGGAGATCAATTATATAATAATGCAATCCTGCGGCTATTCCGGCGGCTATAGATACAATAGCCATAATAATGATGAGCATTACAAGAGGGTTATTCCCTGGTCTCATTTGAGTCATTTTCTAAAACACCTTTATATATTCTTGTTGACTGGTGATTAGCATAATGATTGCTGTTTTTTGTCTACCTGCAAAGGCAAAAAAACCAGAGAAATTAAAAGAGAGTCAGGGGAATCTGACAATCGCCCAGTTTTCCTGTAGTTTATTCTCCTGGGGTTTTGGTTCCGCAAAGAAATTGACAAAATTCCCAAATTCCGAATAGTACTTTTTGTTGTCATAGTCAGGGTGTGAGAACTTTTCATCTAAAGTTGTCTTATTGAGTTCAGCGATCAGGTCAAATGACCGGTATACAAAGGGATATCCTTCGCTGCCAATGATAGATGGTTTGCCTGTCACCACCTCGAAATGTAGGTGTGGAATTTCAGACTGGCCGCTATTGCCAAGTAGACCAATTACCTGACCCTCTTTTACTGTGTCACCTTTTTTCACCTTTATTGATCCAGGGATGATGTGACAATAACAGGCATACTTTCCATCCCCGATATCAATAACCACATTGTTGCCGGTCCCTGTCTCAAAAGAAAATGGGGGTAAATTAAAGTTCTCATTATCCGGAACTCCGTCGCGGACATCAACTACCGTGCCATTGGCTACAGCTACCAATTCCTTCCCATATGCCAGAAAATTATCGGCAAGAGTAATATTTCCCTGAACGGCTTGTCCAGATACCGGGTCTATGTAAAACATGTCCTGAGCAAATCGCTGGTCAACTGTGGTTGTATTATTTATTGTAACCGGCATGAGGAAATGATGCGTTGTCGGTTCAGTCGTCTCCATGATAACCCAACCAGGCCCTTTCACCGGTGCTCCGATAATCACCGGTTTTTGGTCTTTCCTCACAATGACTTCTCCCCCTGTTATGGTTAACGGCGAGAGTCCGATGGCACTCTGGTTCAGCACAAGTCGATGAATGAGCTTGTCAGGAATGGCATCAGGACTCACTTTGAACCATATTGAGATTCTGGGTATGGTAATTTTTTTAGTACCATTCTTCAATTCTTCAGAAGTTAAAGGAATACTGGAAGCCGGCGTGTAACTTTTAGTAAAAACATCGTTTTCAGGAATATAGAGGGTTTTACCAGTATTGGCATCAATAACTTCAATTGATTCCGGTACAAGGGTAGTATTGCCTGATGTGGTAAGTTCGAGTTCATATGCAATGTTGACACCACCAGTACTTTCAACAGGAATTGGTGGAAATGGAGATGTCATAATAATAGCCGGAGATTGAGTTGTCTGTTTCTGCTCTTCGTTTATCTGAGTACATCCTGCTGAAAATAACAGGATTATACCAATTGCCATCAAAATGAAATATTGTGGAATTGTCATAAGAAAACATAATGGCTTTAATGTACAGACTAATAAAATTAAGTGTTAAATATACCATACCTATTGAACCCTTCCAATCAGATATCAGAAAAGGCAGGAATAATATTGATTTTTAAATAAGACATCACAGGGATATGAAATATTCTCTTGGTGTTGATAAATTAATCCAGAAACAAATCACTAGGTATGCAGAGATATGTGGCTGGACACTCACATATACTCAAGCACAATCGATGGTTTGATTATCTATGCGTACCTCGGAAAAACTACGAGTTTGACAGTATTCTCCTTTTAGGTATTTTCTTCTTGATATTCGGTCTGTACCCCTTTGTGGGACTTAATCGATTTTATGCCCAGGTAAAGATAACCTGCAATCACCGGGCCGATTACTGCACCCAGAAATACAACTGCCGTCTTCCATGATACACTCTATATAATAATGATATCCTGAATAAAAATAAGAATGGCTGCAATTATCCCTAAAATAATACAGGGCTGCTATGATATCCATCTCTGTCATTATTGTCAATGATATACAATCAGTGAGACTCCATGCTTTACCATTTCGGTTCTCGAAAAAAGGTTTTGATAGATAGTATTAGCTTTTTCATGAAGAGACTCCTGCCTGTTTAATAATGCAATCCAGCAGACGGAATCAAAAAAAGTATTTCTGCTCTTTACTAAACATTAATTCCCAGTTTTGAAATCTCGTAAAGGTAGTAATCGTGTTCTGTCGAAAGATCAGGATTATGGGTATCCACAGCCAGTGAGGCGAGAATGAATGCAGGATCCTGCTCAGCATCCTGTTCTTCGGTGATTTCAGATTCAACAATAATTGTATATTTTTTTTCGGGGTACAAGGTCAACTTTTTTAAAATGTCTCAAAACTGAACCATCAAATACAACATTAAGTGTGATTATCATCTGATTTCCCTCTCTTTATTAAAAAATATCCGTAACTGTTCAGGGTGATGTATGAGCTGCTGATGGGATGAATGGTTCGCCTTTGAAAGCCCTCATTATAGAAGTCAGGACAGGGAGATTATGTTTTTTAACTGTTGAGATGTATCCCCTCACTCTGCAGAAATTCGCAGCTCCTTCCTCACTTCTAAACGTACCGGAAATCTTTTGCTGCAATTTGATCATTCTGATATCCCGCTCAGCCTGGTTATTGGAGAAGGGGACGGTAAAATCGTTCATAAACAACAAGATCTCCCTCTGGTATTTTTGGCATCGGTCGAGAAGATTCTTCGCCTTTGACTGCTTCTTTCTGCCTCTTTTCCCAATAGATTCTAACTGGGGAGTGAATGGATTTTCCTCAATACCCTCTTTAAGAATTTGGGAATACCGCTCCTCAAAGTCCGTTATTATTTGAAGATTCAGAAAACTGGAGTTTTGTCTTGCTGTGTCTACTGCCTCTTTAATCTCATAGATTAGATCATGTAGTTGATCGCTCCATTTTTGGCCAAAATTCTCCGAGATCCCTTTCAATTCACGGATTATATGAGCGTTGCAGATTGCATGATCGGAGAAATACTGGAAATAGGGCGACCAGAAATCGTGTACCATAACACCCTTGAACCTTGGAAGGATTTGCATGGCATCCATCGCCTGTGAACCTCGTTTTCGGTGGTAGGCATATATTGTGAGCAACTCAGTACTCGCAACATGGAGCCATTGTCGGATACCAACAACTCGCATCCCGGTCTCATCCACATTGAGTACTTTTGCACCTGACAGAAGTTCTCGTATCCGTTCTTCGACACCTATCAGATTTTGGGAGCATTCTGATACTGCTTTGACCAGTGTTGCCTTACTCAAGGAGTGTTCGAACAGATCACTGAAGAATTCACTAACCCGGTCATATGGAAGAAGCTGAAATATGCAGAGATAGACCATCAGTGCTTTTAAATATTGTCCATATTGTACAGGGTTCTCAACACCCGGGAGAAATTCAGCTCGATTGTGTCGACCGCATTTTGGACATATTTTACTCTCAACACGGTGCTCGGTGACTATAATCTTCAATGGTGGGATATCGTGGACCTGTCGTGTTTCTACTTTTACGGGTGTTTCTGATTCCAGCGATGTTCCACATTCTTTACAGATGGAAACCGTATGGACAATGATTTCATCAGGTACTTCCACTTTTGTGAGGGTGTGACCTTTGTGTCCTTTCTGACCTCCTGGAGATCTCTCCCCTTTCTTACGAGGACTTTGTGGTCTTGTGTATGTATCTGCTGAGGGAGGTCTGCTGCTGTTGCGGCTATTTTGATTCAATCGGGCTTCCAGTTCGGCGATACGCGTTTCAAGATAGACTATTCTGGCTTCTTGTTGTTCAAGGAGTAAGATAATTGCATCTGGATTGGTTTGACACAGAATCCGGATTCCTTCACGGTTCAGAGACATTTCGCTTGAATACACTATTATCTCTCATTATATAAAGTACTAACGGTGTATGGCCCTCTATTTCTTAATTGAGATGCAATTAATCATCTGATGTAAAAAAAGGTATTCAGGGCTGAACAGTTACAAATATCCTCACTATATTATAGTCTCTAATCACCTATGAGTAATTCTCTCTAAAAACCTTTGCTAAAAAAATTACAAAACCCATCATGTAATTATGAATACAACCGAGGTACTTATAAGGAGAATTTTTTTTGTGCAATTCTAAAATGGCGTCAGAAAGGTTTGTAGGGAGGATTGGCGTTTGAATACAAAAATTAGTTCTTTTATTAAAGGAAAAGGAAAAAAAGGCAGCATGCGGTATGCAGAACTTGATTTAGCCAGGGGACTTGCGGTCTTCTTTATGATAACTTATCACATGTTTTATGATCTCAATTATTTTGGTATCTCTTCTCTTAACCCAAATTCTGGTTTATTACTTTATTTCGGAAGATTTACGGCAATACTATTTCTTTTAATAGCAGGTATATCCCTTACAATCAGTGCGTCAAGGGAGGATAGATCTTCTAACAGATGGAAGTTCATTGAAAAATTTTTAAAGCGTGGAATACTTATTCTCTTTTGCGCGGGTATCGTCTCGCTTGGGACCTGGATTTACCTGGGTACCGATGGAATGGTAATATTCGGGATTCTTCATCTTATTGGTTTCTCTATTCTCCTGGCACCGATATATGTCAGGGGAAAAATAGTAAACCTTTTTTTTGGCCTTTTTATTCTCATTGTTAGCCCTATTGTACATAACCTGAATGGTCCCCTGTATTTACTTCCACTTGGAATAATGCCAGATAATTACTATTCAGTGGATTATACTCCTTTTATTCCATGGTTCGCTTTTATTCTGATTGGTACAAGTCTCGGAGATGTTCTTTACCCTTCAGGAGAGCCTTGTGCATATATTCAAAAGTTAAAGCTAAATCTAAATCCAGTTCTCACGTTTCCAGGCCGCCATTCTCTCATCATCTATCTTTTGCACCAACCGGTATTACTAATATTAATAGCACTTATTACAGGAGTAACTGTTGCTCCAGGATAAAAAAATATGAATTGGTTATTACTCGGTTATTTTCCTATTTTGAGATAATATTGAAGCCTCTTGTCACATCAGAGTCCTCGTAATATGTATTCATGGCATTCCACAAATCCTTTGTTTTTACCCATACCGGAGGATACTTGTATCTGCCCACGTCCATTATTAGAAACCTGTCGCTTGAAACGTTGTATGCAGCAAGAGGTGAGGCGTGACCAAGAGATTTTTGGCCTAGAGAACTGCGGAGGTAACTAACTATAATGTAACGGTTGGTTGCTTTGATTGTTTCTATCGCTTTTTTCCTGAAGTCTTCGAGACTGCTGTCTGATGCATGGATTGTGGTAACCTTGATAGGATATGTCCTAAGAATATCTCCAAGTTTATCCAGTTTTACTCCGTTTGCTGAAACATCATCCGGGCTCGTTATTGCCAAAACATCCGGAGTAAAAAAGTTTTGTTGGGTGAAAATATTGAAATCTCCATATTCGGGTGAATCGGGTGCCGGGATTCCTAAAGCATTCAATACCATGACGCTGCTTGCGATGGTGCAATAATTAGGGTCATCCTGGGTAGTATACCACCTGGCAAGATTCCAGTAATTTTCATTATATTCGCTATGCAGTAATAACGCCCTGCCCTCCTTTGATGTTAAGGAAATAAGATTAGAGGGAAGTGGGAGTTCTGTTAGACTATCTCCTACAGCGTGTGCAACTAATGATAACAGGAAAATAACAGTTATAAACCAAAATATTTTTTTCATGTCGAGATATTAATCTGGAAACGTATAAAGGAACCCTGTTAAAAATTAAAGATGTATAGAATGAAAAAGAATACATTTTTACAGGTTAATTTTATAAATGGAAAGAAGATGAGCTACGAGGAGGTACAGAAGGAATGTCCGGTCTGTAAAGGGACCGGCAAAGGGACATTGTCTGCGTTTGATTATCATCCTAAATGTCCAATTTGCGAAGGCAGGGGTCACAATGAATTTTTTGAAGAGGTTATGCCTTGTAAAAAATGCAATGGTACAGGAATAGATAATAGTGCAATGGTGAAAAATGTCCGTTACTGCCAGATCTGTGGTGGAGCTGGCTTTATACCAGTGAAAAAAAAGGGATAAACGGATTAATATTTTCTAAACCTGTCTCCAAAAGACCGTTTCAAGGATGTAGCCGCACTACCTACTGCTGTGAATGCTTGGCTTAATAAGAAAAGATAAAAAAAAATTTAGCCGAAGAGTGCACCGAGACCAGCCATGCCGCTCTCTTCCTCTTCTTTCTTCTCTTCCTTCTCTTCTGCTGCCGCCGCTGCGGGTGCTGCTGCCGCGGCTGCGGGTGCTGCTGCAACTGCTACCGGTGCTGCTGCTGCTTTAGAAATCGCTTCTTCAATATCTACACCATCAAGGGCTGCAATAAGTGCCTTGACCCGTGAGTCGTCTGAAGTTATTCCTGCTGACTGCAGGACTGCTTTTACATTCTCTTCTGTAAGACCCTTCCCTGATTTGTGGAGAAGTAGTGCTGCATATATATATTCCATTTTTTTTCACCTCAAAATTTTTTTATCTTTGACTTTTCATTTCCCAATTATGCTCTGAATTGCTGCCATCTCATGATATGCTTTGCCTAGGAGTGAATCCATCACTTCGGGGGCATAGATACATGCTTCAATAGCAAGCGAGCGTGCTTCACGGACCGCCTTCGTAAATATCATTTCAGCGGTTGCCTTTGTTGGTATCGCTGCATTCACTGACAGGTTAATTGCCTGCAATGCTGCGAGAACAAGGTTATTGTAGTACTGTGTCTCGTCTACTGCAAGGACAGACGCTTCATAGATGCTTCCATCAAAGAAAGCAGCCTGAAGAAGAAGGCCGATATCCATCGGTTTGATGTCAAGCTTTGCAAGTACCTCTGCAAGCTTTTTGTTTATGACTTCGCCCTTCCTGACTACTGTCTTTGTCTCGCGGATTTTGACTTTCCCGGCTTCAATAGCAGCAGGTATTCCTGCCTGCTGGAGTTCACCTACAATAGGCCCTGGCTTGAAACTTGTAGGACCTTTCTCAATGACAATATCCTCTGGTGCAATTTCACCAGCTTTTGCTGCCATCTTTGTCTTTGTAGTTTCAAGTGACTTATAGAGTTTGAACGGGTTGTCATTTGTAAAGATAAGTGCGCTATGGCCTGAAAGGTACCCGGCAATTTTTTCGTAATCGCCTCCCATTTCATCACAAGCATGCTTTATAAGCGTATTTCTGGTCATCTTTATTAGTGCTGATGACCTCAGGTTTCGACGAATCTGCTGGACTTGTGATGCGGGTATACCGTACATATCCACAAAGCCAAAGAGTGCATGCGAAGCTGCCTGCTTTTTAATCTCTTCAACCTCGTCGCGTTTCCACTTTGGTAAGTGCTGTGTATAAAGGACCATTTTTAAGTCACCTTCACTGCCGGACCCATTGTGGTCTTTACAAAAACAGATCGAATATTATGATGACCCTGCTCGAGAACAGATTCAATTCTTTTCATAACTGTATCGATGTTTTCAGCAACCTGTTCATTGTCCATCGAGGTAGAGCCTACCTTGATATGGAGAACTTTTTTGTCCTTTGTCCGGACCTTAATTGAGTTCCGGAGCCTCTCGACCATGGGCCTGATGTCAGTGCCCTGCGGTATCGGCGTGGGCATACGTCCACGCGGACCTAGCCTTGGGCCGAGGTGCTTTCCAACGAGAGGCATAACAGCAGTCTCTGCAAGGAAAAAACGGTACGCGTTTGCTACCTTTCTTGCCTCGCGGGGGGCTCCGCCTAGCCTCTCTATCTCTTCAGGACCTATGATGATATCGACTTTGGCTTCCTTTGCCTGCGTCGTGATATCACCTTTCCCCAGCACCGCGATACCTACCTTCTTACCAGTCCCGTGCGGGAGCATGATAGTCTCATCGATACGGTTTTTTGGCTGGGCCATATCGATGTTTTTGAGGTTTATTGTGATATCAATCCCTTCAGTAAAGTTACGCTTTGGTGCCTGCTCTACTGCGAGTTTCACGGCCTCTAGTATTTTTGTTTTTTCAACCATTACATACCTCCATAGTACACGACCATTGTTGATCTTCTATGGTGAGCTTTCCCTTACTGAACAAATGCCTTGTCGTGAGTTCCTGCATCGATTTCGGCCTGTACTTGTCTTGGCTTTTTGCCGTCGACAGTCACACCGACACTCATACATGTCCCTATAACCTCTTTCACAGCGTGTTTGAGGTCATATGAGAGGACATCATCAAGTTTCATCTTTGCAATCTTCACGCAGGTAGCAAGTGACAGATTACCGACCGCTTTCGTATTCGGCTCCGCTGAACCTTTCTCGATATTAGCTTCTTTCTTAATCAGTGCCGTTGTTGGAGGAATACCTACCGAGATTGTGAAATTTTTCTTGTCATCAACCTCTATCCGGACAGGGACCTGCATCCCGTTGAACGAACTGGTCTTCTTGTTGATCTCGTCAACAACTGCCTTGACATTAATACCGAGAGGTCCCAGGGCCGGACCGATTGGCGGTCCTGCAGTGGCTTTGCCACCGGGTACCAGTATCTCAACTACTTCTGCCATATCTCCACCATGCCTTTCCCGAATGGGAAAACCTTAGCCTGGTCCTTATCAGGTCAGCGTAACGAATATTAAACCTTAATGGCAATCAATAAAATTTTCCTGAAAAAAGAGAAAAATCATCTGTCCTCGGCACGCTCTACGACACGGACATGATCGCCCCTTACAGTTATCGGAATGGGGAGAACACTCTCGTAAAGTTCTACGGTTATCTCTTCTTTTGCAAGGTCTACCCGCTTTACAACAGCCTTTTCTCCCTTGAAAGGACCAGCTATTAACTCGACAATTGTTCCCTCGTCTATTCCACTTACCACTGGTTTGGGAGTTAGAAAATGCCCGACCTCTTCCATGCTGGAAACGCCTTTTACTACTGAGCGCGCATTTGGTACTTTCTCACGCAACTCTTCTATTCGGGCGAAAGGTTCAGCAGATTCTACAAGGACATACCCTTTGAGCTTATCTGGAACAATTATCGAAAGAACACGTACATCTGTATCTCCACTCTCGATAGCTTTCTTTATGTTATCTGCTACTGACCTCTCTGATTTTGATGTCGTCTTGATAGCATAAACCCTGTTAGGGAGTTCTTCTTCCATGACGTATCAGCGGGGCATAAATGCCATAAGAATGTAAATCACAAATCCAATGAGCCCGATAAGAAGGACACCGGCTGCAGCGACCATGGCAATTTTTGAAAACTCTTCACGGGTAGGAGTACGGGCTAGTTTAAGGACACGCCAGTATTTTTTGAATAACTCTTCCATTAAATTAAAATCAAACTTTGGTACTTCCATAAGAAACTCACTTCATAAAATCGATCTCAAATTGTTTTTGTACATGAGGGGTTAAGTTTTCGTTCCTTCCTAATATCTGGGGAGAGCTTACCCCGGTCACGACAAGCATTGTGCGCATACGCCCTTCCATTTGCGGATCTATCTGGGCACCCCAGATAATACGCGCATCTGGATTAATCCGGTTATAGACCTCCTGGAGGACCCCTTGAGCCTCATCAAGAGTCATGTCGGGACCGCCAACAACATTCACGAGGGCTGCTGTTGCATTAGATATGTCTACATCTATGAGTGGAGATCTTATTGCTTTTTTCACTGAATCTCCAGCTTTATCTTCACTGTCACTCTCTCCAACTCCGATAATCGCGACACCTCCGCGTTCAAGAGTAGTCCTGACGTCAGCAAAGTCAAGGTTGACAAGGGCCGGTACAGTTATCAGTTCAATTATCCCTTTTACTGCACGCATGAGGATCTCATCAGCCACTCTAAAGGCAGCAGACAGTGGAAGATTAGGGACAACTTCAAGCAGCCTATCGTTTGGAATCACTATAACCGTGTCAGAAAGGACACGGAGCCGTTCAAGCCCAGCTTCTGCGTTTTTCATCCGTATTCCGCCTTCAGCAGTAAACGGCATTGTAACTATCGCTATAGTAAGAGCACCCTCTTCATTTGCTATTTTTGCAACAATGGGAGCACATCCGGTACCTGTTCCACCACCAAGACCGGCTGTGATAAAGACCATATGATTGTTTTCAATGACTCTTCTTATCTCATTTTCATTTTCAAGTGCTGCTTCTTCTCCAATTTGCGGGATTGAACCTGCGCCAAGTCCTTTCGTTCTTTGACGACCAATAAGAATTCTCTCATCGGCGTTTGAGCGAGAAAGGTGATTGGCATCAGTATTCATGGCAATAAGCCTGGCTCCTTTAATTCCTTCCTCTGTCATCCGGCTTACTGTATTGGAACCCCCGCCACCACATCCAATAACTGTTATCGAAGTATTGAAGGCGTCAATTTGCAGGTCCGTTTCACCATCAGACCGGCTTCCTTTCTGTTCTTTCTCTGCTCTTTTCAGTGCTTCTTCAATGATTGACATCTCACTCATGGACTTTCTGCTCCATCCGGCTATCCATTAAGATCTTTTTTGTAAGGACCTTTTCAACCATTTTCGGAGTAATTTCCCTGCCATTGATATTAACCGATCTCCCATCCTTCAGGTCACGCATCAGAGGTCCCTTTCTTACACCCAGTTCCTGCGCTTTATCAGCATCAAGGTGCCGGGTTACAATGACCAGGTAGTCACCTTCCCGTTTCACCTCTCTATGAGCAATTATGGTCTTTACGCAGAGATTAATTAATTCATTCTTTACTCTTTCTACCTGGTCCGCATGAGTTATAAAAACTGCGAGAATTTTCCCATCCTTATCTACCAGGTGTGCAAGAGGAATTTTTTTAAATCCGTCAATAACTGAAGTCCTGTCAATATTCAGAGCTTCATAAAGCAGGTCTTCAGGGAGAATAAATGAGGTTAATTCACTTTTTTCCCCTATCTCGTTAATGACTGCATGTGACCCCGGAGCTACAGATTCACAATAAATGCTGATTTTTTTGAATGTATCCCACGTAATATTTCTCATCATCAAGAGTTCAGTACCCGTGAAAACCGGGAGAGAAACAAGACTTGTGAGTTTTAGTAATTTATTGCCTTCCTCCTTTGAAAGTGATTTTCTGTCGATGTATATCCCTGAAGCCCTTGATTTTCTCAGAATGTCATAAAAAATGTCGGCCGTCAGATCTTTTATCTCACGGGTATGGATAATATGGCCAAAAGCGCATTGAGTAGAAAGGGTTATTTCAGTTTCCCGGGTGGCATACTGAGTTCCGCCTATACCGAGAAGGTTTATCGTCTCAACTGGTCTTGCTGAAAGAACACTCTCTGCAACGGCAGAAATTGCGCGGGGGTCATTCCATTCTTCAATAGTACTTCCGATCTCAACAAATAGGGAAGGGATCGTCAGGTCGGTCGGTCCATGGTGGGTGACCTCATACGTAACCCTGTAGTCAGGAGGAGAACGGGAAAAAAGCGCATTTAGCATTGCATGAGACCACTCAGGGGCGGCAGGTGCTACCGTCATTGGACTCCCCCCTAGCTTTGCCTCAAGAAAATTACCTGTACAATGAACTGTCAGGCACTTCAGGGGTTCTTTTGCGCTGTGCCGCGAGATAAAGAGAATGACATCGGCATCAATACCAGAATCGTCGGTTAATATTAACCTTTCAGTACGGAGAGTCAGTGAGTAAGAGAAATCGTTATCCTTCCCCAAAATCCATCCTGAACCTAGCAAACTTTGTATTTTTTTATAGATCTGAAACCCGGCTGGGTCCGCAACAGAAGCGATAATTGAAATTTTCATCTTCAAAAGTTACTTTGGCTTTCAGAGATAATGAATACTGACAGAACGCGTTCATAATAAAAGTGCGCAGGATGAGGAACCAGTTTGAGAGAGCTCGCCCCCACTTATAATTCCCAGAATGTAGAAGACTCAGTACAGAAATTCTGGATTGAGAAGGATATCCAGAAGAGTGTCGAAATGGAACACGCAGGAGACACTCCCTTCTTCTTTGTCGATGGTCCGCCGTATACGACAGGTCATATCCATCTCGGGACTGCATGGAATAAGGTAATAAAAGACAGCATTTTGCGCTACCACAGGATGTGCGGAAGGCATGTAATTGCCCGTGCCGGTTATGATATGCACGGTCTTCCGATTGAAGTAAGGGTAGAACAGGAACTCGGATTCAAGTCCAAAAAAGATATAGAGGAATACGGGATAGCCAGTTTTATCGAGCGCTGCCAGGACTTTTCAGAAAAAAACCGGGACAAAATGAGCTCCCAATTCAAAAAACTAGGTGTATGGCTCGATTTTGATGACCCTTACCAGACAATAAAACCTGAATACATCGAAGCTGCGTGGTGGACACTCGCAAAAGCTCACGAGTCCGGAAAGCTGGAGAGAGGTTTTCGAGTCGTAAACTGGTGTCCACGTTGTGAGACTGCAATTGCTGATGCAGAAGTTGAATACTGGGACGAAAGAGATCCATCTGTCTTTGTAAAATTCCCTATTATTGGAAAAGATAATGAATTTCTAGTTATATGGACTACAACACCCTGGACTTTACCTGCTAACGTTGCGGTAGCTGTTCACCAGGATATTAATTATGTAAGGGTTAAGGCGGTAAAAGGCGAGGATTCAGAGGTACTCTGGATAGCAAAGGACCTTGTTAAATCAGTCCTGAAAAAAGGTCGTTATACTGACTTCTCTATACTATCAGAAGTAAAAGGTGACGAAGTCGTTGGTCTTTCATACGAATCCCCTCTATCTCGTGATGTGCCCATGCAGACGAAGATCAACCATATCGTTGTTTCTGCAGACTTCGTAGCACTTGAAAATACCGGACTAGTACATATAGCCCCTGGCCATGGGTGGGATGATTATGTCCTTGGAACAAAACACGGACTCTCCATCTTCTGCCCTGTTGATGAATCAGGAAGATTTACATCTGACGCTGGAATTTTTTCCGGAAAATCAGTAAGAGAATCAAATAAGGATGTCCTTATGGCTCTCGGTTCTGCACTGCTTGCAGAAGAGTCAGTTGTACACCGTTACGGTCACTGCTGGAGGTGTAAAACTCCAATCATCTTCCGGGCAACTTCACAGTGGTTCCTGAAAGTAAGTGAAATGCGCGATAAAATGCTAAATGAAGTAGCAAAAGTCATTTGGTATCCGGAATGGGCAGGAAGTGCCAGGTTCTATGACTGGATAAAAGACGCAAGGGACTGGTGTATCTCCCGGCAGCGGTTCTGGGGTATACCCATCCCGATTTGGGTGTGCGATAAATGTGGTGAATATGAGGTGATTGGGCGAATCCACGAACTTGAAGAGAAGGCAAAAACACCAGTGCCAAATCCACATCGCCCATATGTCGATTTATTGAAATTCCCCTGCTCCTGTGGCGGTGAAAAAAAGAGAGTTCAGGATATATTTGATGTCTGGTTTGACTCAGCAGTAGCTTCATGGGCTACACTTGGATATCCTCAGAACACTGAAAGTTTTAAAAAATTATGGCCTGCAGACTTTATTACTGAAGGCCAGGACCAGACCCGGGGATGGTTCTATTCACAACTTGGTGCAAGTACAATTGCCTTCGATTGTGCACCATACAAATCTGTCCTGATGCATGGGTTTGCTCTTGATTCTGAAGGCAGGAAGATGAGTAAGAGTCTCGGGAATGTAGTAACGCCTGAAGAAGTGATAGAAAAATATGGTGTTGACATACTAAGGCTCTATCTTTTATCAGCAAATGCTCCATGGGATGACCTGAAATTTAACTGGGACGGGGTTAAAACAGTTCACAGGGCATTAAACATTTACTGGAACGTATGCAGATTTCCCCTCCCATACATGATCCTTGATAAATTTACCTCTCAAAATGAAGAATCTGGATGGGATGGAGAGTTTATTGAGAAAAATTACCCCAGGATGCCTGCAGAGGACCGCTACATCATCTCAAGAATTTCTACAATTTCAGCAGGTATTACAGAGGAACTTGCTTCCTGCAACCTTCACCGGGCAACGCGCTCTCTTACCACATTTGTACTTGAAGACCTGTCACGCTGGTATATTCAGCTAGTCAGGGAGAGAATGTGGGACGAGGAAGAGAGTGACTCAAAACAGTTCGCCTATCAGACCATGTACTATGTCATGCGAAGGCTTAACACCCTTTTTTCGCCATTTACTCCATATCTATCTGAGGAATGTTATCAGGCGATAAAAGGAAAGTCTGACCCGTTAAGTGTTCACCTGCTGCCCTGGTGGAAAGGAGAACCGCATCTTACTGATCCTCAACTTGAAGCGGCAATGCAGATAGTCCGTAACTTTGATGATGCACAGGCCAATGCCAGGCAGAATGGAAAAAGAAAACTGCGATGGCCTGTGATGAATGTCATAGTCTCTACTGACAGCCCTGCTGTAACGGATGCAATTCTCAAACTTAACGATATTTGTAAAGACAGGGCCAATTCACGAAATGTCACTGTGGTCAATGGACGATGGGAAAGGATAGGATATAGGGCAGAACCTATAATGAAGGCACTTGGCCCCTCATTTGGAAAGGAAGCTCCAAAGGTCCGGGAACTTATCCTTTCTGCCGATGGGAATGCGATAAAGGAGGCATTCTCAAATGGATTATCCTATAAACTCAAAGGATCTGAGTTAGATATAGAAATCAATGAACAGCATGTAATGTTTCATGAAGCTCTCCCCCCACTTGTTTATTCATCCCCAATGACAGATGCAACGGTATATGTCGACCTGGAACTTACTGAAGAACTCGAAGCTGAGGGGTATGCAAGGGAAGTCATCCGGAGAATTCAGGAGATGAGGAGGCAGGCAGGCCTTGTTGTCGAGGACTGGATAGATGTGACTGTTGTCCTTTCTAGTGAAAAAGTTACAGGCCTTATCAGTGGAAAATGGATTGAAGGAATAAAGGACGAAGTAAGGGCGGTTAACTTGAAGATTAACTCAGGAACCAGTCTGGAACAAGGTTTAGTCTCCTCTCTTGAAAAAGAATGGAATATAGAGGGTATTAACGCATTTATCGCAATTTCAAGGAAATCCGGTTAATTCTGATATCAGAGCATGACCCTCCGGGTCATTAAAAAGAGGGGTCTCCCTCTCAATCTTAATATTCGCACTGGCCTCATGCCCCATGTGACTGTCTTTCTTAAGTTTTACCCTGTGAACAAAGACCCCCCTCCTCTGCCAGTTAGGAGTCTTTGAGAGGTTTATTCCCCTTTTAAACATCATATCGTGAAGTGTTTTTGCGTCAAATCCTTTCAGGGCGTCAGCAACCTCTCGTGGACCTCTGCCTTCCCCGATGAGAGCCTGCTGACAGTAAGCATTCAGATGGTTTCTCCAGGCTTCCTGTTGCCTCAATATGAGATAGCGCGCAATAAACTCTGGACCACTTTGCACTATCCGTGCATCAAACGAGATAGGGTTCTTCAGTTCAAGTACAATTGTGAGAGCACTCGCCGCAAACGAAGCTGCAACTGAATTAATCTTTTCAATTCTTCCATTAAACGGAAGACTGTCACAGTATAGGCTGATTTCGTCAGAAAAAGTATATGCAAAAAGTGGAGAGAGTCCGCTTCCAGTTATTAACTGCCTGCATACCTTGGTCATTGCCTCGCAGAAACGCTTATCAAAGGGTTTTTCCAGGCAGAGCTCTTCAGTCAGGCGGTGGAAACCACGTCCGTCAAGCCGTATGAATATTGGAGGTACAGTGAACAGATTGCTGAATATTTCACGTTCCTTCAATTAATTCACCTTAAAACTGATATTCCGCCTCTCTCTCTTAAAACCTGTGTTCAACATCATTCCATGTTTCAAGAACTGCATTCAGAGTTCCCGAAACGCACCCTGAAGGTGACGGATCATCACGATGTCGGCAATGCTCATGATAAGCCGGTAGGGAATTTTAATCCCTTTATAGGTCTTCAGGTCAATTAGATCATTGTTTACCTTTCCAATGATTAGCGACTCAATCTTCTTTCCTTCAACATCAAGGAGGACATCCTCCACTTCGCCGACGTATACACTTTCATCAGTGTATACCTTGAGCCCGAAAAGGTGTGTAATCTGAGTTCTCATCTCAACATGTCAGATATATACAATAAACGATAAAAAGATACTTACAGAGATGAGCTGGTCATTTCGGATAGGTAAAATTTTCGGGATACCGATAGAGATCCACATAACGTTCATCTTGATTATCCCTATCTTAACATGGATAATCGGTACTCAGGCGAATGAAGTTTTGAATCTTCTCAATTTTCCATATCTTTCACCTTTTGATTCCTCACTTTTGACAACCAGTTTTTATCCCTATCTGCTCGGGTTCCTGATATCAATGGGTCTCTTCCTGGGTGTTTTTGTTCACGAACTGGCCCATAGTATTATAGCTCTCCGAAATGGAGTAAAAATTAAAAGTATTACCCTTCTCCTGTTCGGTGGAGTTGCTACTATTGACGAAGAAAATGTTTTGCCTGAGGTAGAACTCCCCATGGCTTTTATCGGCCCTTTTGTAAGTCTCCTCTTTGGAATTTTCTGTTTTTTTTGTGCATTTCTTGCTAAACAGTTTATTCTCTCTCCCCCGGCGGAAGGGTTCTTCGTCTTCCTTTTTGGTTATCTCGGGTTACTCAATCTGATGCTCTGTGGTTTCAACCTGATACCTGCATTTCCAATGGATGGGGGAAGAGTCCTTCGGGCATATCTCGCAAGAAGGATGCCACTATATAAGGCAACAAAGATTGCTTCAGATATTGGCAGGGTTTTTGCCATAATATTTGGTCTTATAAGCATTTTCACATTTAACCCAATACTCCTTATTATTGCATTTTTTATTTATATGGGGGCAAATGAAGAGTATTCAAGAGACAAAATAGCATCTCTCTTGCAAGGTGTACGAATCGGAGATGTAATGTCTGCAGAGGTGATGACGGTCTCACCAGGTCTAAGTATACCTGAACTCCTCAACCTGATGCTCATAACTAAACACCTTGGTTTCCCTGTGAAAGAAACTGGATCAATTGTGGGTATGGTAACTCTTTCTGATATACAAAAAGTAGATCATATCGACAGGGAAGCGATGCAGGTCAGGGATATCATGACGAGAGACATCGTGACATTGAGTAAGGATACAGAGATAATGAAAGCTTACCGTCTGATGGTTGAGAGGCAGATAGGAAGAATACCTATAATGGAAGAGGATTCACTCATTGGTATTGTTACAAAGACTGATATCCTCAAAATTATTGAGATTCGTGAAGTTTAAAAGAATAATGCTTATCAAGTGGTGTCATACCTGTCACTTTCTGTAAATCTTCCAATGATTGAAACGGGCGGCTTCTTTCTATTGCTGCAAGTTTCGGATCACTAATCCCTGGTAACCAACGTAGAGCGGATGAAGGAAGTAAATTGATATTTATTGGAATTGGAAGTGCAGTGATTGAACGGGCCCCCCAGCTAACTACCACAACATCGATCTTTTCTTTTAATCCAAAAGAAACAGGTATGCCGACGAGGATTGGATAAGAACCCAACTGTCTCCCAAATGAAATCCCATTATTTTTTTCAATAATTACAGACTTTAGGCATGTGCCAAGTGGAAACACTTTTTCAACCATATAATGATCGATTTGCCTGTTAACGAACTCCTTAAACTGGAAAAATTCATTTTTGAATTTATGAAGGTTATTTTTTTCATAAGCTCTTGTCCCTTCGAAAGGTACCAGCTGACGGATATTAATTCGACGAAGAATAAGTCCTCTTTTTTTAATTTCGTTTAGAAAATCTCGGTTTTTCCTGTAGGTTTCGCTTGTCTCCCCATATAAACCACAGATAAAATTTATACCCGGAAGGAGTTCAGGTATCCCGTTTCTTAATACTCCTCCTGTCCTGTTTACAAGTTCAATAGCAGAGAGCACTTCCTCTGGAGTGACTACAAGGTTATTCTTCTCAATTACAACCGGGTCTGCACTTTCAAGTCCGAAAGCTGCCACATCACCGGTAGTATGGTATTTAATAATAATATTGAGTGCTTCTTCACTCTTTTCAGGGTGTCGCGCAATTGTTCCAGGATTGATATTATCGATATGTAATGTCAGGAGAGATGGAGCAGCATATCGTACAGCCCTAAAAAGTTTGTATAACATATCAGGCCTGGGTTCTGGAAACTCAATATCCAGGCTTCCATAGGTGAGGAGGTCAGGCTGGCGTCCGAGCCGGAAGTGCCTCCCTCCGTTTTCGTACAAGGCTTTTACTTCGTTAAAAACAGCATCTGGTCTCCTGAAATGGGGAGGTCCATAGAATATTTCAGTGCAGAAACTGCAGCATCCCGAATAATATCTATGGCATCCACGTGCAGTTTCAAGTTCACACATTATATCAGGAAAAGAAGGATGTTTTCTGATTATTTCGGCACCAAGGACGCTCCACCTGTCGCTTGATTCATATGAGTGGGTATGTGTGATTGGTTGACCTTCCAGATATTGAGATAACGGTATATCCGGTGGCGAGGGAAGTATTGCATCAAACCCAGAGATTTTTAATTTTGTCGCTTTCTCTCCGCCCCGAGTGAGATGGCCAAGTGTTACAGGGCCACAGAGTACCTTTCTTTCTGCATAAAATCCGTCACCTATCTGTCTGAGTTCATTCAGATTTGCGGGTGTTCCCCCGATATATTTACCTGGAACTGTAGTTCCTGCAATTACAACAAGAAGTGAATATTCACTTTTAAAAATTTTATACGGGTCAAGGCGGACCTGATCGATTGTAAAATAATCAGGGGTAAATCCCTTCTCAAGGAGGACACCTGCAACGGTTCTCACATATGGCGAGATATAAGGAGGTACTCCAAGGCATGCAGGTTCATCCACATACCCATCGATGATGCAGGCGTCAGATAACATGGCCCAGGTGCAGCAGGAGCTCCCTCGCAACCAGGAGCTTTTTATGCTTGATTTCGTCTACATCAGGGTCATCACAATCGAAACCAATTAACCTGACTGATTTTGCTCCTGATTCATATGCACAGAATACCGCACGGTCCCCGTCAGAAAACCCTCCGAAATTGTATATGCTACCAAAAGGTCTGCTCTGCGTGGTCCCCACGAGAGGGCCGCGAAAACGGGGAACCCAGTAAGTGATCAAAGGAATATTATCACCATGAGCGTGAATTACAATAACTGTGCCCGCCTCATTCATTGTTAAAAACTCTTCATCGGCTCCATCAAGGTCTGTAACAATTACATCTGGCCTGATGCCATGACTCCATAAAACAAGGGCTGCTTTGTCGGCTGCGTAGATTACGCCTTTTACAGAGTCAAGCTCCCTCGCAAGTACCGGCGCATTGCCGCAGACTGTAACATCTTTACCTGAAGTAATATCTCTTAAAACCGGAAACGCATCATTTTTCAGGAGATGAGAGAGAATATCAGCAGATTTTTCGTCAGACTCACGGGAAAAAGAAAATTTTTTTAATATATCTGAGTATAACGGCTCCCATTCTTCATATTTCATCAGTTTCTCCTTCTTCAAGGCCGATAATATCTGTGAACCGGCGAAGAAGCGGCTCAATGATAAGTCCGAGAAGTTCTTCTTTTCCCCGAACCAGTTTGAAATATGATAATGGAATTGTTGCGGCAGCCATATTTGGATGACCTCCTGCGTCTCCAATATCACCGAATGCCTCCTGGAAAACATTGCCGATATGAAGCCTCACATCACGGTTCCTGACAGACATTATGATTGACTGGTCCGTTATTCCGTATACTATGGCTGTATTGACCCCTTCAAGATTAATTAGAATATCTGCTGCCTGCGGCAGAGAATCACGGTCCCTGATATACCCTACATTTGAAAAGAGGTACCCACTCCTTATCTTTTTCTGGCGGATTGCTTCTCCAAGAACATCGAGTGTCTCCTGCGAAACTGAAGGGGACATTATCTCGTCAAGTAACTCAAGGTCAGTAAGGGGCAGTAAAAATGCAGCATTATAAAGGTCGTCAGGTGTCACATTACGTTTGAAATCTTTTGTGTCAGAACGAATACCATACAGAAGTCCGGTTGCAACTTTTTTCTCAACGCTGATATCAAGTTCCTTCATATACTGGGTGAATATGCTGGCTGTGGCTCCAAGCCCGGGTCTTATGTCTGTAAATTCAGCCCTGAATTCAGTCCCGGTTGGATTTTCATGGTGATCGATTATGATATGGACGTGAGTGTTAGGGGAAAGAGGATTATTCAGTCCTGGTGCAGGTGAGTCTACGAGGGCGATATAATCACATTCATGAATATTTTCAGGAGTCAGTTTTTCAAGTTTAACCTCAAGGAGATTGACGAGCGTCCTGTTCTCCTGGTGTCCGATATTACCGCTATAAAAGAGGCGGCATTTTAGTTTTTCCGGGTTTGCCTCATGTGCAATTGAAGAAAGTGCAAGAGCACTGGAGATTGCGTCAGGATCTGGGTTATTATGCGCGATTATGCCAAAAGTTCCATGCCACTTACTTATCATGTCAAAGAGTTTCTGGGACTGTCGCGTTGCATAAATTTTATTAATCTGGTGTACTGCGGTCTGTGCAGCAACTTTCTGTGGGTATAAAATTAAATCAGCTGTGCCATCTTTTTCGAGTTCTGAAGAGTTTATAGGGTCTTTCGTCCTTACAACAATCAATGATTTGGGAGATTGTGCGCGTACTTTTGAAACCGTTGCCCTGTTAAGATCATTATTTCCTGTCAGAATAAAAGCTATTGAAAACGAGGGCAGATTAGTAAAAAGACCAGGATCATCGAGTTCACGGACCATTGCATTTACTTTCTGGTCACGAAGTTCCTTTACCCGGTCCTCATTATTGTCAATAACAAGAATTTTTGATATTTCTGGAAATAATTCCTGAATTATATGGTATCCCAGGTTTCCACATCCAAGGATAAGATATTTAATCTCGCCTTTCTGGACATGGGTTGCGGATTCATTCATGTATTACTGAATATATGCCCTGTCAGTAAATAAAGAATGTCGAAAGTTTTATTTCAGGAGATATGCACATATTAAAGGCACATCAGTGGGCTTGTAGCTTAGTTCGGCAGAGCGACGGACTCTTAATCCGTAGGTCAAGGGTTCAAATCCCTTCAGGCCCGTAAAAAAGAAGTGAATTTTCAAAGATCTATGTATTTTTTCAAAGTCTCCCGTGTCTTTTTCATAAGTTCGTTCACTTCTTTATCAAGAGACGAGATTGTCTCATTTACCTTATTTTCAACATATTTATGACCGCTTTCAGTTGTTACAATATGATGGGTAAGCGAGATGATGCCATCAAACGAGGTTGAAATATTTGATTTCAGATTTTCAATCATCTCTTCAACCGATTTTATTTGATCATCTTTTTTTGGTTCTTCTGCCTGGATGGTCGGTTTTACATCAATGACCCATCTTCCATTCTCAAAGTGTCCTAAATCTTCTGTCACTGTTTCCCTCCGAATGATTGAATCACAGTTTCAATATTTTCCAATCAACTATAGATAAATAGCGCAATAATAAAAAAATAAACAGGGCAATATGAAAAAGGTAAGATTACCTGATAAGAAAAAGTTAATTCTTTTTTTAATTCCAATAGTTGCTATTGTAATTGCTCTTATTTTTCTTGCACCTTCGTTTCAACAGAAACCAAAAGAGAATGTAACTGTAATAATTCCAGAGCCTTTTATATATCATAGTCCTGATAAAAACTTTGCCCTGACTTATATGGATGACTGGTCAACATTTGTCTCACCTGGGCCACCGATGTTCTCAATCCTGCTTTCACCACCCGGGTTGCCGCCAGGGACAGTCAGGATAGATGAACGGTATCTTAATGAAAACCGTACACTTGATCAGTATTATGAGAACCTGATTGCAGATTATCACGTGAATTTTAATGTTACAGATATTAAAACATCTGATACAACCATTTCGGGTTTTCCTGCAAAACAAATTGAATTCACCTGGGTCGATGACGGAGTATTGCGCAAAAAGATGGAGACAATAATAGTTGCGGATAATCTTTCATTTTCAATGAACTATAAAAACCGTGTTGAACTTTATGATGCAAATCTTCCTGCGGTAGAAAATGTTTTCCAGTCCATGAATATAGCACGGATATTTACTACTCCAACCGCTTTAATCACAACCGAACCTACTCTGACCGCACCAATACTCTACTCGTTAAGTCCCTCATCAATCCCGGCCGGGAGTGCCGGGTTTACACTCACTTTAACAGGTTCATACTTTTTTAACGAAGCACAAGTAATCTGGGATGAACTTCCACTCCTTACCACGTACATCTCTTCAAGGCAGTTAACAGCAGTTGTCCCATCTTCATTTGTAACAGATTCTGGGACTTCGAAGGTTTTTATCACAAACGGCAGGGATGCAAAATCGAATATTCTTACGTTTTCAATCTTAAAACCTTTTTTACGTGTAGACTGGAATGCTTTCAAGACTGGTGATGTATTGAAGTTTACAACGGCGACGCTTTCGCCGTATTCCTATGTCCTTGTTACGAATGAGGATGTAGGGAGACAATACCAGGTCCAGAGACTTTATAAGGTAAATAATAACACATTAATTCGAGATAAAAGCAGCAATGGTGTATTTATCACATCATACGATACTCTTCAAAACAGGGCCGTAAAGGTGGGAGTTGTTCCTTATGAGATGCTCAAATTAGATACATTTACGTTTCAAAATCCAATATAATTCTGGAAAAATCCAAGAGAATAATGGAACCTTCAAGGATAAACTGACCATATGAAACTCGATAAACTTGTAATTACAGTAATTGCAGTAATATTTATTGTTGCCCTGTTAATCACAGGTTTACTTTCCTATTTTGTTCTTATTAATAGTTATTCGAGGCTTGAGAAAGCAGAGATTAATACTGATACAGAACGGGTTATGAATGCAATAGATAATGATATTGCCAATCTTAACAAGACAACGCATGACTGGTCATCCTGGGACGACACCTATTATTTTGCTTTAGGAAATAACGAAGCATACCTGGATTCAAATTTAAACAGTTCTTCATTGGTAAATTTAAATGTTAATTCAATTATTATTTTCAATAATAGCAGAGGGATAGCCGGAAGTAAATCCGTTGACCTGAACAGAGAAATTGAAATCGCAACTGACCCTCATATTCTTACACAAATTTCAGAAAATCCGAAACTGTTTTTCAACATGTCTGAAAATTCAAGTGTTGAAGGGTTTATGAAAGGTTCTTATGGGCCTGTAATTCTGGTCGCACGACCAATTCTGAAAAGTGATGAAACCGGACCGGAGGCAGGAATTATAGTTTTCGCAAAAAATTTCGATTCTGATTTTATTGAGGAAATCAAGGAAGTGACTAATCTCCCTCTCTCATACCAAAACACGGAGTCCCTTAATCTGCGAGGAGGGAATGAAAAGTCGAATTATCGAGAAGGTCCTGTAAATGAATCTACAATTTCCGGAATTCAAGCAGTTTACTCTGTAGACGGAAATCAGTTAGGGATAATTACGGTCCAGACTACGCGACCAATTATGAATGAGGGGCTCAGTTCAATATTATTTTTCCTCATTACCCTCGTAACTCTTTCTCTTTTATCTATAATTGTCTTTTTCTATATCCTTAATCGTTTTATTCTCAAACGGATTAAAAAAATGCAGGATAGTATTGATGCAATAGGTACACTCACAGATTCATTTGAACCTCTTAATATTCAGGGTGATGATGAACTTGATTCTCTTGCGATTTCATATAATTCAATGTTTGAACGAATTCTTTCAGATGAAAAAGCCCTTTTTGTCTCGCTTGAAAAATATCGTTCACTCCTGGAAAATGCCAATGACGCTATAATGTTAATTTCCAATAAAAAATATAAAATACTCGAGATAAATGCAGATACACAAGAATTATTGGGAATCAAAAAATCTGATATAAACAATATTACGTTTTTCGATATTTTTCACGAGTCTCAACACAATGTCGTCGAAAAAATGATAAATGATTTAATTCTACTAGGAAAATCAGATATTCCTCATTTATATGCAAGGCACATTCTCGGTTATAACATACCTGTTGAGGTGCGGGCTTCTTTTATAAAGATTCAAAATGAAGAATTTTTACTCGTGATAATAAGAGATATAACAAGAAGAATACATTCCGAAGAACATCTTAAACGGATAATTGATCAGCTGACGAGACTTATTCAGGTAACGGGTTATGATGTCACTAACCAGATAATGAGCCTCCGGGGATATCTGGAGCTTTCAACAGAATGTGCCAATGACAAATACGCCCAGGAACTCCTTGTAAATGAGAAGGCTATCGTTGAATATATACAAAGTCTTATTGCATTTACACATGATTATCAGGAGATTGGAATAAATGAGCCCGAATGGCAGGACCTTAATAAAGTTTTAGATGGTATTACAGCTATAAATGAAATTGATTTCTTGGAGATAAAAAGTTCATTTATTCATTTATCAATTTTTGCTGACAAACTTTTGGGAAAAACACTTTTAAGGCTTATTTACAATTTGTATATCAGCGGAAAAGATCTAAAAACAATTTATTTTGTATCGAAAGAAGAATCAGACGGTCTTCTTCTCACAATTACAACTGACTGTAAAGATTTGGAACCAGGAGAAGGAAAAGATCTCTTTATTGATTCGTCCGGGCTAGCAGACAGGATAGGTCTTCACCTGGTCAGAGAAATTCTTGCAATCACTAATATAACAATTGATCTTAACTTTTTATCGAAAAGAGGTATTATTATCTATATCAAAGTCCCACAAGGGAAGTATAGGTATGGTCATGAAAGTCTGGTGTGATAACTGATGGCTGCTACCACACTTCTCGTAATAGGGAAGGACAAATACTTTCAGGACATTATTGAGCTCTACATGGAATGCGGGGCAAATCTCAATACAATTCATGCTCCCTCAGCAAATGATGCATTGTTACTCTTAAAAACAAAGACAATCGACACAATTCTAGCTCCTTACCAGATGCCAGATATGGAAGGCTATGAATTTCTGGTAAAATTAAAAGCCATTAATAGTAAAAAACCTCTTATCATCTTTTCTGGAAATGTTTCACTAGAGGATACTTTAAAAGTAATTAACAATGGATGTGACTTTGTTTTTGAGAAAGGTGCTGATATTGCACTCCAATATGCTGAGTTGTCAAGTATTTTTGCAAAAATTGTAAGATGCCACCAGTTATC
>Ga0209083_1000692_pt1 | contig 46666 bp, 43 predicted proteins | sample AM7aDNAmetaG_FD_184132 | JGI IMG/M metagenome (GOLD analysis project Ga0209083, IMG submission 184132) | Freshwater microbial communities from Finland to study Microbial Dark Matter (Phase II) - AM7a DNA metaG (SPAdes) (version 3) | ecosystem: Environmental > Aquatic > Freshwater > Lake ...
GGCGGCCATGGCGGGCGGGAACCACCCGATCCCATCCCGACCTCGGAAGTGAAACCGCCCAGCGCCGATGATAGTGTGGACCCCCATGCGAAAGTAGGGCACTGCCAGGCTCCTTACCCAAAACCCCCTCGCCCACACAGGCGAGGGGGTTTTTTTTGCCTTTGTTTCAGCTTATTCGCAGCCCCCACTTTTGGGAACGTTGGGGGTGCGATTAAAAATGATGCGGGAGTGCAAGGCTTGCCTTGCGACATCGTGTGCAGGCAAGGCAAGCCTTGCACTCCAGGCGTGTTTTCAAATGCCGCCCGATTTGTGTGCATCATTTTTCCCAAGACGCATTTACATAAAGACTGTGACTTGATGAGAACAATTGGAAAGTAGCATGAAAATTCTTGAATACACCGGTATCGACACTTCCCGGCACCAGTCAGCGTACAAAAAGACCGTTGATGCCATCTTGCGGGACGATTTTCGCACGGCGGACGTGAAAAAACTCGCCAACATCACCCATGGCCGATTTTACCGGGCCAAGCTGGATTATGCCAACCGCTTGTTGTTTTCCATCGTCAGCCACGGTGGCGAAGTGTACGCGCTCATGCTGGAAATCATCGAGAGCCATGCCTACGACAAGTCCAGGTTCTTGCGCGGCGCGGAGGTCGATGACGACAAACTACAAACGGTCGAACCCGCACAAGCGGCCAAGGATGCCGAACCGGTGCGCTACGTCCATCCTGATAGGCGCGAAATCCACATGTTGGACAAAGTCATCTCCTTCGATGATGCCCAAGAGGTGGTTTACCGCTTGCCGCCTCCATTGATTGTGGTAGGTTCGGCCGGCAGCGGCAAAACCGCGCTGACCTTGGAAAAGCTCAAGCACACCGACGGCGAGGTGCTGTATGTCACCCATTCCGCCTATCTCGCGCAAAGCGCCCGCGACCTGTATTACTCCAACGGTTTCGAAAAGGAAGGCCAGGATGCCACGTTCTTTTCGTTCCGTGAATTCCTCGAAAGCATCCGTGTGCCGAAGGGCCGCGAAGCTCTATGGCGGGATTTCGCCAGTTGGTTCGGGCGGATGTGCCACCAGTTCAAAACCATTGACGCCCATCAAGCGTTCGAGGAAATCCGTGGCGTGATCGCTGCCTCGGCCGACGGTGTGCTATCACTGGAAGCTTACCGGGAACTCGGTGTACGCCAATCCATCTTTCCGGTCGGTGAGCGTGACAAGCTATATGAGTTGTTCGAGAAATACTGTGCTTGGCTCGTCGAGTCCCATCTCTATGACATCAACTTGCTTTCCCATGATTGGCGCTCCGAGGCAACGCCGCGTTATGATTTTGTCGTCGTGGATGAAGTGCAAGACCTGACCAACGCCCAACTCGCATTGATCTTAAAGACCCTAAAAAAGCCCGGTCACTTCCTGCTCTGCGGCGACTCCAACCAGATTGTCCACCCCAACTTCTTTTCTTGGAGCAAGGTCAAGTCGCTGTTCTGGCGTGACCCGGATTTGGCGGCGAGGCAGGAGCTTAAGGTGTTGTGCGCTAATTTCCGTAATAGCCAAGAGGCCACGCGGGTCGCCAATACCTTGCTGAAAATCAAGCACAAGCGCTTTGGCTCCATTGACCGCGAGAGCAACTTCTTAGTGGACGCAATCGCGGGCGATGCGGGTTCGGTGAGCGTGCTGAACGACAGGGACGCAGTAAAAAAGGAACTCAACCAGAAGACCAAAGGCTCGACTCAATTTGCCGTGCTGGTGATGCGCGACGAAGACAAAGCTGCTGCGCGTAAATTCTTCCAGACCCCGCTGATCTTCTCGATTCATGAGGCCAAGGGGCTTGAATACGAGAACATTGTCCTTTATCGTTTCCTGTCTGACCACCGTGCCGAGTTTGCCGAACTTGCCGACGGCGTCAGCCTGTCCGACCTGGCCAGCGACGATTTGGAATACCGTCGCGCCAAAGATAAAACCGACAAATCACTGGAAGTCTACAAATTCTACGTCAATGCCTTTTACGTCGCGCTAACGCGGGCGATTAAGAACGTTTACCTGATCGAATCCGACACCCGCCATGCCTTACTCAACTTGCTTGACTTGCGGACGGGTAGTGACAAAGTGGATGTGGCGGCGAAGGATTCGACCTTGGACGACTGGCAAAAGGAAGCCCGCAAGCTGGAATTGCAGGGCAAGCAAGAACAAGCCGATGCGATCCGCAAGAACATTCTCAAAGAAACCCCCGTGCCATGGCCGGTGTTCGACGAACCGCGCCTGCGCGAAACCTTGGTTAAAGTGTTCAGGGAACAGGTGCCGGGTTCCAAATTCAAACAGCAACTCTACGATTACGCCACCAGCCATGGCGAAGAAGTCTTGGCCTATTACCTGATTGAAGAAGCCCACTATGAACCGGCCAAAGCCTATCACAAGCAACTCCAGACCTTGGGCTACAAGCACCTTGCACCGTATTGCGCGAAAAGCATCAAGGAAATTTTAAGGCTATGCGAAAAACACGGCGTGGACCACCGTACACCGATGAACCTGACGCCGTTGATGGCCGCCGCCGCCGTCGGCAATGTCGAGTTGGTCGAGGCTCTTTTGGAGCGTGGGGCCGATCTGAACCTCACCGATCACTTGGGCCGCAATGCTCTGCACTGGGCGATGCGCGAAGCCTTCCGCGAACCCAAATATGCCAAGGCCGCGTTTGCGGCAATTTACGAGCGCATTGCACCTTCTAGCATCGACATCATGACTGGAGGCCGACTAGTACGTATCGACAAACATCTGACCGAATATTTCCTGTTCCAAACCCTATGGGTATTATTTGGCACCCGCTTCTACACCTATGACCAGGGCGATTGGGCGGCCTTCGACACCGGCACGGTCTTGGCGGCTTGGCAACACCTGCCAACCAACGTGCTAAAGCCGGAGCGCAACAAACGCGCCCATCTTTCCAACGTGCTGTCGCGCAACGAAGTGGACCGGGACTATGCCTACAACCGGCGGCTGTTTTGGCGCTTCAAGCAAGGCTGGTATCAATTTAACCCGGATTTGTCGATACGCCGCAAAACTGCCGAAGGGGAAATTTGGCTACCGGTCTACGAGGCGCTGAACCTCAGGCTGGTGAAGGAACTCGCCCAGCCGCCGCGTTGGGGTGCCATCGACCAACTGCTGGCAAAAGCCAAACTGGAACCGGCCGGCACCCCGATTGCTGCGGAGCGCAAACAACAACGCAGACAAGCGGAGGAAGCCGCCGCACGCGAGTTGCAACGGAAAAGGATGGAAGCAGCAAAACGCGAGTTGGCCGAGTTCAGGCGGAAGAAAAAATAATGGTTTTAAATGGCTACACCAAGACAAACTGCTGTCAGGAAGTGACATGGCGGCCACACCATCATCCGGCACTGTTTGGCAGAGTCGATATTTTAGCATCAATCCAGTCGACACACGCATTTGGGAATTATTGGAAAACCCCATTAGTTTTGATAAACTCGTGGCGAGTTTGATTGGTGAACATGATGTCCCGGTCGAAATCTGTCGGCAGTAAGCCGCGACATTTATGGCCGCGTTGTGTGAGCGTGAATTGCTCGCAGTGTAGACTATGATCGAAAGGGGTCCGCGATCAGGCTCAAACGAGAATTGACGCGACACCGAGTCTTAAACATTATTCGGATGAGCTTTTTAACAAAGCGTGGGAACAGGCGCGTCGCGCTGCCGGTAAGTCTTTCGAGGCTTATGGTGAAGAGGTGCTTATTCCTGCTGAATGCCCTTATTTGTTAGAGCAGGTGCTTAATTCAGATTATTTTCCAGAAAATGCCAAAATAGTTAGTTAGTGCCAGACAAAAAACTGAGTCAGTCGCCTTGTTGGCGAAAGTACCTGTTGATTTGATTGAGCAAGACTCATTTGGTTTGCGTTAAATTTAAACCTTTGAGGTGGATTATTCGTTCTTACAGAAATATCCGCTTGAAAAATATTTTACTTTGGTTCCTACTCGCCACCATCCATGGCTTCTGGATTCCGGCAATCCCTGCCGGAATGACGGCGTTATTTTGCTGGGCAGGACTTGTGTATACAGCGTTTTCATCTTTAAAAGTAACTTAAAATAATGGCTAATATTCAAAAAAGACACTGAATAAAATAATTTGCAAAGGCATAAGACTTTTTATAGTAACTATTTGATGTTGAAAACGCTGTTATGACTCCCGAACAATTCGACAACTACGCCCAACAAGGCTACAACCGCATCCCGATAGCCCGACAAGTGCTAGCCGACTTGGATACGCCACTAAGCGCCTATCTCAAACTAGCCGATGCCACTTATACCTATTTGTTTGAATCGGTGCATGGTGGGGAGAAATGGGGCCGGTATTCTATCATTGGCCTGCCCTGCCGCACCGTGATCAAAGTACGCGGACAAACCGTCACTATCGAGCAAGGGGGCAGGGACCAAGAAAGTCAAACGGTGGAAAACCCGCTGCAATGGATAGAAGCCTTTTCCGCCCAATTCAAAACACCTGAAATCATTGGCTTTCCCCGTTTCACCGGTGGCTTGGTCGGTTATTTTGGCTATGAAACCATGGCCTATATTGAGCCGCGTCTGAAGACCCACAAGCCCGACCCCATCGGCAACCCCGACATTGTGTTGATGGTCTCGGAGGATGTGCTGGTGTTCGACAATCTTAGCGGCGAGCTACTGATTGTCACCCATGCCAACCCCGCCGAAGCCGATGCCTATGCCAAGGCCGAGGCTAAATTGGACAATCTGGTGGTGACATTGCGCAGCAAGACCCTGCGACCGAGGGAAGAGCAAAAACCAACTCACGTTGACGAGGCCGATTTCGTCTCTGGCTTTACGCAGGAAGGTTTCGAGAATGCCGTGCGCCGGGTAAAAGACTACATTGTCGAGGGCGACACCATGCAAGTGGTGTTATCGCAGCGCTTGTCCATTCCTTATGCCGCCACGCCGCTGGACTTGTACCGCGCTTTGCGTTGCCTGAACCCATCGCCGTATATGTACAATCTCAATTTGGGTGATTTCCATATTGTCGGTTCCTCGCCGGAAATCTTGGTGCGGCTTGAAGATGGCACTGTCACAGTCCGCCCCATCGCCGGCACTCGAAAGCGCGGCAAGACGGCGGAAGAAGACTTGCAACTGGAGCAAGACCTGCTAGCCGACCCTAAGGAACTTGCCGAGCATTTGATGCTGATCGACCTAGGCCGCAACGATGCGGGCCGGGTGGCGGAAACCGGCACGGTGCGCGTCACTGACCAAATGATTGTCGAGCGCTACTCGCATGTCATGCACATCGTATCCAACGTCAACGCCAAGTTGAAAGCAGGCTTAAATGCCTTTGATGTGCTGTCCGCCACTTTTCCGGCAGGCACGGTCAGTGGTGCGCCAAAGATTCGCGCCATGGAGATCATCGCCGAACTGGAGCCTGTCAAACGGGGTGTCTATTCGGGTGCGGTGGGCTATATCGGCTGGTCCGGAAATCTCGATACCGCGATTGCCATCCGTACCGCCGTCATCAAAGACGGCACACTGCATATCCAAGCCGGTGCGGGCATTGTCTACGACTCCATCCCGCGTAACGAATGGGAGGAAACCATGAGCAAAGGCCGCGCCGTGTTCCGTGCCGTCGCGATGGCAGAAGCCGGACTTGAAAGGGGAGAAAGCCTGTGAGCACCCGCATTTTGATGATCGACAATTACGACTCCTTTACCTATAACCTAGTCCAGTATTTCGCCGAACTGGGGGCGGAAGTTGAAGTCGTGCGGAACGACCAAATCCCGGTTGAGGAAATCGGGACAATCAACCCAGACAAGATCGTCATTTCACCCGGTCCCTGCACCCCAAAAGAAGCTGGCATTTCTGTGCCAACGATTCTACGCTACCAAGGCCGTTACCCAATCTTAGGGGTGTGCCTAGGTCATCAAAGCATAGGCCATGCCTTCGGCGGTAATGTGATCCACGCCAAATCCATTATGCACGGCAAGACTTCTATGGTGCATCACCACGACAGCGGTGTGTTTCACGGCCTAAACAACCCGCTTCAGGCCACGCGTTACCATTCTTTGGTCATCGAACAATCAAGCCTACCGGATTGCTTGGAAATCACCGCCTGGACTCAGGATGTGCATGGCGGGGTCGATGAGATTATGGGAGTCAGGCACAAAAATTTGGATATTGAAGGTGTTCAATTCCATCCTGAGTCAATTTTGACGGAACAGGGGCATGAGTTGTTGGCAAATTTTCTGAGGCGATAAATAAATGTACGTCGTCAACGCTGGTGTCTTCCTCATTATGACCGGGTTGGTAATTGCTGTTTACCTTACCCCTTTAAGGGGCTGGCTGGCTGACGGCCAATTTGTCAAAGATCGCTTGGGTTTGTTCGGTTTCTCAGCGCCGTTGGTGTTCACTTTTTGCACCGCACTGTTGACGGTGATTGGCGCACCCCGCCTACTACTATGCTCACTTGGGGGCTTTGCATTTGGATTCACATGGGGCTTAATCTGGACGCAACTTGGCACTCTGATAGGTTCGTATGTTGTCTTCTTATTGATACGTTGGTGCGGTAGGGATTATGCATTACACCACTTTACGCGTTTTCGCGGACTTTCCCTACAACTGGAAAAGCAGGGGGTTATGGGTGTTGCGTTAATTCGTCAATTGCCAATCAATGGCTTTTATAACAATGTTTTGCTAGGACTGACCCCGGTAAGCCATGGCGATTTTCTCCTCGGCAGTGTATTGGGTTTCTTGCCATTGGGGGTTACCGCTTGCCTTCTGGGCGCTGGGCTGATACAGAAGGATCTGTTCATGGGAGTACAATACATCGCCTTGGGTTTGGCCTGTTCTGTCGTCCTTGGATTGATCTGTAATGGTTTATTCAATAAACTTTATCCATCAAGGGATAATGACAAATAAAACAGTAGGAGTGTCGATGAAATGTGTGGCATAGCCGGTATTTTTCTGCGCCAACAACCCGTTGATCGCCAAAGACTCGACAGTTTGGCAAACCGGTTAAGCCACCGTGGGCCTGACAAAACCAAGACTTACCTTGACGGGTCGTTAGGGCTTGCCCACACCCGGCTGTCCATCATTGACTTGGCGGGTGGCGACCAACCTTTGTTCAGCGATAATGGCCGGCTGGCTTTAGTTGCCAATGGCGAAATTTACAACTTCATTGAATTGCGCCGTGATCTGGAGTCACGGGGCGCAGTCTTTACCACTCATTCCGATTGCGAGACGATTCTACATGCCTATCAGCATTACGGCGATGGGTTTCTGGAAAAGCTCAATGGCATGTTCGCTTTTGCCCTTTACGATAGTCTTGAAGGAAAGTTAATTTTGGCGCGGGACCGTCTAGGCATAAAACCTTTGTTTTTTGCTGAGACCAATGAGGGTGTTTTTTTTGCGTCGGAACAGAAGGCGCTCTTTCCAATTTTGCCGGGTGGCCCTGCAATCCAGCCAGATGCCTTAATCCAAAGCCTTGAAACTCGATTCAATACGGGCAGGCAGACGATAGTTAGGGGCATCGAGCGTCTTCAACCGGGCGAAGTGGTTACCTTCAAGTCTGGGTTGCTAATATCCCGCAGACATTACTGGTCGCCCTTCGATCAATCCAGTGAACCAAACCGACTCGGTTTTAAAAACCGAGTCGGTTTCGATTACGAAGAGGCAGCGGAAACATTTGAGGCATTGATGGGGCAAGTCATGCTTGAACACATGCGCAGTGACGTACCCTTCGCCCTTTTTCTATCGGGTGGGGTTGATTCCTCTGTCGTGTTGGAATGGTTGCGCCGGGAGGAAGGTACGCGTGAACTGGCGGCTTACACCGTCTCGTTCGCCGATGCCCCCAAAAACGATGACGCTCGAGCAGCTAAAACCATCGCCAACCGCTTCAAATTGCGTCATAGTATTATCGAATTGAACCAGCAGACCCTCTTCAACCACCTGCCTTTTGCAGTCTGGGCCGCAGACGATTTCATCATCGACCCTGCCATCCTGCCTACTTCCCTATTAGCACGGGAAACCGCACGGGATTTCAAAGTCGTATTCAGCGGCGAGGGTGGCGATGAATTATTTGCCGGTTACGGCCGTTATCGAAGGACAAAACTCCAACGCTGGCTGGCGAATCTTCTTAGACCCGGTTCCGGGGGGTTCCGAACACGGGGAATGCTGGGTGGCGAGTGGCGTAAGCACCTGCTCAGCCCATTATTGCGTGAACACCTCCCCGCTGGACGTTTTGGGATTACCACTGCCTGGGGTTCGACACCTAACATTTGGAGCGATTTACAGCGCATGCAAGCGACTGACATGGCTACGGAATTGACTGACCAACTGTTGGTCAAGGTGGATCGGATGTTGATGGCATGGGGATTGGAAGGCCGCGTCCCGCTATTGGATCACCGACTAGTTGAATTTGCCCTGCGCCTGCCGGACGAACTCAAGGTACACAAACGCGAAGGCAAGCTTTTCCTTAAACGTTGGGCGGAACCTGTTTTCGGAAGCGAGTTGATTAGGCGTCCCAAGAGCGGTTTTACAGTGCCTGTCGGATTGTTCATGCAAGGGGATAACCTGCAAAAGCTTGGGAAAATTTTACCTAGGCACAAGGCTTTTTCCGGTCTTTTCATGCCATCCGGCATTGATGCACTTGTCAACAGGCAATCGGCCAAAAAGGATGTGCATGATATCCTCTGGTCACTGTTACAATTTGCCGTCTGGCATCGTATTTTTATAGAGGGAAATGGCGAAAAACCCGAGGTCTTCGCCAATCCCATCGAGTTCATCGCTTAAAATGATCATCGTGGGAGCGGTTTTCAACCGCGACTTTCGGCATTCGTCGCGGATAAAAAACCGCTCCCACAGAATGTACTCAAAATAAGCCAATACATCCTCATATTACAAAAAAATTGGAGTCTGGCAGTTGAAAATCCTGCATGTGGAAATGGGTCGCCACCTTTATGGCGGTGCGCGGCAAGTCGCCTACTTGTTAAATGGCCTGAAAGAATTTCCCGGCGAATATGGGCTAGTTTGTGCGGCTGGGGCTGAAATTGCCGGTGCGATAACCAACCCGGAAGTGAAAATCCACCGCATAAAAACCAAGGGCGATGTGGACCTGCAATTCATTGGCCGTCTGCGCAAGGTCATTCGTCACGAAAAGCCCGACTTACTGCATATCCACAGTCGGCGCGGCGACATGTTGGCCGCTTTGGCGGGCAGGTTGGAAAAAATTCCAATGGTCCATAGCCGCAGGGTGGACAACCCTCCCAGTTTTTTCGACCTCCATTTCAAATTTCCGCTTTTTCACAAAATAATCACCATTTCCAGAGGGATACGGGAAGTGTTGTTGGATGCAGGCGTGCCGAAGGCACAAGTCATCTGCATTCCCAGTGCGGTGGACACTGAACGGTTCAACCCGGTTAGAGTGAATCGTGAGGGGTTCCTAGATGAGTTTGGACTCACCGGGGATGGTCCGGTGCTTGCCATGATCGCACAACTAATCCCGCGCAAAGGGCATATGGTGTTTTTCGAAGCATTACCGTCCATTCTGGCAAAACATCCGCGCACCCGTGTACTGATCTTTGGGCGTGGGCCGCTCAAGGACGAATTAATGCGCGTAATCCAGAAGATGGGGCTGGACAAATTCGTCCGCTTTGAGGGTTTTCGCACTAATCTGGAAAATATCTTCCCCCACTTCGATATGGTAGTGCATCCCGCGTTCATGGAAGGGCTGGGGGTCTCTTTGCTTGAAGCTGCTGCCTGCGGGGTGCCTATCGTGGCTTGCCGTGCTGGGGGCATACCAGAAATTGTCAGGGACAAATTCAACGGATTCCTAGTCAAGCCCGGTGACAGCAAAAGCTTGGCAAGGCATATCATCGCGTTGTTGGACGAACCTGACCAATTGCAGCTATTCAGCCTGACGGGCAGGGAATTGGTGTTGGAAAACTTTTCCATTGAACGGATGGTGAGGGATAATCACCAAGTTTATGTCGATACGCTGGAAGCCAAACGATAAACCATTGCAACAAAAATAAGACCGACTCGGTTTCTAAAACCGAGTCGGTCTGGCCTAGTGGCCCAAGCAGAAACATTATTTTCTTCTAACATACATTATGAACAAGAAACGACGGCACTTGGCAATTTTTGTGGCATTCTCCGGTACTGGCGGTGTTGAGAGAGTGGTGCATCACCTGTTGCAAGGTTTGTCAGCCCATGATATTGATGTCGATTTGCTCGCCGTGGTTGGAAAAAAAGGCTGGTTGCCGGAAATTCCTTGGCCGAACATTCGCGTCATTGACCTCAAAGTCAAACACACGCATCTCGCCTTGCCAGCTTTAACCCGCTATTTGCGAAAGGAACGCCCCGATGTGTTAATGGCCGCCAAAGACCGGGCGGTTCGAATCGCCGTGCTTGCAAGGCTTTTTGCCCACGTCAAAACGCGTCTGGTGGGGCAGTTGCACAACAATATATCGGGATATTTAGAAACCAAAACCCCTTTGCAGCGTTGGGTGCGGTGTGCGCCGATGCGTTGGCTGTTTCCCCATGTAGACTTGATTATCACAGTTTCCGAGGGTGTGATTGAGGATACCATCAAAGTGGCCGGTTACCCACGCGAGCGGCTGGTCGCCTTGCCCAACCCAATCATCACCCCGGATGTATTCCGCAAGAGCGAAGAACCGGTAGGCCATCCTTGGTTCGGCACACCATCCATCCCCGTCATTTTGGGTGCGGGCCGGTTGACCAAAGAAAAAGGGTTTGCCACCCTAATAAGAGCGTTTAAAATCGTGCGCCAGCACAAGGATTGCAAACTAGTCATCATTGGCGAGGGTCCATTGCGGTCAGACTTGGAAAACTTGGTGGACGAGCTTGGTTTAGCCGACAGTGTTGCAATGCCGGGTTATACCGACAACCCGTATGCTTGGATGAAAAAGTCCTCATTATTCGTTTTATCCTCGCTTTGGGAAGGCTCCGGTAACGTACTTATTGAGGCCATGGCCTTGGGAGTCCCGTCTATTTCCACCGATTGCCCTTACGGGCCAAGTGAAACATTGGCAAACGGCAAATACGGTGCGCTGGTTCCTGTAGACGACCCGGAAAGCATGGCAAAAGCAATGCTAGATACTCTGTCTAACCCGCTTTCTGCCAAAGAGTTATACGACGCAGTCGCACCGTTTTATGTTGAAAATAGCACACAGCGCTATTTGGAGGTGTTGGGTTTGGCTAATTAACGAAAGCAGCAGGCCGGAATCAGTCCGTGCTAGCGGACGTTCCCGGCGAACTGATGGGCCGAATGCCGGAAACGGTCGTTGCACGACCTTATTCCGGCCTACATCAGAATCCGGGACAGTTTAGAGTGAATCGGCCATCTATATAACCCCGTCATTCCGGTCATGGATGCCGGAATCCAGCGTCCAAGGATGGCAAACACTAGGCTGCGGCAAACCCCGCCGTAGTCAATGCTAAAAAGTTGATGTTTCGCCTATGTTGATAGCCGCTTTCAATAGCCGCAACGAAAACGCCAGTCATTCCGATTTGAGCAGGCTTGACACTATTGGCGGCTTCGGGCTTTTCCTATTTCTGCTGTTTTTCCAGCTTAATGCGACAGTCGCATATATCGGTTTGCTGATTCTCTCGCTAGTTTTTGCATCCCAGGCAAAAACTTGGATGCCCGTGATGAAACGCGACTCTGTGGCTATAGTTTATCTGTTGATCACTCTCTACATTGTGTTTTTCACCATTTGGGCAATCGTTGAGTTTCCCGCTACGTCCGGGGACCAACGGAAGCTGTTATTCAACTGGATGCATTGGCTTTTTTTCATCCCCGTCGCTTGGCAGCAATTCCGGCACAGAAAGTATATTGGCGCAATGCTGTTAACTCTTGCCGCAGGCGTGTTGATTAGGATTATAGTCAACTTTCCTTGGGCTGATTTCGGAAAACTATTTCAAACGGAAAGGACTGGTTTTGGAACGTCCATGACGGTGTTTGCACCCATCGCTAGTTCGACAGTATTGGGTTTGCTATTGCTTGCGCCAAGAATGGCCACGCAAAACTCAACGACTACAAAATGGCTACTATGGCTGAGAACCAGCGGTTGGCTAGTAGGTTCGGCTATTTTATTGGAATCCATCGTCTTGACTCAAACAAGAGGGGTTTGGTTGGCTTCAGCCTTGGTATTTCCTTTAGCTTTAGTCGTTCGATATAAAAGCGCGTTGGCAAACCATGTGAAAATATCCACCCAAAGCGTTGCCGTGCTGGCACTGCTGTGTGGGTTGGCGGGGCTTTTTGTCCATAAAAATTATCAAACCCTCTTCAATCGTGTCAATTCCGAGCAGGTGCAATCTCAACCGGAAGTCGTAAAACAACAGATTGAGGGTCAAGAAGTTCTATTGACCACAAGTGTTGGATACCGAAAAATCTTCTGGGAAATCGGGTGGCGAAAATGGAAGGAAAGGGCATTTTTCGGATGGGGGCCAGGGACCACAGAGGAATTGCTAAAACAAGAAAAGAACCCCCTTTTCTCACAATCTGTCACCCGTAAGGATGGTGTTACGGTAACCCTGCATTTATACCACTTGCACAATCTGTATCTGGAATTTCTAGTTCGCTTTGGTGTGCTCGGCACTTTGCTGTTTTTGACATTGCCGGTTTTGCTTTTGTCCAATGTTTGGAAAGCCTATGCCAAAGGCGGCATTCCATGGGATTATGTTTGTTTCCTGTTTGCCGGTTGGGGCTTGATGGCGATTATGGCCTTTTTTGATTTCCAGCTATACAAGTATGCTTGGCGCAACTATTGCCTGATATGGGCCGCCCTAACTTATGCCGTGCAACTTGAACAATTAACCTTACAGCATGAAAAAATCCAATCAAAAAAATAAGAAAAGTAGCCTCGCGATTTACCGCCGCCTAATCGGGTATGGATTGCCGCATTGGAAAATGTTCACGGTGTCGGTGGTTTCCATGTCCATCTATGCCATGCTCGGGCCGGCCTTCGCCAAGCTGATACAACCCCTGATAGACGGCAGCTTCATCGAACACGACCCGTCATTCCTGCGCCAAGCACCTTGGATATTACTCGGCCTTTCGTTGATCCGGGGCATCACCGGATTTTTGGGCGACTATTGCTCGGGCTGGGTGGGCCGTCGCATCATTGCCGATATGCGCCGCCAGCTTTTTGACCAATTTTTAAACCTGCCTTGCGGGTATTACGACCGGGCATCCTCCGGCGAACTGCTGTCCAAACTGCTTTACAACACCGAGCAAGTGGCCCAGGCCATGACCGAGGGTGCTGTCAATATCATCAAAGACGGCCTAAGCATGATCGGGCTGACCGCCTTGATGCTCTACGAGAACATCCAATTGTCGATGATCTTCCTGATCGTCGCCCCCATTCTAGCCGTCAGCGTGCGCAAAATAACCCAGCGTTTTCGCAAAATCAGTTCACGCATCCAAGATTCCATGGGTAGCGTGGGGCATGTGACCCAAGAAGTCATCGAAGCCCAACGTATCGTCAAGGTATTCAACGGCAAGGCCTATGAATCGGTTAAATTCGCCAAGGAGAACGAACACAACCAAAAGCAGCAGATGAAGTTGATCTTCACCAACGCCATGAGCGGCTCGGTGATCCAGTTGATCTACGTCAGTGGCTTTGCGGCGATTCTCTACGCGGTGTCTGTGGATTCCGTGCGGCAGTCCATCACCCCCGGCAGCTTGATCGCCTTCATTGCCGCTATGGCCATGATGCAAAGCCCCATCAAACGGTTTACCCAGGCGATAGGCATTGTGCAGAAAGGCGTCGCCGCCAGCGAGAGCATTTTCGAAATGGTGGACATGGAGCGCGAGAAAGATGTCGGCAGCTTGGAGTTGGACAAAGTGGAAGGGCGGATTGAATACCGCCATGTCAGCCTAGGCTATCAGGAACGCCAAGAGAAAGCATTGGACGACATTTGCCTGACGGTCCCTTTTGGCAAAACCATCGCCTTGGTTGGCCAATCGGGTAGCGGCAAAAGCTCGCTGATTCGGTTGTTGCCTAGGCTTTACGATGCGACCGAGGGGCAAATCCTGATTGACGGGCATAACATCCGCGACTTTAAGCTAGACAATCTGCGCAAACATATCGCCTATGTGGGGCAGGAAGTCACCTTATTCAACGATACCGTTGCCAACAACATTGCCTACGGCAGCAACCGCGACAAAATCTCTTTGGAGGATATCAGAGATGCCGCCAAGGCAGCGCATGCTTTCGATTTTATTGAGGAATTGCCACAAGGCTTTGACACCCAAGTCGGCCAGCAAGGCATCGTGCTGTCCGGTGGGCAACGCCAGCGCATCGCCATTGCCCGCGCCCTGTTGAAAAACGCCCCGATCCTCATTTTAGACGAGGCCACTTCGGCCTTGGATGCTGAATCCGAGCGTTACGTCCAAGATGCCTTGGAAGTGTTGATGCGCAACCGCACCACCTTGATTGTGGCCCATCGGCTTTCCACCATTCAAAATGCCGATGAAATTTACGTCTTGAGGGCGGGGAACATCCTTGAATCAGGAACCCACGAGGAATTGATGGCACGGGATTCGTTCTATGCGGAACTGAACCGGATGCAATTCAGCCAGACGGTTGATGGATGAGGTTGCCGCCCCACCGCCCTTCTGCGGCGAATGGCATGGCATTTGTTTGAGTAACTGATGTTACGCAAACGCGAAGGCCGTAGCCCGGATGGAGCCGCTTGCGGCGTAATCCGGGAGAACGTGGCCACAAACCCGGATTGCGCCGCAAGCGGCTACATCCGGGCTACCATGCTGAGATTCCATTGCACGGTGCGTAACATCAGTGAGTAACCAATTAACCCTATCTCGTCCTAACATAAAAAATTTACAGAGAGGTGATGGCCCATCTTTAGGCGCAGCCTTCTCCGTCTTCATCTCCAGCAGTTTTCTCGACAACGAGGAGCGGCGAAAACTGGTCGAAGATGCCATTCTCCGTGCAGGGATGCACCCGGTCGGCATGGAACGTTTCACCGCGAGTGCGAACCCTACTGTCGAAGAATGTCAGAGGCAAGCGCGGGAGTGTGACGTGTATTTAGGCATCATCGCCCACCGCTACGGTTGGATACCCGATGGCTATCTGGTCTCGATCACCGAACTGGAATATGACGCAGCCAAAGAAGCGCAACGGCCTAGGCTGATGTTCGAGATTGCTTCATCGGTACCTGTTTACCCAGAAAAAGATTTCGATCAAGGCCATGGACGAGGGGCCAAACAAGATAAACTCGATGCCTTCAAAGCCCGATACGCGGCGGATCAGATGCCTACGAGGTTTGTAGAGAACAAACTCAGCGGCATGGTTGTGCAAGCTTTGCATGATTGGCTTAAACAACAGCAAGGCGGCAATACGGCTACAGAAACCTCCAAGCCTGAAAACGTCGGCCTAGAACCGGAAATAAAGCACTATCGCGAAGTCGTGGAAATCCAGCATAAGGAAATCCCGTTGGCTGGTTTTAAGACCCGGCTACGGGTTCCTATTGCCTTGGAAGAACTGTATGTGCCGCTGCAAGCCATGCTCGATTTGCGCGGGACGGGCGATGCCCAGTTTGCCGATGCCGCTGATGCCGAGTTCAAGCTAGGTGGGCAGGGTGCGACCGAAATCGCCCTGATTGACGCATTCCACGAGGCACTAGCCCGGAAACGGCGCAACTTAGTGATTCTGGGCGATCCCGGTTCCGGCAAGACCACCCACCTAAAACGGCTAGTGCTGGCCTGTTTACGGCAAGGCCCGGATGGGCTGGGCCTGCCCGATGACATCTTGCCGGTGTTCCTGCCGCTACGCGAGTTGGAGGATTTGCACCAAGGCATTGATGCTTTTATCGAGAAAACCCTAGACAGCCCTCATTTGAATATGCCGCAAGGCTTTGGCAAGCGTTTATTGGAACGGGGCCGTTTGCTGCTGTTGTTCGACGGGCTGGACGAGGTCAGCGATCCCAAGCAACGCGCCAAAGTTGCCCGCTGGATCGAAGGCGCGGTCAAGGCTCGGCCTGATTGCATCAGTGTGGTCACTTGCCGGTTTGCCGGTTACGACGAGGCCAGCCGCTTGGATGCAGACTTTTTGGAATTGCATCTGCGCCCGATGACCCAAGAGCAATCGGAAAGCTTCATCCGCAACTGGTACAAAGCCGTGGAGACTGGCCTGGACCCTACGCCTTCCGGTGCCATCAAGGCGGCAGAAAAAGCCGCAGAGTTGATCGAACGGCTGCGGGAACCGGATGCCCGCTCCACCCGCATGGCCGAAATGACCCGCAATCCTTTGTTATTGGCGAACTTGTGCCTGGTGCATAGGGACCGGGGCGGCATCCTGCCGAAAGGACGGCACGAGCTTTATGACGAATGCGTCGCCGTGTTGCTGGAACTGTGGCGGCAAAACAAATCCATCGGGCAAGGCAAGGGCTTGAGCGTCAGCATCCCCGCGCAAACCGGCCGCCGCGCCTTGCAACCCGCCGCGTTGTGGTTGCATGGTGTCGAAAGCCGCACCCGCGCCAACGCCGAGGAACTGATCCCGGTGCTGGAACCGGCCCTGAAAGCCGCGCAATGGCGAGACGGCGATGCCAAGCAATTTTTACAGACCCTCCGCGACGAAAGCGGCTTGTTGACCGGCTGGAGCCATGGGACATATGGCTTCATGCACTTGGGTTTTCAGGAATACCTCGCCGCTTGCGAACTGCGCCGGCTTGCTTTGGCCGAAGCGTTGGATGGCGGCAAGCGCGATACCTTGGCAACACTGGCCGGGCATTATGGTGAAAGCTGGTGGAACGAGGTCATCCTATTGTTGTTGGCGCAAGGCAACCCGTCGCTGTTCGCGCCGTTCATGACCGAGGCATTGAAACAAGCCCGTTTTGCCGAAGACAGCGCGTTTCTGGATTTAATCCTCGAAGAAACCGCTGAATTTTCGGCGGTTCCTTTTGTTGAGTTGTTACGGCAAACGCCCGATACCCCCAATCAGGAATGGGTAGGGGCGGGTTCCGAACCCGCCTTTGCGAGGGATGAAGTAAACCGTCATTCCGGCAGGGATCGCCGGAATCCAGATTCCATGGATGGCTCGGACCTAGGACATCCAAGTAGCTTAGATTCCGACGGTCCCAGCCAGAACGACGAAGATAATACTGTTGAATTAAGCACACTCACCTACCAAATCGTAGGGCGGCAACCCTTTGCCGCCGAGACAAGCCGTGTACCCAGTCGGCATAGTGATGCAGGCCTACCCCTTAATTCAACAGTATTGGGGGGAAGGAGTGTGTCAACAGCAGTGGAGGGAGATGGGCTTGATTCAACCGCAATAGAATCCAATGCCAACCCTGTGCTATCGGCAAACCAAGCAGCGGCGTTGCGGGTGTTGCAGCGTTTAGCCCCGGACGAGATTAAGCCGCTGATTAATTCTGGACACATAGCAGCAAAACTTGTAGCCACTTTACAACCGATATCGGGTGTTCTCGCCGCCACCGAAAGGCGCGACATTGCTTCCATAACTGGCAGGGTGGTCGCATCCCCAACCAGTCTCATCACCCAAAACTGCGGTGTGGAATTGATCCTGATACCCGGTGGACGTTTCATGATGGGTTCGCCCGTGGGTGAAGGACGTGATGACGAACATCCTGCGCACGAAGTCGATATCCGTCAGTTTTATCTGGGTAGATACCCTGTCACCAATGAAGAGTATGCGCGGTACCTGGAAGCCAACCCTAATGAAAAACAACCCGCCTACTGGGCTGACCGGCGGTTCAACCAAGCTCGCCAGCCCGTCGTTGGCGTGGACTGGGAAGAAGCTAGTCGGTTTGCGCAATGGGCGGGTGGGCGGCTGCCGACCGAGGCTGAATGGGAATACGCCGTTCGGGCGGGGACAACCAGCCGGTATTTCTGGGGGAAGTCTGATACCGACGCAGACGAATATGCTTGGCATTATGCCCATTCCCAAAATACGACCCATCCGGTCGGGGTAAAACGGCCCAATGCGATTGGGCTGCATGACATGGTTGGCAATGTCTGGGAATGGCAGCAAGACCGTTGGCACGACAATTACCATGATGCGCCCGGCGACGGATCTGCTTGGGAGGACGGCAAGGGTAGCCGGCGGGTGATTCGCGGGGGTCCTTGGGTCTTCGAACCGGGCTACCTCCGCTCGGCCACCCGCGGCAGGGACGACACGGACTCCCGGAGTAGCCTCCTCGGTTTTCGTCTTGCCCAGGACTTATAACACTTTGCTCTTAATGCTTTTTCCCTTTGTTGCTTTTGATCGTTCCCACGCTCCGCGCTCGTCGTTAAACACAAGTCCCAGCTAACAAGCAAACCGTCATTCCGGCCGGGATGCCGGAATCCAGTGCCAAGGACGGTAACTTGTAAGTTGCACAAGTGCTTGATTTAGGCAATGAGCCAACCCGGAGATTCACGTCCTTGTGGCTGGATTCCGGCATCCCGGCCGGAATGACGGCACTCCAACATTTGTGTATAACGGCGAGAGCGGGAGCTTGGGAACGAGCAACAATCTAAGTCCCTAGCAATCTTTTTAGCTTGCTCATGACAGTAGGAAACAAAAAACTCGCCGCGAAACGAGTTGTACCTTCATTCGGCGCCAATTTCAGCAGCGTTTTATAAAATACGTGCGCAGTCTCCGTTTTACCGATGGACGCAAAATAAGCACACATCACGCCTGCAAAGCCGGTAAACTCGGATACATGGTAACGGGTTCGCTCTGGGTATATCAACGACAAATCAAATTTGCCGTCGAAAATTTCGGGTATTTTTTCAGTATTTCCTTCATATAGGCAGACTTGGGCATAGTTGATCTTGGCGAATAGATAATCTGGGGACTTTTGATAATTTTCAATGATAATCTCCCGTGAAGCCGCACGATTACCTGTGAATTCGTAAGCCATGCATAAATAGTTGTACAAAACCGGTATATCGGGATAGTTTTCTTTTAACGTGAGAAGCTCTGGAATTGCTTGTTTTGGGTTGCTTTTGACCATTTCGTGAAGAGCAGGCAAACGTTCCTCAACGAGCGACGAGTTTATAGGTTTCGCCCAGCTTCTTGAATTTAGCGAGCGACTGTTTATTGCCTGGTTTCTGTTTTTTTCGTTTCATCAACTACAGCGTTTTCAACATCAAATGGTTACTTGATAAGGCATATGGCTGTGCTAGCTATTTGTATAACTCAGAGACTGTTTGAATATTCATTTTTAGTTAGTTTTTAAACATGAAAAAGCTGGATGATTGAAAAATATCGGCTTCGTGGATACAAACTGTGTGCTTGGCGCGATCCGGCCCACATGGGAGTAATGCAATTACAGCTTTTTTAATGTCGATTGATTACTTTGTTTATCTTTGGCGGCAAGGGGTTGCCGCCCTACGACCCTCGTTACGCAGTAGGTCGGCAACCCTTTGCCGACATGGATGTACATTAAGTAAGTAACTAATAGATATAGAAAACGCTGTAAGTTTACTGGTGTTTGCATAGACAAGCAAGCCGTCGGGATGTGCCGTGACCATTTCATGCCTTATGTGTCGTAGGAAAAGCGGGTAATATTCACTATTGCGTAACAACTTATTAACCATCAAACTATCCCCATCCCAGCCATTCTTTGAGCAATAGCCCAAAATTGGCTAAGGGGGAATTGTTTCCATGCAAGCAACACAAAGCAGGTTCCACAATGAAAAATCATTACATTACTATCGCTGTCGCCACCGCGTTGGCATTTATTGTCAATCCCGTCCATGCCGAAGGTTATGCTGAGGGGCATGCCTGCAAAAGCATCGTACTAACCGCTTCAGGTCTTCTGTCGCCACATGCCTGTGATGCTAGCCTATTATCGGCACTTAAAAACAGCGGAAAATATCCCGATGTGTTTGCCGCTGCCGCACCAAAATATATCTTCCCCGACCTTCCTTCGGGCGTTCCGAACACCTCATGCTACACATCCCAAGGTAGCTTTGCCGCCACCATTGATGGCAACCCGGTAACCGTGACAACCCTGTCCGTTTGGACCAACGACACCAAACCGGTGATCTTCTACGCTTATTCAGCAGAGTACACAGACAATATTGGCGCTGTGATCACCCAAATGAGCATCTTCGATGCAACGGGCAAGAAATTTTACGGCAATATTTATAGCAGGGATGTGGTGGACCTAAGCAAATTCAGTTCAGATTCGTCAATCGAGCAGGACACTATCGTCGGAGGGACCAAGAATTTTGCTGGCGCAAAGGGTACATTCCGCATAGAGTCCAACAATATCCACACTTATTTCCCCAACGTTCCCATTGACGTGCTTAAGGGAACCATCTGTACCGATAACCATTGACAACTGAGGAGAGGCATATTGCCATTGATAATTTCCAATCAATCGACCATGGACCTACCCCCCGAAAACTTAGAAAATATCACCGCAATCACGCTAGACCATTACAACCAGCGGGCCGAAGATTTTTGGGAAGGCACCCGCGACCATGATGTGCGGCAGAATGTTGATGCACTACTGCAACACATCATGGCCGAACCACCGTTCAAAATTTTGGATTTCGGCTGCGGACCAGGGCGTGACCTTAAAGCGTTTGCCGATTTGGGCCATGTCGCGGTCGGTTTGGAGGGGGCTTGGCGATTTGTAGCGATGGCAAGGGACTACACCGGATGCGAAGTATGGCATCAGGATTTCCTCAACCTTGATCTGCCGGACGCTTATTTTGATGGCATCTTCGCCAATGCTTCTCTTTTTCATGTACCCAGTTTGGAGTTGCCTAGGGTGTTGGTGGAATTACGGGCTAGCTTGAAATCGGGCGGGGTGTTATTCAGTTCCAACCCGCGTGGCAATGATGAGGAAGGTTGGAACCGGGGCCGTTACGGGGCTTACCATTCGCTGGAGACTTGGCGTCGATTGTTGACGGCGGCGGGGTTTGTCGGGCTTGGGCATTATTATCGACCGTCCGGCCTGCCCTGCGAACAGCAGCCATGGTTTGCAAGCATCTGGCGGGTGGTTTGATTTTGATCGTTCCCACGCTCCGCGTGGGAATGCAGCCCCGGACGCTCAGCGTCCAACAACTCGAAGCCGGTAGCCAGACGACGATGCGTGTGACTGGCGCAGAGCGCCAACCAATGCATTCCCACGCAGAGCGTCACTGCCATTAAGTTAAGCCGTCATTCCGGCATGGACCGCCGGAATCCAGATTGCAGGGATGCCAACAATCTATGCCATCCATGGAGCCTAGGTTCCGGCGATCCCTGCCGGAACGACGAGTTTTTTCTTAACTTAATGGCAGTGACGCAGAGCGTGGGAACGATGCACTAGCGCATTGCGCCACAGAGTTCACTCCCACGCAGAGCGTGGAAACGATGAATCATTTTATCCACGGGTTTATCTTTTCCATCACCTCATCCCGCGTGAAAACCCCGATTTCGGTATGCACCCATTTTCCGTTTGGGTCAAAGACCACCGAAACGGGCAAAACCCCGGCACTATCGCCGAGCTTCTGCGTCAATTGCCGTCCACCGATGCTACCGTCGAGGACAGGATAATTAAGCGGTTTTGATTTTAGGAAATCCCGTGCCGCATCCGCCTCGTCGTCGGTCAATATTCCGACAAATTGCAAACCCTTAGGCCCGAGCTCTTGTTGCAATTTGACAAATTCGGGCATTTCCTGCAAACAGGGTGAGCACCACGTCGCCCAGAAATTAACGATCAACACCTTCCCTTTCCATTGATTCAAATTGTGAAGTTTGCCGTCCAGATCGGGGAAGGCAGTTTCCAATTCATGCGGCCCTGGTGGAATTACAGTAATCAAGCTGCGTTGGAGGATGATTCCAGCAGTTAGCGCGAACAAGGCGACAAGTATCAATATTAATTTTTTCATCAGCGCATCGTCTGTTGCAAATGGTCCAGAAACTCTTCCGGCCCTTTGAAACCGACCACGCGATATTGTTTACGCTCCGCCCCGTCCGGGCCAAAAAACAGCGTGGAAGGTGGGCCATATAACCCATAGAGTTTTAGCAGGGCTTTGTCTTCGTCGGCATTGGCTGTCACATCGGCTTGGAGCAAGACCATCTTGTCCAGTTTTTGGCTTACTTGGGGGTTGGCGAAGGTTTCCTTCTCCATTTCTTGGCAGGAGACACACCAATCGGCGTAAAAATCCAACATCGCCCAGCGACCTTCGGATTGGGCGGTTTGCAGGGCATCTTGCAGTTCGGCAACCGTGGCTACCCGGCGGAAGCGGGTCGTCGGAGTCGTCTTGTTTTCTGCGCATTCCCCGACGGAGATCGTTTTGCGCATGGGTTGCAAAGGATCGCCGCTGCCATTCGCCACGCCGATCAGCATCAACACGCCATAGGCTAACATGGCGACGCCGACCCCCTTCCACAGCTTGCGCCAACCGGAAGCCCCCGGCGGCAACGCGTCTAGGGCATTAAGAAAAATTGCCGAGATAATCAACAGCAAGGCCCAGAGGAACAGGATGACATTGGCTGGCAAAATTCGGTCCAACAACCACACCGCCAATGCCAACATGCCGACACCGAAAACGGCTCTGACGGCGTTCATCCAAACGCCGGCACGGGGCAACAGCTTGCCTGCCGACAGGCCGATGGCAAGCAGTGGAACACCCATGCCCAAGCCCATCGCGAATAAAGCCAGCCCACCCAACAGGGCATCGCCGGTTTGACCGATGTAAATCAGCGCACCAGCCAATGGCGCTGCCATGCACGGTCCGACGATCAGTGCAGACAACGCACCCATGATCGCCGCACCGGTCAATGTTCCGCTTTTCTGCTTATGGCTGAGTTCTGTCACCCTCGACTGGATGAAGGAAGGCATTTGTAACTCATAAAAACCAAACATGGACAGTGCCAGCACTACAAACAAACCGCTGAAACTTCCAATCACCCAAGGGTTCTGAAACACTGCTTGGAGGTTGCTGCCAAACAGGCCGGCGAGTACGCCAAATACGGTATAGGCCAGCGAAGCAGCCAGTACGTAGCTTAAGGACAGCATAAAGGCGCGAGGCGTGGTGATCTTATGCCCATGTCCAACGATGATGCCGGACAAGATGGGGATCATTGGGAAGATGCAGGGGCTGAATGCCATCAATAGGCCAAACCCAAAGAAACTGGCAGCGACCAACCAAATAGAATCGTTTTTCAACGAATCGGCAATCCGGTCTTGTTCGGCCACGGTGACGGGCCTAAGCTCCGCTTTGGCGGTAGGCAAAACGGTGTTTGCAGTGGAAATCGTTGCCGGAAGTTGCAGGCTGACCGTCTTCTCCATCGGAGAATAGCAAACGCCCCTTTCCGCGCAGCCTTGATATTTTGCTTTCAAGCGGATGTTGACGGGTCCCGTGGCATTGCGCTTCAGGGGCAGGTCAAAGCTTGCACTATCATGGAACACTTCCTTTGGTCCGTCTTCTTCCTGTTTGATCTGGCCGTGGCCTAAGTCAATCACACCCAATGCAACCTCGGGACTGTCCAATAAGGCGAATTTGAAGCGCTCCCGGTAGAGGTAATAGCCGGGTGCGATTTGCCAATCAACATGCAAGGTGTTGGCATCTTTCACATTCGCGCTAAATTGAAAAGCCTGGTCTGGCGGCAATAGTTTGTCCTGTTCCGGTCCTAATCCCTTGATAGCCTGGCCTAATCTGGCAAGCGGATTGCCTACCGACAATTCTGGCGGCGATGAATCATCAGGGCCAAGGCCCAAGGCAAGACCTGTGAGACCCAATGAAAAAACAATAATCAGGACGGTGTTGCGGTAAAAAGCCATTGGCTGATCCAGTTTAAATAATCGGGAAGACCCCGTTCGATGTCGATTACAATAAGCTCGGGAAGCGGTGTCGCTCGCGCAATTCGGTTTCTAGCTTTTGATAAAGCCCCCGCTCGGTTTTAATGAACAAAAGTGCCTCAGAGCCAGTTTCGATCTTGCCCTCCCAAGGATAGACCGATGTCAAACCGGGCAAGATGTTGACGCAAGCGGCCAGATGTTCTTCGACCAGAAATCGGGCTAAAGATTCGGCGGGTTCGCCCATCGGGCAGGTAGATAGTACAAGGCAGTATTTTGTATCCATGAATCCACGGCTTTATAGTTTAGAATATTCCGATATTTTCCACCATTTTAAACGTAGTGAGGTTTTAATGAACATAGCGCAAGGGCTTTTATTGGCTCTGTTGGCCCTTCCCATCCTGGAAATCTATTTGCTGATTCAGATCGGCGGGTTGATAGGTTTTCTGCCGACACTGTTGCTTTTGTTCGGTGCGGCCGGATTGGGCACTTATCTGCTGCAAACCCAAGGCTGGAACACTTGGATGCGCCTACAGCAAAGCTTGGCTCGTGGTGAGATACCCGCTAATGAACTGGTCAACGGGGCGGTGATTGTGGTCGGCGGGGCTTTGTTGTTGTTACCCGGCTTTTTGTCGGACGTGGTCGGATTATTTTGCTTAATTCCGTTTACCCGCCGTTTGATCGCTGCATGGGTGATAAAAAACCGTCTGGGGCTGAGGCAAGCTACCCCGCCCCCTACTGATGAACCCAAAGTGATCGAAGGGGAATTTAAGCGGGAGGATTGAGGTTAGGCGTATTTGCCCTCGTTCCCACGCTACAGCGTCACTGCCATTAAGTTAAGCCGTCATTCCGGCATGGACCGCCGGAATCCAGATTGCAGGGACGCCAACAATCTATGCCATCCATGGAGCCTAGGTTCCGGCGATCCCTGCCGGAACGACGAGTTTTTTCTTAACTTAATGGCAGTGACGCTCAAGCGTGTGAATGTAAATTTCGGCACTCCAGCGACGCAAACCCGCTGGAGCGGGACAAAGCGAGTTCCCACGCTGGAGCGTGGGAACCAGAACAAGATCAATGCCCGTGGCTATGGTCATGACCACAGCAGGCTGCGGACGGTTCGTTAGGATCAACCGTGGTCCTGTTAAGTCCAGAATAGGCTGGACACCAGCGGGTGAAACCCGTGGCTACTAAAACAATGCCAATCAGCAACAACGCAATATTGCCCAAAAACACTGAAATCAACAGCAAGGCACTGCCTGCGCCGTAACGGATTTTCTGCTCTTTCAGTCCGACGTTGACTTCTTTTTTTAATGCTTTTTTAAAATCGAAACTCATGGCTACCCCTCCAAATTTTTGTAAAGTGATGGAATTTTGCGGCCTGAATTGAAATTTCGCAAGCCGAATTATTAAAACAGACTTTATCGGAGCCTTCCACTTACTCCCATTTCACTTGAATAATAGACAATAACGTAGGATGTGCCGAGGAACGAGGCGCATCATTCGCGTTTTCAGACCCTACACGGTTGATGCGCTTCGTTCCTCGTGCGACATCCTACGGCCCTGTCTTTGGCTTTGACATCCACCACGCTGAGTTTATCGTCTAGGAATTCGTTGCTGAGTAAGCGTTCACGCCCCCTGCCTTTTCCTGGGAGCGCGGCCATCTTGGCCGCCATTTCAGCGGGCGAGACGCCCGCGCTCCCGGGGGGGCGTGGACGCTTACGTTGCTGATAGATCAAAATTGATTTATGCTATCATCCTATGAACGGAAACGACATTATCACCAAGTTAAAAGCCGCTGGTTGGAAACTCGACCGAATAAACGGCAGCCATCACATCATGGTAAAAGACGGCAACGCGGTCCCTGTTCCTGTTCATGGCAGTCGCGACATAGGCACTGGCCTAGTGGCGGCTATTCAAAGGCAAAGTGGTGTCAAATTGAAATAATTACCTTGATGGATATTCATTACCCTGCAATGATCGAAGTCCAAGAGCCATCTGGTTTACTGGTCACTTTTCCTGATCTCCCGGATACCTTCACCGAAGGGGCAACTCTGGACGAGGCGTTGTTCAATGCTGCGGAAGTATTGACCGCTATGCTAGGCTGGAAACTTGACAACAATCAACTGATTCCCCTGCCATCGCCTTTGGCCCCTAGGCAATACCCTATCGCTCCTGATACACGCACCCAAGCGGCATTGTTGGTACGGTTGACGCGGGGCGACCGTTCCTTGGCTGATATCGCCCGTGCACTAGAAACCTCATGGCCCGCAGCGAAACGATTGGAAGACCCACATCACTGGCCATCCCTCAAACAATTGGAAAAAGCCGCGCAGGTGTTGGGCAAGCGATTGGTGTTGTCCTTTGAAGGTTAAATGACCGGTATGGCATTGGGTAAACGTTATGGTGTCAATGATTCGGCATTGGGATGTATTGGGCAACGATGGAGCCGTTATCCAGCCTACATGGCTGAATTCCTGCATCCAAGCCGGAATGATGGGTTTTATATGGTTAGCTGAACAATCTTCCTAATCAGGTCAAATTATGCTTTAATTTCCAAAAAAACCCGGCATAATCAAGACTGAATCAATCTTTAAGAGGATACAAGCATGTGTGGTAACTCACGCAATAGGATGGTTTATGTCGGCTTGCTGTTAGTCATGCTGCAATGCGTATTGGCGACGGCCGTTGCGGACGTGCCAAAATTGATTAACCACCAAGCGTATCTGACTAATTCAACAGGCGCACCGGTAACTGCTTCTGTCACTATAGTTTTCACCATCTACGACGCGCCCAGCAACGGCAATGCGCTATGGAGCGAAACCCAAACGGTCGCCGTCAATCAGGGCGTGTTTGATGTCAACCTCGGCTCGGTCAACCCGATAGTCTTGGCGTTCGATGTACCCTATTACCTCGGCATCAAAGTCGGCAGCGATGCCGAGATGACCCCTAGGCAGGCATTGACCAGCGTTAGCTATGCGTTCCGGTCATCTTTGGCAAATGCGGTGGCGGATGGCTCCATCGGCACGTCCAGCCTAGCCAATGGCTCCGTCACCACCGCCAAGCTGGGTGTCGTTTGCCCAGATAAATATTATTTGCAATATTCTGCCCAAAATGGCTGGACATGCAGCGCAGGTACGCCAGGGCCGCAGGGGGTTCAAGGCGCAACAGGGGCAACCGGACCACAAGGGCCAGCAGGTCCCGCTGGGTCTAATCCTCCAAATTGTGCTGGAAGCAGTACACAACTCCAATTTAATGGTACAAGTTGGCAATGTATCTATTCGACCAGAGATATAATGACATACATTACAACTAATCCAAATGGAGTATGGGCCTACATGCAAAATAGTACTGGCGTACATAATCCAAACAATTACACTTTATTTCCAAACCAATATTCAAGCTCTTCATCATGTACTTTTAACGAACCAATGTTTGCCTGGATGGCGCAGGACTGCAATAGTGGATACATAGGCATGCCAATAACGACATATTCTTGGAGTTCCGCCGGACTAAGTCAAATAGCAATGCAAGGAGTTATCCATGCACACCCTGGAATATATGGAAACGAACCTATATTGCGTTGGACAAGCCCCATATCAGGAACTGTTAGCATTTCGGGTAGGGTTACAAGTGTGGATGGTGCTTGTGGTGATGGGATTTTATGGTCATTAGAACAAGAAAATAAAGTTCTACAATCGGGTGCAGTGAAAGCTAATAGTGCTACTTTTTCCGCTCAAAGCCTGCCGGTAACAAAGGGAGCTAATTTCTACTTTATTATAGACATGGGGGCTAATCGTGATTGTGATACGACGAACCTTGATATGCTTATTACCACCCAACAATAAACTTGTAATGCTAAGGCGATTCCAAGCGGGACGGGATTTGTAATCCCGCCCCGGACGTTTTGTGCAAACCGGGTAGCCGGGTAGGTCGGGTGCTTCTCTTTGCGTTGCGCCCGACATATTGACGGTTGATGGTGTCAGCGGCATTAGATTAATTTTTATCCTCGATGCTCAGGTTATGGGTCGCTCGCCAGCATTCGGCGGATCACATCCCTGTATCCGCCCTACAACCAAGCGGGGCGGGATTTGTAATCCGCCCCGGTCGTTTTGTGCATGGCTTAAGCATTCCGTCATGTCACAAAACCTTGCGGACGGGATGACATATCCGTCCGGCAAAGTTGTCGCAAGGGGATGGCAAGCTTAAGTTTATGGCAAACCTTGTGGATTGTGATTTGCTCTTAACGTTGCGTCGTTGCGCCGTTGCGTGAGACAAAAAAAATCTTCGCCCATTGAATGACATGCCGCATTGCAAGAAAGTCAAAAGAAGGTCTCACGCAACGGCGCAACGACGCAACGTAAAAGGGCCAAGGGCGGAACCATGGACGGGTTCCGCCGAATGTTATGGGTCGCTCGCCAGCATTCGGCGGATCACATCCCTGTATCCGCCCTACAACCAAGCGGGGCGGGATTTGTAATCCGCCCCGGTCGTTTTGTGCATGGCTTAAGCATTCCGTCATGTCACAAAACCTTGCGGACGGGATGACATATCCGTCCGGCAAAGTTGTCGCAAGGGGATGGCAAGCTTAAGTTTATGGCAAACCTTGTGGATTGTGATTTGCTCTTAACGTTGCGTCGTTGCGCCGTTGCGTGAGACAAAAAAAATCTTCGCCCATTGAATGACATGCCGCATTGCAAGAAAGTCAAAAGAAGGTCTCACGCAACGGCGCAACGACGCAACGTAAAAGGGCCAAGGGCGGAACCATGGACGGGTTCCGCCGAATGTTATGGGTCGCTCGCCAGCCCGTAGGATGCGCCGACGAAAGAGGCGCATCAATCGCGAATGATGCGCTTCAGCAAAGCTCATTTTGAGGCAAAAACGATAAATATAACCCCGTCATTATCGGCATGGATGCCGAAATCCAGCGACCATGGATGGCAAAACATTGATTACAAAGGGCTTAAATCCGTTGACTTGTTACCGTCCTTGGCCTGGATTTCGGCATCCATGCCGAAATGACGAGACTTTGAGCCAAAATGAGAATTTCTGGATATGAAAGAGCAGACAAACTCCCTCAGGTATTATCTAGGCAGCGGTCTTGTCCTGTTGCTTGCCACGTTAATGAACCTTGCCTACGGTGCGGTAACGCCATCTTCGGGCAATTATCAGCTTTCTGCCAGTGTGATGGGCAGCGGAGGCGTTTATCAACAATCCGCCCATTACGGGCTAAATAGCACATCAGGCCAGCCTTCGCCGGTTGGGGTTTCTGCAAGCACTGCCTTCCACTATGCCAGTGGCTTTTGGCATGACTATTCGCCTAGTTTTGCCGCCGTCAATTTTGCCCTGTCTGTGACCAATCAAAACTCCCAAGGCGGCACGGTGGCAAGCAACTCTGGCGGCATCAATTGTGGTTTAATCTGCAATCAAGAATTTGTTTTAAACACCGTTGTCACGCTAACCGCCACCCCACAAACCGGCTACAGCTTTGCCGGTTGGACGGGCGATTGCACTGGAACAGCACTGACGTGTAGCTTGACCATGGCTAAAGCCCATTCCTTAACTGTTAATTTTGCGGCTAATCAAACCATTAGCTTTGCGTCAGCACCGGTGGTGGTGGTCGGCGGCACAGGCACGGTTTCTGCCACGGGCGGCGGGTCAGGGAACCCGGTGATATTCAGTTCGACGACGACGGGGGTGTGTAGTGTGAACGGCAGCACGGTGACTGGGCTGTCGGCTGGCACTTGCATCATCGCCGCTGACCAAGCCGGCAACGCCAATTACAACGCCGCGCCCGAGGCAACGCAGACCATAACCATTGGCAAGGGCAGCCAAACCCTATCCTTTGGCGCAGCCCCTTCGATCGGCATCGGTGGCAGTGGCACAGTCTCGGCGACGGGGGGCGCAACGGGCAACCCGGTGATATTCGGTTCGATGACACCCAGCGTTTGTTCGGTTAGCGGAAACTTCGGTAGCGTGGTGACCGCAGTGGCGGCTGGCACTTGCACTATTCAGGCCGACGAGGCGGGCGACAACAATTACAATGACGCCACACCGGCCAAGCTGAGTTTCAGCATTGCAAAAGCCAACCAAGTGATTATATTTGATGCTCCGCCTCTAGTGACCGTGGGCAACTGTGCAACGATGACTGCCATAGGCGGTGCATCCGGCAACCCGGTCGTGTTTTCTGCGTCTACGTCGCAGACACCCGTTTGCGTAACGACGGGTTCCAATGGCAGCACGGTTTGTGGTTTGAAGACCGGCCCATGCACCCTTATTGCCAACCAAGCCGGCAACGCTAATTATAATGCCGCACCGCAAGTGACGCAGACCTTTAGCGTAATCCCTGGACTTGCGCTGACCGTCAGCAATGCCAATGCCACCTTCGGGAATGTTATCAGTAATGTCGGTGGGATTAACTGCGGGGCGAATTGCAGTGCTAGCTTCCCCAGCGGGAGCTTAGTCACGCTGACCGCCATACCGGTCAGCGGATACCAGTTTACCGGCTGGGGCGGGGCTTGCAGCGGCTACGGGAATTCATGCACGGTCACAATGAGTACGGCGCAAACCGTCACCGCCAAATTTGCCGTGTTCAAGATTCACCAGCCGGTTTGGAAACGGATGATAAAATCAATCACTCAAGGGGGTGGTTGAATTGAGGGAAAATACAAGACTGGACTCGCCCTAGATTTTTAAGCTATGCTTCTGCTACAGCGTTTTAATTGTTAAAAGTTTTAACTAATAATGGACATCCAAAACCAGCTATTTTTGAAACGTCATATACAGTAAAATCATACGATAATTAAGATGCTATCTGATGTTGAAAACGCTGTATGATTAAATCAAACCTAGACGATCTATCCAAACGCTTGTCCGCCGCCGTTCCATCTGGCTTTTCTGCCATTGGCGCGGACTTGGACAAGACGTTTCATGCCATCCTGCAAGGGGCATTTGAGAAAATGAACCTAGTCAGCAGGGAGGAGTTCGAAGCGCAAAAAGCCGTTCTGGCCCGCACCCGCAAAAAGTTGGAAGAACTGGAGGCGAAGGTGTCAGAACTGGAACAGCGGACGTCCTGAGCCACTGAAGCCTCAGGTCGGCAGGATGCGATGAGTCTAGCCGTCGTCTATGCCCGTGGACGTGATGGCATTGCCGCGCCCTTGGTGACGGTGGAAGTCCATCTCTCCAATGGACTGCCTAACTTTTCCATCGTCGGCCTTCCAGAAACTGCCGTCAAGGAAAGCAAGGACCGGGTGCGCGGCGCATTGCTCAACTGCCAGTTTGAATTTCCCCAGCAACGCATCACCGTCAACATGGCACCAGCCGATATCCCTAAGGAAGGCGGACGATTCGACTTGGCTATCGCTTTGGGGATATTGGCCGCTTCCGGCCAACTGCAAAAAAAGGGGCTAGATAAAATGGAATGTCTAGGTGAACTCTCCTTGGGAGGGGAATTGCGGCCTGTGGTCGGTGCTTTGCCCGCCGCCATCCAAGCCCGACAGGCGGGCAGACAATTGATCCTGCCCCGTGAAAATGCTGCCGAAGCCGCTTTAGCCAGTAACGTGGAAGTCATCCCCGCCTCCCATTTATTGGAAGTTTGCTCGCACCTTAATGGTCAGCGGAGGATAGAATTCCAGCCGGAAGCCCCGCCCGTAACCGTTACAGCCGAACTGCCCGATTTAGCCGATGTGCATGGGCATTACCAGGCCAAGCGGGCATTGGAAATTGCCGCTGCCGGTCGGCACAACCTATTGATGCTAGGACCGCCTGGAACCGGCAAATCCATGCTGGCGTCCCGCCTGCCCGGCATACTTCCACTGCTAAGCGAAGAAGAAGCATTGGAAAGCGCTGCCGTAGCCTCAGTCAGCGATGTCGCCTTCGACCCCCGGCGTTGGCGGGAGCCTCCCTACCGCTGCCCGCACCACACCGCTTCGGCTCCGGCCATGGTGGGCGGTGGTAGTAACCCTAGGCCAGGCGAGATATCCCTTGCCCATAATGGTGTTTTGTTTTTGGACGAACTGCCCGAATTCGACCGTCGGGTTTTGGAAGTCCTGCGCGAACCGCTAGAGACCGGCATCATCACTATTTCCCGTGCCGCACGACAAGCAGACTTCCCCGCCCGCTTCCAACTCATCGCCGCCATGAACCCTTGCCCTTGTGGCTACTTGGGCGACCCATCGGGTCGCTGCCATTGCACGTCCGAGCAAGTACAGCGCTATAGGGCCAGAATTTCCGGCCCGCTGTTGGATCGTATCGACATGCACATTGAGGTACAGCGAGTACCTCACGAAGTATTGCGGGCTGGCAGCATTGGCGGCGAGGAAACCAGCGCAATGGTGCGTGAACGTGCCGTGAAGGCGAGACAACGGGCGGTGCAGCGCGGCGGCCATGCCAATGCCCAACTCACGCCGCAACAAATCAAGCGGTATTGTGTGTTGGACGAAAAAACCCAAAACCTCCTGGAGCGGGCCGTGGACAAGCTGGGGTTATCTCACCGGGCCTATCATCGCATCCTCAAACTGGCTCGCACCATCGCCGATTTAGCCGGGTCGGAAAATATTCAAATCGCCCATGTCAGCGAAGCGATATCTTACCGGAAGCTGGATCGGATACCTGCGGGCAGATGAGGACGAGCCATCGAAAATTTTGCTTCTCAAGAACTTACCAGGTTGACAGGAGTCACACAGTAAGAAAATCCTCTTACATCCTTCTGCCCACAAGGAGATTGGCTTGATTTTATGTTGTCATCACGGTGTCATGGCTGCCCATAGATATAATGACTTATTTAACTCTGGAGTAACATGGTTACTCAATACCTGAAAGAATTATCCGGAATCCAAGCATGAGCTTCAAAACCCCCGATCTGTGCGACAAGTTTGTCGATAAAATCCACCATTTGCAGGTTGCCGATCCTATCTTTAAATCCTTTGGCGGTACACAGACCTTCTGTGGCAGAGTCACTACGCTGAAAATATTCGAGGATAATGCGCCGCTAAGGCAAGTGCTGGAAGAAAAAGTAGAAGACAGGGTGCTAGTGATAGATGGCGGCGGCTCACACCGCTGCGCCCTATTCGGTGGCAATTTGTCCAAGTTAGCCAGCGACAATGGTTGGAGCGGCATCATAGTCTACGGGTGTATACGCGACTCAGTGGAAATCTCTAAACTACCCATCGGAGTTCTCGCCTTGCATACCCATCCAATGAAAAGCAATAAACGCGGCGGTGGCGACCGGGATTGCCTGATTACTTTCGCCGGGGTGAATTTTCGCACCGGAAGTTATCTCTATGCTGACGAAGACGGCGTGATTGTCGCCGACGATAAGCTGGTTTGAGGTGTGTCATGGGACATCGACTCTCCAAAATTTACACCCGCACCGGCGACGACGGTACGACTGGGCTTGGTGACGGCAGCCGAGTGGCTAAAGATAGCCTGCGTGTCGATGCTTATGGAACAATAGACGAAATGAATAGCCACCTAGGACTGGTCCTTGCCTATGAAATACCGACCAATTTGCGCGAAGCACTCAGCGAAATTCAGCATTTACTGTTTGATCTTGGCGGGGAACTTTGCATTCCCGGCACTGTTTTAATCAAACCGGAGCATGTGGAATGGTTGGAGCAAGAACTGGATAAGCTTAACGACGAATTGCCCATGCTCAAAGAATTCATCTTGCCCGGTGGCAACGCGCCTGCTGCCGCCTGCCACATCTGCCGCACCGTCTGCCGTCGCGCCGAACGCCTGATGGTAGGGTTGTCGCGGGGGGAAGCAGTCGAGCCGGCATCCCTCGCCTTTGTGAACCGTTTGTCGGACTTTCTTTTTGTCGCAGCCCGCGTACTTGCCCGGGCTGACGGCGGTGAAGTGCTTTGGCGGGGGAGGATATAAGATCAGACCGACGCGGTTTTAACAACCGAATCTATCTGATAGATTGATTACAAACCGCCGAAGTGACACAATTCGGTCTATTCAATTCTTAAATAAAACAGTCATATCCAATGGAAATTATTCTTGCAAATCCTAGAGGCTTCTGTGCCGGCGTAGACCGTGCCATTGAAATTGTCGAACGTGCCATCGAAGAATTCGGTGCGCCTATCTATGTGCGCCACGAAGTTGTCCATAACCGCTACGTTGTCGATGGACTGCGCGAGCGGGGGGCAGTCTTCGTTGAGGAATTGTCAGAAGTCCCGGAAAACTCCACCGTCATCTTCAGTGCCCACGGCGTTTCAAAGCATATCCAAACGGAAGCTCGGGAACGCGGATTGAAGGTGTTTGATGCCACTTGCCCGTTAGTGACCAAAGTCCATATCGAGGTCCACGCCCACGCCAACGAGGGGCGTGAAATCGTTTTCATCGGTCACACAGGCCATCCCGAAGTGGAAGGCACCATGGGCCAGTATGCCAACCCCAATGGCGGCATTTACTTGGTCGAGTCCCCTGCCGATGTGTCCACGCTTGAGGTCAAGAAGCCAGACAATCTCGCCTATGTAACCCAGACGACGCTTTCCATAGATGATACCCAGGCAATCGTTGTCGCTTTGCGTGAACGCTTCCCCAAAATCATCGGGCCGAAGAAGGACGACATTTGCTACGCCACCCAGAACCGCCAAGACGCAGTGAAAACCTTGGCTAACGATTGCGATGTCATTTTAGTGGTCGGTTCGCCCAATAGTTCAAACTCCAACCGGCTTCGGGAAATCGCCGAAAAGCTAGGCAAAGGCTCTTACCTAATTGACGATGCCAAGGAGCTTAAACATGAATGGGTGGAAGGGGCAAACAAAGTGGGTGTCACTGCCGGTGCATCGGCACCGGAAATCCTTGTTAAAGAAGTCATAGCCCAACTAAAGGCATGGGGCGGCAAAGTGGTGACTGAAAACATCGGCATAGAGGAAAAGGTCGTGTTTTCGTTGCCCAAGGAGTTGCGAGCCAGATAAAGCTCATTTGATTTTTATCGATCAGCACCATGATTTTGGCTTAAACCGGTGCGCTAGACGCAACTTTAAAATTTTAAGAACCCTTTTGGAGGACACAATATGTCGTGTACAGCGATGGACTTGGTCGCAGAGGCCAAACAACACATTCGTGAAATTGATGTGGCCCAAGCCATGCAATCATTGGAAAAATTTCAAGTGTTAGATGTTCGGGAGCCAGCCGAATACGCCGCAGGTTGCCTGCCGAGGGCAATTAATATTCCGCGCGGTGTATTAGAATTTAAAATTGACGTGCATCCCTCTTTCCAAGGCAAGCAGGATGAGGAAATTCTGGTTTACTGTTTAACAGGCGGACGCTCCGCCCTAGCTGTTGAGGCGTTGCAAAAACTGGGTTGGAGCCATTGTGTGAGCTTAGCCGGCGGTTTCAAAAGCTGGCAACAGGCTGGAGGAAGGGAAATAAGTCCGGCTGCATAGGCTAACAGGTTAGCCATAATGCCAAAGACCGAAAGGTTTAAACACACCCCATATTAGGTAATTAGTATGGCGATTTCTCCCTTGTAACGCCAAAAATGGACAGCCATGAAAGCGTATATTAAATTGATAAATAGAAAATATTCGCTCAATGCATCTGCTGTTATTGGAGTGATAAGGGAGTAATAGATGTTGTAATAATTTAAATCATGAAAAAGCATTTACTATCGGCGATCTTAGTCGGGTTTTACGCCCTGTTCCAATCCCTCTTGCCAGTTGCCTGGGCCGGGGCAAACCAGTGGACAAGCATTGGGCCGGATGGGGGAGGGGTCGCAGCCTTGGTAATTTCCCCGTCCAATCCGACCACGCTCTATGCCAACACTGGCAATGGCAGTCTGTACATTAGCACCAACGGCGGGGGAAGTTGGAGCATAGCCGGTCTCACCGGTCCACAATCTGCGACGAGCGTCAATATACTAAGCGTCGACCCGTCCAACCCATCCACGGTCTATGTCGGAACTTACATCGGGTTGTTCAAGAGTACCAACGGCGGGGGGAGTTGGACTCAGGCCAACACTGGCTTGCCAACTAATAACGGTGGATCTGCCGCAACCTTACTGGCCATCGACCCGTCCAAACCGTCCACGCTCTATGTGGGGACAAATATTAGCGGGGTGTATAAAAGCAACGACGGCGGGGTGAGTTGGACTCCGGCCAACACTGGCTTGCCAATGAATGCGTCTGTCACAACCCTTGCCATCGCTCCGTCCAATCCAACAACGCTTTATGTGGTAACCGTCAGCACTAACAATGGAATAGTCTATCCGCAACCTAGTAGTATGGTATACAAGAGCACCGATGGCGGAGGCAGTTGGAACCCACTCAACATCAACTTGCCAACTGCGACGAGTGTCACAACCCTGGCTATCGACCCGTCCAGCCCAAACACTATTTATGCGGGAATCCTTCCCAACGGAACAGGTACCATTGGAGTGATAAAGAGTACGGATGGCGGGGTCAGTTGGAGCCTGGCCAGCACTGGTCTTACCGCCAACGCTGTGTCGGCTTTGGTCATCGACCCATCCAACCCAACGACGCTTTATGCCGGTACTAATAGCGGGGTATTCAAAAGCACTAATGGCGGGAGTTGGAATCTGGCCAGCACTGGCCTTCCGTCTACGCAAGCCACCAGCGTAACCATCGACCCGTCCAACCCATCCACCCTCTATGTAGGAACTAACAGCGGGGTGTTCAAGAGCACCGACGGCGGGGTGAGTTGGAACCCGGCCAGTAAAGGCATTGTAGCGTCTGCCGCCAACTTTGCCATCGACCCTTCCAACCCGAATACACTTTATCTAGTGACTTATAATGTTAATGGCGACGGGGTGTACAAAAGTACTGATGGCGGGGGAAGTTGGAACTTGGCCAGCTTTGGCCTATCAATGCCGACAGTGGTCAGGACCTTGGTCATCAACCCTTCCAACTCGGCCACGCTCTATGCAGGAACGAACAACGGGGTGTATAAGAGCATTGACGGCGGAGGAAGTTGGAACTCGGCCAGCATTGGCCTGCCAACTGATGGAAGTGTCCAAATCTTGGTCATCGCCCCGTCTAATCCAGCCACGCTCTATGCGCTGACTTCTGGAACTGCGGGCATCGGACTGTTCAAAAGCACCGATGGAGGAAATAGTTGGAGCCAAACTTACACCAATTCAGCTTACCCGTATGTCGCCGCCTTGGTTATCGACCCATCCGACCCGGCTACACTCTATGCATTAACGGGTTTCTCCGGGGTGTATAAAAGTACTGATGGCGGGGCAAGCTGGTTTCCGGCCAACACTGGCCTATCGTCAGCGTATGTTTATACGCTGGCCTTGGCTCCCTCCAATCCAGCCACGCTCTATGCGGGAACTGACAGCGGAGTGTATAAGAGTTCTAATGGCGGGGGGAACTGGAGCCCAGTCTACACTAACCCGCAAACGTATGTTGCCGACCTAGTCATCGACCCGTCCAACCCGTCCACGCTCTATGCGGGAGCCAATACGTTAACAGATGGAGGGATATATAAGAGCACCGATGGCGGGGCGAGTTGGCATCCGTTCAACACCACCGGGCTCCCCGCTACAAATGTCATGACCCTAGTCATCGACCCGTCCAACCCTGCCACGCTCTATGCACTAACTAGTGTTGGAGGGGCGTTTAAGTTTACCAGCGTGGATTTGCCAACCGAATGCCTTTTTGCATGGGCTGAGAAAAATTATTCCGGCCTGTTTGCCCCGGCTAGCTCCACTACGGCAGTTTGGTTTCCTTACACCTATCGTCACTATACGGCAACGAAAGCCTATCTGGGCGTTTCCTCAATCGACAGTCATGTTTACTACGAAGGAGCCGATGGTAAAACGCAGGATGAAGGCCCGACATCCTATTGGTTTCCTCTGGCGGGTTGCAAGTAAGGATAGTAGGCGATGATGTATGCCAAATATCAATGTGTTACATGCGAATAAATTCGCACCTACAAGCATCCACCTGTTTCGATTTATGATCAAATTTTATCTACCTTGCCGGGTTTAGGATGATGTCCCGCCATTCCCACGATGAACATGAAATGGGCAGCGAAGACGGGATGCGCTTGGACAAATGGCTATGGGTGGCCCGTTTTTTCAAAACCCGCGCATTGGCCACCGAGGCCATCAATGGTGGCAAAATTCATATGAACGGTCAGCGCGCCAAGCCGGGGAAAGAAATCGGCCTTGGTGCGCGGCTGCAAATCAGCAAGGATCAGTATGTCTGGGATATTACCGTCACCGCCCTCAATGCCCAGCGCCGACCGGCCAAAGAAGCGGCATTGCTTTACGAGGAAACCCCGGAAAGCCGAGCTAAACGGCAAGCCGAGGTTGAACGGCGCAGGCTTGACCGCGAAATGGGGGTTCAGCCCGACCAGCGGCCCGACAAGAAAGACCGGCGGGTGATTCATCGGTTTAAAAGGGAGATGGGGGAGGCATAACAATGATAACATCCCTTGAAGGGATGTCCCCAAACAAAGCCATCATCTGGCAGCAATTCTCATTTTGGATAGAACACCGTCATACCGGCAGGGATTGCCGGTATCCAGAAGCCATGGATGGCAACCCGCCGCTCGCAAGTGTTTGATTCAGGTGAATTGCCAATCCGCAGCTTCACATCCTTGTGGACTGTATTCCGGCAATCCCTGCCGGAATGACGGCGTTTTGGAGTTTGCTGAAAGTACTTTGCTAATATATATACGCTTTGCTTTTAACGTTGCGTCGTTGCGCCTTTGCGTGAGGCAAAAAGAACTCATTCAGCGGCATGGTCAAGTCTTATATTGAGAACTGCAAAAAGAAAGTCTCACGCAACGGCGCAACGACGCAACGTAAAAGATTTGGTTATGGCGACGTGGTGATGAGAATGTCGTTTCAAAATGGAACAAACTGAACTGAAAAATTTACTTGAAAGTCTTTGCCGCACATTAAATGATAGACATTCATCTAGTGAAAAGTGTTTTGTAGAGAAATGGATTCTGCTTGATGGTGGGGGTACGGACTTGATTTCTTTTGAACGGACCGACTTTTCTGTTAGTGCTACGATATTTCGTACTAAAAACGAAACTCCATATATTCAGCTTTTAAATTATATAGAAGGACTTGAACCAGTCCGGGTAATTGTACCTATAGCCGGTTATAATACTAAGCCAGAACAGTTAGTAACTAAGCTTTTGAAACGAGCATATGTTGCATCTGAAGAAAAGTTTGATGCTGATAGACTTTTTCATAGTCTCATTGAATTCTTGGCACTTCTCTCAAAAGAGTCCCACGACTTTTCTGCTGTAGGGCGGCTCCTTGGTGTTTGCCTGGATGTGGACTGCATTGAGTTATCAGAAGAAGTTAACTTAGTCAGGCTTGATAACGATGCAATTAATGAACGTCAACCTGAAATTAGAAACTTATCAAGTCATCCAGTAATCCTTGATTATTCAAATTCAAATGTAGAAATTAGAATAAGGAAGACGTTTCAGATAGTTCCACATAGTGAACATTCTTATTTTAATATTGGAAACAAGGCGCGTGAAGAGTTTAGCAATATAATTGATTTGGTTGTTAAAACAATTAAATTATATAGAACAGGGGTTTATTATATTTATCCTAGATCGTTTAGCTCCCCTTTAGTTGAAGGTGGTGAATCTTTTCCTATGGATATTAAATATATTCGTCCTTCGGATATTCAAAAATTTAATGAATCTGATGCTGGGAAGTTAAAAGAATCATTTCTACTAGTAAAAGATACTATCCAAAATGACCAAGTGCTTGCTCGTTCGTTCTCGCGCTTCTTGATTGGGGTGGATGAGCGTATAGCAGAGGAGAGAATTGTAGATTTTGTCATCGCATGGGAGTCAATTTTGTTGACCTGTAAAGGGGATTCTATAAAAGCCGAACAAATCTATAGGTTTTCCCTTAATGGTGCAGCTTTGTTGTCCTTTGTCGATTCTTCTTTGAATTTTATAGAGATGAAAGAGTTTATGACAAATTGCTACAATATAAGGTCAAATATTGTACATGGTGCTGATAAAAGTAACAATAATAAAATATTAAAAAAACTGAATTTTATAAGCCTTGATGCAGTGAATACAAGAATTTCTGAACTGTATAGAAAAACAATATCGAGGCTTGCTTCGATTGATATTAATGAACGACCCTACAAAGCAGAAAATGGATGGGAAATACTGCTTAGACAAAAATCAGTTTAAAGTACTGAGTAATAATGAAGTATGGGATAACGTCTTGCCATTTACCTTCAACAAGGCAAATCAAGTTATTTCGATAAATTGGCCTTGGTCATCGTTCAGCCCACCAAAAATGTGGAGTGCGGCGACTTGTCGCCGCTTTCCGAACCATGCGGCGACGAGTCGCCGCACTCCACAAACTCACCCATCGGACTGAACGATGACCAAGGCCGATAAATTTCTAAATTACTAGAATATAGGTTATAAACCCATGTCATACAGTGATTTCACACTCAAGCAAGCTAAAGACAAGCTTGGATTGAAAATAATCGAAGACAGAGACTTGTTTTCGACGATTGGAGAAATAGCAATCAGTGAGTTATTATCGGCTACATTGAAATATAACATTCCGCTTGCGATGGCGGTTGGAACTGAAAAAGCCCGTTCAGAGCTTATTATTGCGAATGTCTTACTAGAAGTCAGAAAAATACTTAATAACCAGATTAGCCTGTTTTCGGGAGTCATTTTTGATGTTGACAAGGAAAAGGGGCTTGCAGGATTCTGCGATTTTATCATCAGCCAATCAACAGAGCAGTTTTATCTGAGCGCACCTATCATTGCTGTTGTTGAAGCAAAAAATGAAAATATCGTCGGTGGGTTGGGGCAATGCATAGCAGAGATGTATGCGTCATATCTATTCAATGAAAAAGAAGGTTTACGGCTTCCTTCGGTGTTCGGCGCGGTGACCACTGGAAATGCTTGGAAGTTTTTGAGACTAGAAAATAATAACGTGTACATTGATATTAAAGATTACTATATTGACGCTATTAACAAAATTGTAGGTATTCTTGTTGAAATGGCAAAGCAAAATGCCTAGTTACAGCGTTTTCTATATTTATTAGTCACTTAATGTACATCCATGTCGGCAACCCCTTGCCGCCAAAGATGAACAAAGTAATCAATCGACATTAAAAACGCTGTAATTTTATGGACATTCCCCGCACAATCTTCACCGTCACCGAACTCAACGGCTCAGTGCGCTTGTTGTTGAGCAGCCATTTCGGCATCATTTGGGTGGAGGGCGAAATCTCCAACCTAGCCCAGCCTTCCTCGGGGCATCTCTACTTCACCCTTAAAGACCATGATGCACAAGTGCGTTGTGCGCTGTTTCGCGGTCCTGCGCGGGGCTTGGGTTTCAAACCCGCCAACGGCATGAGGGTGTTGGCTAGGGCACAAGTGAGCCTGTACGAGCCACGCGGCGAATACCAATTGATTGTCGATTATTTGGAGGAAGCGGGCGACGGCGCATTGCGACGGGCTTTTGAAGCATTGAAAGCCAAACTGGCAGGGGAAGGTTTGTTCGATAGTGACCGCAAACGGGCCATCCCCGTTCCGCCAAACTGTGTAGGCGTCATCACCTCCCCCACTGGCGCGGCGGTGCGGGATATTCTCACCGTGCTTAAGCGCCGTTTTCCCGCCCTGCCAGTCATTCTATTCCCAGTCAAGGTACAAGGCACAGAAGCTAAGCACGACATCGCTCAAGCCATTGCCTTGGCTGACCGTTTGCAGTGCTGCGATGCCTTGATCCTTGCGCGGGGTGGCGGTTCGCTGGAAGATTTATGGGCATTTAACGAGGAAATGGTAGCGCGGGCGATGGCTGCCTGCTCCATCCCCATCGTCTGTGGTGTAGGCCATGAAACTGACGTGACCATTGCCGATCTGGTTGCTGATCTGCGCACCCCGACGCCCTCCGCCGCCGCAGAAGCAGTCAGCCCCGACGGCGGCGAGTGGTTGGCGCACTTTATCCGCTTGGAGGGCCGCTTGCGGCATCAAATACGGATAAAACTGAAGCACGAAGCGCAATTACTGGCCCATGTGCTTAAACGCCTTGGGCTAGCCCACCCGGAAAAGCAAATGCAGCGCAATGCACAACGGCTAGACGAGTTGGAATTGCGCTTAAACCGGGCAGTTCTCGCTAATCTGGCCAAGCGTGATGCCAAACTGCAAACTTTGACGGCAAAGCTTGACAGCCAACATCCCGCCCAGCGCATAAAACTGCTGGAAACCCGGCAAGGCGCATTAAGCCGTAGGCTGGTGGCAGTCATTGCCAGCCTGTTAGAAAGGCGGCGGCAAACGATCAAAGCCTGTGGCGAAAAACTCCATGCCGTAAGCCCCTTGGCAACCTTGGAAAGAGGATATGCCATTGCCAGCCGTAGCCGGGACGGGAATATCTTGCGCACCATCAATGATGCGCCTATTAGTGAGTTGCTTGAGATACGCCTAACCGACGGTGTGCTTATCGGGCAAGTGATGGACAAGCGAGGGAAGGAATCAACGTGATGTTGGATTGCAAGGTTTTTCTCGTGAATACTTTAAAAATTTACTGGAAGCCTGTTTGAATGTTAGAATAAAGTTTCTATGGTCAATGTACTACTGGTTGATGATCACGAACTGGTTCGAACCGGCATCCAGCATTTATTGGATGGGAATGAATCGGTCAATGTTACCGGCGTGGCGAGTTCGGGTGAAGAGGCAATCAAGATGGTTGATTCCTTACTACCCGATATTGTATTGATGGATATTTACATGCCGGGGATAGGCGGCATGGAAGCCAGCCGAAGAATCAGCCAGAGGCATCCAAGTGTGAAAATAATCATACTGACTGTTTTGGCCGATGGCCCCGTGCCTCAGCAGATGCTGAGCGCGGGTGTGCAGGGTTACGTCACCAAAACTTGCTCTATCTCTGAACTTATTGCCGCAATCAAGGCAGTGTCAGTAGGGGGGAGATATTTATGCCATGAAATGGCGAGCAAATTGGCACTGTCCAGTCTAGCAACAAACAAGGGTTCGCCGTTTGAAGAGCTTTCCCACCGAGAGTTGCAAGTCGTGCTAATGACATTGCAAGGCCGTGATTTGAGTGAAATCGCCCAGGCATTGGTTATCAGCCCGAAAACCGTGAGCACTTACCGCAGCCGGGTGTACGAAAAGCTGGCTGTGAAAAATAACGTTGAGCTAATGCGTTTAGCCTTCAAGTATAATATCGCCATAGATTCGGTTTAACTGAAAGCTGGTTGGAAGATAATAAGATTTTTTGAATTTAGCCTCGGTGGTGAAATTGGTAGACACAAGGGACTTAAAATCCCTCGCCTTAACCGGTGTGCCGGTTCGACTCCGGCCCGAGGCACCATAAATAACAAAGGGTTGCATTGATGCAACCCTTTTTTATTGCCAGTGTGATGCAATTTTGATGCAGCCATAAAAAAGGCATTTAATCTTTCAGACTATGTTTGTCGGGTATCAGTAGTTATGGCCACATTTATTAGACGACCCTCCGGGTGGTTGGCGCAAATTCGCCGCACCGGTCACAAATCAATTTCCAGAACTTTCGATACAAAAGTGGAAGCGGAGCGATGGGCGCTATCCGTCGAGGCAACCATGGGCCAAGGAAAGTATGTTGACACCCGCGAGGCCGAATCTACCACACTCATTGAATGCCTGGATCGTTACGGACGGGAGGTTACACCCTCCAAGAAAGGCGCATCGCGTGAAATGATCCGGATTGGCACCCTGAAGAAAACCCCTTTTGCCGAGAAGTCGATTGCTGCGGTGCGGTCAACGGATGTTGCAGCTTGGCGGGATGCCCGGCTTCAATCGGGGACGGCAGGAAATACCGTGCGCCTAGATCTCGCACTTCTTTCGCATCTTTACACCATTGCAATCAAAGAATGGGGGCTGCCTGTAACGAATCCTGTAACCAACATACGAAAACCGCCTGTCGGAAAACCGAGAGATGAACGTTGCCTCCCGCATCAGGAAGAGACGATTCTTTCAGCGTTGGACAAAATACACCCTGAGCTTCGTATTTGGTCGATTGTGGCCGTTGAGACAGGCATGCGGCGAGGGGAGATTTATTCACTGAGGAAGGAATGGGTGCGAGGTCGCGTAGCGTATCTGCCAGACACCAAAAACGGCACTGCCCGCCAAGTCCCCCTCTCCTCGCGGGCTAGGGAGGCACTTTCGCAGCTTCCCACCATGCTGGATGGACGAATGTTTCCCCTAAACCTTGATTATGTGACTCGGCAATTCTCAGAGGCGGCCGATACGGCAGGCTTCCCTAAAATCACCTTCCATGTACTGCGTCACGAAGCCACCTCCCGTTTTTTCGAGCGAGGTCTTAACATGATGCAAGTTGCAGCGATTACGGGCCACAAAACAATGGTAATGCTTCGACGGTACACGCATTTGCAGGGTGAGGATTTGGCAAGCTTACTGGGCTAACCCAAACTTATTGGGAACGAGTGGATTTAATGGGCCAGTCTCGGCCGTCCTGGCTTGGACTTTTGCTTAGACGGTACGGGTTGTGATTCGAATTGAGCCGGGGTTAATTTTGCGGCCCATTCTTCCAAATCAACGCGACGCCAAAATACAAGGCCATCAATTTTCACGGGCGGAGGAAATTTTCCCGACTCCATGTGTCGCCGTATTGTCGTTTTTGACATACCGATCACTTCCACCACTTCGTCCAACTTCAGGAGAATCTTTACCATCTCTGCTTCCTGCGCTTCTCGAAGTAAAATTGTACAGACAAGACTGCGACGAAAGCCCAACCAAAAATAACCTTGTGATCACCAGGAAAACCAGAACGTTTAGTAAACGCAAGAAGAATAAAGCGTATGGCAACGTGCCATCCGGCAAATCGGACTAGGGGAGATTTCATGATAAAGTAATCACCAAGATTCGATAACATTGGATTAATGTTACTAACTTGGAATGTCTTTGTGATTTAAAAAGATTACCGCAGGGCTAATCATTTTAAGGAGTCGTGCTATCTACACCCACACACCTCAAGACTGCCGCCAGCGAGTGAATTGTTGGCTGAGTTTTGGAGATTGGAAAAGGATGCGGAAAAAATGTTGGAGGGGTTGGTGCAACGATAAAACAGCTTGTTGAAGGGTCGAGAAAGATGCTAAATTAGATGCTCAATTAAACATCATTGAAGGCATGAAATGTCACAGATTAGCCCTTTGGAAGACATACGCTCTGTCACCGATCTGAAACGCAATACTCGTGAAATTCTCGACCATCTCCATGAATCAGGAAGACCGGTCTTTTTAACTGTGAATGGCAGGGCCGATTCCGTGCTGCTGGATGTCCGCGCCTATGAAAAGTTGCTACAAGCAGGTAATTTAGCGCAACTTCTCGCCCCAGCAGAACGCGACATTGTAGGTGGAAAAACCCGCCCCATGCGCGAATTTATTGAAGAGTTCAAGCGTGACCGAAAAATACCGGGTTGAGATCACGGCGACTGCCGAGGCGGATGTCGCCGAAATCTGGGAATACATCGCCCAAGACCATCCGGAGACCGCGACGTGCTTCATCCATCACTTGGAAGAACAAATCGAAACCTTGGAAGAATTCCCTGAGCGTTGCCCTAATATTCCCGAAAATAATGCGCTTGGCACTGCCTATCGGCATCTGCTTTTTGGAAATTACCGAAGCATTTTCAAAATATCTGGGGACAGAGTAATCGTTTTGCGAGTGCTGCATGGCTCACGGTTGTTGGATTTGGGGATGTTGGAGAAGTCATGATGAGTGCCAACGAAAATAACCCACTTGCACCTTGGCTTAGTCAACTTCCATACGAATGGGGTTGTAATCGACTTGATTATGTAGCCAATGTGCTTTTTAGCAACGTAGATAAGCACACACTTGACGACGAAACACCAGTAAGGCTGTGTAATTATGTAGATGTCTATAAAAAGAATCTTATTACCAACTCCATTGATTTCATGGAAGCAACAGCAGAACCAAGGGAAATCTCCAAGTTTCAGATTAAACAAGGAGATGTGCTTGCAACCAAAGACTCCGAAACATCAGACGATATAGCAATTCCAGCACTGGTTGCCGAAGAATTACCCGGCGTCCTATGCGGTTACCACTTAGCACTAATTAGGCCCCGTTCTCGACGCATTAGTGGCGCATTTCTTTACTGGCTGCATGAGTCAAAACCATTTCGTGCGCAATACGAAGCCAAAGCAGTCGGAGTTACTCGGTTTGGACTTTCACAACATACATTTAGGGAATTGCTTATTCCGCTGCCTTCTATTCAGGAACAACAGCGCATTACTGAATTTCTGAATGCAAGCTGCGCAGCGATAGATGCCGCTGTCGCCGCCAAGCGCAAACAGCTTGAAACGCTGGATGCCCTCGCCAATGCCATTATTCATCATACTGTAACCCAAGGATTGAATCCAACAGTCGAGATGAAACCATCGTACCTAGATTGGCTTGCGGAAGTCCCTGCCCATTGGTGCGTTCAGCAAATTAAGCGCAAGTGTGTGCTTGTTCGTGGTCAGTTTACTCACCGCCCTAGAAACTCACCCAGCGCTCTACGATGGCGAATACCCATTTGTCCAAACCGGAGACATCTCAGCCGCCAGAAAATACATCCTGACTTACTCGCAAACCCTCAATGAATCGGGTTTGAGCGTAAGCAAAATATTTCCGCGAGGAACATTGGTCATGTCTATTGCTGCCAATATTGGCGATGTGGCTATTCTTGATTTCGAGGCTTGTTTCCCTGATAGCATGATTGGAATGGTAAATATTCGACCAACCCGTCTTCGAAAATTACCGGATCAGCCCATTTTTGAAGCCTTTTTCCAAGGGATACAGCCATACGTCCTTGATGGGAACGCTCTGCTTGCCGGATGGGCCGAGCTTGCCGCGCCCCTGGGTCTGGCCGACATGA
>Ga0209083_1000695_pt1 | contig 46592 bp, 53 predicted proteins | sample AM7aDNAmetaG_FD_184132 | JGI IMG/M metagenome (GOLD analysis project Ga0209083, IMG submission 184132) | Freshwater microbial communities from Finland to study Microbial Dark Matter (Phase II) - AM7a DNA metaG (SPAdes) (version 3) | ecosystem: Environmental > Aquatic > Freshwater > Lake ...
GTGATGTTTGCCAAGTTTCTTTTTGAGAAACGAAGCTGCTGTGTGGCCGGCAACTCCTGCTCCTAATACAACAACTTTTGCCATAGAGACTCCATGTTTTCAATGGTTTTGAATGATCCTCTCATCTACTTGAACGCATGACCGGGCACAACGCCGACAGCCTTGAGGATTTTGGCAAGCGGGCAGAACCCTGTAAATGCAGCCTGAAAAAGGTTTGCACCCACAAAACCAGTGAACCAGAGCCAGTTCTGGTTATGATAGACGGAGAGTAAAACGCTGGCAAAAATAAAAACACCGGCAATCGCAAACACAAGACGATCAATATTCATCGTGCAAAAAATTAAAAGGTTAAGGTGATTTTGTTTTGACAAATTTATAATTGCAAGCTGTATGCCCTCATAAAGCTGGTTAATCCTTGACGCATCGTACAGAAATACCGATATTTTTATTGGCCATGCCTCTTCGCAATGCAGCATCGAAGTAGCCCAGCGACCGACACCAGGCGCTCTTTGCGGTAGATTCCGTAGAAGACCATACTCTGCTGTATTCACCCGGCAGCATGAATTTCCCGTCGGTGTCCCGGCGAGCGCCAGCCGGAAGGGCGTCAAAACCGCTTATGTTGCTTCTCTCGCTTTTCTGTTCCTTCCATATCGTTGCAGCTTTCAGCGTACCACCGGCAAGAGCACTTCCACCCAGCAGATCGCCGAGAGCGCTCCATTCAGCATCAGTGGCCACATGCCACCCCTTCGGGGCAATGCCTCGCGGATCGTTGACTGCATACCAGTTATAGAGCTTTCCAAATAGTACGCCGTTTTTCTGCTTGTTATCGTTATAACACCAGGCGCCCGTTCTGAGCGTAGCCCACTCTTTGGGATTCCTGACTTCCGGAATGGCATCGCCGTTCCGGTAATGCGCAACATCAAGATTTTTTCCAGTCCAGAGCATTGAGCCAGTCTGAACGGCAGGGTAGCTGTTCCCGTCTTGATCAACAACCTTCCGGGGTTGAGTGCTGCAGCCAGTCGAAAGAAGCAAGGCAGCAACTACTCCGGTTATGACAGAAAGTCTCCACCTATGCATTATGCTGCAGTTGACCATCAATTTTAGTGGCAGTAACCAGAAAGATCGTATATGAGGCCGGTACGCCCGATCTGTTTATTTTTTTCAAGGTGTGAATCGTCTCAAACGATTGTGGCTCCAGGCCCGCAGCATGCAGCATTGCCGCAAGTCCGTCACGCTCAAACCCGTGATGCACCTTCTCAAGAGGGTCATCATGAAACAGGCCGTCCTCCTCCTCAAGGTCAGCAATACAGATCGTGCCGCCAGGAGAGAGCAGCTGCGAAATCCGGCTTAAAAACCCTGCGGTATCTCCGATATGGTGCAGGGTCATGCTGCAGTACAGCAGATCAAAACGTTGTTCATCAAGAACGCTCTCAGAAGGTGATAAAAGATCAAGGCAGCTCACGTCGATGTTTGTTATCCCGAAGGTATCGATCTTATCCTGCAGTACCGCCACCATTTCCCGGGAGGTATCAACGGCATGAAGCTTCTGCACCAGCGGAGCAATTGCAAGCGAGACCAACCCCGTGCCGCAGCCGAATTCCAGGGCAAGCATGCTCTTTGCAGGCTTTGCTGCTGCAATGATTGCGTGAGCAACACACGCTGCAAGCGCTTTGCGTTGAGGGTTGTCATCCCACTGCCGGGCTTCCCGATTAAATTTATCAGGACTGTTCCATGTGCCGGACGTTGTCTGCTCCATCGGCAAATCCTGTTCGCTATGGCTGTGTGTCGGTTTTCCGACCAGATTATTGTTCATAACCAGCGTTTTGAAAATTTATAAGAGTGGCCCCAGCTTTGTTTCAGCCAGTGACCGACAATCGGCAGCGGGATAAACACCTCCCTGAGGCTGTTCTTAAAGACAAAACCGGCGCCATCGCCCATATCCATCACACAAAGCACATTCAGATGAGCCTGATACCCCTTCATGGCGCCCTGCCGTCCCGAATGCTCTATGGCAGCATTAAAAGCGGCATTCCCGGCCATTAACTCAGCAATGTGCCCCTGCTTGGCTTTCCATTCCGGGCCTTCAAGAGCAGCCGCATCGCCGACGGCATACCATCCCTTGACTCCCTCAATCCGGCAGAAATCATCAATACGGATAAACCCCGCACTGCTTTGAGGGAGGTTTGATTGCATGATGACGGCATCACCCTCACCGGCGGGGATAAACATGGTGAGGTCACTTTCAAGCTTACTCCGGTCTTCAAAAACAACACCATCCGGTTCAAACCGACTGATTTTTTTGCCGTAACGGGTCGCAATGTTTTTGGCTTTTAACAGGGCTGCCATGGCCGAAAGAGCTTTTTTCCCCATTCGCGCACCAGGCTCGGCCATAGGCGCAAAAAAGGTCAACTCGAATTGGTCACGGATACCCAGTGTCTTCAGGTGATAATGCAGGTTGAAAAGCAGTTCAAATCCAGGGCCGCCACGCACCGCGCTGTTATCTTTGGGATTACCGCCAAATCCGAAGGCAATCCTGCCGCCTCCGCGAGCAACCAGCGTCTCAATCTTTGCCTTCAGGCGCAGCGACTCTTCAGGCTTGCCGCAAATGGAACAGGTATGCTCAATACCCTCATGCTTCAGCTTCGCAGCGCCGAGCGCGACAACCACAAGAGCGGGGGAGTCATGAACACCCTCCTTTTCAAGGGTGACGGTTCGAGCGTCGCCATCAAGCCCGACAACCCTGTCGATCGTCAGAGAAAAACCGTGCTTGCGGGCCAGTTTCCGGAGCGGCATCGAAACATCCTTGAACGCCATGTTCCCGACCGGAATCCAGATCGCCAGCGGATAGATAAACAGATAGTCCCGTTCCGAAACCAGCTCAACCTCAAACCCTTGTTTCCGAAAAGCAATGGCAGAAGCAACACCGCCAATGCCACCACCCAGAATCAGCACCTTATGCATAGCTCAGCGCGTTACCGTAGTGACGACAAACTCAGGAGGCGATTGAATATGCTTCTTTACCGCACACAGATTAGCCGCACTGATAATGGCATCCTTGTATTTTTCAGGAAAATCCTGTGGCAGTTCAATGGCAATCTCGATTTTTCCTATCCCACGCCCCGACTCATGAACCGTATGAGACTGAACAATGCGGATATCATCGGTCGGGATACCTCTGCTCTGGCAGAAGGAGAGGACAAAGATGCCGGCACAGGTGCCGATTGAAGCAAGAAAAAGAGTAAAAGGCTCAGGCGCAGAACCCTCGCCGCCGGCATATTTCGACTGGTCTGTATGGATGGTAAAGCCGTTAAACTCGGCATTCACCTTCTTTCCACCCCCGAACGATACAATCATTTCGCTTTTCATAAATAAGATAAGAGTGACAAAAGTTCTTTCCAGGCCGGAACCTGAACAAAAAAAAACGGTTGTTTTTATTCCGTTAATTTATCATTTTATACCTATACCCTGTATTGGTATAAATCCATTATATGCATCGTTTCCCTAATCTGCAAGTCATAGACCATTTATTATGAAACCGTTCCTGTTTTTTTGATGGTTGGACCATTAGAAGAACAGGGCGGTAAAAACTCAAGAATGAGTGAGCATTTCGGAAGCGCCCCATATTATGCTGTTGCCGATACCGGTGCGGGTTCTTTTGAAATCATTACGAATACCTCAATGCATCACGATCACGGGCAGTGCACCCCTGCAGATTTTTTTGCAGAACTTGGAGTCAGCGCATTGATCTGTATCGGCATCGGGGCCGGGGCTATAGCAAAACTTCGGATGCTCGGAATTGATCTCTTTATGGTTCATTCTGCACATAAAGCATCAAAAAAGATGGCTGTTTATTCGGCCATCTTTTTTGATATGGATAACTCGGATCATCATATTCTCTACTCAATTCTGAAAAGTACCTCCCCGAAAGAAATAGAGTTCATGATCTTATACCTTAAAGATCACAGCTGAGCTGATACATTGCAATCATTCTTTCAGCAAAAGCCTTCCCGAAAGCGTTGCACAGCGCAAATTCCTCATCATGAGGTTTGAACTTCACCCTGACGTTCTGATCAAAAACCTTCAGCTTCAGCATTGAAAAATTTGTTTCTATCATCTTGACAGCCTCGCCGCTCCATCCAAAAGAGCCGAATGCTGCACCAAGCTTGCCCTTGTCTCGAATAGGATTAATGGCGGCGAAGAGTTGATAAATCTGAGGCAGAATGTTCTGGTTTAAGGTTGGAGACCCTACAATAATGCCCGAACAGTGAGCAATTTTATCCTCAAGGTTTGAAAAGGATACCGTTTCAATATCACAGATATCAAGAGTGAAGTCACACGACAGCCTCAAACCGTCAGCAATCTTTTCAGCCATAAGAGTTGTATTTTCATAGGCGGACACATAGGCTATCAGGATGTTTTTTTCGTGCGGCATGGCAATGGCCTTGGTAGCATAGCTCCATGAAAGATCAACACACTCCTGCCAGTAAGATCGCAGGATAGGGCCATGGCCGGGGCAGATGATCTTGATATCAAGGGGTTTGATTTTTTCAATGGCCTGCAGCATGTACTTGCTGAAAGGTCTCAGTATGGCATCAAAATAGTGGGCGAAAGCATCGTTAAAATTACCGACAGCATCATCGAACATTGCGTCATGGCAGAAATGAGAACCGAATGAGTCGCAGGTGAAGAGCACCTGGTCTTCCTCCAGCCAGGTGTAGATGGTGTCAGGCCAGTGCAGGTTCGGCGCATTGATGAAATGCAACGTTTTATTGCCGAGACTCAGGGTATCGCCGGTTTTCACGACAAGTGACTTGAAGTCATGACCAGTCTGATCGCGCAGGAACTTGATGGCATTACCACTGCCGACGACGATGGCGTTCGGCGCTACGGCAAGCAGGTTTTTGACATTGCCGGAATGGTCGGGTTCCGTATGGTCGACAATGATGTAAGCGATATCAGCCGGATCAACAACCTGTTTTATTTTAGCCAGATATTCTGGCCAGAACTTCTCCTTGGTTGTTTCTATGATTGTTTTTTTCTCGGCATTGATAAAATAGGAATTATAGGTGGTTCCGTATTTTGTTTCCATCACAATATCGAACGTGATAAGGCCTGGATCCAGAACACCTATCCAACTGACATCACTGGTAATGGGGAGTACTTTATTGTCGGTCATATTTATTCTCTGGAGTTGATTAACGTGTTGAAAATATTTTATAATCAATTGTTTAGAAGCAAGTTATAGAGTACGATCAAAGTTGCGGACCAAAAGATATCAATACATATACCCTGTATCGGTATAAAGCTACAAAAATTAATGAAAAGATCAATTCTTGTCTGAAAAAAAAGCGTAAAGCGTTTTTAACCCCATTAACGCTTCATGGCTGAGAGTCGGTAAGGTTCTCATCAGGCACTTATCGAACCAGCATATCCGTGCCCGCCTTTATTCCCATTTTTTTCAAGGAAATTGGAGCAAGGGATTGGCCGATTAAAAAAGGATGTTCTTAGCGTTTCTGAAAATAGCAGTACATAAATTGCTGAGTTACACCTGATGGTGTTACATGAGATTCTTTCTCGTGTTGGATCAGGTTGAACGAATCACCAAATTCAGCATGTAATTCATTTGAACTATAGCGTCTTGCTTGTAGTCCGCTGCATTGTATCGGACCATCTTCGGCAAATGTTGCAACGATGATGTAAGCTCCAGGCTTGATAGCTCTTCTCATGAGCTGAACATACTTTTGCCGATCTTCCTTTGCGGTAAGAAAGTGAAACACTGCTCGATCATGCCACAGCTCATAGGTATTATCAGCAAGTTCCGCCTCCAGAATATTGGCTTCCAGCCACTCCACTTGCTTACTTCTCTCTGAACCGATATGGTTTTTGGCAGCGGCAATTGCTGCCGAAGAAAGATCAAGAACGGTAAGATTCGAATAACCATCGACAAGCAAATCAAGCACAAGCGTTGAGGCCCCCCCACCAACATCAATGATCGGGGCTGATAATTCAAGGCCGGTTTGCTTGATCAATTGTAAAGAGTGCACTGCATGTGCCTGATACCAGCTAACAGAACCTGTTGACTTTGTCTTATAAACATGTTCCCAATGCTCTTTAGCTTGCATAGTATTCATGAGTAATGGGAAAAATGAAAACAACCAACGTTTGGGATCAATTAGAGAAAATTGAAAGGAAGCATCGGCCCTTACTTTTTCAAAGGGCTTTGAAGTGTTTGAAGAATAAAGTGTTCTAATTCATCTTTTGTTTGCACACCGGGTCGAACAGTAAGAAGTTTGCCATCCCTCCCTATAGCAAAAAGCAGAGGAATCATACGCACCCCACCACTGACCTGTCGGCTGAAGGCGTTGATGATGTTCTTGTCAGCCATGATTACCGGATAATTGATATCATATTCCCAGATTAAATCATGCATGGATTTATCGTTATCCTTATACGCCATACCGATAAATGTAAACCCCTTACTCTCATATTTTTTTTGCAAGGCAACTATGTCAGGAATCTCACTGCGACAGTAGGGACACCAGGAAGCAAAAAAATTAACAATATAGCCCTGCCCCAAAAGCTTGTCACTGGAAAGATGAAGCCCCTGCAAACTTTTTTCTGAAAAAAATGGAGCAGTGACAACTTCTTCAGAAACTTTATCAGCAGACTGTGCAGCAGCTTCCTGATATGACGATACTGAACATGCAGTCACGAACATCAGCGCCGTAAGTAATAATAATCGAACACTCATCGCATAAAAAAATTCGTAATATTTTTATTAGGTGAAATCCAGCCCGGGATTATTTCCTGCATTTTTCAGAACTGGAACATTAAGTTTCCTGATTTCTACGGTCTTAACATCCTGAAGGTAACTTGCCACCGTATCCCAAATGGGTTCACCGTTTGATTGAGCACCTACTGTAGCCCAACCTGCAACACGGTATTTTTTCGATGCATCAAGAGGTTCACCATTTTCCAGACGCATCTCATCAATACGCTGCCCTATAGGTGCTGAAGGATCAATACGATACGACATTCCGCCAACACGCACCATATCACCACCCTGCTGATAATATGGGTCAGGATTGAAAAGGTTATCTCCAACATCTTCGAGAATATTTTTGATCTCCATCCCGCTCATATCTCTTGCATAAGTTTCGGGATAAGTCATACAGGTCTGATCCAATACATGTTCCATGGTAATGGTTTGACCAGGCAGAACAGTTGTTCCCCAGCGGAACCCGGGGGAAAGAGCAATTGTCGCATCGTTACGTTTCCTGAGAGCATCGCAGATAACCTGATCGTACGGGCCGTCAAAATTCCCACGGCGATAGAGCAATGATCCTGCCGTGGCAAGAGATTTTTGGAGTTTGTCAAGATGTGGTGCTCTGATGCGATCAATCAGCGCCTGCATTGATGGGTCAGCAGAAAGTTCATTAGCAAAGACCGGAAGCAAGCGGTAACGATACTCCTTCACACCGCCATTGGCAAGCTTTAAGTCCATGACACCAAGAAACTTGCCGTTTGTTCCACCGTTGGTGACAAGAGTCCTGCCTTTGCTATTGCGTACTTCAAATGGCCGGGGCACAGCATCATGGGTATGACCACCAAAAATCACATCAATACCGGTTACTTCACGCGCAAGTTTGATATCGACATCCATACCATTATGTGATATCAAGACCACGGCATCCGGCTTATCCTTGGATCGAATCATGTTGACGAGTTCCTGCAGATCCGTGGCATTGATGCCGAATGTCCAATCAGGGATAAATCTTCCGGGATTGGCAATAGGTGTATAGGGAAATGCCTGCCCGATAACAGCAATCCGATGTTTACCCAGCTCTTTGATCACATAGGGACGAAAAGCATGCCCTGTTTTTTCGTCGTATGCCTGAGCACCGTTAAAAAGCGCATCCTCTTTGACCTTGACATTCTGCGCAACAAAATCTCCCTTAAATGCTGCCAGATTTTTTCTAATCTCATGTTCCAGATACGTAAACTCCCAGTGTCCGGTCATAACATCAACGCCCAGCAAGTTACAGACTTCAACCATATCAGCCCCCTTGCTCCAGAATGCGGTTCCAGAACCTTGCCATGTATCGCCACTGTCAAACAGAAGGGTTTTGGCACTGCCGAACTCTCCTCGAACCTTATCTACAAGAGTTTTCAGATAGGCGAAACCGCCCACCTTACCATACTTCTGTGCGGCATCGACATAATTAACCGGTGTGAAGGCGTGGGCAAGCGGACTACCGGAAGAAATACCATAATACTTCAGCAATGAACCTGTTACAAGGTGAGGAGGGCGACCCAGTGCTTCACCGATACCAAGGTTAAAACTTGGTTCACGATAATATATCGGCAATAGCTGAGCATGAGTATCGGTAATGTGCAACAGGCGAACATCACCAAACCTTTGTATCTGGTAGATATCGGTATTCAGAGTCTTGCTGCTGGCTATTCCGGGAATCATACCAGCAGCACCGGCCATACCAAGAAGACGTAAAAATTCACGGCGAGACAGAGACATAAGAAAAGGTATTTATAGATGTAGAAAACACTTTAACTTTTTGGTATGTAGATTTCCCACTGCTTGCTCATCAACCGTCCTTGTTCCAGCGCCTGCTGACCTTCAATAAGAGCCTTCCGTGCAAGTTTCTGTGCATCTTCCTCCTGACCGTTTGCCAGAGCTTCCTTCGCTTTGGTGATCAGAGAAGCTGTATCCCTCCACTCATAGCCAATACTTGCAGCCTCTTTTCTTGCGGCATCAGCCTGCTCAATAAGTACCTTGGTGGTAATAACCTCAGCACTCAATTCTCCAGTGCTTAACATAACAGCAATCAGCGCTGCCACGAATAGTATTCTACTGATCATTGTTTTCTCCTTATTTTCGTGAAGCTGGTCCATTGAAGCTCAAACCATTTGACATGACGGTCTCAAAAAACTCAAGGTTACGGTACTCCTCACTTTGGGCGGCAAAAGACTTTGCTCCAATGTTATCGCTACAACCGCCATAGCGTTTGTGCAACGTGCCTATCTCCCCCCATTTGGAACGGAACACAGGGAAATGAGTCGTATGGCCTAATGCTGGACTGAGAATTTCAGAGCGTACCCAACCACCGGCATACTTCACATGACAACCTGCACAAGACATATTCAATTGTCCACGTTTGGCATAAAAAAACTCCTTGCCCTTCATATAGGCTTTGTAAGCCCCTTCACTTTCTACCTTGACATCAACCGGTTTTCCCCTGCTGATAAAAGCCATATAGGCTGATATTTTGGCAATATCCCCCCCTTTGTACTCAAGAGGTTTTTCTCCATTGGCAACACGGCATTCGTTTATTGCCATCTCCAGAGTCACGACCGTTCCCTTTTTTTCATCGTAATAGGGATAATTCTGGCGGACGACCCCTCCATTTTGAAAATAAGCAGTATAGGTCTTGCCGTTTGCAAAAGGTTTTTCAAACAATACCTTCCCATCTTCAACCGCTATAGAATAAGGAGGAAACTCCTCTATCTCCTTCCACTGCTGGCAGGCATCTGCATCGATAGCATAAACGCCATTGGCATAATCAGCGAACTTGACTTCAGGAAACCGGGCCGCAAAAAAATCTCTGAATACCTTGATGTCGGTTTGAACGTTGGCCTGAAAATCGGCAGCCACAACTTGTCGAGCTGCCATCATGGCAACAAGAACAAGCAGCAGCGCAAGAGATCGTTTAAACAGTGTTTGTTTCATGGCACCTTCTTGATTTATTTAAAGTTTAAGCTGCGCTGATAAGGCTGTCTACCTTTTCGCTTCCACCTTTATTATCAACCCAGGAAACACTTACGGTTTCTCCAACATTGCCTCCGGTAAACTGAAAGGCCAGATAAGGGTCCTTTGATACTCCGGGGCCCAGTTCTGCCTGAAAGACAGTCTCTCCTTTGTGCTTTGCCGACAATTCAGTAATAAAATGCCCTGGAACTATCTTACCGGTTTCATCCTTGCGCCGTCCAGTCTCCATGACATGCTGAATAAGAACTTTCACTAAAACAACATTATTCTGTGCTACAGCCTTTACCTTCATAGCAACACTCCATTCAAAATTGTTTAAAAATTATTGGTTAACCACCGCAGCCGCCAATCGTAACCTTGACCTCTTTCGATGCCTTGTAAAGTTTACCATTGGCCTGAACCAACACGACGAGGTTACCGGTTTTAGCCATTCGAAGCCTCAGTGAAATATCAGGCCCCATTTTCGGCATAACATCGAATGACGCTATCAACGGTGCAGCGTTCGATTCAGAAAAAATAGTGATGTTGGATGCCCCTGGTATGTTAGCCGATATTGTTACCGGTACATAGGCACCATTTTCAGCAATTTCCGGAGACTTGATCTTGATTTCTGTTGAATTTTCAACCGGCATATTGCCGTATTTTGCTGCAATAGCTCCTGCAAGGCTCTCAGACATAAAGGCTTTGTCGCTCCATTTTGCAAAAGCCCTTTTTGGAATAATCGCAAATACTGCAGCACAAGCTACCGAACTACCAACTGACTTGATAAATTGTCGACGGGAAAAACCCATACCTACCTCCTGTGAGAGAATATTAATTAGTGAGACACCCCGAAAAAAAGAGCTTACAAGCTGTACATGTAATCAACAACAAGATCGACCTCCTCATGAGTCAGTATACCGTGCTTTCCAAATGGCGGCATAATACTTTGTGGATTCTTTTTTGTTGCATCCCATATCTGGTCATGCAATACCTTTCGTTTCGGATACCGCAGTTTCATCTGCAGGAGAGGCGGCCCTAAATTACCCGGCATCTCCGCACCCTGAATCGCATGACAGGCCAGACAATTTCCCTTCATATTATCGGAGGAAATCTGTTTACCTTTCATGATCTTATCTTCAAGTGTAGAGGCCTTTCCGGGTGAAGGCAGCATCAGGATACTCACTGCAGCTATCATGACGAATCGCTTCATCTTCTGTCCCTCAGGTTTGTATTACTGGAATAAAGAATTATTACACACAACTTATAGAGTACGACAACACATCACGACCTGTCAAGAAAAGACCATAGTCTGCAATCTGATGATGCAATATGGATTGTCAGGACAGTAACGGGAACGTTCTTAAAAATCTACAACAGTGGTATCCATTGGGGAAAAATGGATGCAATACGAAAGTCTTAACAGTATCGTGCAGAACTTTTTTTGAATTATTAATTCTGCTGGGTAAAAAAGAAAGCATTAAGAGCAAACATACCTTTCAGTGTATAGCCATACAGTTATATATGATAAATTTTACGGTCTACCAAAATATTTTCTCATAAGAGTTAACCCCAGACATCCTTGGTGATATTTTTGTACCAGCTCCAGGCTAAAGCAGCTTCCTGACGAAGATATTCATGGCTGGCATCTAAAGGCGTTAATCCTTTGGTTCCATTGATATCGACAATGCCAGCTGGCGTCACTTTGTAAACACCGGCAACCGAAATAGCATAACCATTATCGATAAGGCTGTAACAGTTGCTTAACAGAGAAGGGGAGCCAGGTTGGCGCCCACGGAAAAGACTGACTATAGCAGCAGCAGCGATCTTTCCCTGATTGTTGGCAGCAAATCCGGTTTTAGGCATTTCTCCAGCCATACAAGCATCGCCGATAACATGAATACCCTGATGTATTGTAGATTCAAAGGTTTCGGGATTGACAGGGCACCATCCGGTTGCATCAGTAAGCCCAGCTTCATAAGCAATTCTGCCAGCTTTTTGTGGCGGAATAACATTGATCATACCGCCATGCTCATCACCGAATTCCGTAACCACTGTCATGGAAGCAGCATCAACCTTTTCAATATTTCCTCCGGCTGTAGCAGCTCTCCACACAATCATGCCAGGATAGAGTCGTTCCCACCCTTGCATGAAAAGCTCCTGCATCGAGAACTTTTCCTTGTGGTCAAGGATGATGACTTTTGATTTCGGCTTGTTTTTTTTCAGATACATAGCGATGAGACTTGCTCTCTCATAAGGACTTGCAGGACAGCGGAAAGAATTGACTGGGGGGCATATCAAGACATTGCTGCCATCCTTCAAGGCAAGGAGCTGTTGACGCAGAAGAAGTATTTGCGAGCCTCCTTGAAATCCATGCGGCATAATATGTTCAGCCACCTTTTCACTATATCCTTCTATGGTATCCCATGTAAAATCAATTCCAGGTGAAACAATAAGCCGATCATAGGAGAGCACCTTTCCGCTTTTCAGTTTAACTTCTTTTTTTACAGCATCAATTGACACCGCAGTATCGGGTATAACGGTAACGTTATATCGGTTCTTCAGCGTTGTGTAATGTTGTGCAATATCCTGCATGGTTTTCAAACCAGCCAAAACCCAATTACTGAGAGGACCGGTATAAAAAACTGCTTTTGGCTCAATGAGCGTAACGGAAAGAGACGGATCAAGCTTCCTGAGATACTTGGCGGCGGTAGCCCCTCCAAATCCTCCTCCGATAATCAGCACCCGATTTGATCCGGCAAATGCTGATTTTGTGAAACCGGCAATCCCCAAAGAAAAAGCCGTAGCAACGGAAACAAGCTGTTTATTGAAATCTCGACGTGACAGTTTGCGTTCCATAAGTACCTTATCCTTTTTTTTATCTCTTAACAATACCTGCTATTGAATACCCGTTTCTGGATAGACAGCGTTTTTTTTGATAGAAGTTACATGAAATTTATTTAATATCCGATGTAACTATATGGTTATATATTCACCAATTAATTTAAAGTCTCATTATGAAAAAAATTGTAGCACTGGTCGCAACTGCCCTTTTCTTTTTGACTGCATTGACCTATGCAGGTACATTCGACCCCAAAACACTGCCGGAAATCAAACAAACTGTGTCAGGAAAATATCTCTCCGCCAAAGACGCTTTTGAGATGGTAAGCCATAACCATGACAAAATTTTGTTTCTTGATGTAAGAACCCCTGCAGAGACTGAATTTGTTGGCATCGCTGATCAGGTTGACCTCAACATCCCTTATATGCTCCAGGATTATTCGACGTGGGATGTCAAAAAAAACCGATTCCTTATGAGCCCAAACTCTGCTTTTACTATGAAAGTTGAAGATGCTTTGAAAGCTAAAGGCCTTCATCATTCCGACACGATTATCCTTATATGCCGTTCTGGCGACCGCAGTGCCAGTGCCGCAAATCTGCTCACAAAAATAGGCTGCACTAATATCTACTCAGTTTATGATGGGTTCGAGGGTGATCTGGGTAAAGAAGGTGCCAGCAAGGGTCGCCGTCTGGTAAACGGATGGAAAAACGCCGGTCTCCCTTGGGGTTATACACTCAATAAGGAAAGAGCATATATCACTGAATAATATTTCTAAAAAATGCTCATGAATCAACGCCTGCCAATCTTTCCTGCATGGCGCTGGTTCAAACACACACTTTTAGTCACCCTCTCTGGATAATAAGATCACAGAGGGTGGTTAAAATTATTTGAGGTTTCCACAATCATGCTGACTCCTAGAGCAGCTTTTTTGTAGCGAGGATCGCCCCATAGAGCGATAAAATTATAACAGAAAGAGATCCAATGAAAGAGAACATTAAGCCGAAAATCGTCTTCCTGGTATTGCTGTTGGCAAGTTGTTTGCCCTATGTCAGCGCACCAATGGCTTTGGTAGGCGGAATTGCCTTTGGTCTGACAGCAGGCAACCCCTGGGGGAAAAGTGTCTCCCTATGGACGAGACGGCTGTTGCAGATATCAGTTGTCGGCTTAGGGTTTGGCATGAACCTGACTGAAGTTATCATGACCGGAAAAGACGCATTTCTGTATACCGCCATCAGCATAAGCCTTACCATGGCAGTTGGCCTTTTACTTGGCAAAGTATTTCAAACAGGTAAAGCAACTTCTATCCTTATCTCTTTTGGAACTGCTATCTGTGGCGGCAGTGCTATCGCAGCCATGGCTCCAGTGATAAAAGCAGAAGCAGAAGAGACAGGAGTTGCTCTCGCCACCATTTTTACCCTCAACTCCGCTGCACTTTTACTCTTTCCGCCAATGGGGCATCTATTAAATATGAGTCAGCGAGAGTTCGGGCTATGGGCCGCTCTGGCCATTCACGATACCAGCAGTGTCGTAGGTGCCGCTGCCGCATACGGCTCTCTTGCCCTGGCAATCGGTACAACAGTCAAATTAACAAGAGCACTCTGGATAATGCCCTCCGCTCTTTTAGGAGCCTGGTTTACAAAATCAGAAGGAAAAGTGAAGGTTCCGCTTTTCATCATCGGTTTTGTCGTAGCTGCCGTCATCAGCACCCTCGTCCCACAATTTGGCAACACATGGCATGGACTTAACGCAATTGCAAAACAGAGCCTGGTAGTAACACTATTTCTTATCGGAAGCGGGTTGACCAGAAACGTATTGGCCAAAACAGGAGTAAGACCACTGGCTCAGGGGTTAACTCTCTGGGTCGTAGTATCTGTAGCAAGCTGCACGGCTATTCTTCAAGGATGGATCAAATAACCACTCTGCCTGTGGTTCGATTTCAAGGAGGCACTATAGAAAAAAGCACCAAGCTCTGATTTGCTGCAAGGTGCTTTTTCTGTAACTGTAAAAATATCGAGTTACTTTTTCGGAGCAATAATGGACGTGACATTCTGCACTACCTGACCCAGCGTGTTGGTTGCACTGCCAAGAAGATCAATAGCAGTCTTGCCAAGAGGCTCAATAATTTGTACGACACTTTTAACCCCGGTGCTTACCAGTTCAACAGAGTGCTGAACAAGCGTGCCGCCAGTATTAAAAAGATTACTGATTGCAGCTGCCAAATCGTTGTTTGTTTCGTTTGCCATGATTGTTACTATTTAAGGTTATTAAAATACGGACCGTAGTAAAATGTGAATTCAATATACGCACCACCTATACACATAATTTAGCCTATTTATACCGAATATGCTAATCTTACCACTCAACCCTCAGCACTCCGAAACACTCTCCTATATGCTGTTTCAGTTGTATTATTGGCCGTTGTCACCGTAATCTTCTCAGGAATGGACTGATAACAGTGCTTGAAATTTTGGACACACGTTGGTGATGAAAAATAAATCTCGTCAATGAAATCAAGATCTATAGTCTCATCCTGTTCATGATTTGCCAGAGAATAAAGACACAACGGAGTCACCTTGTTTTTTAAAGCAATCAAAGCCTTTACCAGATACTCATCAATGATAGTCGAACAAGGAAGCAGCATGGTTTCATGTTCGACCCCTTTATTTCGAAAAATGTCTATATGTTCACTGGGGCTTACAGCTTCAAGACACAAATCAGGGATCACTCCATAGTTTTGCAACTCCGAAGCAGCCGCATTGCCCAAAGTGTATAGTTTATTTTTTGACAGATAACGAACATCTTTGCCGTATTCATGCAAGTATTTAAAGAAGTAAGTCACGGAAAGCCTGTTTGGGAAGAAAAGGACGGAATACTCTTCGATACCACAAAAACACTGTTCAACCATTTTCTGGTCGGCACCATCAACCCTGTGAGTACGGAGCGGCACAACGATATACTTCTCACGGTTGAACCTTACCTCATCATCACCGGTGATAAGCACCTTCTTCTTTTTGGAGTACCAGTTATCCTCGATAAACTGGTTGATATTGGCACCAATGATAAGCAGAGCAGGAGAATAGACTGCTTTTTCCCGCTTTCTTAAATCACCAAGCGTACCAGTAAAAATTTTTTGATTGTATCTCGTCGCATTTTGAACAATAGCCACTTTGGTATCGTCATTCCATCCCTTGTTGACAACAGCATCAAGAACATCATGAACTGACGATGCTACCATGTAATAAACAAGAGTATCAGCATCCGGAACCTTGATTTTGTTGATTGGATGTCCTGTACAAAAAGCAACAGAAGAAGAAATTTTTCTCATGGTCAAAGGGATTTCACTATAAGCACTTGCACCATAGGCGGCAGTAATCCCAGGAACTATTTCATACCCTATGCCATGCTTCCTTAACACCTCTATCTCTTCCCCACCCCTGCCGAAAACAAATGGATCTCCTCCTTTTAATCGAGCTACTATTTTCCCTTGCCGGGCATGACGAAGCAATTCTTCATTAATGTCATCCTGCTCAAAGTGATGGTTATCTTTTCTTTTGCCCGTATATATTTTCAGGCCATGAAATCGTTCGACCAGTTCGCTGCTAACCAGATCATCATAAAGAATCACATCAGCCTCACAGAGAACCCTTTCACCCTTAAGAGTCAGTAATTCAGGATCTCCCGGACCAGCTCCTATGATATAAACATATCCCTTGCTTTGAATTTCAGCTTTCTCGTTATGCAACGGTACAGCAGTTGTCATTATTACTTCCTTTTATAGATAGACTTATGGAGGTCAATTGTTCTGAAGTATGGCTTTTATTTTATCTCTCCATGCAACAGATTTTTTTACATTTTGACCATTGGAAGATATGGCAACCGTCATCTCATCCTGTTTAAAAACAGCAGGCGAAATGAAATCGGACAGCTCTCTGTTATCCACCACATTGACCAGAATTCTGCAGGCTTCAGCATCATTTTTAATCCTGCGGTTTACCTCAATGTTGTTCGTGCATGCATAGACAAGAAAGAACCCGTTCAAGTCGTTTTTTTCATACTCCTTGTATATCTCAGTGAATCCTTTTTCTTTCAGCTCATCATGGATAGCAGGAGAGAGAATAGTAATATTGGAGGTATACTTTTCAACGGTCAGTATCTTGTGCATGGCAATTTTACCGCCTCCGATGAACAGAATCTTTTTATCATCTATCCTGATATTGATCGGCAGAAACATCTTCATAATAGAGCAGTTACATCCTTCTGTCATTTCGAAACGCAGTGAGAAATCTCTCCTTTCACCGTTACAGCAACCTTGAGCAGTATCGTAAGCAGGAGAACGCCGATTGCCCAGATTCCCAGGGTAATGGTTCTTTCTAACAGGGTAGGCGAGTATTCAATCATCTCATACCCAACCCCATTGTTGAGCCAGATGGAAATAACCAGACCGGCACAGGCTGCGGGTAACCATTTTGATGAAGTTCTCAATGCTGGTATCAACAGCACTGCTACTGAGCCAAGACCGATCATAAGGGAGAACCTCATCAACGGCACAGGATTACTGTAAAATACTGTAAAAAAATCCGTACCGATCAAAAAGAAATTTGTTACCCCGGCATAGGTTGCCAATACAGCAAGCTTCTCTCTTGCTTCACTGCCAACCTCAAAACCAGTCGTTTTTTTCAAAATGAGGGCAAGCAAAATTAACAGTGACGCGCCTGAGGCAAATGAAGAAACAAGAAATCGTGGAATAAACGCAGCCGGGAACCAGAGATTATGGTACGGTAAAACTCCGTGGAGTATGGCCGTAACGGTAAGCATACCGATTACCAGAGGAAAGGAGAGATAGATGACAGGCTTGAGCCATGTCGGAGGAAGAACTTCTTTTCTCTCAGCACCCAATAATCCCCAACCGATGATCAGGCTTATAAACAAGTTGGAGTTCAGTGCCAGGAGATCCCAGAACATCATGGAATGAACATGAGGATAAAGTAAAACATTGAGTATCCGATCAGGCCTGCCCATATCAGCCAGGACAAAAAGCAGGCACATCAAGGTAGCCGAGGCCGCCAGAAATTCACTGATAATGACAATTTTACCAAACGCCTTAAAGTTATGGAGAGAGTAGGGGAGCACTACTATCATCGCCGAAGCAGCAATACCAACGAGAAAGGTAAATTGCGCACGATAAAGCCCCCAACTCATATTGTGGTCCATACCAGTAACAGTGAGTCCAAACCACCTCTGCTGACTATAAGCCGACATGCCAAAAATAATAACCAGAAACAGGAATGTTATCCAAGTCCAGTATTTTCGGGTTCCTTTCAGAGCTTTTTCGAGCATGGAAAATGGTTAGATAATGTAAAAGAGTGATGGTTTAGTGCCAAGTTCGGGTTTCCGCTGCACGGTTTCGTTGCTTTCCAAAAGTATGCGAATATCAGACCTCGGATCGTTGAGGTCCCCGAAAGTCATAACATTTTCCGGGCATGCCTCAACACATGCAGGAAGCTGATTCTTTACAAGTCGATCGGAACAGAAATTGCATTTTTCTACAACACCCTGCTCCCTTGTCGGGTATGCAGTAGTTGGTTCATGAATCGCTGTCCGAGGATCCTGCCAATTAAAACTTATTGATCCGTATGGACATGCCGCCATGCAGACGCGACAACCGATGCAGCGGTGATAATCAATGGCAACAATACCGTCCCACCTTTGGAAAGTAGCACCTGTTGGGCATACGCGTGTACAGGGTGATTCAGCACAATGATTGCAAAGGGAAAGATAGGATCGTTCGGTAATTTCTTTGTTCTGTAATTGATGACTTGCGGTCGGAAAAACCTTCTTATAGGTACTTTTTTCAATCCACGTGACCTTATCCTTTGAATGACTGAAATCAGGAACATTATGCGCATGATGACATGCTGTTATACATAAATGACAATCTTTCTTACACTTACGCGTATCAATAAGCATCCCTAACCGAATATTTCCAGGGAGAGTAACCTCATCCCATGCTGGTAAAACTGTTTTTTCCAGAGACGTTTCAGGAATCAAGGTCATCAAACCCGATGCAGCTCCAAGACAAGCGAGAACTCCTAAACCGGTTTTTTTGATAAATGTTCTTCTTTCTTCGTTCATCATGGTGTTTCACTGGGTGACAGATGACAATTCCAACATGTTGGTTTGACATTGGCATATACATGGCAGTTAAAGCAAAAAAGCCGGTTATTTTTATGACAGCCAAGACAGGTATCAAGACTTTTCATGAATTTGCTGCCATTAGGAGCGATATAAATACGATCTCCCGCGGTAACAGGAGCTTGTTGCCATTCGCGCAATACCTGCATATGATTAGCGTGCATGAACTCTTTCTTGGCAATGCATTTCGTACTGTCTACCGATACTGGATGCTGGGAATGCGTTGAAGAGATCCTCGTAATTTTTTCGGCACTACCATTCTGCAGAAAAACATACAGCGAAGCAGACAGTCCAAGAGCAAGAGCAACAAAAAGAATGACTATATTTTTAATCTTCATCTTTCTCCTCATCCAGCAAACCGGTCATAGGATTCTCCCTCAGGTCCTCAGTTCTCTTTTTTTCACCATGCATGACAAGTGCGTTCCCTACCAATTCATGGAGTCCATAGACTGCAACTCCAGGATTCCAGTACCTCATCAATGCAGGCAGACTTGCCCGATCAATGGCACAGATTGTCACCAGCGAGTCAACCTTGTGCTTTTCCTTTACATACTTGACCGCATTTGCTCTCGGAAACCCTCCCCTCATGCGTATTTCCATAAACTCTTCTGCATTGAGTCCGCTACCAGAACCACAGCAGAAAGTCTTCTCCCTGATGGTATTCTCCGGCATTTCATGAAACGAGTTGCAGACATTGCGCAGTATGTAACGTGGTTCTTCAAACATGCCCATCCCTCTGGCAACATTGCAAGAGTCATGAAACGTAGTCTTCAGATGGTCATTACGTTTAGGATCCAGCTTCAATTTTTTATGGTATATCAGATCAGCCGTAAATTCAGCAATGTGCACCATTTTTGTAGATACCGCATTACTGAATTTCGTTCCGGTAATTGGTGAAACCGGCTCTTCAAGAAAATCAGCAGGCCCATTCATGGTACTCATGTACTGATGCACAACACGCCACATGTGACCGCATTCTCCACCAAGAATCCATTTAACCTTAAGACGCTCAGCTTCATGGTACATCTTGGCGTTAAGTTTCTTCATCATGTCATTGGAAGTAAACAGACCAAAATTACCTCCTTCCGAGGCATAGGTACTGATGGTATAATCCAGACCGATATGATGAAAAAGCAAAAGATAGCCCATCATCGTATAAACTCCCGGGTCACCGAAGACATCACCTGATGGCGTAATGAACAAAACTTCAGCCCCTTTGCGGTTGAAAGTCGGATTGACTTTGATACCCGTATGATCCTCAATGTCCTCGGCAAGTGACTCTATATTCTGCACAAACGTATGAGGCTCAATACCGAGATGATTTCCTGTGCGGTTGCAATTTGCAACAGGAGCAAGAATCCAGTTATTGTTAACCCCGATCAGATTCAACAACTCCCGCGCCAGCATGGTTATTTCAGCGGTGTCAATACCGAGCGGACAAAAAACTGAGCACCGACGACATTCTGTGCACTGATGGTAATACATGTGCCACTCTTTAATAACCTCCGCAGTCAGTTTTCTTGATCCAGAAAAACCCTTCAGGATCTTCTCGGCAAGAGTGAAATCATTGCGATAGACAGATCGGATCAGTTCCGCCCTGACCACAGGCATATTTTTCGGATCTCCGGTACCAAGAAAAAAATGACATTTGTCAGCACATGCACCGCAACGGACACAGCTATCAAGATAAAGCTTCAGAGAACGAAATTTCTTCAGACGAAGCTTCAATCCGTCACTGATAATTTTTTGCCAGCCCTGAGGTAATTGCCAGTCGTTGTCAGTAGCTGCCCATTTACGAGGGTTTGGAAAGCCGAGTTCCTCAACAACATCAATCTTTGCAGGAAAACACCAGTTCCCATCACGAAACTCAAAAGGAGTCTCCCACCACTCTTTGCTGGCATAGTCTCCTTTTAGAATGCTCGGCTTCTCATCAAAGTTTTTTTTGAGATCGGAGAGTTTCGGAACGTATTTCGACATAGTTATTGCTTTTCAACCGGTAAATTCGCCTTTTTCATCTTTTCTCGATAATCATCCTCATATTCGGCATATGTCCTGAATTTTGTCGGGGTATTCCAGGGATTCACATGCCTCTTTTCTCGACTATTGTTGCAAAGAATACGTGTAGGACTCAAAAAAATAGCACCCATGTGCATCAGTTTACTGAAGGGAAAGTATATCGCCAGGACACAAACAAGAAAAAGATGAACGTAAAACAGAACACCGATTTCGCCAGGAGCATCAAAGCTAAAATTAACAAGTCTCAGCATCTGATCTTTTATAGCCATCACATCAACCTTGGTCACATATCGCATAAAAACGCCAGCAATCACAATAGCTACAATAAGAACAAGCGGAAAATAATCAGTTGGTAAAGAAATGAGCCGCATCTTGGCATCATATACTCTTCGCACAAAAAGAAAAGTCAGAGCCGAAAGAACCAGTGCATCAGTAATATAAAAAGAGGGTAGTGTAAGATCCAGAAAATGGTCTGCAATGTTAAGAGCATCGATAAAACCGGGAACCATCACAAAAAAGAAACGAATATGATGAAGGCCTATCAGCAGAAGTGACCAGTGAAACACCAAACCGCCAATCCAGAGCCACTTGCTTGACCCATAGACCAGATTACCTCCTTCACGTAACTCAGTTCTGGTATTGAGAAACAATGATCGGAAAAAAAATACTTCTGCAAGTACCCTTAAAACGACATGCCAAAAACGTGATGGACTGTCCAACCTATCCTGCTTGATCCAGTCAAGAGATTTTTCCTGCCCGCAGGTCGTAGTAATCCGAAATGGCAAAGGTGTTTTAAGCCAGTCAAAAATCCGATAGGCAAAGCCTGCAATGAATACCGAAAAAGCAAAGTATGGAATAATAACCCCGAACAGATAATTCAGCCCTGCATACTTGACTCCAATAAGCGGTAGCAGCGTTAAAAATGCCACAATAAAAAAGGACATGAGAACTTTTTTCAAGCGTTAACCCTCCTTAGCGCCATATGCATGCTCCGACTGCTCTCTTCCACCTTAAGCTGATAAATTATTTCACGATGTTTCATGAATAAGTCAAACGAATCAAGCAATAGCTGATTAGTGCGAGCGCGCAGATCTTCCTCAACCGCCTTGTCCGTTGTACTGGGCACAATTTCCAGCAAGATTTTTTGAAGTTCAAAAAACATGCTCATTGAGCGTGAAGGAAGAAAAGGATGAACAGCAAGTATGCGTGAGAACCGGTTGATTCCCTCTCTGCACAATTCACCACCATTATCAAACCCGTCAAGAATCATGCCCATGGCCTCATCAAGCACTTCAAAGAGAGGGGTGCCGGGTACTATTTGTCCTGTAAAAAGAGCCAGGGCATGCTCAAGCCAACGAGCAAGTATCTCCTTTCGTTTTTCCTGAATCGCACTCTCTAATACGTTACTCATAAAGCAAAAATAAAATCATTTTCTTTTCCGTTCTAAACCAGTGGAGTCCCAAAGCAGGTGATCACAACCAACTGTTTACCTGATGTTCCTCTACCAGTTCAACAAAACCTTCGTAATCGACAACCCTAACCCCATCAGCAACGACAGTAATTCCCCTTGCACCAAGATCTGGATGAAGAGCTAAAACGGAATTATTTTTCTGGATAGTTTCAATCAACGACGCAAACTTGTTGCCAGCCTGAACAGCGTAGACACCGTCTTCAATGAACAAAACAGAATCACCGGGCTGCAGAAACCGACGGCATGTTTCCAGGCTATCGCTGGCAAATGGAGATTTATTGATGGTATGGAGCATGATAACACCTATGGTTTCAAATTATTTTCACATTCAAGAGTCACCCAGAGTAATCTGGCGGAAATAATGGACATTCTTAATGATGAATAACGACATCCTGTTCGTTCATCAGTTTGCCTATTTCGCCAGAACCCAGCACTTCAACTTTGACAAGAAGATCGTCCTCTGTCAGTCCACGTTCTTCAAGAGAGAGTTGATCAACATAAAGCTTTTCAACATCGTAGCCATCCAGGGCCATGAAGGTTTTCGCAAAGCCTTTGATACCGATTGCTGCAGTGTTCTGATCTTTTTTCAATGCATAAACGCCGTCCCCGATAAAGGCAACCGAAAGATCCTGTTCATAGGCTGCCATAATAAGAATCATTTCAAGACCCTCATAGGTATAAATTGTCCCGTGAGGTGCATGTCGCATGACATGCATGATTTTTTTGATATTTATATTTTCTCCGACATCAATATTTCCCATGTTCAGTCTCCAAAAGTTATTAATCTGTCGTTACGAATAGCAATATCAGTGAGAGTACCAAGTCCGGTAATAGAGGCCCCCTCGATAAGAACCTCATCGCTGATTCCTCGACGTTTTGAAGCAGCAATACAAGCAAGAATTTCGACGCCGTGCTGTTTATGTAATGCATCCCAGCGGGCAGCAATATTTCTGTCATCCTGTGGAGGATCCATAAGTTTTGTAACATTACTGACGCCATCATTGTAAAGGAATACCGCATCAACGGTATGACCTTTTTTTATAGCTGCTTCAGCAAATTTATAAGCCGAATCAGAAGCCTGATGGTTATACGGCCCTTCCTTAAGCAAGATTCCTATTTTCACGGGCGGTCAAATCGTTAAAATATTAGAGAAAATGGACTACCATACGCTGTTCATCAAGTGCCAGGCATTGTTTTGGCTGTTTCATACAAAACACTCCATAGTTTGGAAGATTCAGCAAAGGGTTTTTCGATGTACTGAGATAAGTAAAGAGCATCAATGGCCTGAGCTGTATTTCCGTTTTTCAGTGCATCCAAAGCCTTTTGTCCAGCATCAGCAGCATCATTTCCCGTAAGTTGAACCTGATTCCAGTAATTCACTGCTTCCTGAGAAAAGACAAAATTTCTGGGAAGAGCCTTTGCCTGTTCGAGTGACACCACTTCAATGTTGCGCGGCCCGAACGTTGCGGGCCAACCAGTATTAGCCCAGTTCCTTGAAATTTCAATTGCATGCTGAAGAGTGATAATTAAATCATCAACCATAAAGCTGTTGCCTCCATCATTTTCGAAGTTATCATTTCTGCCCGTCATAGACCCTCTCCCATTCCCATCTGGATATACCCTGATGGGCAAACCAAGGAACAGATATGACATCCTACACATTGAGTATAATCCGTGTAAACTACCTCACCGGAAGGGTTTTCTTTAAATCGCTTGACGGCATCTTGCGGACAGAAAGAGACACACTGCTTGCAATCGAAACAGAGACCGCAACTCATGCAGCGTTCGGATTCCGTCACAATCTGTTCTTTTGTCAACGGCACAAGAAGTTCATCGTGGTTCCCGACAACATTCTCCGGTTTTTTAGTTTCTCTTGTTGCCTGCTCCGAATGAAAAAAGTATAACACATCCTGCTTCTGAACTTTTGCCACTTCACGATAACCCTGTTCAGGAAGCGCTTCACCCTTCAAAAAAGCATCAATAGAGTTTGCTGCCTTGCGGCCATGACCGACAGCAGTAGTGATAAGGTCAACTTTTATGGCATCTCCTCCTCCAAAGACCTTTTGCTTGCCTGGTAGGCGGAAATAACGATCGACCTTGAGCCATTGATGGGCATTGGTGATGCTTTCAAAGCCCTGCATGTCAGTTGTCTGTCCGATGGCAGCAACAACCATATCACACGCAATCTCAAAGGTTTCATCAGTGTTCTTGTAGCGTAAAAAAGGAATAGGCGAATTCCAACCATCCTCGCCTTTTTCTTTCCTGATCATTGTTGTGCAAACCAGTCCCCTGATGCCGTTTTCACTCTTCAATACCTCAAGTGTTCCCGTCATGTAATGCATGGTTGTTCCTTCCCTGAAAGCATCATCAAACTCTTCAGGAAAACAGGCCATTTCTTCTCTCGGTACGCCTGAAATCAAGAGAGCCTCAGACCCGAGACGCAGTGCCAGCCTCGCCACATCCATAGCAACGTTCCCATCACCGATAACCACAACCTTTTTGCCGACAGAAACTGAATCACCTTCAATTTCATACTGTTTTAAAAATTCAATAGCGTTTGTTGCTCCATGCGTATCAGCAAAACCCGGAATCGGCAACCCTCTGCCAACTTGAGCCCCCATACCCACAAAAACAGCATCATACTCATTTTCAAGCTCTTCAAGGGTAATGTCACTACCGATACGGACTCCCATTTTTGTCTCAACACCAAGGTCAATGATACGCTGAATCTCAGCCTCAAGGATAGCGCGATCCACACGGTAACCCATTATTCCATAAAGAACCATGCCGCCCAATTTTTCATTGGCATCATAAATGGTCACGGCATGACCTTTTCTGCGAAGCTGGTAAGCTGCAGACAAACCCGCTGGACCACCTCCTATGACAGCGACCTTTTTACCAGAAGATGGGCCTGGTCCGGGAAGCTGAAGTTTTGCTTCAATACCATAATTGCCAATAGACTGCTCTACAGCATTGATCGCAACACTTTCATCATGATGTATTCGGTTGCATGCCCCTTCACAAGGATGGGGACAAATCCTGCCCATAACAGCAGGAAAGGGGTTGGCCTCCACAAGCCTCTCCCATGCCGATCTCCATGGATCATCGGACTTTTCTACACCATTAAGAAACCGATGATAGCCCCGAATATCTTCACCAGCGGGGCATTCAGCACTGCATGGCGGAACTTGTCTTACATAAACTGGGCATTTATGACTTTGATCCCCAAATGCGACAATCTTTTCTGTTCCCTGCAATTCACTGTACTCAGGAAACTTGAAATTGATCGCAAAATCGAGAATGTTATTGGATTCTACCTTCATTAATATCTCCTTATGCTAAAAGCGAACGTGAGCAGACTGGTTGAATGTAGTTCTCGCATGACGGTAGCTGTCAATCATATCCTCATCAAAGGTGAGCCCCGTCTCTTCAAAAAAGCGTTTCCATCCTATCCGGTTTATCCATTCACCGATACGTTCCCAGGGATGACCGCCCTCCTTGTAAGCAAGAAGGATTTTACCAACAGCATCAGTCACCTCGGGCCACCGAGGTGGATTATTTGGTAGATTATGGGCAACAATGCTCATTGTTGAAGGTTTGGAACGAGCGTTGCTGTTTTTACCACCAACCCATATTGCAAACTTTGAATGTTCGGGATGATTGATTTCCATTGCCGGGCAGGCTCCGAAACATGCGCCGCAGCAGATGCATTTCGCCTCATCCACCATAAGAGATCGTTTACCGTTCACAACAGTTGGTCTGATGGCTGCAACAGGACAACGGGCAACGGCTTTCGGTAATTCACAAACAAGAGAAAGATGATCATGATTTATCCGTGGCGGGCGAGTGTGCTTTACAACAACAGCAATATCTGCCTGACCACCGCAATTGATAGAGCAGCACGATGTCGACAGCCTGACCTTGTTTGGCATCTGCATATTCTTGAATTCATGGTACAGTGTATCCATCATTGACTTGACCACACCGGATGCATCTGTTGCTGGAATATCGCAATGCAGCCACCCTTGGGTATGAGACACTGAGGATACACACATCCCTGTGCCACCAACGGGAAGACCCATCGCTTCCAGCTCCTTGATCATTGGCTCGACATTCTCTTGATGCGGTGTAAGAAATTCGACATTATTACGTACCGTGAAGCGAAGGTAACCGTCACAATATTTGTCCGCCACATCACAAAGCCGTCTTATCATATCCACAGTATCCTGACGCGGAGTGCCTGCACGAACAGTATAGATGGTATCACCGCTTTCAGCTACATGCATGAGTACACCCGGCTTGGGTATCTCATGATATTTCCACTTTCCATAATTCGCTCTCACAACAGGATGCAAAGCATCCTCATAGGTGTGAGGACCGGACTCTATGGTTTTCCATTTTTTTTCTGGACTGCTCATAATATTTTCTTTCCTTTTGAGGTGTAAAGGTGCCTCTTGCAAAAAGTTAACTTCATTGTCAGCAACCGGTTAATATGCGGTCAATATTTGGCTTTGAAATATGGATTATCGCGCGGTCTTGAGACCATATTAATGTCCGCTTCCAGACCAATTCCCTCGAGAAACTGCTTAAGGCCAACTCTTTCGATGGTTTCACCGATCCGTTCGTGGTCGAGACCGCTGTCATCCCACCATTCGATAATCTCTTCAATCTTTTCGATAAAAGCCTCGATATCTTCATCAGACTCCATTTTCATGTACGGAATGATCAATGAACCCATGTTCACACCGACCTTGAGGGTGTTCTTGCCTCCCATCAATAAAGAGATACCCCGCTCCTTCCCTGGAGAGAGCGCTTTTGGCATGGCGTTCAAACAATGCATGCACCGCACACAATCCCTGGTTTCAATCACCATTTCCCCGTTTTTTAGCGATATTGCCTTGGTTGGACAATGGTTTATGACGTTATTGACCAGCGCATCGATACCCTTTTGATCTATCCATGCCTTTACTTCATCTCCGTCCACCTCGATAGCATCTTTCCATGTCCCGATCACTGCAAGATCAGATCGCATGATTGAGTTGGTACAGTCATTTGGACATCCCGAGAACTTGAATTTGAGCTTGTAATTCCATTCAGGCCGATGAAGTACGCCTACAAAATGCTTCAGTACACTTTGATGCAGCTTAAGATTATCATAACAGGCATTTTCGCAACGCCCGGGCCCGATACATGAAACAGCGGTTCGCATTCCAGCTCCAGCACCACCAAGGTCCCATCCCGCCTGATTAAGTTCATCAAAACACTCCTGAACTTTATCCTGTTCAATTCCCTGCAACATGATATCCCCAGTCTGACCATGCAGAGCTATCAATCCGCTACCATACTTCTCCCAAATATCACAAAGCTCTCTCAGCATAGCAGTGTTATAGTGCAACCCCGGTGCCGGCTGAATGCGCATCGTATGAAATTCAGATGCCTCAGGAAACTTATCTTTAATGAGAGAATAGCGAGTAATGATTCCTGCACCATAACCATTTACAGTTACAAGACCACCTTTCCAGTAACCCATTTTGGTGTTATAGGAGTATTCAAGCTGGTCCATAACCCCACGCAACATGGGCTTTTTCGTTCTTTCTGCAAGCTCCTTGAAGCCGGAAATAAAACTTGGCCAAGGACCTTTTTCAAGCTCATCAAGCATTGGTGTCGGATTCAGAAAATTTTCATTTTTTTCCATTCCAGCCTCATCGCTCTTCTGTACTTCCTTTGAAGCAGCACTTTCAGCACCATCCATAGTACCTCCTTTGATTCTCAGTAAATTGAGGTCAGCAAACAGCTTTCCGTTTATTATACGCAACCAGTAGGCTTAGGCAACCCCGCAACTTTGCAGGCCTGCAAAGCCGGACCTTTTGGGAATAGTCTATAAAGAAATTCTGAAGCCTCTTTCTTATCCATATTATTTTCATTAGCAATGGCTTTGGTAAGTACCTTGACAGCTGGTGCTATCTGGTACTCTTCATAATAGCCTCTCAGGAATCTGATCAGACTCCAATGCTCTTCCGTCATTTCGATCTCATCTTCTTCCGCCAGCTTTTTAGCCACATCCTCTGTCCAATCCCCGAGGTTTTCAAGGTAGCCATTCTCATCAGTCTCGTAGGTAACGCCATTGACTTGAATTCCCATAATTCACTCCTTTGATAAATTTTTTATAAAATAACGGCCTCTATTTCCAAATACTTATAAGACAAACGTCGCAAACAATATTTTCCGCAAAACCAGTCAAGCAAGAATATGCTTATATAGTTATACAGTTAATTGGTAGTTTTTTACATCAAACAATATCTCCAGTTGCTTTAAATTGAGCAGCAAGAGAGACAAACGTTTCAGCCCACTCTGGATTTCCGGCGGCATGGAGATGTGCAAAAGAAGCAAAAAGGTTTCGATAAAGTACCCCATCGCGTTTACCGGTTACACCATATCCACGGAGCACGTCAAACTGATAAGAGCAATTTCCGCTTGTCATAAGCGGTGTTGCATAATGAAATTCATGAGCTCTGATCTGTGTATCTTTTCTGAACCATGCACTCTCCCTGTTGCTCCGTAAATCAAGGTAGCCATGCCCTGCAGGACGCTGCTGAAAACCGATATCTAAAGGAAGTATCCCCGTGAGAGCGTATTGTTTCCCCTCATAGAGAGCTCCTCTGCTCAGATAGATCAACCCACCGCATTCAGCATAGAGAGGTAATCCCGATTCAACCCGTTCACGAACCTCCCTTAACAGAACCTTGTTGGCGCAAAGTGCCTCAAAGAACAATTCTGGAAATCCTCCGCCAAGATAGAGAGCATCCACATCAGGCAGTAAACTCTCATGAAAAGAATCAATAAAAACCAGCTCTGCACCCTGATCCCTCAAAGCATTAAGGTTATCAGGATAGTAAAAACAGAAGGCCGCATCCCTGAATACCCCTATTTTAACCACAGGGGAAAATCGGCTTGCACGAGCCTCAGTATGATAAAGAGGTAAAGGAGGGGCCTGGTAAAAAAGGGAGTTGATCGCATTCATATCACAATAATGCATTAACCTTTCAGCAGCACCTTGAATGAATTTGCTGGCATTAACCGTCTCTTCAACTGTTGTCAATCCAAGATGCCTTTCAGGAATAACAAGTTCTTCGTCAATCGGAATTGCTCCAAGTACAGGCACCTTACAATACTCTTCAATCGCTTGTTTTTGCTTATCCACTTGCCGCTGGCCTCGTACTTGATTTAAAATAACACCAGCAAGGATAACGTGAGGGGGCATTGCCTGTATTCCCATAACCAAAGCGGCAATGCCCCTGTTGATTTTTCTGCTGTCAACAACCAGCAGAACGGGAGTTTTCAGAGTTTCAGCCAATCCGGCACTGCTGTCGGAACCATCAAGCGACACGCCATCATGAAGTCCATGATTGCCTTCAATGAGAGACAGAGCATTTTTTTCGTGGATGCTGTGTTTCAAAAATAACTCCAGACAAACATTCGCACCAGTCAGATAAGGATCCAGATTATAACATTCATTGCCGCTGGCAACTTTGTGCCACATAGGATCTATGAAATCCGGCCCCTTCTTGAAACTTCTGACCGATATGCCTTTACTCCTGAGATAATATAAAATGCCAAGGCTGACGATCGTCTTGCCTGAACTTTTTTGGGGCGCTGATATCATCAAACGCGGTAACCTCACCCCTTCCATTGTAGATCCTCTTTTTCCATGGAACAGCGGAAGTGTTGCATTTGATTACATCAACTCTGAAAAAATTACAATCACCATCAATCACCATCAATCACCATCAATCACCATCAATCACCATCAATCACCATGACATCACATGCACTCAATCCTATTTTTTCTTGATAAAGTAGGTATGGATTCCAGCCTGTTCTGTATGAGCCACCAACTCGTTTCCTGTACGATTTGACCATGAAGCCATATCATTTATTGAACCGGGATCAGTAGCTGTCATTTTAAGTACTTCACCGCTATTCAAAGCATCTATCGCTTTTTTTGTTTTAAGAATCGGCAAAGGACAATTCAATCCTTCACAGTTCAGCTCCGCAGTGCATATTATTTCGGACATAATGTATAATCTCCCAATGTTATATTTAACTTGTAATGGTTATCTTTTGAGCATTTATGTGAACATTCGTTATCAGATAAACAACGAAATATTCGCCTCAGCAGCATACTCAAGAAAAGTTGCTGCACCGCCATATTCAACTCCATCGATAAACTCCTCCTTTTCAAAACCGAACACATCCATAGTCATCTGGCAGGCAATAAAGCGAACACCAAACTCCTGGCACATACCGCGAAGCTCCTCAATGGTTGCGACACCTTTCTTTTTGAAAGTCTCTTTCATCAGTGAGGTAGCCATGTTCTCAAAACCAGGAACGTTTCCCGAAATCACGTTAGGAATTGGCCAGTTAAAAGACTGGAACTCCTTGCCGCCGAAAGGCATTTTCATCGGCATGGCAGGATTGCTATGAGGACAAACCTTGGCACTAATCTCTTTTTTTAGAAGGGGAAGGCCGTAAAAAGTAAAAAATATAACGGCCTCCATATCCATAGCCGCAGCAGTTGATGCAAGAATGAAAGGAGGATATGCCCAATCGAGTGTGCCCTGTGAAGCAATAATTGCAAGTTTTTTGGCGTCAGCCATAGTTTTTTCCTGTTTTAAAGCTCTTTGGCAATAGATCGGAATAAAATTCGACCATCTGTTTCTGAAAGAGCCTTCTATCGGTTTTTAAAATCGGCGAAGTCTTCGAAATCCGGAACAATCAAGCGTTAGTGGGGCTATGTCTGATATTACAGTCTCTGTTCTGGCAGATTCAAAATGAAAAAATCTTTCAAGTCAAAAATCACTGAATAATCTATATATCCAAATAGTTATATAACTATACAAAATAACTTCAAAATAAGCAACATCTCATTGTGCCTATTATTGAAATTATTCTCTATCTGTTGTTATTGGTTACAATGGAGGTATCAGTCCAAAAGAGACTTCCCATCGGGCTTTTGTTGGTTAAGACGTACTTTTGCGATAAAAAAATCATCTGCAATAACCGCGTCAACTTTTCCCCCTGTACTACTGAAAAGCGGCTCTTCATAATCATTCCACCCACGCAACCCTGTCCGGAGTGAAACCGCATGTTCAAAACCAAGCTGTTTCAAGGTATAAGCAGCCAGAATACTGCGATTACCGGAACGGCATACCACAACGATCTCCCGTTTTCTGGCGGTCACCAGTTCAGGGACGGTATCCTCATAATCCCATTCACATGCGGACTCAAGAATACCACGGGGAACATTTAGGGATGCACTGATATGCATTGCTTCAAATTCATAACTCTCACGGACATCGAGTATGAGAAGATCAGGATTCTCCTTCATGCGATCGACAAGATCCCATGGCATGATTTCCTTGATTTCAGGGAGGCAGTTACGAATCAGATCATTATAACTCACCATAGCAATCATAAATTGATATAATGGACAGTCAGGGTGTTTGAAATTGACGACGCACTATGTAATGGCTTCCCTCGACTTCAGACGATGCTCTGGATATTCTGGCATCGAGGCTGTCTCCGAGGGATTGCTTTGAGACTTCACTCAAGTCATGCGTTCATCCTACCTCTTTGCCTGCCATCACAAGGGTTGGTGGTGCTCCAAGATGACGTCCTGCAAGCAGTACATTCCAGTAGAGTCCTTCAAACCCGAGTTTTCCATACCAGTTCATTTTTGTTTCTTTGAGAAGACTGAATGGCCCGAATTTAGGAGCAGGGAACTTGCCATGCAATGGTTCTATTTTATAGTTGAAGTCGATAAGCGAGGATGTCCCCTTCGAATAAACGATGAAACAGGTTGAGTGTCCGTCGTATATCTCTTCAGGTTTGACTCCATGGATTTCAGACATGATGTTGAAAACCACAACATCTGCTTCATAATGGGCAACCGAACCGGCCTTGGATGTCGGCACATTTGTAGCATCGCCAATCACATAGATATTATCGTGCTTGAGAGCCTTCAGAGTGTTTTGGTGAGTTGGTACATAGCCGATTCCGTCATCAATACCTGAATTGCTGATGGCAGGATCACCTATGGTGGATGGCACAATGACCAACGTATCAAATGATACCTTGTCACCTTTTACCGATTCTATATATTTTTCTTTTCCATGGACGGAATTGAGCTCAAAACTGGTCGTTATTTTAATGTTCTTGCTCTTGGCCGACTCAATAAAAACCGCAGAAGCCTTTGGTTTTGTAAACGCGCCAGCCAGAGGCGTAACCAGTTCTATTTCTGTCTTGTTTCTGATGCCTTTTTTCTTGAAAAACCAGTCTGCCAGAAAGACAAACTCAATAGGTGCTACCGGACATTTGAAAGGAAGTTCAGCAATATTCATGACCAGTTTACCGCCATCAAACTCTTTCAGCTTCTTGTAAAGCATTTCAGCAGCATCAATGGTATAAAAAGAAAAAGCATTTTTCCCCCATGCATCCATCAGACCGTCATTTTCCTCAGGCACTATCTTGCATCCCGTACTGATGACAAGAAAATCATAGGAAAATTTATGGTTTCTGGTTTTTACTTCCTTTTTGTTCGGGTCAATATGAGTGATTTCATCAATGACAAAATGAACATCAGGAAGGATATATTTTTTCCTTGATCGTACAAGAGTACTCGCCTTTTGAATCCCGAAAGGGACAAAGAGCATTCCCGGTTGATAAATATGCTTGTCATCACGATCGATCACCGTGATTTCCCAATCTTTTGGCAAGTGTCTCCTCAAGTTATTCGAGATGATCGTCCCGCCGGTACCGCCACCTAATACGACTATCTTTTTTGACATTATATTTTACCTCCATTGTTCCGAATTATGAAGACAAACCCTCATCAGGTAAGGATGTTGGTATTCTAGCAGGGTGTTGGAACTCTCCTACATGCCTATATATCACTACAATTGTGAAGTATACACAACGCCATCTTGAAATACAAGTATTCTTGCTATCGAAAGCCAACTCAAAAGAATGTTGTTAAATATGATTTAAGATATTTATTTATAAATAAATAGATGCCTTTTATCCCAACATCTGAATCCCATGTTCTATCGTTTTTTATACCATATTTATGGTATTTATAGGGTATGCGCTTGGATATTATGAAGAGATAAAGGTTTATTAGCAATTGTTAATGAGACTGTTGCTGTTCAAGAGTTTTGGCCAGTGAGAGGTGTGGAATTTTAAGAAACTTAGAACCTCAAAGAGTATGCAGGTACAAGAGAGTTTTGGAGCAACGGTGAGTAAGGTAGGAATGATGGGTCAGAAGCAGCCGGGTTACTATGTGTTGCGTCTTAAGGCAGTTGCGGGCGAACTTACTGCATCGCAACTTTCATGCATCGCAGGTGTAGCTGAGCACTACGGTAGGGGGCAAGTTCATCTTTCCGCCCGACAGGGAATTGAAATTCATTACGTGCATCGTGATAACCTTGAAAGTGCAGAACTGGAACTGCAGCAGGGTGGTGTCGAGTTAGGTTCATGCGGACCTCGGGTTCGGGTGATTGTTGGCTGTCCGGGAGCAGAAACCTGTCGCATGGGTGTATTCGATACAAAAAAGATTGCGAGGGAACTTGATGCACGATATTTTAAACAGGACACACCTTCAAAATTTAAGATGGCTGTGACTGGTTGCGCGAACAACTGTACAAAGGCAAACGAAAACGATATCGGTGTCAGGGGAGCCATAGAACCGAAATGGGTTCCATCCCTCTGCAGTGATTGCGGTTTATGCATTCCGATCTGCCCAGCCAATGCGATTGAACGTCAAGTGAACAAAGAAGGACATATCTATGTCTCCTCCGCGCAGAAGTGCATTAACTGCAGTATCTGTACCTCAAATTGTTCCGACAAGGCATGGGTTGTGGGCAGGAAAGGTTATACTCTCTTTATCGGCGGTACCATGGGGAGAATACCCCGTTTTGCTTCTATCCTGAAAAAAGTTATAGAGAGTGAGGAAGAACTCTATCTGCTTATTGAAAAAGCCGTAACCTTTTACAGAGGCAATGGAAAGAGCAAAGAGCGTTTCGGGCACATGATCGACCGGATTGGCATTGATACTGTAAAGGAAGGAATTCTTGTAAAAGCATTATGAGCAGGGAAAGTGTTGAAAAACTGAGTTTGGAACTCTCAGGAAAACCCCCGCAAGAGATCATTCGTCGCGCGGTTGATTTTTTTGGAGCCGGATCAACGGCACTTGCCTCCAGTTTTGGAGCCGAAGATCAGGTCATTACCGATATCCTGCACCATGAAAAGCTTCAGGTACCGGTTTTTACCCTCGATACCGGACGATTGCCTCAGGAAACCTACGATGTTCTGGATGCAACAAGGAAGCATTACGATATGCCGATAGAAGTTCTTTTTCCTGAAACCTCCGCCGTTCAGGTACTGGTGACCACCCACGGAGCAAACCTTTTTTACGAAAGCATTGAACTTCGTCGTGAGTGCTGCCGCATCCGAAAAGTGCAGCCTCTGACCAGAAAGCTTGCAACACTGAAAGCCTGGATATGCGGCCTCCGCCGCGAGCAGTCGGTCACCAGAACCGCAGTTGCACCCGTTGAGTGGGATGCCGCATTTGGACTCTACAAAATAAATCCCCTTGCCGAAGTGTCGGAAGCCTGGGTCTGGGACTATATTAAAAAACACTCCGTTCCCTTTAATGCTCTTCATGAGCAAGGCTATCCAAGTATAGGCTGTGAACCCTGTACCAGGCCAGTCAAACCGGAAGAGGATATCCGTGCAGGACGCTGGTGGTGGGAGATTGCCGAACATCGCGAGTGCGGTCTGCACCGGGGGAAAAAGTAACATCATCAAGAAAGAAAGAATGGACCATCTCGACAAACTTGAAGCTCAAAGTGTTTATATCCTCAGGGAAGCCTACCGTGAATTTAAAAGCCTCTGCATGCTCTGGTCAATCGGCAAGGACAGCACCGTCATGCTCTGGCTTGCCAGGAAAGCCTTTTTCGGACATGTCCCCATTCCGCTTGTGCATATCGATACACATTATAAAATTCCGGAAATGATTTCGTATCGTGACCGGATTGCACTTGAGTGGAATCTGAACATGATTTACGGTGAAAACCGTGAGGCGCTTGACCGCAAGCTCACTTTTCCAGATGGTCATACCGATCGTCTCACCTGCTGCAAATATCTTAAAAGTGAAGCGCTAAAGCACACCCTCTCCGGCGAGTGGCCCCGCTACCGCATGGATCACGAGCTGCAGCACTATGTACTCGATGAGGGAAGGGAGCCCTATACCGGCGTTATTGTAGGCGTCAGGGCCGACGAGGAGGGGAGTCGTTCCAAGGAGAGGTATTTCTCACCCCGCGACAAGGATAATGTCTGGGATGTCGGTGACCAGCCTCCCGAGTTCTGGAACCAGTTCAAGACCGATTTTGCCCCGGGCACCCATGTACGCATCCACCCTCTTCTGGACTGGACCGAACTCAACATCTGGGAGTATATCGAACGGGAAAAAATTCCAGTCGTATCGCTCTATTTTAATCAGGGCAACGGTACCAGATACCGCTCTCTCGGCTGTTATCCCTGTACCAATCCTGTCGACTCTGAATCCCGAACGCTCAATGAGATCATTGATGAGCTCAAAAGCGGCAGGCTATCCAACATTGCCGAACGATCAGGGCGCGCTCAGGATAGTGAAGATGGCGGGCTTGAAACCCTCCGTCGTGACGGCTATATGTAAAATAATTTTCCCCTTGGTATGATGAATGGACGAGCGCAAATGAATATAGTTATTGTCGGTCATGTCGATCACGGTAAAAGCACCGTCATAGGCCGACTGCTTGCCGACACAGGGACACTTCCAAAAGGCAAGCTTGAATCAGTAAAAGAGAACTGCCGGAAGAACTCCAAACCCTTCGAATATGCCTTCCTGCTCGATGCGCTCAAGGATGAGCAGTCACAGGGAATCACCATCGATATGGCTCGCTGTTTTTTTAAAACAGCCCAGCGCGACTATATCATCATCGATGCCCCCGGTCACATTGAGTTTCTGAAAAATATGATAACCGGTGCATCCAGGGCAGAATCCGCCCTGCTTGTAATTGATATTGATGAAGGCATTCAGGAAAACTCTAAGCGGCATGGCCAGATGGTTTCGATGCTTGGGGTGAAGCAGGTCACGGTGCTGGTCAACAAAATGGATCTTGTCGATTTTCGCGAAGAGGTATTTGAAAAGCTGAAAGCTGATTATTCGGACTTTCTTGCCCAGATCAAAGTCAAGCCGGTCAGCTTTATTCCTGTCAGTGCCCGCGAAGGCGACAACATCGCGACTCTTTCAGACCGTATGCCCTGGTACAGTGGAGCTACCGTTCTCGAGCAGCTTGACCGATTCACCAGTGACAAGCAGCTCCAGGACAAGCCCTTCCGCTTTCCTGTGCAGGATATCTACAAGTTCACCCGAAAGAATGATGACCGCAGAATTGTAGCAGGAACTGTAGCCGCCGGTTCAGTAAGTGTTGGTGATGAGGTGCTTTTTCTTCCCTCCGGAAAGCAGTCAGCCATCCAATCTGTGGAGTCGTTCCATACAACTCCAAAAAAATTGGCGACAACCGGAGAAGCTGCGGGGTTTACCCTCACCACACAGATCTATATACGTCCGGGTGAACTTATGGTGAAGCCTTCTGAACCTTTACCTGAAGTCGGCACTCGTTTCCGAGTCAATATTTTCTGGGTCGGTAGAGCGCCCATGATCCTGCAGAAGGAGTACAAGCTGAAGCTGGGCTCTGCAAGGGCGTCAGTGAAACTCGCGGAAATATGCAATACGCTCGATGCCTCAGATTTGAGTTACAGTAACCACAAAAAGCAGCTTGATTGCCGCGATGTAGGGGAGTGCATTCTCGAAACCTCCCGTCCCATTGCCTTTGATCCGGCCTCCGCAAGTGAGACAACCGGAAGATTTGTTCTTGTTGATAATTATGAGATTACCGGTGGCGGTATTGTCCTTGAGAACCTTTCAGCCGATGAAACCCTTCTGCAGCGCCACATCAGAGAGCGGGAGAGCAACTGGGAAAAAGGCCTGATCAAAACAAAAGAGAGGGAGCGTGTTAACCGCCACAGGGCAAAGTTCATTGTTTTTACCGGACTTCCCGGCACAGGTAAACGATCAGTGGCCAAAGCTCTGGAGCAAGGGTTGTTTGACAACCGTTTGAATGCCTACTACCTTGGTGTTGCCAATATTGACCGTGGTCTTGATGCCGACCTTGGTTATCACGTCGATAATGCAGGGGAGAGGCTGAGAAGAATCGGAGAGCTCGCCCGTATTCTCACGGACGCCGGGCTTATATTCATCACCACCATTGATGATGCTGACGATTATGATATCGAAATCCTGAAGCAGTTGAACGAACCAAGTGATATTCTTGTCGTCAATATGGGTGAAAACAGCTTTTCAAGATACCATCCCGATCTGCAGATCCCTGCCGGAGGAAGAGTTGCTGACGCCGTACAGGAAGTAGCAAGTATGCTGAAAACAAAGGAAATCATCATCGAGTACCAGATATGAACCTGAACTATTTATCCAAGCGAGCGCTCAATCTCCTCCCAGAACCTGCCATGACGGGAGACCTGAAGCTTGAATGCCGGTATTTTTTTTGCCATCTCGCAGCAATTATCAAACAGGTTTCGACGCATTAACCGCTGTTTCTTTTCATTGGCAATGTTCAGATATCTGATAAGAAACTGGAGAGAGGATTCGTTCATAAAGGCGATGGATTCACCTTTGCCGACCCTCATGGATGCATCAATATCGGACTGCTCGATGAAAAAAATACCATGAACCGGAATGGAGTGTTCTACATTCCAGGTCTTATCCGATATGCCATTCAGATACTCACTCCATGTCGGAAAAGGGTGTGCTCTGTATTGTCCTTCGCTGTCAACTAAAACAAGCACTTGATCGTCACAGAGAGCAGACCAGTTATTCGGCAATCGGCTACAGCAAGTCGATTTACCAGCACCATGTCCTCCGGCGAGAATGACACCCTTGCCATCATGTTCAATCAAGGCAGCATGGAACAGAGTTCCGCCAGATCGTATCGTTTCCCTGTATATAGGATACAAGGCTTTTTGCATCGCTGCGATTGCATCTTTCTGGTTTGTGAAAGGTTTGATAGTACAAAGCACATCCTGAAGATGTTCATGGTACCAGAAGCAGAGTCTTCCCATATCATGGAGCTTCCATCCCTTTGCTGCTAATTCGTGTTGTGCACTTTGAGAAGATACATCATCATGCGAATCCTTGCTCATGGAACATATCAAGTTCCTGTTACTCTCAGTTGTACAGCTGTTATCAAGCCGCATAATAACGCCCATCTGTTCAATCCACGATTGCAGCTCTTCAAAGGTTGTCGAAATCTGCCAACGTAAGCCATTACTCAATTGAAGTGCAAAAGCGTACTGTTTACTTCTCACAACTGCGATGCCAATGATTTATTTAAAAATATTGAGAATACTGAATAATTGCACCGCTCGCGCATCTCCAATCCGATCTATTGGGTAGAACGCCAACGCCGCAGGCCGAGGCATCACCCCCACCAGTACAGTTTCCTGAAAAAATGTAATTCCCGTTATGGCAATCTTCCGCTATATCAGCACTACTTCCTAAAGGAAAACACAAAGCGCCTCCCAAAGCTTTGAGGCTATGAGCCAGATCGATGAGTACTGGCTTTTCCCATTTCATGATGAACTCCATTGTAATGATAAAGAGACAGAGTTGCCACCATACTCTAAGATATTTTTATAAAATATGTTGCAAGTATCGTTCCCGAATGAGTGATATAATCGATTAATGTCTATCCAGGATGAAGCAGTGGTCAGGGATACCTGCTGTAACTTGAAATGCTGAAATTGATTAAAGAGTTCGTTTGCTTTTTTTTGGATACGGACTCATATTCTGGGCGTTCTGATGTAAAAAATCCCCAACTGTTAGACGAGTTGTCTCAAATTGTCTCAATAAAAGTCAAGACAACTTGATTCATAATACAATATTACTCTGGAAAGTCAAGGCTGAGACGGTGTCAAATGGGATATATTTTTTTTATCCAGGATAGCGGGAGTTCAAGTTTTATAGTGCAAAAAAGGTTATACATAGGGTTTAATCCTTGGAGCAAGGTCAAAAATTGCCCCCACTGTGCAGTACCATATTGCTTCATCAGGTGCAGCGCCATTGGTGCAGGCCTCGGCATCCCCGCCCCCACTGCAAGTGCCTGAAAAAATGTAATACCCGTTATGGCAGTCTTGCGCAGCATCAGCGCTGCTTCCAACAGGCCAGCAAAACGCTCCTCCCAAAGCTTTGAGGCCATGAGCCAGATCAATGAGTACTGGGTTTTCCCATTTCAAGATTCATCCCCCTGTAATGATAAGTTCTATATATATAATTCACAAAAAAGTGGCAAAACGCAACATATATGGCTTTATCCAACTCTAATGCATATCATTTATATATGTAGCTGCAAATATTATGCCTGAGGACGCAAAAAAAATTGATTGGACATCTTTTATCCGGGTGCTGTAAAATGTTCGGATCTGCAGGAAATTGGAGTGAAGTGATGAACAGAAAGGGTATGTAAAGAAGATTCCCGGCCATTTACCCTGTTGGGTTTGACCGGGAATTGTAACGTGATTCTGGCTTATCAGTTATAGAAAAATTCTATATGCAGGTTTTCATCGGGTTGTTCAGTGATATTGTAACGGCCTTTGGTGATAATCGAAAGTCCTTTTTTATCACCGGCGGGTATGATAATCTGCTCAACGTCATCAGCATCTTTTTTCGGATAGTTCTGGTTGAAGAAAAGATTCAACACAGAGCCCGTATTCTCAAACTGAAGAAGGAAGCCATTATCATTGACAAAAACCAGATCGTCGTAGGCGTATGTTACCTCATGCCCAAGCTCTTCGAGAAGCTGCATAACTGTTCCAAGAGGGCGTGCTGCTGTTTCCATAGTTCAATGCTCCTGATTAAGACATAAGAAGAAGTTGTTGTAAATTTCCGCGCACCTTATTTTAAGGAATAAATTTCTATTATTCTAAATAAATAAGGACTATGCTATAATTTATCATATAAAATAAGGATATTTAACAGTTTCTCAACATAGTATTACTTTTCCCGTTCAACCGTAGGGACAAAGTTGGGTTGCCTGCCAAGTTTTGGTTGGCCGAGAATCTCTCTTGCGTGGTCGAGAGCATCATCAATATTGCCGAAAATATTTTCTTCACCGATATCATCGTATAGTCCGTATTGCTGAAGAGCAAATAAAGGCTGAGCATGCACACCAGATAAGATCAGCCTGGTGTCAGCTTTTCTGCACTCTTTCAGAAGTTCCTTCATCATATTCAGGCCGGTTGCATCAATTGAAAGCACGTTACGCATTCTGATGATGCGGATTTTCGGTGACTTTTCGACAACATGCATGGCCTCCCTGAACTTGCTTGCTGCACCAAAGAAGAACGGACCGTTAAATTCAAAAACCTCAACATCATCAGGCACTTTTCTTGTCACAATAGTGTTGGGATCCTCTTCTTCATCACTGTCTTGCAGATCCTTTGTAATAATGCCGACATTGGAAATTTGGGCCATCCGCTGCATAAAAAGAATGACGGAGAGCAGCATGCCGATTTCTATGGCAAGGGAAAGATCAAAGACAACGGTGAGTCCGAAGGTTGTCAGAAGCACAATAACATCGCTTCTCGGACTTTTCAGAAGCTCTTGGAACACCTTGATTTCGCTCATGTTCCAGGCAACAATAATAAGGATTGCCGCCAGCGCGGGCATGGGGATAAGCTTTGCCCATTTGGCAAACAACAGCATGATCAAGAGAAGCGTTACAGCATGAATCATACCGGCAATAGGTGTTCGTCCGCCGTTTTTGACATTGGTCGCCGTTCGTGCAATTGCTCCGGTTACCGGAATACCGCCAAAAAGGGGAGTAATAATATTTGCAGCACCCTGGGCTATCAGCTCCATATTCGATTTGTGGCGGCTTCCGATCATGCCATCAGCTACAACGGCTGAAAGCAGTGCTTCTATAGCGCCGAGCAAGGCGATGGTGGTCGCCGGCATGATGAGCTGCCGTATCGTTGCAAAATCAAAAAAAGGAAGCGACGGAGAGGGAATCATTGATGGTATTTCACCGAAGCGGGACTCTATCGTGGCAACATGAAGGTGAAAATATTGCACGGCCAGCGTTGTAACAATAATGGCAATAAGTGAACCTGGAATTTTTCGAGAAATTTTTGGCCAGAACATAATGATCAGAAGGGCAAGCAAGCCGATCAACAAACTTGGCAGATCAAGCGTTGACAGGTTTCGGCCGTATGCAGCCCACTTGCCGATAAAATCAGCAGGTACATTGGCGATGGTCAGCCCGAGAAAATCTTTGATCTGGCCTGAAAAAATAATGACCGCTATACCGCTTGTAAAGCCCACAATGACAGGATAGGGAATGAACTTGATCAGCGATCCGAACTGGGCGAAGCCCATAATCATGAGAATAATGCCCGACATGATGGTCGCCAGCATCAAACCGTTAATACCGTATTGCTGGACAATTCCATAAAGAATCACAATAAACGCGCCCGTTGGTCCGCCGATCTGGACTCTGCTTCCTCCAAGAAAAGAGACAAGAAATCCACCGATAACGGCGCTGATAAGGCCCTTTTCAGGCGATACACCCGATGCTATTGCAAAAGCTATCGCCAATGGTAAAGCAACAATACCCACCATGACGCCGGCAACGACATCCTTCATGATCCGGTCAGGGGTGAGTTCCGGTAAAATTGAAAATATTTTTGGCTTGAACATAATGAATGTCGGAAAAAGAAAATGAACAGTATAGCCCATGGCGGGTATGGACTCCTATATATGTATTTTCTTATTCTATCCCAACACTTTCCACCGTTACCAATTGTTCTCGAAAACATTATGTTACAGTCAGTGTCGGAGGAAGGGGAAAGTCAGAAAAAAATATTCAAAAACAATGAGCATAAGAGGTTATCAGCAAAAACTAAGGCTGTTACACAAGGTTGTCATGCTTGTGCTGCTTATGGTGCTGGCGGTGCAGGTAGCTGTCGCTGAAGTTTCCGGCAGCTGGATCTACGAAAAGATCACCGTAGGTGCAGATCAGCAGGAACTTTATACTGCGACACTACAGAGCAGAAACTCAATACATTTATTATCCCCCTATGATGGTCTGAATCGTGGATTGATCATGATACGGAAGGTTAAAAGCGGAGAGCCGGAAGTTCTGTTTGCTGTTGACAAGGGTCAGTTCCAAATCGGCAAGACGATACGAGTCAGGATTGATGGCGGAAATGCACAGTGGATTACTGTGGATAAGCCAAATGATCGCAGGAGCGACCTCTTGTTCATTGCTGAACCAGTAGCTTTTATCAATCAGATCAAAAACGCAAAAAAACTGAACATCGCAGCTCAATTGTCTCAAAACGGAGAAAAGATTTTTGATTTTAACGTTGATGGACTGGATTTGACAACGTTGGGATTATAGCCATCGTTCAATGCACCATTTGCAATCGATGACGGATATTACTATTATTTTCGGTATAATCGAATGAGCATTTTGAAGAAATAAAAAGGAGAAACAACGTTTATGTCTACAACGAATGAGAATCTGAAGGAAGCTTTTGCCGGAGAGAGTCAGGCCAACCAGAAGTACCTTGCTTTTGCAAAGGAAGCCGAAAAAGCTGGTTTTAGTAATATTGCAAAGTTGTTTCGCACAACAGCCCAGGCCGAATCAATCCATGCCGAAGGGCATTTGGCCGCTCTTGGAGGAGTAGGTTCAACCGCAGACAATCTGCAGGCAGCCATTGGCGGAGAAACCTTTGAGCATACAGAGATGTATCCCCCGATGCTTGAGCAGGCTGAAACCGATAATCATCCGGCAAAAAAAATGTTTGCCTTTGCCCTCAAGGCAGAGCAGCAGCATGCTGAACTCTATAAACAAGCATTGGAAGCTGTTCGTAACGGCCAGGATATTACAGCAACCGAGGTTTGGCTTTGTCCCTTCTGCGGTCATATTGAACTGGGTACCCCCCCGGATATTTGCCCGATTTGCGGAGCAAAAGCCTCACAATTCGTCGAGGTTTGATATCCTCTGTCAGCCTCTTTCACGAGGCGGTTGTTTAAATCGCCTCGTGATGTTTAAGTTGATGCGCGCATACCTGCAAGGGAAACAAGATGCAAAATCAATACATTGCGGGACCAAGGGGGCAATAGTTAATTGCGGAAGAGAACCACAAAAGCATGGTGACAGAGAGTATCGACAAGCAGATCAGGCAAGTGCTTGAACGGCACAACGCCATTCGTCTGGCGCTGTTGTTTGGTTCATTGGCCAAAGGTAGTGCTCATCATGACAGTGATCTCGATCTGGCAGTCGGTGCCGATCATCCGCTCGACGTTCATGAAACAATCGAACTTATTTCAGATCTTGCAGAAGCGATAGGACGCCCTGTGGATTTGATTGATTTGTCAACTGTTGGCGAACCCTTGCTGGGCCAGATCATCGCAGGAGGAAGGCGAATAGTCGGTAGCAATACGCTCTTCGCTGAGTTGGTGCTCAAACATCTTTATAACCAGGAGGATTTTGTGCCTTATCAGAGAAGAATTCTGAAGGAAAGGAGGATAGCATGGATTGGCTGTTAATTGAACAGAAACTTGAGTCTTTGCGTCGATCAATACTCAGGGTTAAAGAGAAATGTCCCAAAAACGCCGATGTACTTGGCAACGATTACGATGCTCAGGATATTCTCTCCCTCAACCTCACTCGTGCGGTTCAAATGTGTGTGGATATTGGAACACACCTTGTTGCAGATAGTGAGTTCCCCCCTCCGGGTACCATGGGAAAAACATTCGATATTTTATGTGAAGCCGGAATAATTAGCGAAAATTTGGCAGGTCGCATGAAAAAGGCGGTTGGATTTCGTAATCTCGCAGTTCATAACTATGAGACCATCAACTGGGCAATTGTTTTTTCTATCGCAACGGCACACCTTCAGGATTTTGAAGAGTTCGCTCAAAGCGTGGCACGACTGAACGATAATCGCTGATATCTGAAGCACTTCCTGCATAAGCCAAAACATGGGCATCTTCGCGATAGTTCTATGGCTCCCATTTCCCCGATTCCCATTCCCCAAAGAATACTCTATATTACAACCACATCATTATTCTTTCCGGTTAACCCATTCCATCCCTTATTATGGCTGTAACCTGGCTGCATGTTTCAGACTTCCATTTGAGCGATAAAGGCCCCTACAATCAGGAGGTCATTCTTAATGCTCTTGTCTCCTCAGTAAAGCGCTTCAGAGCAGAGGGTCACAAGCCTGATCTCATCTTTGCAACCGGAGATATTGCTCAAAACGGAAAGGCTCAAGAGTACGCCTATGCAACAGAATTTTTCAATGCCCTGCTTGATGCTGCTGGGCTGGAAAAGGAGCGCCTGTTCATTGTTCCCGGCAACCATGATGTTGACCGTAAGATGGGTAAAGGCCTTGCTCGAACACTCGACAGCAATGATGATGCCGATGAATATTTTGATCTCGAAACTCCTACACCTCATCTGACTCAAAAACTTCAGGCTTTCTCAGTATGGTACAATGAGTATTTTAAGGGTATAAGAACATTTCCCACAAACACAACCTGCAGTCAGGTAGAAGTTCTCACCATCAGGAATACACGGATCGCAGTTTTGCCCTTGAACAGCGCCCTCTTCTGCATTGACGATAATGATCATAATAAACTTTTCATCGGACGCCGTTGTCTGGATAGTGCTGTAAAGCAGTTACAATCTCAGGTTGAAGCCGATCTGAAAATTGCCCTTCTTCACCATCCCCTCGACTGGTTAAGCTCAATTGAACGAGCAAACATCAACGCAACTCTTGGAGCAGCAGTTGATCTGGTGCTTCAGGGTCACTATCACGAGACAGAGACAGAAGGTATTGCATCAGCGAATGGCGGATACCTTAAACTTGCAGCTGGAGCGGCCTACCAGACAAGGCAACATCCAAACAGTGCGATGTACGCCACGTTCGAAGGCAATCATGTAGAAATCTTTCCCATCCACTACGTCGATAAACCCCGGGAAATATGGACTCTCGACACCGGCATTTTTCCAGCACCACTATATACCAAAAGCTTTCCGATTCCGGGACGTAATAATGCTGCTTCGCCATCGTCGCCTTCTCTTTCGCAACTACAAAAGACCGCAATATCTTTCCAGGTACCACCAAACTTTATCAATATCCGCGGTGCTCTTTTTACAATGGGAAGCCCTGAAAGCGAAGTCGGCAGGAGAGACGACGAAACTGAACATCAGGTGAAGGTGAGTGATTTTTATCTATGCAGGTATGCGGTTACGGTTACCGAGTTTCAGGAATTTATAGAAGCATCAGGGTATCGGACGGATGCCGAAAAGGGAAACGGAAGCTGGATGTATGAAGGAGCGGAATGGAAAGAGAAAGAGGGAATAAATTGGCGATATGGTGTATCAGGTATTGAGCGGAAAGCGGGCGAGTATAATCATCCAGTCGTGCATGTGAGTTGGAATGATGCTGATGCCTACTGCAAGTGGCGTACCGTAACAACAGGGAAAAAGTTTAGGTTGCCGACGGAGGCAGAGTGGGAGTATGCTTGCCGGGCAGGAACCACAACGCCGTTCAATACCAGTGTTAATATAACAACCGATCAGGCAAACTATAACGGGAACTATCCGTATAACAATAATCGGGAAGGGTTGTTTAGGGAGAACACTGTTGCGGTTGACATGTTTGCCCCCAATGCGTGGGGATTGCATAACATGCATGGCAATGTCTGGGAGTGGTGCAGCGATTGGTATGGGGAAAAATACTATGATGAATGTAAGGCGAAAGGTATCGTTGATAATCCAGATGGCCCGAAAAAGGGTTCGTACCGTGTGATTCGTGGCGGGAGCTGGAACTACTCTGCCGGGGGCTGTCGGTCGGCTAATCGGAACAACTTCACCCCCGGCTACCGGGGCAACCGTGTTGGCTTCCGCCTGGTTTTCGTCCCGTAGTCAGTTGGCTGATCATTCCGGCTTTGCTTTTGAGCGAGAGTGCAGTGCCAACATTTTGGTGAGCGGCAGTGAGGGACGAGCGCCGCACGCCAAAATGTTCTGGTAACAAACGACAACAGAAATGACCACCTTGGGTGGTCCAAATTTTTTTTTGAAAAGTAAGGCTCTCTTTCAGGGATTATAAAACCAGTTTTT
>Ga0209083_1000697_pt1 | contig 46520 bp, 19 predicted proteins | sample AM7aDNAmetaG_FD_184132 | JGI IMG/M metagenome (GOLD analysis project Ga0209083, IMG submission 184132) | Freshwater microbial communities from Finland to study Microbial Dark Matter (Phase II) - AM7a DNA metaG (SPAdes) (version 3) | ecosystem: Environmental > Aquatic > Freshwater > Lake ...
CAGTCGCCGCCGCCGCCGCCGCCAAAACCGCCGTTGCCGCCTGAGCCGTTCAGGGCTCCGCCTGCGCCGCCGTTGACAAACGCTTTCCCGCCGCCCGTGCCGTAACATCCCGAGCCGTCGCCATAAAACCCGCCGCCGGCTGCGCCTTCTGAACTCCCGAACTGGGGAGAACATCCGCCGCCATTGCCACCGGAACCACCGGTTCCTCCGTAAGTAGTCTGGTAACCATCAACCCCGTATGATCCCGAGGAAGAAGTATTTCCGCCGGCCCACGATGAAGCATACGAATAGCTTGCATAATACCCGCCGCCGCCGCCGGCCGCAATGACCAGCGGAGTATTGCTGCTGGTGGCCACGAATGAACCGCCGCCGCCGCCGCCCTGGATGCCACTGCCTCCCTGGCCGCCAACAAGCACTTTAAGCACCTGGTTGGGTGTTACCGATATGGTACCCTTTATGTAGGCGCCCGCTCCGCCTGCTCCGTTGCTGCCTGCACCACCCTGGGCCCCTTTGGCTTCCACCACGATGCTCGTAACCCCGCCGGGAACGGTGAAGTTAACGATGGACCCGGAATAGCTGAATGTTTGAGAATTGCTTGCAAGGGTTGCAGCTTCGGCATAATAGGTTGTGGCACTGGCAGGAGTAACCGCGAAGTTCGCCCCGCTGGCGCTGGTTCCCAGCGAAGTACCGCCAGTTGGTGTTGTGTACCAGGCAATGTTGTTGCCTGTTGATGTTGCATTTAAGTTCGAGGTTGCATTGATGCATACCGTGGATGGTGTTGCCGTGGCAGAGGCCGGGGCTGAAGGCAGCGCGCTGACCGATATGGTTGACGTAACGGTGTTGGTACATCCGTACGCGCTGGTCACCGTGTAGGTGATCACCGAAGTCCCTGCCGACAAGCCTGTGACAACGCCTGAAGAAGCGCCGATGGTTGCAATATCTGTTGAAGCGCTTGACCACGTTCCGCCCGAGGTGGAATTACCCAGGGTGGTGGCTGAACCGGTACAAACGCTCAAAACGCCCGTGATGGCTGATAAAACCGGGGGGCCGTAAACTGTAAGCGATTGCTGTGCTGTTTTGGTTCCGCCGCATCCGCCGGTTACGGTGTAAACGATGTTGCAGGTTCCTGCAGCCACCGCCGTTACCAATCCACTGGATGAATTCACTGTAGCAAAACTGGTGTTACTGCTGCTCCAGGCTCCTGTTCCGCCGCTCAGCACCACGTTGTTGGCGCTGTAGGTGGTTGTGGAACCGATGCAAAGAGAAGCCGTTCCCGTTACCGAGCCGATGCTTGCATTCGGATAGGTTGTTACCGTAACTGCCGTTCTTGATGTTGAAGAACAGGCTGCCGTTGGCACCCAGGTCAGGATTACCTGGCCGTTGCCCGACTGGTAACCCGCCGTGTTGGTCTGGCTGGTGCCTGCGTTATACGAGCCGCCGCCGCCGCCAATACCATAATAGGTGCCGCCGCCGCCGCCCGAATAGCCGCCGCCGCCGCCGCCGCCGGTCATGTTATACCAGTCGCCGCCGCCGCCGCCGCCAAAGCCTCCGGCGCCACCTGAACCTGCCTGTACTCCTCCGGCGCCGCCATGGGTAAATGATTTCCCGCCTCCCGCATAAGTACAGGTGGTGCCATCGCCCGTCAATCCACCGCCACCGGAACCTTCCCCGGTATACTGCGGTGCACAATTCCCGCCGGCCCCGCCTGAACCCGGCTGGCCGCCAATCGCATTGTTGGCACCGGCAACCCCGGCATTCCCCGTGGTGCTTACCGAAGCGTTCGATAAACTGCTGTAATAATTGTATGAAGAATAATATCCGCCACCGCCGCCTCCGGCAATCACCAGCGGGTTATTGGCATTGTCGGTGACAAACGAGCCGCCGCCGCCGCCGCCGCAAATGCCGGTGCCGCCCTGGCCGCCTGCCAGGATCTTCAGAACCTGGTTCGGAGTAACCGCGATCGTTCCTTTGATATAGGCTCCGTAGCCGCCGTTCGACCACGATGTTGACCCGCCCTGGGCTCCTTTGACTTCCACCACAAGGCTTGTAACACCCGTTGGTACTGTGAAACTAGCCATGGAACCGGAATAGTTGAATGTTTGCGAACTGGACGCAATGGTGGCTGCCTCGGCATAATAGGTCGTCGCACTGGCAGGGGTTACCGCAAAGTTTGCCCCGCTGGCGCTGGTGCCCAGTGAAGTTCCACCTGATGCCGAAGTGTACCAGTTGATGTTGTTGCCCGTTGATGTCGCCGCAAGATTTGAGGTTGCGCTGGCGCAAACGGTGGCCGGGGTTGCTGTTGCCGGTGTCGGCGCCGAAGGCAATGCCGATACCGAAACGGACGAGGTCACCGAACTGGTGCAGCCGTTGCCGTTGGTCACCGTGTAGGTGATTACTGACGTTCCTGCTGCTACACCCGTTGTAACGCCGCTCGATGCATCGATGGTTGCTATGCTGGCTGAACCGCTGCTCCAGGTGCCGCCCGATACTGAATTGCCCAAAGTCGTTGTCGACCCGGCGCATACCGTGAGGGTTCCCGTGATGGATGATAAGGATGGAAGCGGGTTGACCGTTAATGATTGCTGCGCCGTTTTTGTTCCTCCGCATCCGCCGGTAATTGTATATATGATGTTGCAGGTTCCTGCAGCTGCTGCTGTAACCAGGCCTGAAGATGAATTTACTGTTGCAACACCGGTGTTGCTGCTGCTCCATGCCCCGGTGCCGCCGCTCAATACGACATTGTTTGCACTGAATGTCGTGGTCGTTCCCAGGCAGATACCTGATGTTCCTGTAACTGAACCAATGCTGGCGTTCGGGTAGGTTGATACAGTAACCGGTGTTCTTGAGGAAGATGGACAGGCTGCTGTTGAGCCGCTCCAGGAAAGGATCACCTGACCGTTGCCCGACTGGTAACTTCCCGTATTGGTTTGGTTTGTGCCGCCGTTATAGGAGCCTCCGCCGCCGCCAACACCATAGTAGGTGCCGCCGCCGCCGCCGGAATATCCGCCGCCGCCACCACCGCCGGTCCAGCTGGCCCATTCACCGCCACCGCCGCCGCCAAAACCGCCGGCACCGCCTGATCCATACCCGTTACCGCCGGCACCACCAGAAATAAATGCCTTGCCTCCACCGGTATTGCCACATCCTGAACCATCCCCATTAAATCCACCGCCACCGGCGCCTTCTCCACTATATTGCGGGGCACATCCTCCACCGCTTCCGCCTGATCCGCCTGCTCCGCCGGTCGTATTCCCTGACCCGTAAATACCCGGGTTGGCTGTAGTCCCGGTATTCCCGTTGGCATACCAGGCCAGATTAGTACTGTATGGCCCGCCACCGCCACCAGCCGCGATGACCAGGGGGCTGTTGGCGCTGGTTGCGACAAAAGATCCGCCGCCGCCACCACCACAGACTCCGCTTCCGCCTTGCTGGCCTGCCAGGATTTTCAGAACACTGCCCGGGGTTACAGAAATGGTCCCTTTGATATAAGCGCCCAATCCGCCTGCTCCGTTATTTCCTGACCCGCCCTGGGCTCCTTTGGTTTCCACCACGATGCTCGTGACACCGGATGGTACGGTAAAATTAACAATCGAACCCGAATAGTTGAAGGTTTGCGAACTGCTGATAATGGTTGCTGCCTCGGCATAATAGGTCGTAGTACTGGCCGGTGTGACTGCAAAGTTCGCTCCGCTGGCGCTGGTGCCAAAGGAAGTTCCGCCTGCTGCCGATGTGTACCAGTTGATGTTGTTCCCTGTTGATGCTGCATTCAGGTTGGATGTGCCGTAACCGCACAGGGTTGCCGGGGATGCCGTAACCGATGTCGGCACGGAAGGCAAGGCATTGACTGTTAGGGTTGCTGTAACGGAACTGGTGCAGCCGCTGCCGTTGGTTACTGAGTAGGTTATCAGGGAGGTTCCCTGGGCAATAGCCGCGACCACGCCTGTGGAGGCATCAATGGTGGCAACGCCGGTTGTGGCGCTGCTCCATGTTCCGCCCGAGGAGGTGTTGCCAAGGGTCGAAGTAGCGCCAAGGCAGATGTTCAGATTGCCTGAAATGGCCGACAGTGTTTGGGATGCACTCACGGTTACGGCCTGGTATGCCGAGGTGGTTCCCCCGCATCCGCCGGTAATCGTGTAAATGATGTTGCTAGTTCCCGCTGCAATTCCCGTAACAAAGCCTGTCGAAGAATTGACCGTTGCCACCGAGGTGTTGCTGCTGCTCCAGGCGCCGGTTCCGCCGCTCAGGAACACGGAATTAGCGCTGTACGTGGCCGTGTTGCCTATACAGAGACCTGCCGTTCCTGAAACTGAACCAATGCTTGCATTCTGGTAGGTTGTTATGGTTACTGGTGTTCTTGAAGCTGAAGGACAAGCCGTTCCGGATCCCGACCAGGAGATCAGTACCTGGCCGTCGCCAGACCTCACACCGGCGCTGTTCGACTGGCTGGTGCCCCCGTTGTAGGAGCCTCCGCCACCGCCGGCAGTGCATGAACCACCGCCCGCGCCGCCGGAATATCCGCCGCCGCCGCCGCCGCCGATGCAGCAACTGTGGGTTCCGCCGCCGCCACCGAATCCGCCGTTACTGGCATACCCGGGATAACCCGGCCCGCCGGCACCACCGTTGATGAAGCTTTTTCCGCCTGCAGCAGCCCCGCCATTCCAACCAGAATTTGCGCCGTTACCAATCAGACCGCCGCCACCTGCAGCGCTGGGCCCTGAACCGCCATAGCCGTTTGATCCGCCGGTTCCGCCGCCGCCACCACCGGTTCCGCTGGTGGTGGTTACTGCATCCTGTCCGATATTGCTGGAGTAACTTGCCCCGCCGCCACCACCTGCGATGACCAGCGGGTTATTGGAATTGTCGGTGACAAAGGAACCACCGCCACCGCCGCCGTCACCATTGGTGCATGTACGGTTTTCGATTCCCTGTTGTCCTACCAGGATCCTAAGTACCTGGTTTGGAGTCACTGTGAATGTTCCCTGCATAGAGGCTCCAAGTCCGCCAGGGATATTTCCGCTTCCGCCATACCCGCCCTGGGCCCCCAGCGCCTTGATGGTCAGGCTGGTTACCCCGGAAGGCACGGTGAAGTTAACGATGGATCCTGAATAGTTAAAAGTTTGGCTTGTCACGGTTACCGACTCGGCATAATAGGTCGTAGTACTGGCTGGCGTGACTGCAAAATTAGACCCGCTGGGGCTTGTCCCGGCCGAGGTTCCGCCGGTTGGCACTGTGTACCAGTTGATGTTGTTGCCGGCCGAAGTGGCGTTCAGGTTCGATGTTGAACCACCGCAAACAGCCGTGGGATTGGCCGTGACCGAAGTCGGGGCGGTCGGCAACGCCGTAACGCCAACCGTGGTGGTTATTGAATTTGTACATGAAAAACCATTGGTCACCGTGTAGGTAATGGTTGTTGTTCCTGCTGATACACCGGTTACGACACCTGTGGATGCATTCACCGTGGCTATCCCGGTGGCACTGCTGCTCCAGGTCCCGCCCGAAACAGTGTTGCCCAGGGTTGTGGTAAAGCCCTGGCAAACGGTTGTGGTTCCCGTTATCGCCGAAGGGGCAGGGAGCGCATTCACCGTGAGTGTCTGCTGTGCCGTGGTTGTTCCGCCGCATCCGCCGCTCACCGTGTAGATAATATTGCAGGTCCCGCCTGCTATGGCTGTTACCAGCCCGGTTGAAGCATTCACCGTGGCCACGGAGGTGTTGCTGCTGCTCCACGCACCGGTACCGCCGCTAAGAACGACTGTGTTCGCGCTGTAGGTCGCAGTTGCATTGACACATAACGGGGTAGTACCCGAAACTGAACCAATGCTTGCATTCGGATAGGTTGAAACAGTTACCGGGGTTCTCGAAGCGGAAGGACATGCCGTTCCGCTTGCCGACCAGGAAATAAGAACCTGGCCATCGCCCGATCTGACGCCTGCGCTGTTTGACTGGCTGGTACCCCCGTTGTAGGAGCCGCCACCACCACCGGCATTGCATGAGCCGCCGCCCGCGCCACCGGAATAACCGCCGCCGCCGCCGCCGCCGATGCAGCAGCTGTGAGTGCCGCCGCCGCCTCCAAAACCGCCGTTGCTGGCATACCCGGGATAACCCGCCCCACCGGCTCCGCCGTTAATAAAGCTTTTTCCGCCTGCAGCAGCACCGCCATTCCATCCGGAATTGGCGCCGTTGCCGATTAAACCGCCGCCACCTGCAGCGCTGGGGCCTGAACCGCCATAGCCGTTTGACCCACCGGATCCGCCGCCGCCGCCACCGGTTCCGCTGGTGGTGGTAACTGCATCCTGCCCGATATTGTTAGAGTAACTTGCCCCTCCTCCGCCGCCGGCAATGACCAACGGATTGTTGGAATTGTCGGTGACAAAGCTTCCACCGCCGCCGCCGCCATCACCCTGGCTGCATGACAGACTTTGTATTCCTTTTTGTCCAACCAGTACCTTTAATAACTGGCCGGGTGTAACTGTAAATGTTCCCTGCATGGAAGAGCCAAGTCCACCCTGCACATTACCTGTTCCGCCGTTGCCGCCCTGGGCGCCCAGCGCCTTGATGGTCAGGCTGGTTACCCCGGAAGGTACGGTGAAGTTCACGATGGATCCTGAATAGTTGAAGGTCTGGCTGGCCACCGTTACCGACTCGGCATAATAGGTCGTAGCACTGGCTGGCGTGACTGCAAAATTGGCCCCGCTGAGGCTTGTTCCAGTCTTGGTACCACCGGTGGGAACCGTGTACCAGTTAATGTTATTGCCTGAAGAGGTGGCATTTAAGTTCGAGGTTGCATTCATGCAGACCGTTGAAGGGGTTGCCGTGACCGAAGTCGGGGCTGATGGTAAGGGAGACACACCCACCGTGGTTGTCACTGAATTTGTACATGAAAAACCATTGGTTACCGTGTAGGTAATGGTTGCTGTTCCTGAAGCCACGCCGGTTACGAGGCCTGTGGTGACATCTACCGTGGCTATCCCGGTGGCGCTGCTGCTCCAGGTTCCGCCCGAAAGGGTATTGCCCAGGGTCGTGGTAAAGCCCTGGCAAACGGTTGTGGTTCCCGTTATCGCCGAAGGGGCCGGAAGCGCGTTCACCGTAAGTGACTGCTGTGCCGAAGTTGTTCCGCCGCATCCGCCGGTAACCGTATAAATGATGTTGCAGGATCCTCCTGCTACTGCTGTTACCAGGCCGGATGAAGCATTCACCGTGGCCACGGAGGTATTGCTGCTGCTCCATGCACCGGTTCCGCCGCTGAGAACGACAGTGTTGGCGCTGTATGTTGCTGTTGCATTAACGCACAAAGGCGTTGTTCCTGAAACCGAGCCAATGGTGGCGTTCGGGTAGGTCGCAACTGCCACCGGTGCCCTGGATGATGAAGGACAGGCCGTTCCGCTTGCCGACCAGGTAATGACCACCTGGCCGTTGCCTGACTGCACGCCTGCTGAATTTACCTGGCCGGTGCCGTTGTTGTAGGAACCGCCGCCACCGCCTGCATTGCATTGGCCACCGCCCGCGCCGCCGGAATACCCGCCGCCGCCGCCGCCGCCGATACAGCAGCTGTGGGTGCCGCCGCCGCCGCCAAATCCGCCGTCACTGGCATACCCGCTATAACCGGCGCCTCCTGCTCCCCCATTGGTGAAGCTCTTCCCGCCAAATACTGATGACGGACCCCATGCCCCGTTGGCGCCATTGCCGGTTAAACCGCCGCCGCCCGAAGCGCTCGGACCTGAGCCACCGCTGCCTCCGGAGCCGCCGGTTCCGCTACCGCCGCCATTGGTGCCGCTTGTAGTGATAACGGCATTCTGACCGTAATTGCTGTAATAACTTGAACCTCCGCCGCCGCCGGCAACGATCAATGGGTTGTTTGAATTATCGGTCACGAATGTGCCGCCGCCGCCGCCGCCATCGCCATTCCCGCACGTACGGTTTTCAATTCCCTGCTGTCCTACCAGGATCCTAAGGACCTGGCCGGGAGTCACGGTAAACGAACCCTGCATCGAGGCGCCGAGTCCGCCGGGGATATTTCCGCTTCCGCCATAGCCGCCCTGTGCGCCATTTGCTTTAATGGTTAACAGGGTTACTCCTGCAGGAACGGTGAAATTAACGATCGAGCCGGAATAATTAAAGGTTTGTGTATTTACTGTAACTGATTCGGCGTAATAGGTTGTGGCGCTGGCCGGGGTGACGGGGTAATTCGTGCCTGAAGCACTCGTTCCCAGTGCCGTACCCCCGGTGGCTGCCGTGTACCAGTTGATGTTACTGCCTGCCGATGTTGCATTTAAATTGGAGGTTGACCCCATGCAAACGGTCGATGGCGTAGCCGTAACGGAGGTGGGCACCGAAGGCAGCGCCGTTACCGTGACGGTTGCGGTGATCGAATTGGTACAACCGTTGCCGTTGGTATAAATATAGGTAATCACGGAAGTGCCTGCCGACACGCCGGTTACCACGCCTGTAACTGAATTGATGGTTGCCACGCCGGTGGTTGCACTGCTCCAGGTTCCCCCGGTTGAGGAATTGCCGAGCGCGGTGGTGTAACCCTGGCAAACCGCCAGAGTGCCTGTAATGGCCGACATCACCGGCAGCGGGTTCACTGTAACCGTTGCCGCGGCGCTGTTGGCTGCCGGGCAAACACCATTGGTGATCACCGCCCGGTAATAGGTGGTTGCGGTGAGGTTGGTCGCCATATAGGTTGTTGTGGTATTGGAAATATCGGTCACGGATGAGGCAAAATTGCTCACGGTCGACCATTGCCATTTGGTGATGCTGCCAGTGTGACCGCTCAGGGTGAGCAGCGAACTGTTGGTTCCGGTGCAGACCGCGGTGCTGCCCGACACGGTGCCGCCCACCGATACCGGTGTAACCGTGACGGTTGCCACGGTGCTGTTCGCCGTGGTGCAGGAGCCGCTTGTAACGGCTGCACGGTAATAGGTTGTCGAAGTCAGGCCGGAAGCCACAAAGGTTGTTGAAGTTGCAGCATTGATGTTGCTAAAGGTACCGTTATCCGGTGACGACTGCCACTGGATGCTGCCGGTATTCCCGCTCAGGGTGAGCGTGGTGCTGTTGGTCCCTGAACACACGGTGGCACTGCCTGACACGGTGCCTCCCACCGAAGCCTGGACCACGGTAATGGTTACCGTGTTGGAGGTGGCTGAAGCGCATGCCCCGTTGGTGACCACGGCCTTGTAGTATGTTGTGGCCGATAGGTTGGTTGCCGCGTAGGTTGAATTCGTCGCGCCTGAGATATTGCTGAAGGTGCTGTTGTTTGGTGATGACTGCCATTGGATTGTACCGGCATTTCCGCTCAAGGTCAGGGTCGAACTGTTGGTCCCCGAACACACCGTAGTGCTGCCTGCTACAGTTCCTCCTGCTGAAGGAGGAAAGATGGTAACGGCGACTGGCGCGCGTGTCGCTGAAGGGCACGTTACACTGTTTGGTGTCCAGGATAACTGGATCTGCCCGTTTCCACTCTTGGCATTTACCGTTGTTGAACTGTTTGTGACTCCTCCAAGATAGGAAGATCCACCGCCGCCGCTGGCCCCGTACCCGGTTCCATAGACTACCGCACTGGCGCCTCCTGCGCCTCCATAGTAACCGCCTCCACCACCCCCGGCATATCCGATAAGACCACTGCCACATGACGCGGTACCCCCGGTTCCCAGCGAACCTGATCCCCCGGGATAGGTGCCGCTGCCGGTACCCCCGGCCGACTGTGTACCGCCGCCGCCGCCATATGCAGGGGTTCCGTTGTATGCACCCCCGCCGGCTCCACCGGTTGTTCCGCCACCGTTGCCACCACTATAAGAATAGTAGCCGGTGCCGCCGCCGCCGGCAGCCACGATCACCCTGTTGGATAATGCATTGCCTCCGGCCCTTACGTCACTCGCTCCGCCGCCGCCGTTCCCGGTCCCGTTTGCATTACCGCCGCCATTATAGCCGCCGCCGCCGATAACATTGTTGTCAACCTGGGTACCCTGGCTGCCAACGTAAAGATACAGTACATCGCCCGGGGTCACAGCCAGGGTTCCCTGGGCACGGCCTCCGTAGCCTCCGGCATAACCCATTGGGTTTGTACCGCTGACAACTCCTCCCTGAGCCCCGTAGGCGTCGATGATAACCGAGGTTACGCCGGCGGGAACGGTGAATGTTTGCTGGCCCCCGGTATAATTAAAGGTTTGTGAATTGCTGCCGCTTGCGATGGTCATGCTTTCAGCATAATAGGTGGTGGTTCCCGCCGGGGTGACGGTGTAATTCGCACCGCTGGCGCTGTTGCCCAGGCTGGTGCCGCCGGTTCCGGAGGTGTACCAGTTAATGCTGTTACCAGCAGAGGTTGCATTCAAATTAGAAGTACCCCCGTTGCAGAGGCCGGATGGGGTTGCTGTAACTGAAGTTGGCGTTGAAGGAAGCCCGAGTACAGTTACGGTTGCCGTAACCGCATTCGTACAACTGTTCCCGTTGGTATAAGTGTAGGTGATTACGGATGTTCCCGCAGTCACGCCGGTTACCACCCCGGTTGAAGCGTTTATGGTGGCCACGCCAGTTGTGGCGCTGCTCCAGGTGCCTCCGGAAGTTGAATTCCCGAGGGTGGTGGTAAACCCTGCACAAACAGACAGGTTGCCGGTAATGGCTGCCAAAACCGGCAATGGATTTACCGTTACCGTGGCGGTAACTGTTCGTGTGCAACTGTTCGCGTTGGTCACCGAATAGCTGATGGTGGAGGTACCGGCCGATACACCGGATACCACGCCTGTGGAAGAATTCACGGTGGCCACGCCGGTGGCGCTGCTGCTCCATGTCCCCCCCGTGGTGGTTGAGCTTAAGGTGGTGGTCGACCCGGCGCACACAGCCGTTGTGCCGGTAATGGCGCCAACGGTTGGCAATGGATTTACCGTGACCGTCACGACATTGCTGGCCAGGGTAGTTCCACCAGAAACGGCGTTCCGCAGGAAATAAGTTGTTGAAGAGAGCGCTGCCGTTGCATAGGTTGCATTCGTGGCGCCGCTGATGTTGGTAAAGGAATTGTTGTCGGGGCTGTTTTGCCACTGGTAGGCCACAGAGGGCATATTGGAAGCCGTGGTTGAGGTAAACGCCGCCGGGGTTATGTTGGCGCATACTATTTGGCTGCCGGCAATTACGCCGGGCGTGTAGGCTGCAAAACTGACCTCGTTGCCGTAGGATGTCCCGTAGCTGTTGGTGGCATATGCCCGCACGTAGTAGGTAGCTCCCGGGGTAAGACCGGTAATGGAAGAGGTAAATGTCCCGGTGCCACTACCATCGGTGGTTTTGCTGTTTGATACTGTTGGGGCTGTGGCTGTATTCCAGCATACACCTCTGGCTGTCACGGCACTCCCGCCGATATCGGTCACATTGCCGCCGCTGGTGGCAGTTGTGGATAAAATATTGGTGATGGATGATGTTGATAGCGTTGGTAGCGTGTTGGAATAATAAAAGGTAACAAGTCCGTTACCTGACCTTACTCCACCTGAGTTTGACTGGTTTGTACCCGCGTTGTATGATCCGCCGGCACCGGCTACTCCACTCGAATTACACCCTGCCCCGCCTGAATATCCGCCTCCGGCGCCGGATGCACCCGTGCAGCACCATTCCCCGCCTGATCCACCGCCAAACCCGCCATAACCACCACCAGCAGTACAAGTTCCTCCTCCGCCTCCGGATCCTCCGTTTGTAAAACTGTAACCAACACCCGGGACACTCCCGCATGAAGTCCCTGTTCCGTTCCCGTTGAGACCTCCGCCTCCGGCCGTTCCTCCGTTTGCTCCGCCACCGCCGCCACTGGTCCCTCCCGAACAGCATGCCGAATTCCCGCCTGATGTGGATGTAAGCCCCGGATTCCCGTTCGATGGATTGGAATTGCCCCCGCCGCCGCTACCGCCGCCGGCTATGACCAGGGGATTGTTGCTGTTATCGGTCACGAAAGTGCCGCCACCGCCGCCACCTGCACCGTAAGTGGCATTGCTTCCTCCCTGCTGGCCAACCAGTACCTTCAGCACTTGTCCCGGTGTTACCGACACAGTGCCTTTCATGCGTGCACCCAAGCCACCAGTATAGGATATTCCGGTTCCTCCCTGTGCCCCCCACGATTCTATTGTGAGTGTATTAACACCTGCCGGGACTGTCCAGGTAACGATTGAACCTGAATAATTAATGGTAGAAGTCGTCGCGGCAACCCATGTAAAACCCGAAAGGGATCCGGTTCCTCCTGGGGTGGATACGCTTACGCTACCTGATGCCCCGGTACGTCCGGGAACTGCCGTGATTGTGGTTGAACTGACCACCGTGTATGAAGCTGCAGCCGTTCCGCCAAAGGTAACCCCGGAAACATTACTGAAGTTAGTTCCGGTGATCGTGACAAGCGTCACGTCTCCAACACCGGTAGTCGGCGTAAACGAAGTTATGGTCGGGGCAGGCACCCAGGTAAAACCGCTTAAGGTAGCAGTCCCTTCAGGGGTGGTAACACTCACTGATCCTGATGACCCTGCTCCCACAACCGCCGTGATGGTGGTTGAATTTACCACGCTGAATGAAGTCGCTGCTGTTCCGCCGAAACTGACCGCGGTCGCGCCGGTAAAATTCGTTCCGGTGATGGTAACTGTCAATCCATTCCCTGAAATTGTCGGTGTAAATGAACTTATGGATAAAAGAACGGTATAATTTATGGTCACCAGGCCATTCCCCGATCTAGCACCACCGGTGTTCGACTGGTTTGTACCCCCATTGTATGATCCGCCGGCTCCGGCTACTCCATTTGAATTACATCCAGCCCCGCCTGAATATCCGCCTCCGGCGCCGGGTGCGCCCTGGTTACACCATTCCCCGCCTGAACCTCCTCCAAACCCGCCATATCCACCGCCTGCAGGACATGTACCGCCTGCTCCTCCTGTTCCGCCATTCACAAAACTTATTCCTGAAGTGGTTATGTAGGAATTGGACGCAACAGTACCATTCCCCGTAAGACCTCCGGCTCCTGACGAACCGGAACCGGCTCCTCCACCACTGCCACCGCTGCCTCCCGAACAACATGCCGAACCCCCGCCAGAAGTGGATGTAAGCCCCGGATTTCCGTTCGCCGGACTGGAGTTGCCACCGCCACCGCTACCTCCACCGGCAATGACCAGCGGATTGTTGCTGTTATCGGTCACGAAGGTGCCACCGCCGCCGCCACCGGCATTATAACCGGCGCCGCTTCCTCCCTGCTGCCCGACCAGGATTTTTATTACCTGTCCGGGTGTTACTGAAAAATCTCCTTTCATACGTGCGCCGAGACCCCCGCTATAACTGGATCCTGTTCCACCCTGGGCGCCCCAGGCTTCAATATTGAGCAAATAAACACCGGCAGGAACGGTCCAGGTTACGATTGAACCCGAATAATTTACTGTACTCGTTGCTGAAGCTACCCAGTGAAAACCAGCCAGGGTTCCCGTTCCGTTTGGGGTTGTTACACTGACACTTCCCGTTGCCCCTGTTAACGAAGGGATCGCTGTAATGGTGGTTGAATTGACCACAGTGTAAGAGAATGCAGCGGTACCGCCGAAACTGACCGCTGTTGCCCCTGTAAAGTTGGTGCCGGTAATGGTCACCGTGGTTCCGTACCCGGCATAAGTTGGCGTAAAGGAACTGATTGTTGGAGGTGCCGTGAATGTAAAGCCAGTTAACGAGCCCGTGCCATAGGAATTTGTCACACTCACGCTACCGGATGTACCTGTACCTACTACAGCCGTAATCTGGGTTCCCGAGTTAACGGTATAGGAAGCTGCCGCCGTTCCGCCGAAAGTAACACCTGTAACCCCGGAAAAGCCAGTCCCGGTTATAGTTACGCTGGCGCCATTGGCGGCAGAAGTTGGGGTAAATGATGAAATTGTGGGGGCAGATACAATATTCGCGGAGGCGCAGGCAGTAAAAAGCCCCGAAACATCCGCTGCATTCGCTCCGGCACCGCCTGCAGAGGTTTGTGTGCCTCCTGCCGCGCCGCCAATACCGGCACCGCCGCCGCCGCCCTGGTCACCCGTGGCGCCTTTACCGGCACCGCCATTTGCACCACCGACGCCGCCCGAGTAACTTCCTCCGGCTGCATCGGTGTTGGTATTATAATATCCGCCAACTCCACCGTTGCCGTAAATCGTTGTACCGGCAATGGTCACGCTGGTGTTCCCGCCGGCTGTACCGTTCGCGGCATCCACGCCTCCGCTGCCCCCTGAACCAAGGGTAAAACTTATGGTATTCCCTGTTGAAACCGTTTTAGTAGCATAGCCCACGCCGCCGGCGCCACCGCCGCCGCCCGAAACACCGTCATTGGAGGTTGAGCCGGCTCCGCCGCCGCCGCCGCCGATGGCCCACACTTTCGCCGAAGTGATGCCGCTGCCCACGGTTACCGAAGTCCCGGCAGTCATTACAACGGAACTTACAAACGATCCGCCGTTGTAATAGGCAATCACAACCACCCCCGATCCGCCGGCGCCACCCGTCCAGGATGATCCATAGCCCGCAGCACCGCCTCCGCCTCCACCATATTTTCCAGCTCCGCCATTGCCTCCAAAATAACCGGCGCCGCCGCCGCCACACCCTAACCCGGTGGCTGCACCACCCTGGTTGTTCTGTCCCCCGTTGCCGGATGCGGAACCCGCTCCGCCGGAAGTCACCGCGACCTGCGCTGGCAGGGTTGTGGCAAATAATACGATAATAACTGCAATCAAGGTCCTGATGAAATGGTAAATTGGCTTCATGGGTGTTGATTTAAAGTGGACTATTCGTGTAAAATATTGATCGATTGTTTAATTATTTGATTCAAGCTGTACAAATAACTGACTAAAATATTTTTACTACAAATAAAACGAGTCCAGAATTCCGCCAAGACCCTGCTGAATTTTGGACTCGCTTTAATATCAGCGACATATGCCGGCCATGGCTAATAATAAAAATATGTAAACATTTTATGTTAATTACATGATGATATTTTTACATTGTTTCCAAGAACCTTTATTGACAATGAATTTAGCTGTAAATGGGATGAAAAGCTCGACTTATTTATATCAACAATGAAAGCAACAAAGAACTTTACTCCCGTTTAACTCCATTCCAAACGGCGCAGTAAGATGTAAACTAATTCATTATCTGAAAAATAGTCCCGTACTAAGTGTCTTTTTTTCAAATTGTTACCCAGTTGCCTGCTTTCAAAGTTGGCGGACTGGTTTGACCAAGAAGTTTACTGACAATTTTGCTCTTTGTCTTCTCCCTGTCGATCATATCTTCAATTTCTTTTTCCAGGGTTTTCTCATCAGGGTTCTCCCGGGGTGGTTCATCTTTTCTGATACTACAATTTTTCAACATCACTGTGTCTTTACTTTAACGAAAGTACAAATACAATGAGCAAAATGGGAAAAAGTGACCTTAGGATAAGTTGGGGGCTACCATAATTATAGCTTAACAGGAAAGTTAATTAATTGATTATTTGGTGTTTAAATGGGCCAATTTTATTCCTGCAACGCACTAGGTGAGGTCTTGGAAATGGTCGGGTCCGGTCTTGTTAAGGACGTTATTCCGGTAATTACCGGGTTTAATACCGGTAAACTGTTCAAACGCGGTGTAAAACGACTGCTTTGAGCCAAACCCTGAATCGCGGACGATGAATTCAATTTTATAATTTTGATATTGAACATCCTCCATCCGCTGTTTTGCCTCTTCAACGCGGAACCTGTTTGTAAACGTGTTGAAATTAATCCTGTTATGCTGGTTCAGGGCATGGGCAATGGCTTTTGGAGAAGTTTCAAGTTTTGCGGCAACAAGGGCAACCTTCAGTTTAGGGTCCAGGTAGGGTTTTTCCGTCGTGAAATAGTCGTGAAGCCTTTCGATCAGTGGAAGGTCCGGGTTCGCTTCCTTTACTTTTTGTTCATGAATGCCTGTAGAGGAAAAAGCAAGAAAGGATGATTCAATCGTGTGAGGCTTATCTTCAAACTGTTTTCTGAATGGTACGGCGAAAAACAGGCCAGCCTTCCTGTAAAACCTGTAATGTTTTCCCGGAATCATAAGGAGCATGGAAAACAGCAAAAATAAAGTGAAAAGGATACGCCAGGGGTAACTCAAACCTGTGTGCCTGACCGGTTCCCTTGATTTACCAAGGAGCGTGAGCACCCTTGCTTCCTCGGGCAGGTTAAGTGGTTCCATCTCATACAATGCCTGCCGGTTATCCCGGGTCCGTAACGAATCGCCGGTTTTTTTTATCTGCTCGGCCAGCAACAGTGCCCCTTTATAATTACCTTCCCTTTTATAATAATTCTGCAACGAGGCCATGCCGGTTAAAGCCAGTGCAACCTGGCCAGTTGAATCATAAAGGCGGATCGACTGTTTAAGGTATCTGATCGCAAGGAGGTCATTATGCAGCTTCCCGTATACCAACGACAAGCTGTTGCACACCAGCGCCATGCCGGTGTAATTTGCTTCGCGGGTGCAAATTTCCAGCAAATTTTGCAATTCTCTGCCAGCCTTCCGTATATCCTCCCTGCCAGTGGGCAAACCCGCAAGGTTGCACCTCGCCATGATAACGGGCTGGATCATTTTTCCAGAAGGATTCAGGGCAACAACCCGGCGGTAAAAAAACGCTGCGCTGTCGGGATTCTTATCCTGGTATAACATTCCTATGCCCGTTAATGCCGTAACCAGGTCAAAGGTGTCGTGTGCCTGTTCTGCGCAGTTCGCGGCAATCCTGAAGTACTGAAGTTCTTCCGTGATATTTCCTGTGGCTTTGAACGAGATCGCCATATTGAAACATGCGTTACTAAGCGCTTTCAGGCTGTCGGATCTTTTGAAGGCTACGCAGGCTTCCATCAAATATTTCCTCGCTTTCACGATGTTGTCCCCTTGCATACAAAGGTGCCCATAACCGTTGAAAGCCAAGCCTTTTTCATAATCCCGTCCAAGGCGTTCATAGATGGAAATGGCTTCGAGAAAACATGTTTCAGCAACATAAGGATTTCCGCGGTTCGACAAAATTGCACCGGCCCTCAGGGATGTTTTTGCCATGGTGAGCGGGTTGCTTCCCGATGCGGCAACAGACCGGGCCTGGTGAATAAATTTCAGTGCCTGATCAGGATCATCTTTCGCCATGTACGCGCCGGCCTTGATTAATAAAAGTGAAGCAAACGCGCTATCATCCTTAACAGCAAGCTGATACATCAGGCTTATCGCCGAATCGGAATATTTTATAGCGCTGTCGGGAATACTGGCTTCATCCATCCGGCTTTTCCGGGTGGCGCGGTCAAATGCCTGCCTGGCTCTGCTACCGGTTGCCGGGGTGCCATCCCTGCTGATGCCGGTCAGCAGGAATAGTATCAGGATCATGGTAAGCAACATCATAACAAAGGAAATGTTAATTATCTTTCCTGAGATATGTATGGCGCTGGTTTTCATTACCAATAAAATGCAATTATAACATTCTGCCCGTTGTATTCACGGATTTGAATGCATTGGTGCAAACATAACAAATAATGCGCTGTGACCCCGGTTCAGATCGAAGAAAAAGTGAATCATTCCGGAAAGAATTCGGGGGAAATAACGGATGAACGGCCATCAGGGAGATAACCCGCAGGTGCTTTATTGCTGAATACCAAGATTCAGGAGATCATATTGATTCTTATCTGGTCTCATTCCGAATTAATGCATACAAAAAGGGGATGTATTGTCCATACATCCCCTGGGTTTACAACATGTTACTTTTGCCGCTCATAGGTAATCTTAATGTCAACCGCGGCTGCATGTTCCAGCACCGTCATCCTGTCCTGGCTGATTTCAAGGATTTCGATCACGTATTTCGTTTTGTTTGCCACGTTTTTGGTGATCAGCCTGGTTCCCCTGCCTTTCATCTTCCAGGTGGCATGCAAGGGTTTCCCGGGATAGTTCTTAACAGCGGTTTTATTGGCAAAGACCTCCAGAGAGGCGCGCATTTCACTTTGAAGCAGCCTGTTTATCCCGGCTTCCCTCCGCGACTGATCTCCGGCGCCTGCTGCCGTTTTCCCGTCTTTCTGAACCTTGCGGTTTGTGTCGGCAGGGTGGGCTCCTGCTGCCAGCAGGATGGAGGAGTCAACCACCTTTTCAACGCTGGTGGGTTTCCAGATCCCCACGATGATCTTTTCGTTAGGATGGGGTACAATGGCACAGGAGGCCATGAAAAAGACGATAAGGGCTAAGAGAGAAAAGGCTATGGTTTTGCTTCTGTTCATGTTGATTTTTTTTTAAAAACGGGATTTATGGTATTTTATTATAAAACTTTTACGACATCGACGGTTGAATCATTGTTATTGATCTTCACCTCGAAGCCCTTTTTCTGAAAAACAGAGATCATCCGCTTGTTGTCGGTGGTGGTTTGGGCGACTATTTTTTTCACTTTGCCGCTGCCGGCCACCTCCAGGCAGAAATCGGTGATGATGTTCCCGAGATCCTTCTGTTGCCATGCATCCGGGATGAGGATGGCATATTCGACCGTTTCGTGGTCGGGGTCGGCAATGAGCCGACCCACGCCAACCAGTTTTTTCTGCCCGTTCTCCACGATCTCGGCCACGATGGCGATCTCGCGGTCATAATCGATGTAGCAGTAACGGGTGGCCACTTCGTGGGTTTCCCAATGGAAAAAATAGCGGAACCGGCTATAGAGCGACTCTTTGGAACATGCCCCCAGCATCTCGAGCCACAGCGGTTCATCTTCGGGTTTTATAGGCCGGAGAAGGACTTCAGTTCCATCCTGAAGCACCATGGGTTTTACATACTTTTCAGGATACGGGTGCAGTGCCAGGTGAAAATAGGGATCGTCCTTCTGCCATTTAATCTGCTGATCCACCACAATGCGGGCATCAAGGGCCAGCACATCATCCGCCGAGACAAGCAGTGGGTTAATATCAAGTTCGGTGATTTCGGGGTAACCGGCAGCCAGGTACGAAAGCCTGATCATGACCTGGATCAGCTTGTCGATGTTTTTTGGCGGGGCGCCGCGGTAACCTTTGAGCAACGGGTAGATCTTCAGCGACTCGAGCATGTGCCGTGCCAGGCGCTCGTTCAGGGGAGGGAATCCCAGGGCCTTGTCGCCGAACAGTTCGGCGGTGAGGCCTCCCATGCCCACCATCAGCACCGTGCCAAAAACACTGTCTTTTTTTATTCCAAGGATCATCTCCACGGCATCCTTTGAAGCGGCCATTTTCTGAACGGTGATCCCTTCAACGCGGGCGTCGGGTCGTCTTGCTTTGAGCGATCCCATGATCCGTTCCCATGCAGCGCGGACCATGTTTTCGGTGCCCAGGTTCAACTGTACGCCGCCCACATCCGATTTATGGGTGATGTCGGGCGACTGGATCTTCAGCACGACCGGGTAGCCGATCCTGCCGGATATTTCAACAGCCTCGCCGGCATCCTGGGCAAGGAAGGGGATAGTGGTTGAAATTCCGAAGTTTTCAAGCATTGTTTTTGAGACGTTCTCCGGCAGAATGGCTGGCTGCCCGGCGATCATCCGCTCAAATGCTTCGCGGATCTGCCCGCGGTCGAGATCAAACTCCACCGGGATGTCCTTCGGGGTTTCGTATAAGGTCGCCAGGTTGCGGTTGTAGGCCACCATGGTCATAAACGCCCTGATGGCCTGTTCGGGGGTTTTATAGGATGGGATGCCGTTCTCGACAAGGATGTCGTCGGCCTCATGCATACTGCGCCCGCCAAGCCATGCGGCAAGGATGGGTTTTCTGGTGCCGGCCACGAGCAGGCTGATCTCCCTGGCCGTGGCATTCGGGTTGGTCATGGCCTGGGGGGTAAGGATTACCAGAACGGCATCAACGTCCGGGTCATTGAGCACGATGTGCGTGGCCTTGGCAATGCGTTTTGCACGGGCGTCGCCCAGCACGTCCACCGGGTTCCCGTGCGACCAGAATTGAGGCAGGTTCTCGTTCAGCAGGGCCATGGTCTCATCGGATAGCGCTGCCAGCTGACCGTTGGCGGCGATCAGGGCATCGGTGGCCATCACGCCGGGGCCGCCGGCATTGGTGACGATCCCCAGACGCGGGCCCTGTGGGAACCTGCTCCGGCCGATCAGTTCGGCCACACTGAAAATATCGCCGATCTCGTACACCCGGGCCAGCCCGGCGCGCTGGAAAGCGGCATCATACACCGCATCTTCAGAAGCCATGGCGCCGGTATGCGAGGCGGCAACCTGGGCCGATTCAGGGAACCTGCCGGCTTTGTAAACAATGATAGGCTTTTTCCGGGCAAAGGCCCTGGCCGCAGTCATGAATTTTCGCGGGTTGCTGATTGATTCTATATAAAGAATGATGCAATGGGTGTTTTCATCCTCGCCGAAATAGTCGATCAGGTCGCCAAATTCCACGTCGATGCTGTTTCCGATGGAGACAAATTGCGAAAAGCCGATTTTCCCTTCTATGGCCCAGTCGAGCACCGAGGTGCACAGGGCTCCCGACTGTGAAATGAAGGCGATGTTTCCCGGTTTCGGCATGTCGGCCGCGAAGGAGGCGTTGAGCTTCAACCCGGGCACGATGATGCCCAGGCAATTGGGGCCGATAACCCGCATCCCTTCATAGTTGCGGATCAGGGACCTGATCTCCTCTTCCACCTTTTTTCCTTCTTCACCAGTTTCCTTGAAACCGGCCGACATGATGATGATCCCCCGGATGCCAAAATCGCCGCACTCCCGGATAACCGGCAGCACCTTTTCAGCCGCCGTACAGATGATCGCCAGTTCGGGAATTTTCGGCAAGGTCTGCACCGAGGGGTAACAGGGGATGCCCATCACTGCCTCGTTGTCGGGATTCACCGGGTAAACCACACCGCGAAATCCCCCGCTCACCAGGTTGATCAGCACCTTCCCGCTTACGCTGTTGGGATTGGTCGTCACGCCGATCAGGGCGATCCGCTGGGGGTTGAAGATGTTGTTGAGTTTGTGGATGTTCATGGTAAGAAGCGAGGTGGCGAAATAGCGAGGTAGCGAAATTTAAAAATGGTGAAATGGTGAAATGGTGAAATTTTGAAAAGCATACAAAGTTAAGGTTAAATTCGATTTTATAAACCCGGGAAAAATGGCTTATTTTGCAGTGAAATTATTAACAGGTCTCTTTTTATGAAAAACATCTACGGTTACTTCCTCTTCTGCATGACAGTATTGACAAGTTCTCTGGCTGCCCAAACGAAGGAGCCTGTCACAAATTCCGCTGAAACTAAAGCTCCTGCTTTCGGGATAAATGTAACAGGTTTCATCAACGCCGATATCTTTTATGATTCGCGGCAAACAGTGATGGCCCGCGACGGGGACTGGCTGTTTTACCCGGATGTGGTGAAGAAAGATCCTGACGGCAAAGACATCAACGCCAAAGGGACCTTCGACATCCTGAGCATCCTGACGCGGATCACAGCCAACATCACCGGGCCTGATATTTTCGGCGCAAAAACCTCGGGGGTGATCGAGGGTGAATTTTACGGCAGCGCCGCGGGCAACATCAATACCCTCCGCCTGCGCCACGCCTTCGTGAAGCTGAGCTGGCCCAAAACGGAACTGCTGATGGGACAATACTGGCATCCCCTGTTCCCGACCGGTTGTTTTCCGGAAACGATTTCGCTCAATACCGGCGCCCCGTTCCTGGTTTTTTCAAGAAACCCGCAGGTACGCCTGACGCAGAAATTCGGAAATTTAAGCGTGGCGGTTGCCGCGGTTACCCAGCTCGATGCCATGAGCAACGGTCCCGAAGGCGCCAGTACCAAATACCTGCGTCAGTCGGTTGTGCCGGAGTTGGCTTTCCAGGTGCAATACGACATCAAAAATGAAGCCGCTAAGACTGAATTCCTGATAGGCGCCAGCATCGACTACCTGATGCTTACGCCCCTGCTCAACACAACGGTGGTGAAAAAGGCAGCCTACGACACGGTAGTTGCCGGTCATGTGGTGCATCACGATGCGGTCGTCGCCAGTTACAGCACCGATGCAAAGGCCACCTCTCTCGTTACAAATTTCTTTGTAAAATTACAGTTGCCAAAGGTGACCTTCAAAGCCGGGGCTGTTTATGGCGGGAACTGCTATGCCCTGAACATGATCGGGGGGTATGCCGTGAAAAGCGTGATTGACCCGGTGAAGGGGATCGTTGATTACACCACCATTCACACAGCCTCGGTATGGGCCGATTTCAAGACCAACGGCAAAAAGTGGTCGCCCGGGATTTACGGCGGTTTCAGCAGGAACCTGGGGGCTGCCGAAAATTTCATTGGCCCGCTTTATTCCCGCGGATCGAACATCGATTACCTGTACCGGGTAGCTCCCCGGTTAAGCCTGACGGTTAAAAAACTAAAACTCTCGTCCGAGATCGATTACACCGTTGCAGCTTATGGCACGACTAATAAAAACGGCACTGTTTCAAATTCAAAAGAGGTTGGGAACCTGCGTGTGCTGATCGGGGTTTTCTACTTTTTCTAAATGCTAATAAATGGGGCTGAAGCCCCGGATGCATTGCATTCTTAACATCGGCTACCCCGGGCTGAAGCCCGGGGCAATAGATGCAGTGCTAATAAGCATTTGAATAACTATCCGGAAAAATTTGTCACAAACCGTACCGAAACCCGGACACTGTAACAACAGGTAAAAAGAAACCTGGCCAGATTTCCCGATGATTTTATATTCCAACTGACCAAAACAGAATGGAACGAACTTATCACAATTTGTGATAAGTTCACTGATAAAATAAAACACTATCCGCTTCTCCCGCTTGCATTCACGGAACAGGGAGTGGTCTTGTTGTCAGGCGTATTGATTCCCTGGAGGAAAAATATGATCAGAAATTTGTCCTTGTGTTTGAAGCGATTAAAGAACTGATCAGGGAATAAAAGCTCCCTATCTATTGCCCCGGGCTTCAGCCCGGGGTTAAGGGAATTCAGATCTCGATCTATTGCCCGGGCTTCAGCCCGGAAAGTAATAGTTACCGGCTAAGGGTTTTAGCCTGGTAGGTGGCCGGTGACAGAGCCTTTGGTGTCCACATGGTCAGGAACCGCGCCACCTTGGTGGTATCGTATCCCTTCACGTTGGGATTGGGGTATTCAAAAGCATCGGAATCCTGCGTATTCAGCCGGTTCCCGTTTTTATCAAGGATCACGAACACCGGGTATCCGAAACGGTTTGGGTAACCGAAATCTGCAAAAAGGCCGTTGTCCCTTTTTTGTTTTTCATGGGGGACATTCACAAGCACGTAAACGTAGTTCTCCTTCATCAGCGAATCCAGTTGCGGCAGGCCTGTTACCAGCCCGTGGAACCGCAGGCACCAGGGGCACCAGTTTCCGCCAAACTGCACCAGGATATTCTTGTTCTCCTTCTGGGCAAGTTCTTTGGCCTTCTTCAGGTCGGCACGGGCATCCTGGCTTTCGTTATAGGGCTTGGAGGCTGCCTGTCCGAAAGAACTCGAAACGGAGAACTGGAAGCTGAAAACGATCAGCAGGACCGTCATTTTTAAAAGGCTGTTCATATCGAAAATTTTAGGTTGCTAAAATAGGTAAATTCCGGTTATCCCCTCTCCTGCCACCGCTTTTTTGAAAAGGCGTTTTTGATGGAAAGATAGTCGAGGAAATAAAGCACCCGCAGGGAGATGCTGTTGGATTGCGGCGTGCCGAGGGTATTGCCCAGGTCGGTAAAATAATTGTGCACGAGCTGATCACCCGAGGTGGTAATGTCATTCTTCCACACCAGGCTCATCTCGCTGCCGGGGGCAAAATACCATACAAACTGCAAATCCACAGTAAACGCATTGAAATTGATATCGCAGCCATTCCTGAATTCAGAAGAGGCAAGCGAGCCGTCGTTTTCCAGGGTATAGAACGACAGGTACTTTGCCTGCGACCAGTAATGCCTGGCGCGCAAGGTCAGCGAGGTTTTCGTGCTGAAAATATACCGTGCGCTCAGTACGTTGCTGATGGTGGTGATGTCGCGCCGTCCGAAGAAAATGGCGGGATTCATAAGCGAATCGTATGTTGTGGCGACCCATCCGCGGTTGTTGAGATCGCGGGTAAACTGGATGTCGAGCGTTACTGAGAACCGGTTGCTGAACCGTACCCTTGGCGTAAAGCCGAGGTAATACCTGAAGTTGCGGTTTGACGGGCTGTTCATAAACCCGAAATTGTGATGGTACCGGAAGGTTTTGCGGTCGTTGGTGGCAAACCGCCATTCCCCGGTATAGTTCAGCGGCATTTTGTAAACCCTGCCCCACACCCTGGGTTCATAATAATCGCGGTACCCGAGGGGCTGGACATCGGCATAAATGGCATTGACCTTGTATTTCACGAAGGTGACCGAGTTGTTCAGGTTAAAGTCAAGTGTCTTGAAACTGCCGGGTTTGCACAAGGTCAGCCAGATCGCCTGGAAGTCGGTTTGTGAATTGATTATTTTCTTTTTAGGGTCAAAGTCGTACCACGAAAGCCTCAGCCGGTTGTAGGTTTCATTGTTATAGGCCAGGAATCCCATGTCGTTCGGGTCATAGGTGCTCCCTGTCTCCTGCCTCACCAGCTGATACTGGAATTTGCCGCTCGACTTCCCGATGGCAACCAGGTATTGATGACCAAATTCCGGCGAAGTTCCCCTGGCGTACTTCTGGCTTTCGTTGAACCGCAACAGGAACTGAAAGGTACTTTTCCTGTTTCTGAGATTCGTTTCGATGCCGGTGACATTGGCAGAATAGCCATCGGCAGGGGTATAGAAATTGGTGTTGATCAGTGTCACATAGGAGTTGTTTTTCAGGTTTTGATCAACCACAAGCACGTTGTAGTTTGTAAATGGCTGGGTCATGATCGTGCGTGACTTCCCGGTGATGGTATCCTGCACGGTAGCCCGGGTATTTGTGGTCATGCCATTGAAAAATCCGATACCCAGCCCCTTTGAATTCCTGCCGGAGATCTTGGTGGCATTGATGATCCGGGTCTGATCGGGATTGGTGATTACTTTCTCATTTAGCTTCAGGCTGTCATTCGCCAGGGAGAAATTTTTCGGGGTACTCCCGACCCGCCGCGTATAGAAGATGTCGCACTTGTTAAACAGTTCGGTGGCTTCGGTAAAGAACTGCCGTTTTTCATCATACCGGATCTCGAAGGGGGTGAGGTTGAGCACCTGGTCGTCCGACTGCACCTGCCCGAAATCGGGGATCAGCATCATGTCGAGGGTATAGCTCTCATTGATCCCGTAGCGGAGATCGAGCCCGCCGCGCAGGAACCACGACCAGTTCTTAATATCCGGGTTCTTCTCTGCATAGCCGGATATATAAGGTGAAAAGGAGAGCCTCACCGGCGGCTTGATATCCCTGATGCCCGTGAGGGTGCCGTAATAGTGGAAAATATCCTGCGATTTGTTGTCAACCCACGACCAGGTTGAATATTCATGGCAGCGATGGATGTTCCGCCAGAAGTTGATGCCCCAGACCTGGTCGGCTGTTTTGGGGAACCTAAGTGCCGACCAGGGAATCCTCACTTCCGTGATCCATGCTGAATCCGTTATGATGGTGGCGGTTTCCCACACCGCATCCCATGTAATATCCTGCCCGATGGCCGAATATTTGCAATCGTTCTGCAGGTTCGACGGGCTTACCTTGAATTCATACATGTTAAGGCCGTCGTTGTATGGCAGGAGATCGAAGGAAATGTAGTCGGTATTGAGGGCTTCAACCTGGTCGCGGCGGCCGAGTTCCCGGCAGATACTGTCGGGATGGGGGTCGAACATCACGGCCAGGAAATAGATAGCCCGGTCGTCGTAGGCACACCTGACCTCGGTACGATATGGCGGTTGTGTGCCATTCCGGGGGCCGTATTCAACGAAATCGCCTGCCACGGGCATGGTTTTCCAGAACGCCTCATCCGGGTGCCCGTCAATCTTCGGGGGCACGTCAATGCGGCCGGCCACCAGGCTCTTCCTTGCCAGGATGGCGGAATCTGCTGCAGGGTGGGAGTTCCCTGCACGAACTGGTAAAGGAACCAGTCCCGGAACCAGGGTGAACAACAAAAGCGCGACAATTCCTGCAATGCGCATGGCCGGGTATCCTTTCAGTAATGAATCCAAAAATAGGATAAGCCTTGCGGAAGAGAAAAATATTTTGATTAACCCATCGAATTATCCGCCATTTGCCGGCGAATTGACGGTAATCCGTTTAGAACGGGAGGATCTTCTTTCCCCGTGACTCTTCAAGCAACTCGGCCATGGCCAGGTAAATGGCCGAAAGTCCGCACACGATGCCTTCGTAGCCGGCAATGGTGCCGATCAGCGGTGATTCGGCCCAGTCGCGGATGGCCAGTAAAAAGAAGAGGATCCACAGCGAAAGGAAGACGAACTGCAACACCCGGCTTTTTCCAAATGTGCCCAGCCACATGAAGAAGGTAAACAGGCCCCACATGAAAAGGTACCATCCCATATAGGCCTCCGGCGTTTTAACGCCCTTGCCGGCTGCCGTATCGGGGAATACCCACAGGGCAACCAGGGTGAGCCAGAACATGCCATAGGAGGTGAAGGCTGTAAGTCCGAAGGTGTTCCCTTTTTTGAATTCGAGGATCCCGGCGATCACCTGGGCGATGCCGCCATAGAATATTCCCATGGCCAGGATCATGGCGCTTACCGGGAAAAACCCGGCGTTGTGGATGTTCAGTAGTACGGTGGTCATCCCGAAACCCATCAGCCCGAGGGGGGCGGGGTTGGCTGATTTTTGTTCCATTTTTGAAGATTTTAAAAATGCGCGTAGCGAATATCAAGGTAGCGAGGTAGTGAAGTAGCGAAAATTTCGCTTCCTCGCATTTTCGCTACCTCGCTACTTATTTACATTCCGTAACGTTCGATGATCTCCTGCTTGCTCTTTCCCAGGATCTCGTACTTTTTCCCAACTTTTTTAAAAGCATCAAGTGCTTTTTCGAGGTGGTGGATCTCATGACCAGCAGAGATTTGTGTACGGATGCGGGCCTGGCCCTGGGGAACCACGGGGAAGAAGAACCCTATGGCATAAATGCCCTCGTCGTACAGGTCGCGCGATACATCCTGCGCGAGTTTCGCGTTGAAAAGCATCACCGGCACGATGGGCGTATCGCCTGCCTTGATGATGAGTCCGGCATCGATCAGCCCCTTGCGCCAGAAAGCCGTGTTGCTTTCCAGTTTGTCGCGACGGTCGGTGGAAGCCGAAAGGATTTCGAGCACCTTGATCACCCCTGCAACCACGGGGGGTGCAATGGTATTGGAGAAAAGGTATGGACGCGCCTTCTGGCGGCACATTTCAACCAATTCCTTACGCCCGGAGACACAGCCGCCGGAAGCGCCGCCCAGCCCCTTGCCAAAGGTGGTGGTTATGATGTCGATTTTGCCCATCACGCCGTACTGTTCATGGGTTCCGCGGCCGGTTTTTCCAATGAACCCGCTCGAATGGGAATCGTCGACGAACATGAGCGCATCATATTTTTCGCAGAGTTCGACCATCTTGTCGAGCTTTGCCGTATCGCCATCCATCGAGAAAACGCCGTCGGTGATCACGCATTTCAGACGCTTGTCGTTGTGAAGCTGGAGTTTTTCCTCCAGATGGTCCATATCGGAATGCTTGAAGGTGTCGTGCATGGCGCTGCAGAGGCGGATCCCGTCGATGATGGAGGCATGGACCAGCCGGTCGGAGATCATCACGTCATCCTTGGTGAGAACCGCTTCGAAAACGCCGGCATTCGCATCCATGCAGGATGGAAATAAAATGGTGTCTTCAGTTCCCAGGAATTTGGTGACCATCTGCTCCAGGGTGCGGTGAATGTCCTGGGTTCCGCAGATAAAACGCACCGATGACATTCCATAGCCGTGCGAATCGAGCCCTTCATGCGCCGCCCTCACCACGTCGGGATGACTCGACATCCCGAGATAGTTGTTTGCACAGATGTTGATCACCTTTTTCAAAGGAGCGCCGGCGGGAAACTCCACCTCGATGTCGGCAGCCTGGGCCGAATGAATATATCGTTCCTGTTTGAACAATCCGGCAGTCTGAAGCCCGGTGAGGACTTCCGTATAAATCCCGCGTGTTTTGTCGGTATAAGCCATAGTTACCTCCTTTTATTTTACATATTCTCTGACCAGTGCACAAATCTTGTTCACCGAATCAAAGGCTTCCGGGGTTGCCTTGTCGTCGGGAATGGAGATATTGTATTTGTTCTCGAGGAATCTTTTCAGGGAAACCATTGAGAAGCTGTCGACGATCCCGCCCGATATCAGCGGGGTGTCGGGGGTCAGCTCGGTGTCATCTTCGACATATTCCCTGGTCACATAATTTTTGATGATCTCTTGCATTTCTTCCATGGTTGGGGTCTCCTATTTTTTAAAGGTTACTAATTAGTTTAAGGTAGCGAGGTAGCGAGGTAGCGAAATAGTGAAATGGTGAAATGGTGAAACGGGCCTCAACTGTCCTCAAAGTTCAAAATTCTTATTCAATATTCGATATTCAATTTCTATTAATCGTTCTCGAGTGTCGATGTATCCCCGATCTCTTCTCCCCACTCTTTGGCGTGGAGGATTCGGCGCATGATCTTGCCGCTGCGGGTTTTGGGCAGGTTGTCGATAAATTCGATTTCCTGGGGCATGGCCAGCGGCGAGAGCTTTTTCCTGACAAAATTCATGATCTCGAGGTCGAGGTCCTTACTGGCAACAAAGCCGGGTTTAAGGGTAACAAAAGCCTTTACAACTTCCATGTTCACGAAATCGGGTTTTGCTACCACTGCCGATTCGGCCACCGCCGGATGTTCAAGCAGCGCCGATTCAACTTCGAAGGGGCTCACCAGGTGTCCGCCGGTGTTGATCACATCGTCGTCGCGGCCCACGAACCAGAAGTAGCCTTCTTTGTCGATGCTCGAGCGGTCGCCGGGGAGGTACCAGCCGTTTTTGAACTTGTTCTGGTAGGTCGATTCATTGTTCCAGTAGGTGCGCATCATCGATGGCCAGCCGGGCCTGATGGCAATCAGCCCGATCTTGCCGGTTTCATTAAAAGGTTCGAAGGTCTCGGCGTCGATCACGGTAGCGGTAATTCCCGGGAAAGGCTTTCCCATGGAGCCGGGCTTGATCTTCATGCCCGGGAAATTGGTGATCATAATAGAGCCTGTTTCAGTTTGCCAGTAGGTATCGAGGAATGGTTTCCCGAAAACTTTCTCCGACCAGATGACCGCTTCGCTGTTGAGCGGCTCACCCACGGAGGCCAGGTGTCGCAGGGCGGAAAGATCATATTTTTTAATGACTTCATCCCCGGCTTTCATCAGGGAGCGGATGGCGGTAGGGGCCGAATACCACATGGTAACCCGGTGTTTCTCAGCGAACCGGTACCAGTTGTCGGCCGAAAAGCCGGCATCCAGCACACACTGGGTCACCCCGTTGCTGAAGGCGCCGATGATGCCGTAGGAAGTCCCGGTGACCCATCCCGGGTCGGCCGTACACCAGTAGATATCTGTATCCTGCAGGTCGAGCACCCATTTGGCGGTGAGGTACTGCGAAATGAGCGAATAGTGAACATGTTTCACGCCCTTGGGCTGTCCCGTGGTTCCCGAAGTATAGTGCAGCACAGAGGCTGATTCGGCATAGGTCGGATGGATCTCGAACTGGTCGATCTTTTCGGCTTTTTCCATGTCAAAGGCCACCTCGCGGTCGAGCAGGGGTTTGCCCGGGTCCGCGTCAACGATGATCATGTGTTTAAGGTAGGGCATTTTATCCATGATCTTGCGGACTTTGGGGGCGTGCTTTTTCTGCGTGATGATGGCGGTGGTTTGCGCGTTGTCGAGGCGCACAAAAAGCGATTCATCTCCGAATGCCGAGAAGAGCGGCTGGGCAACGCCGCCCATCTTAAGCACTCCCAGGAAACCGATGTAAAGCTCCGGAATCTTGTCCATGAAGAGGCATACCCGGTCGCCGGGCTGAACGCCCAGTCCTTTGAGGAAATGTGCAATGGTGTTGCTGTTGATCCGCAGATCATTGTAAGTGTAGCGCTTTTCAATCCCGGTGGAGCCTTCCCAGATCAAAGCCGGTTTTTCGGCTTTGCCCATCAGGCAGATCCGGTCGGAGCAATACCAGCCGATATTGATGACGTTGCCTGGTTTGTAATCAAGTTCATCCTCGGCAATTTTCCAGTCAAAGTTTTTCAGACGTTCGTCGTAAGATCCGATGTTCGACATAGGTTAAATGTTTTGGGGTGAATAGTAAATGGTGACAGGGTAACAGGGTGACAGGGTAACAGGGTAACAGGGTAACAGGGTGACAGGGTGAAATGGTGGAAGGAAGCAGCGAGTATGGGAGGGTTCCGTTACTCATGGGGTTTCGCATTCAAGAGTTACAATAGCAGTTGCCAGTTCTTTTAGATGCGATAAAGATACATTTATTTTTGTGATTGACAATTCGGTTATTAATTCTTTTGCCTTGCCATGGAGCCGGATATAGGGCTTTCCCAATTCGTCATGATATACCTCGATATCTGCGAAGCGGATGCCAAAGCGCCAGCCGGTTCCTATGGCCTTCAGGAAGGACTCTTTGGCCGAAAACCTTGCCGCGTAATTCTGATACTTGAACTTTTTGGTTTCACAATATTCGATTTCCCCCGGGGTGAAGATCTTGTCGCGAAAACCAAGATCACGCTCCATCACCTTCTGAATGCGCCCGACTTCAATGATATCTGTTCCTATGCCGTAGATCATAACGACATGCAAATTACTATTTCTTTCAACGAAAAGGGAAATTCAGAAGAAAAAAACCGGTTTGGTTACAAATCCGGTCAGCTGACTTCATCAGAATTACCGGGAAGTGTTATATCGCCCCGAGTTTTTTCCCGACCTTTTTAAATTTGTCGAGTGCAAAGCCGATCTGCTCCATCGAATGGGCGGCGCTGATCTGCACCCTGATCCTGGATTTACCTTTGGGAACCACCGGGTAATAGAACCCGATCACATAGATGCCTTCTTCGAGCAATTCGTTGGCAAACTCCTGCGAAAGCTTCGCATCGTTCGGTAAGTGGCCGAACAGGACGGGTACAATGGGATGGATACCCGGTACGATGCGGAAACCGGCATCTTCCATCCCTTTGCGGAACATCGCGGTGTTTTCGAACAGTTTGTCCCTGAGTGCGGTGGTCTCCGACAGCATGTTCAACACTTCGAGCGTGGCACCGGTGATTGCGGGCGCCAGGGTGTTTGAAAAGAGGTATGGTCTGGAGCGCTGGCGAAGAATCTCGACGATCTCCTTCTTGGCCGAAATACAACCACCCGATGCGCCGCCGAGGGCTTTGCCGAAGGTGGTGGAGATGATATCCACCCGTCCCTGCGCGTTGCAGTGTTCAACGGTACCGCGGCCTGTTTTTCCCACGAACCCGGTGGCATGGGAATCATCGACCATAACCAGCGCGTTGTACTTTTCAGCCAGGTCGCAGATCTTGTCAACCTGGGCGATGATGCCGTCCATGGAGAAAACACCATCGGTCACGATCAGCTTGAACCTTGATTCGCCGGCATCCTGAAGCACCTCCTCCAGGTCGTCCATGTCGTTGTTCTTGTACCTGAAGCGCTGGGCCTTGCACAGCCGCACGCCGTCGATGATGGAGGCATGATTCAGCTCATCAGAGATGATGGCGTCCTGTTCTCCCAGCAGGGGTTCAAAAACCCCGCCATTGGCGTCGAAGGCCGAGGAAAACAGGATGGTATCCTCCATGCCGAGGAATTCGCTCAGCCTTGCTTCCAGGTCCTTGTGGATTTTTTGGGTTCCGCAAATAAAACGTACGGATGACATCCCGAATCCATACCGGAAGAAGGTATAGTTCGCCCCGGCCATGACCCGCGGATCGTTCGACAGGCCAAGGTAATTATTCGCACAGAAATTAAGTACCTTGTGCCCGTGGTCGGTTTGAATCTCCACTCCCTGAGGTGTTACCAGAACGCGTTCCTTTTTATATAATCCTTCGGAAATAATGGAATCCAGTTGCTTTTGAAGATGTTCCCTGAATTTGCCGTACATAGTTTTGTGATTTGGTTAACAGGGAGCAAAAGTAGGTATTTACCGTGGACGATGTACACGGGGAAGGGGGAAAGTTTGGACGTGGGACGAAGGACGAAGGACGAAGGACGTGGGGTTATTGGATGAGGAGTTTTTTGAGTTGGGTGCTGTTTTCACCGGTAAGCCTGAGGATATATATTCCTGCTGGCTGCGTTAGGGGGATTTCAAGGATTTTTTCTCCGGCAGGGAGGGTGGTGGTTAATGGTTCCTGCATGAGGGATCCGGTGAGGGAAAAGAGTTCAAATTTAAGTGGTTCTTCCTGCTTTTCATTAATTTTGATGAACAGACGGTCGTGGGCGGGATTGGGGTAGCAAATCCAATCGGCAGCAGTTAAGGCGGGAATTCCCGCGGTGGTCTGGGCTATGGTCAGGGTCGTGGTTTTTGTAACAGTTTGCGTAATCGCCATGGATCCGTAAAAAGTCACGCTGCCGGCACCACCGGCGGGCGCTGTCCAGTGAAAAGTCCACACGGCGGGGTTGGTACTCACAGCTGTTGAATGGGTCACATATTTATTCGTCCCCACAAGCTTGTTGCCGCTTCCGGCAGTCAGTGTACCGATCAGGTTCCCTGAAATGTCCTGCGGGGAAACCTCGAATCCCTTTTTCCCGGCGCCGGGAACTGTCACCGTGATGGTATAGGTACTGCCGGGCACGTATCCCGAGGCAGGAACGTCGGAGGTGATCCAGCCGTTAACCGCTGTAGCGGTTCCGCCCATGCAGTGGGTGCAGTTCTGCCCGTCGCCAGGCGAATTGGTGTTTTGAGGCGGCGCCCCTGTTGAATTTTTAAGATCCCCGCCGCCGAAGCCGGCCATCATGATGACAAGTGCCAATGCGCCTGCTGAAAAAAGAATCGATATGTCCGTTATTATTGGGAATTGAGTAATAACTTTGCCGCCGGATGAAAAGACAATTCCAATAAAAAAAAAGTTGCTTTGCCGGTTAAATCATACTACAAAAAAATACAATTATGGAAAATTTCACAGCCTACAACCCGACAGTACTGCATTTTGGAAAAAATGTTCTCGACACGCTGGGATCCACGCTGAGAGAATATGGCAGCAGGGTATTGATGGTTTACGGAAAAGGTTCTGTCAGGAAAAGCGGACTTTACGACCAAATTGTGGACATCCTGGCAAAGGAAGGACTTGAAGTGCACGAATACGAAGGGATCAAATCGAACCCTGTGATCGAAGATGTGGATGCGGCGGCGGCGATCGGCCGGGTGGCGAAGGTTGACGTGATCCTGGCCATTGGCGGGGGAAGCGTTATCGATTCATCCAAAGTCATCTCAGTCGCCATCCCGGTTGAAAATCCCGCCTGGGACTTTTTCACCGGTAAAGCCAAAGCCATGACCGCGATACCCGTGGTTGCCGTGCTGACGCTGGCCGCCACGGGCACCGAGATGAACCCGTTTGCGGTGGTATCAAACCACGCCCTGCAGGAGAAATCGGCCTTCGGCTCACCACTTACCTTCCCTAAACATTCATTTCTCGACCCGCAACTCACGCTGACAGTTCCGCGCGACTACACGGCCTACGGCATCGCCGACCTGATCGCCCACTGTTTCGAGGCATGGTTCGGCATCGGTGAGGCCACCCTCACCGACCGGTTCGTGCTTTCCATCGTACAGGAGGCCATGGAATACGGCCCGAAACTGCTCGGCGACCTGCAAAATTACCAGTACCGTGAAAAGATCATGTTCGCCGCCACCATGGCATTGAACGGGATGACCATGTACGGGCGGTCGGCCGGCGACTGGGGTGTTCACAGTGCCGGGCACTGCCTGTCGTTGCTGTATGACGTTCCCCACGGCGCATCGCTCACCATCGTATATCCGGCCTGGATGCGTCATTTCAAGGCTCCGCTCTCATGCCGCATTGCACAGCTGGGAACCGGGCTCTTCAACGAACCACTTACGGCCGATGAAACCATCGATCGCATCGAAGCTTTTTTCAAATCGATCGGTTGCCCGGTCAGGCTTTCAGATATGCACATTCCCGGCGACCTCGGCCAGGCTGTCATCGATTCAATGATCCACAGCAAGGTGAGCGGCGCGAATATGAAGATGAAGGTGGAGGATTATGTGGGGTTGGTGGGGTTGTTTTTGTAGCAAAATACCTCACCCCCCTGACCCCCTCTCCGCCCGGAGAGGGGGAGGTTGGGAGTTGAATCATTTTTTGAATTTGAAGCAAAATACCTCACCCCCCTGCCCCCTCTCCGCCCGGAGAGGGGGAGGTTGGGAGTTGAATCATTTTTTGAATTTGAAGCAAAATACCTCACCCCCCTGCCCCCTCTCCGCCCGGAGAGGGGGAGGTTGGGAGTTGAATCATTTTATCAATTTGTTTAAGGACGAATTCGAGGTTGGTTAGAATTTCTTCGTTTGTAAAACGGATTAAACTTATCCCCATTTCTTCAATTTCAGCGGTCCGGCCGACATCATATGCTGATTGATCCGGCGTTGCGTGAATTCCTCCATCAACTTCAATGATCAGTTTAACCTCATGACAATAGAAATCAGCAATGAACCATTTAACCGGGTGTTGCCTCCGGAACTTAAAACCTGAAAATTGGTGACTTCTAAGGGCGTTCCAGAGAACCTTTTCTGCATCTGTTTGCTGTTTTCGCAATTCTTTGGCACGGTTGATCAATTGCTTTGACGCACCGTAATAAAAATCATTCCGGTAAGAAGATTTGATAAAAGGCATGATTAATCTTTGATTCAAAATTAATAAACATTTCTCCAATTCTCCAAAATACCTCGACCTCCGGGCCTCTCTCCAAGCTACCTCACTCCCTGACCCCCTCACCAAAATACCTCACCCCCCTGACCCACTCACCAAAATACCTCACCCCACTGACCCCCTCTCCGCCCGGAGAGGGGGAGGTTGGTCGTCCAATCATGTTATCAATTTGCTGTAAAATATCTGGAAACTCATGATTTTGATAAAATGCAACATCAATCTTTCATTCAATAACAATAAACCTTTCTCCCCCTCTCCGGGCGGAGAGGGGGTCAGTGGGGTGAGGTATTTTGGTGAGGGGGGGTGAGGTATCCCGGAAAGGATTTCAGGAGTGAGGTATCGCATAGTTCTGATCTCGAGGTTGAGGTATCGCGCAGCGGAGGCATTGCTGTTATGCGTTAAAAAAACAAAATTCAAAAAATACCTCGCCAATCCGCCAATCCTGTTTATCTTTATACGGTATTTTCCTGGCATGGCCCCTTTCCTGCTTTCCAAAAGACTACCTGCAGCACTGATTAGCTGTATCCTGACCCTCATCCTGCCGGCAGGTGACCTTTTGGCCCAGGTGGCCGGGTTTACCTGCCCCGACACGGTTTACACGGGCGCCCCGGTAACTATCACCAATACGACAACCGGGGGAAGCACCTTCTACTGGAGTTTCTGTACAGGCAACACCCTTTCCGACCCGGTGGGCACCAACATCGGGAACCCCGGCGGCTTGCTCAACATTCCAAGCTACCCCACCCTGGTGAAAAGCGGAACTACCTGCTACTCCTTCATCACCAACCAGGGCACCCAGTCCGTTATCCGGTACAACCACGGAACCAGCTTCAGCAACAACCCTGTGTCGTGGACGAACCTGGGCACCATGGGATATTTTAACGACTCAATCCTTGGTATTAAGATCTGCAACAACAACGGGCAGTGGATCGGGTTCGTGACCAACAACAACCGGATCGTCAGGCTCAATTTCGGGGCATCGCCGGGCAATGCACCCACAGCAAGCCTGCTTGGGCCCTATGCCGGGCTGTATATCGCCCACTGCATCGAAATCATCAACGACAACGGCACCTGGGTGGGCTATGTCACCAGCTGGGGAAACAACAAGCTTTTCAGGCTCAACTTTGGCAATAACCTGCTGAACACCCCGGTGGTGACCGATCTCGGATCGCCCGGGGCGCTCAATGCCCCCGGTGTTTTCAGGATCATCAGTGAAAACGGCACCTGGTACGGGCTGGTTTCAAACATGAGCGACCACACCATGACCAGGTTAACCTTCGGTGCCTCACTGCTGAATAATCCCACAGGGCAAAACATCGGCGTGGTCTGTCCCTCGGTAAGCCCGGGCGGACTGGCGCTGATCCGCGATTGCGAAAGTACCGCTGGTTTTTACCTGAACTACTCGCTTACCTCCCCCGACAAAATCTGGCGGCTGAATTTTCCTTCCGGCATTACAGGTCCAGTCACCGGCACCTCCCTCGGCAATATCGGGGGAATGACACAGCCCACCCAGTTCTCGGAGGTCGTCAGGGTGGGCGACACGCTGTTCCTTTACAACACGAACCGGCAGGGAACGCTGACCCGGCTCCGCTTTTTGCCCTGCTCAAACGCATCAGTGCCTTCGTCGGTGCTCTTCAACCCTCCCGTGTTCTCCTACAGCCAGCCAGGCACCTACAACGTGCAGCTGATCGTGAACGAAGGGCAGGCAAGCCAGTCGTCCATTTGCAAAAACATCGTCGTAATGACGCCAACTACGATAACGGCTTCATTTACCGCCCCCGACACGGTGTACACCGGGAACCCCGTGAACATTACAAACCTCTCGACCGGCGGCACCACCTATTACTGGAGTTTCTGTTCGGGCAACGCCCTGTCGAACCCGCTGGGGGTGAACATCGGCAACCCCGGCAGCCTGCTCAACATCCCCGGCTACATCACCCTGGTGCAGGGTGGCACAAGCTGTTACTCCTTCATCACCAACCAGGGAACCAGTTCGGTGGTGCGGTACAACCACGGCGCCACCTTCAGCAACAACCCGGTTTCTTCGACGAACCTGGGAGGGTTCGGACTGCTGGGTGATACCTGCATGGGCATCAAGGTATGCTACGACAACGGCCAGTGGATCGGGTTCGTGAACAACAACAACCGGCTGATGCGGATGAATTTCGGCGCCTCCCTTGCCAATACGCCCACTGCCGTCACGGTAGGCCCCTGGTCGATGCTGCTGGGGGCTCATTGCCTGGATATCCAGAATGAGGCCGGCACCTGGATCGGCTTTATCACCTGCGGGCTGGGAAACAAATTTGTGAGGCTCAATTTCGGCACCAGTCTGCTGAACACGCCGGTTCTCACCGACTTTGGCGCACCGGGTTCGATGAACTTTCCCGGCCCCTTCAGGCTCGTCCAGGAAAACGGGAACTGGTACGGGCTGGTGGTGAACACGGGGAACAACACCATGACCCGGCTCACCTTCGGGAGCTCGCTCCTGAACACCCCCACGGGGGTGAATGTCGGCGTGGTATGCCCCTCCATCAGCGCGGCCGGCATTGCGCTCATCCGCGACTGCGAGGGCACCACCGGCTTCCAGTTAAACTACTCGCTAACTTCGCCCGACAAACTGTGGCGGCTCAGTTTTCCCACCGGGATCACCGGGCCCATCAGCGGGACCTCGCTGGGCAACATCGGCGGGATGACCCAGCCGGCGCAGTTCTCGGAGCTTTTCCGGGTGGCCGACACCCTGTTCCTTTACAACACGAACCGCCAGGGAACGCTCTGCCGGCTGCGTTTCCTGCCATGCTCCAACGCCTCGGTGTCCTCGTCGACGCTGTTCACCCCCCCTGTTTACTCCTACAACCAGCCCGGCACCTACAACATCCAGCTGATTGTGAACGAGGGGCTGCCCAACCAGGCCTCCTTCTGTAAAAACATCGTGGTGGTGAACGCACCGGTCACTATAACGGCAGCGTTTACGGCGCCCGACACGGTTTGCACAGGGAGCTCGGTCAATATTACCAACCAGTCCACGACCGGGCAATCCTATTACTGGAGTTTCTGTTCGGGGAATGCCCAGTCAACCCCGCTGGGCACCAACATCGGGAACCCGGGCGCGGTGATGAACATCCCGGGTTATATCACCCTGGCAAAGGATGGCACCACCTGCTATAGCTTCATCACCAACCAGGGAAACAAATCTGTTACAAGGTACAACCACGGAACCAGCTTCAGTAACAACCCCGTTACATGGACAAACCTGGGAGGCTTCGGCATGATCGGGGACACCGTTGAAGATATCTCGCTCAACTATGACAATGGCCAGTGGATCGGGCTGGTGAATAACAACAACCGGATCGTCAGGCTCAATTTCGGCACCTCCCTCGCCAACATGCCCACGGCAACGCTCCTAGGGCCCTTCAGCATGCTGAATGTTGCCTCCAGCCTCAACATATTCAAGGAGGGCGGAAACTGGTTCGGGTACATCACCTGCAGTACGGGAAACAAACTTGTCAGGATCTATTTCGGCAGCAGCCTGCTCAACACGCCCACACTGACCGATCTTGGCATTCCCGGATCCCTGAACATGCCGACTACCCTGAGGTTTCTTACTGAAAACGGGATATGGTATGGGCTTGTTCCCAACTATGGCAACAATACCATGACCCGGCTAACCTTTGGAACCTCCCTGCTGAATGACCCGACCGGCGTTAATCTCGGATCACCATGCTCCACGATCGTCACTCCCGGCGGAATTGCTGTGATCCATGACTGTGAAAACACCACCGGTTTTCAACTGAACTATTCTGCCTCCTCACCCGATGCCATCTGGAGGCTCACGTTTCCAACCGGGATTACCGGGCCGGTTACAGGGGCCTCCATGGGAAATATCGGTGCAATGAGCCGCCCGTCGGTCTTCTCCTCCTTTTTCAGGGTGCAGGATACCTTGTTCATTTACCTGACGAACCGGCAGAATTTCACCCTGACACGGCTGCGTTTCCTACCCTGCACCAACGCTTCGGTGCCTTCGTCGATACTCTACAGCCCGCCATCATACTCTTACAACCAGCCCGGCAACTACAACATCCTGCTGATCGTGAATGAAGGACTGACGAACGAGGCCAGCATTTGCAAACAGGTCGTCGTCATGTCCCCACCTGTTGTCAACCTGGGCCCCGACCGGTTGATCTGCCCGGGAACCACCGCCACGCTCGATGCCGGTGCGGGATTTTACTCCTACCTCTGGTCGACCGGGGCCACAACCCAGACGATCGCGACAGCAACCTCGGGGAACTATTGGGTAAAGGTCACCAAATACGGGTGCGAAGATTACGACACCGTTGCCGTGGCCCTCTATCCGGGTAACACGGTGAACCTGGGCCCCGACCAGACTGTTTGCCAGGGACAAAGCGTCACCTTCAACGCCGGCGCCTGCAACGGGTGCTTCTACACCTGGTCGAACCTGACACTGGGACTGCCCAACATAGGGAACAGCTCAACCTACACCACCGGGAGCGCCGGGGTTTACTCGGTCACGGTTAACAACACCTATGGCTGCATCGCACGCGACACGGTTGCCCTGTTCACCAACCCGACGCCCACCCTGACCAACTGGCCGCTTTACGACTCGGTATGTTCCGGCACACTGGTCAACATCAACCTGGTCCCTGACGTACCCGGCGCCAATTTTTCCTGGACCGTTACCGCCAGTTCACCGGGCGTTACCGGCTGGTTTGCCGACACCGGCACCGCCATCAGCCAGACCCTGCAAAATGCGACGGGTTCAGATCAAACGGTGACATACCATATTTCCCCATTTATCGGCACCTGTTTCGGACCCGTGGTGGATTATATTGTTACGGTGAAACCCATCCCGGTGGTGGTCGTGCTTCCCCCCTCACAAAGCGTTTGCAACGGCAGCAACGCCACTTTCTCCCTGTTATCCGGCGTGAGCACCACCACCTATGGCTGGAGCGCCTCGGCAACTTCAGGGGCAGTCTCAGGATTTTCATCCGGCACCGGGCCTTCAGCCAGCCAGACGCTGTATAACTCCGGTCCAACCATTGAAAACGTCATTTACACCATCATGGCGGTGGCCGAAGGCTGCCAGGCTATGCCGGTTATCTATCCTGTTCCTGTAGTCCCGGCGCCTGATTTTACGATCACCCCGCCATCACAAACCATCTGCTCGGGAAATCCGACCTCAATCAACCTTACACCGGCTTCACCCCTGGCAACCTTTTCGTGGACCGCCAGCCTGACCTCCGGGAACATCAGTGGTTTTTCAGGCGGAATCCTACCGGTTATCAGCCAGACGCTGGTCAACAACGACATTGTTGCGGGCAGTGTGACCTACATAATCACCGCCTCCATTGACAACTGTTTCTCGCAACCAGCAAATTGCAAGGTTACGGTAAACCCGGCACCTGCCCTGACTAACGCGGGGCTGACTGCTGAAATGTGCTCAGGCTCCTTCACCGGTTTTTCTTTATATGCAAACGTTGCGGGCACTCAGTTCACATGGACCGCCTCCGGCAGCTCCCCCGACCTGTCGGGATTTATGCCCGGCAACGGGACGTCTATCGTGCAGCAACTCTTCAACAGCGGGTATACCAGCCCCACGGTGACCTATACCGTTACACCGGCCGCCCTGGGATGCAACGGGGCACCGGGCACCTATACCGAAACTGTGCATCCGATCCCGGACCTTTCCTTTGCGCCGGCAACGACAACGGTCTGCACCGGGACTCCATACACCATCCTGTTGAATTCACAGGCCCAGCCGGCGCTCTTTTCATGGACGGCCACGGGGAGTTCTCCCTTTATCACCAATTACAGCGGCGGTTCCGGCGCTTCCATCCTGCAAGCCCCGGTAAATACGGGTTCCGTGCCCGAAACCGTCACCTACACGGTGACGCCGGTTTCCTTTGGATGTACGGGATCACCTTTGCCCTATGTTGCCACCATCAACCCGACCCCGGTGGTCACGGCAGGTCCCTACCCTTCCTCGCTCTGTTCAGGTGATAATTTCACGGTCAGTTTCAATTCGGCAACCCCCGGGGCCAGTTTCACCTGGACTTCATCGGCAAGCTCGCCTGCCGTAACGGGCTATCTCAATGGCAATGGCGGCAGCATCAGCAATACCTTGGTAAACCCGGGCCCGGCCGCCGAAACTGTTACCTACACCGTGATCCCCCATGCGAACGGCTGTAACGGGAGCCCCATCGTGCTGAACATCCTGGTTAAACCCAACCCCGGGATCACGGCCAGCCCGACCCTGCAGTCATTGTGCTACGGCCAGCAGGCACAGATCACCCTTACGGCCTCCTTGCCGGGAGCCCTCTGCTCCTGGACCGCCTCGGGGTCATCCCCTGCGGTAACAGGTTATTCAGGGGGAGCGGGCAATCAGGTCAGCCAGGTGTTATATACCACGGGGAACGCGACCCAAACAGTGACCTATATGGTTTCATCGGCCCTGAACGGATGCACAGGCACTTCAACCCAGTCCGTGGTGGTCACCTACCCTGTTCCCGACCTGATCATTACGCCGCCGGTACAATCGATCTGCAGCGGGCAATTCACCGGCATCACCCTTCAGTCGCTGTTGCCGGGTGAGTCCTTCCAATGGACAGCCTCGGGTTCACCTTCTGTCACCGGGTATTCTGCCAATGGGGGAAACAGCATCGTACAGCAGCTCAATAACTCCCAGAATACCCTGGGCTGGGTCATCTACACCGTTACCCCGGCGGTTGCAGGCTGCACCGGACCGTCTTCTGCCGTTAACGTGAATGTTCAGCCAAACCCTTCCGTTTCTTTTACCCCCTGTTCCGACACGATCACCACCACGGCAGCGAAACCCGTTATCCTTCGGGGCGGGTTACCCCTGGGTGGGGTTTATTCAGGCACGGGGGTCGCCGGCGGATCAGGCCTGCTGAACCCGGCAAGTTCGGGGGCGGGTGTGATCCATGTCACCTATACCTATACCAATGCCTACGGGTGTTCCGCCAGCAAAACCGCGACCTTCCGTGTGTTGCAGGCATCTGCGTTCAGTTGCGGAAGCCAGCTCACCGACGTGCGGAATAACTCAAAGTACAGCACCTTCCAGTTGCCGAACGGGAAATGCTGGATGAAGCAGAACCTGGAATTCGGGGTTCAGATTTCGGAACTGATCCCACAAACGGATAACTGCATCGCGGAATTTTACAGGAACCCGAATGCCGGGGTCGCCAATCCGAAATCCGGTTACCAATGGGACGAGCTCATGCGTTACGACCCCACGCCCGGTACGCAGGGCGTGTGCCCGCCCGGGTGGCATGTGCCGGAAGCCTGGGAATGGAGTGAACTGGTAAGTCTCAACACCGGCCCCGGCCAGGCGGCAGGGCCGCTGATGGATACCCTGCTGGCATCGGGGTTCCACTCATACCAGCATGGGTTCCTGTACCTCAACAACACCTGGGCCTTTGCCACCGGGCTCGAAGCGGGGTCGATGTACTGGACCTCCACCCCGTCCGGCGCCGACCGCGCCGTAGCCAGGGGGATGAATGACTTCCAGCTGAGTGTTTCCCTGTATGGTTCTTCCAGGGAGAATGCGTTTGCGGTGAGGTGTGTTCATGATTAGAGTAAAAGGGTGGCAGGGTGACAAGGTGACAAGGTGACAAGGTGACAAGGTAACAAGGTGACAAGGTAACAGGGTAACAGGGTAACAGGGTGAAATGGTAAGAGGGTAACATGGTGAAATGGTGAAATTGCGAATTGGTGAAGCTGGAAGAAAAAATAGTGCGAAAGCAGGTTTTATATTCTACTCCCCATTTCTTAGACCAGCGAATGTCTTTTCTTAATTGAATTAAATAGGATTGTTTGTGTTGTTATTGCTGTTAATAGCGGGCAATAACTCGCAGAGTTATTCTCGCTATTGACAGCTTTTCTTTTTTGGTTCTTTTTTCTTTTGTTCATAACTTTTTCAAGCTGCTACTTTGTACAACTGCACGGGACTTACCCGACCAATCCCCTGATGTGGCTTTCTATTATTGTATGTATTGAAAAAGCCCTTCAGCCCTATAAACAACAGCGTTCCGTTGTCAACAGGATGCAAATAAACGTAATCTTGTTTCACCGTACGCCAAAGCCGTTCGATGAAAATATTATCAATGGCTCTGCCTTTGCCGTCCATGCTTATCTTTATTTCTGCATTCTCAACATATTCCGTCCACAATGCACACGTGAACTGGCTGCCTTGATCGGAGTTTATGATCTCTGGCTTGCCGTGGCTTGCTACGGCTTGTTTAAATACATCCAGCGTGTTTTGTGCATCCAGGCTGTTGAATACGTCCCAGCCAACAACAAACCGACTGTACAGGTCTATTATGGCCGTTAGATACATAAACCCGCCAGTCATTGGGATATACGTTATATCGACCGCCCATACCTGGTTAGGCCTCACTGCTTTCAGACCTCTTAAAAGATACGGTCGGATATATTTGGCACTGCCCAGTTTGCTCAGGTTTCGTTTGGGGTATATTGCCATAAGCCCCATCTTCCGAAGCAATCTGCGAACCCGCTTGACATTGACCAAAAAACCGCATAAAAACAAAAAATCCTGCATTTGAAGCACGCCATAGGTCGGATGATCCAGATAATGCTCATCCATTAACCGCATGAATTCAAGGTTTTCCGCTGATTCACCAACCGTGTTATAGTACACATTACTTCGGCTTATATCCACAAGTTCACATTGACTTCGGATGCTTATATTCTTATTTTCAGTAATATAACTCATGACCTCTTTCACAGACCTGCCATTTTTGAAATTTTTTTTAGCCAGTCACGCTCCACTTCGAGTCGCCCGATCTTGGCAAACAGCTTCTCCCTTTCTGCTTCAAAGTTTTCTTCGGGCGGGGCCGTTTCAAAGATCTCCGATGACCGCTCTATAAATACCTGCTTCCACTTTGAGATCATGTTTGGATGGACCTCATATCGTTTTGCTAAATCAGCCAGCGAATCCCGCTCCTTAATCGATTCGATGGCTACCTGGGCCTTAAAGGCCGCTGTAAATTTTCTCCTTTTTGCTTTCATAATCCACGGTTAAATTAGTTAAAATTTTCAACTTAACTCGTGGTCTGAAATTTGGGGAGTATTATATTATCCTGGTATTGTGGCTGATGGTTTTTAATTTACCGGCCCAGGTGGCGGATTTTACCGCGCCGGATACGGTTTATACCGGTATGCCGGTTAACATCACCAATACCACGACGGGAGGCAGCAGCTGGTACTGGAGCTTTTGCTCAGGCAACGTATTATCGGACCCTGTGGGCACCAACATCGGGAACCCGGGAAACCTGCTGGACATTCCAGGATATATAACCCTGCTGAAAGACGGCAACACCTGCTATTCCTTCATCCCCAACCAGGGAAGCATGTCGCTGGTAAGGTACAACCATGGCTCCAGTTTCAACAACAACCCGGTATCCTGGACCAACCTTGGCGGGTTTGGGCTGCTCAGCGATACGGTGATGGGCATAAAAATTTGTTACGACAACGGCCAGTGGATCGGTATCCTGAATAATAACAACCGGCTTGTACAACTGAATTTCGGGACCTCCCTGGCGAATACTCCTTCTGCAGTGCAGCTTGGCCCCTTTCCCCTGCTAAGGGGCGCTCATTTCCTTGATATCCTGAAGGAGGGCAATACCTGGATCGGGTTTATCTCCTGCTACCTCAGTAACAAACTTGTCAGGCTGAATTTCGGGAACAGCCTGCTGAACACCCCGGTGCTGACCGACCTGGGTGCTCCCGGCTCCATGAATTTCCCGGGCCCCATGCGATTTGTTTCCGAAAATGGCCTGTGGTATGCCCTTGTGGCAAACACCGGGAACGGCACCATGACACGCCTTTCATTCGGGAATTCATTGCTAACAACACCCACCGGGGTAAACCTCGGTGTTGTTTGCCCTTCCATCAGCGCGGCCGGCATCGCGCTCATCAGGGATTGCGAAGGCACGACCGGATTCCAGCTTAATTATTCCACCTCTTCACCTGATAAAATATGGCGGCTGACCTTCCCTTCAGGGATGACAGGACCGGTTAGTTCGGCATCACTGGGAAATATCGGGAACATGACCCAGCCGGCACAGTTCTCCGAACTCTTCAGGACCGGCGATACGTTATTCCTGTATAATTCCAACCGGCAGGGCACACTGACCCGGCTGCGGTTCCTGCCCTGCTCGGATGCTTCAAATCCATCTTCCGTGCTTTTTACCCCTCCTGCATACTCGTACGACAAGCCGGGTACCTACAACATCCGGCTGACCGTGAATGAAGGACTGCCCAACCAGTCATCTTACTGTAAAAAAATAGTCGTTATTAATGCAACCGGCATTGTTACCGCTGCATTTACAGCACCAGATCCGGTTTGCACAGGCAACCCGGTTATCATCACAAACCAGTCGACTCCCGGGAAAACCTACTACTGGAATTTCTGCTCGGGCAACGCCGGTGGAAATCCTTCAGGGACTAATATTGGCAATCCGGGATCCAACCTGGATCAACCGGTTTACAACACTTTGGTACAGGATGGGACCGATTGCTATTCCTTTGTTACAAACCACGGATCTCCAACCCATATGACAAGGGTTTACTATGGCAGCAATTTCAGGAATAACCCGGTAAGTTCAGCGATCATCCTTCAAACAGGGGTCATCAGCCAATTATGTGAAGCAATCCAGGTAAGAAAAGAGAATGGCAACTGGTATGGTTTTCTGAACAATAATTCAACGATCCTGCGGCTGGATTTTGGCGCCTCCATCACCAACAACTCACCTGTTGCCACCGACATCGGTCCATTCCCCAATATCAGCGTCGCACATGGGCTGGTAATTATTAAAGAAGGAGTAACATGGCTTGGTTTTTTTGATTCAGACACCCAGAATAAACTGTATCGTCTGAACTTCGGTACCAGACTGACCAACACCCCGGTTTTCACCGATCTCGGCAACCTTGCAGGATTCAGCCATCCATGCCAGATCGCATCGATCAAAGAAAACGGGATATGCTATCTTTTACTGGTAAACAGTGTCGGCAACAGTTTGTCGAGATTGAATTTCGGGACTTCCTATCTGAATGTGCCTTCAGGGCAGAATCTTGGCGATTGCGGAGCCCTGGTAAGCCCTGTCGGAATCACCCTGGTAAATGACTGTGAAACATCGACCGGTTACTACACGGTTTACCAGGCCTCCGCCACAGCTGCAATCGGAAGACTTACATTTGCAGGGGGTGTCGGAGGCACAATTACGGCAGCGTCTTTGGGAAATATCGGCACCCTTCATTACCCGGTTACGTTCTCTGAATTGTTCCGGCAAAACGACTCCCTTTTTTCCTATGTTCCCAACCAGTACAGTTCTTCCCTGACCCGGTTCAGCTTTCCTCCCTGCAACAATTCCTCTGCCCCGTCGTCAACGCTGTATTCCCCCCCGGGTTATTCCTACAACCAGCCGGGAACCTATAACATCATGCTGAATGTAAACGAAGGGCTTCCCGACCAGGCAAGCCTTTGCAAAAAAATTACCGTTATAAATAAACCAGCACCAGGTTTTGTCGATACGACCCTTTGCTTTGGGACTCCCTGGCATGTCGGCGGGGGAGTTCATACACAGCCGGGGATCTATTACGATACCATCCATATTGGCAGCTGCGATAGTGTGGTTAAGACAACCCTGTCGTATAAACCAAGGATTCCCGTAGATCTAGGAAAAGACACCATCA
>Ga0209083_1000699_pt1 | contig 46273 bp, 47 predicted proteins | sample AM7aDNAmetaG_FD_184132 | JGI IMG/M metagenome (GOLD analysis project Ga0209083, IMG submission 184132) | Freshwater microbial communities from Finland to study Microbial Dark Matter (Phase II) - AM7a DNA metaG (SPAdes) (version 3) | ecosystem: Environmental > Aquatic > Freshwater > Lake ...
ATTCTTCTTAATTCCTGTTATACATATCACAGTTCTTTGATACATGGTTTGGATAGTAGAAAATAATTGCTTCTATCCAGTAAAATCAATCAAGCATCGTTTTGTGAATAGACCGGAAGACACTCCGCTTGCGGAGTAACAGTTATGCAGGGTCTTTGACTCACAATCAACATCCTCCTCGTTATCCGTTAAGGATAAGCTGGACGGCAGGCCACGGTCAATTGGCCAATCGTCTGTAAATCTTTCTTGAGTTATGTTAAGCATAAGCATTAGAGTCTGGCAAGCCCCGACCCTTCAGGGTCGCGGGTAGTTGACAAATCAGACCTTTATACTGGACAATTTAATGTTGCACTCCAAGCCGTTCCTGCTAACGGCGACCATACTCGAAGAACTGCATATGGAGTAGTAGTTGTCTTTGGGAAAGATGCCTCACCCCAACCTGGATTATGTCCAGGAACAGTATTTGTATAAATACGTTCCGTAAGTCCAAGAGCATCCAGTTGTGTTCTATAATTATATCTCCCATAACTTACCGCACCTCTCCAATATGTCTCTATAACAACAACCTCATCATAAATTACTTGGTATCGGTCTGGAACAGTTATAGAATCATAATTTAGAACTACTGTTCCAGTACCAGACCCAAGTTGAATTGGATAATCTTTATAATATGGTGATGGAACTGCATTTCCTGCAATACTTAATAAACCACCACATGGAAGAGCCGGTGGCGGTTCAGGTGTCGGACAACTCATTGTAAAGCTACATGTCGCATTGAACGGGTTATAAACCGTGACTTTAGTAACATTGCCAGGAATCATCTTGGTAAAGTAAACAGTCGGCGGAATAGTAACATCTGTCACATTACTTAATGATGCTGACAGAAGTGAAGGTACTGGCAATCCATATAGAGCTAATGCGTCGTTAATCTTATTAACCATCGTGATGTCTGCTAACGAATTGCATAGCCACAAAGTATCCAAATGAGATATATCACTAACACCATTATTAATTGCAACTGTATATCGAGAAGCACTCACACCCACATCATAACTAAATGTTACTGGGGTTTGAAGATGACTAAGCGAAGAAACATACGATTGCCAATAAAAACTTCTACCGCCAACGAATGATTGCATATGAGTACCATCACACGCATCCGGAGGCGGCAATGGGGCATTAACCCTGATATAACTTGCACTGATATGGAAATCTTGATAGACATTTGAACTTCCAACTGGCTGAGCCGAAGCTAATAATGTCACCGTGTAAATACCCGGATCAAGATATGATTGAGTTGGTCCAAATACAGTACTTGTAGCAGACCCGGATCCAAATTGCCATGCATAAGTATTGGCATTAACACTAAGATTACTAAAACTTACTTCCAACGGAGGCAATCCAGTCTTTGGATTGGCATCAAAATCAGCCGATATAATATATTCAATAGCAGTAATGTAATTGACACGTGTCTTATGAAAACCAAATATTCCATAATGTCCTGCCAATGTTACCGTGTAAGTTCCGGGTTCAGTATAAGTATGACGGGGGTCCGCATCATTACTAGTGTTTCCATCCCCCAAATCCCATGCATATGTACTTGCGCCAAATGATTGATTGGAAAATGTAACGTGTAGTGGAGCATATCCATAAATTGGATTTGCAGTAAATTCGATGCCTCTCGAAGGAACTCCCGCAGCAAAATGACCAAATTCAAAATCATCTGCAATATCTCGAATGTAATTCCCTCCATAATTAACAGGATAATCACGGGTTGGAAGATTCACATACGTCATGTTAAAATTTAACGATTGTGTTGGAATAACGGATGTGATTATGCTTAACAAAGAGCAAGTTATTGGAGAATAATGTCCCATCTTCGTTTCGAATGCATACGAGGCAGAAGTCTCTATAGTTTTTAACTGATATTTTGGACGTTCCAAAATAGTTGGTTCAATGACAACACCAAGTAGCGCATTCACTCTTGCGGGTATGACATTTCGTATACTCTCAAACACCGAACGATTAAAATACAATTTGTAAGTGGTCAGTATCTCATTAAAAAGAGTACGACTGCCACTATACTGATTACGATTAGTCGCATATTCCTGCCGAAAAAGTCTCAGTGAATCATAACTCTGTGAAAATTGATACCCAGGATCTCCAATGGCATCCATGAAATCAAAATTACCAAAGTAACGAACAATGTCACGGTTTTTGAAATCTTGCGGATCAACGAAAAACCCCACCTGATTTGAATCGGGAGCCGTAGCACTCGGGTCAACATAAGTAGAACGGTCTAAGTTGTCGAATCGAGCTTCTACAGATTGTGATATAAAACGAGTCTTCTCATTGCGGAACTTATTAGGACCATATTTGGAAATTCCCCAAGTACTTGGGAAATCAAGAACTTTGAATTGGAATGGATATACCGATTGAGATACAGGACCACATTGTCCGTCAACAATAATGCTAGAACCAGACCAAGCCATTGAACTCACAATATAATCTACATTGGCGGGGGTCGTGAGTGGATATAAAGTTTGAATCTTAGAAAATGATTCGGATGTAAAATATGGATTTCCATTGATCCATCTACCCGTTTCAAGTTGATTGAACGGATAATCCGTATGCATACGAAAATAAAGAGTTTCGTATGGAATAGTATCACCGCGAAAACTATATGCACTGAAATTATTGGTATAATCCTCTATATTAAAGTCGGGCAATGGTTCTTTCCATACTTGAAATTTGTCAAAGCATCCTGTGTAACCTTGACCATTATAATCGGCAAACCATCCACCAATTTTAAGTTGCCCACCTTGTCCAAATCGAATATTGGTGTCAAAGTCATAACATATGGCACTTGAAGACAAATTGACAATTTGATTTCCAAACTCATTTCTCTTTATCCACAATTCATACTTAGCAGGAACTACATCGTAATTAGGATCAAATTCGAATCCAAGGTCAGGATAATTGCGACGAAGTATTACACTATAAATATTCCCGTCGAAAAGAGGAAATTCTTGGCTGTAGAACTTAAGTATTTCAGCTTCTTTGTATCCGATTCGAAAGAAAATTCTACCACTGTCCTTTTTGGGAATTCGGACGAATCCCACCGCCCATTCGCCCGAACCGCTTTGTGACGTATGACTTGTGTCTTCTACACGACCAAATAGAATTTGTTCCTTACCATAAGTGTATGGTTCGGATCCATCCACACTTACCTTAAAAAGATAAGTGTGAGCATCACTCGGCAGTTGTAAATCGTACGAGTCGTATCTTGACGATGTATCCCATTGACGCATGTAAACACGCTCGTAGAGGGTATAAGAAGCTTTCGAGTCATCATAAGTTACTCCGCCGTATTCTCGGACGCTGAGAAGAACGTTAGGAATACCATAACATGCAAGAATTAAACGAACAGATTCTTCCGTTCCCTTGGTTTTGAAAATCTGAGGAAGAGTATTAAGAATACGATTACGAATCGTCTTCAATCTTTCTTCGGCTGACATGATGTTAAGACCTGCCATTTGGTCGCTAGTAAGATAGTTATTTAACAAGTTTGCTTGTTCGAGTGAATCGTCAGTCTTCCACCCGAATGTCTCAAGCATATAGTCAACAACTCGGCGAGTAAATTCACTCGTCGGATCATTACCAAGTCGCTTCTCCGATGGCATATTGGCAATGTAAACGTATATCGTATCAAAGAAATGACCAATCATTGACAAAAAAATGATATAATCATCATTGTCTGAATTAGCGAGGACATGCTCGGGACATGTGTTAATTAAACTATCTCGATTATCCTTGTCATATTGTATAGCTAATATGTCTTGGTCAGCGATATAGCTTGCATTAACAAAGGCTCCATTTTCATAATCATAACTTCCTTGATTATACAAGTAAGATTCGTAACCATCAAATGTGTTAATGATGTCATCCATTTGTCCTTGGATGGATATATATTCCCTTGTGTAATATGGATAAACACTGCCACTAGCAACTAGGAACGAATTCGCACGATCATTCAAAACATCGAGTGATGCACTAAGGCCACAGAGATTAATAGCCTTGTTCTTGAAAATCTTCAACCGCATCTCGGCTGACGAGAACACTACAAAATTGCTGAAATCCGTATAGTTCACGGACAATTCATTGATGTTTTTGCTAACTGTAAGTTGGCGTTCCGTCTGGTCATCCAATTTCAAATCGTTAGCCGTATAGGCAATGTTTGTATTAGTAAGGCTGGCATTTGGGATTGGAATAGAGAAGTTAGGTGGTCCAATCGTATGAACCATTTGTGATACATCTCCCTTTATAATAGCACTAATTATATACGGCAACAATGAAATATTGGATACCCAACAATGAGTTTGTGCTGGAAGATCAATCGGCAATTCATCCTTGAGCTTGACAAGCAATGTAAGCGGATCATCTGGAAGATTTCGTTCATCCATCATTCCCACACTAAGAATTGGAAGCAATCTATTATCTCCGACATTCAATGCATTTTTGAAGTATCCGAAATACTTATCATTGTATGCATCTCTCAATGTAATTGAGATTGGAGTGTAGAAATATTTGGTAAAGAAATCATACACAAACGCTTTAGCATTCACGTATTCCTGAGATGGATGTTGCCCAGCCGCCGAAAACTTCCGTTCAATTGATGCCGATACAAAACCTTGAAAATGACTATCAAGAATATCAAAGTCAACTATTGTTGCCGAATTTGACAGAAGGTAATTATTAAAATAAGTTCTAATCCCTTGTATGCGAATGAAATTCTGACTTACAACTTCCACCCCCATTGTTGATAAGACAGGCGTTGAAGAATACAACAACAAATCTTCGTAAATATTCTTGAAGAACATCAACATCCCACCATCAGATGGAATGAAAAATAGATTCTTAATGGTATTTATCTCATTAGTATAAAACAAAGAAACTTTATTATAGATGTTTCCGTATGGGCAATTCTCTACTAAATCCACATACAGAGACGATACATCATTCATCAGAAACTTATGCTGACAAAATGCCATATACGAATCATTAAAACTGGAAATCGGATAAAGTTTCAACTCCTTCCTCGATGGAGCGATGTCCTTAATAATAAGCAGATTTGCAGGATTACCCGCCATTTCACGAGTTGTATTGTATGTGATAAAGAAACTTCCACTTGGAATATAAAAGGAGGCTGACACTTGGGCGGCAGGGTCCATTAATATATTCTGAGTTTTATGGAGAATATAATTAGGCTTTAGTTCCTGATAGGAATAAGTGACAACATTATTTATGGTGTTATAATATGAAATTGTTACGGTATCATAACTTTTAGATTGATAAAAAGTATCCCATCCCATTTGATTTTTATCCCTATCCCATAGCCCTACTTCAACTACGTCATATTCTGATAGACCGAACCATAAGTCGGGTTGGAATCCTTTAACGTACATGGAATACTCCGTTGAATTCAGGTATGACCCCGTATTCAAACTACTTGAATTATTGGAAACCATCTGATATGATGTGTAGTCCATGTTATATCTTTCGATTTGACGGAAGCGTCCACGGAATGTATGGAAATGTATCCGAAAAATTGGCGTCTATTCGACCTTGACCAAGTGCTTTTCGAAGTTCCAAAATTACCTGTTTTACCACCTGAGAGTCAGATGCATTACTCGTATTATTATTTTCTGCAATAAGATTATCCAGTTGCACTTTCAACGTAGAATTTTCCTGCTGAATGATTCCCATTTGTTGGGTCAAAGAATCCAAATTCGATGCCAATTCAACTGACCTAGTATCGGGGGAAAATTCAAAAAACGTGGGATCATAAAACTTCTTTATTTTATTATTATCATAAATCACATTGGTCAGTGGAAGTGACAAATAAACCTGTGAAAAATCAACCGATGAACTGTTAAAATACAAATTACCCACGGCATCAAATTTATATTCGTAAGTGCCGTTCTGCTGAAACTCTAAAATATTTGTGGAAAAATCAGCCATAGTTTATCTTGTAATCTTAAATGTCTTACCAGTATCAATCGTATCAATCATCGAGTCATCCTCGATCCGAATTAAGACACGATAATATCGTTCTTGAGGAAGGCCCGTTGTATCTATAAAGAAATAATTTCCACCGGGATATTCGCAAGATATTTTAGTGAATGGGTCAAAATTAATTACAATTTCGTCAGTCTGATTATCCTTCAATGCATAATATGACGATAAAGGCAAGAATTCAGGAATGAGATATTGTTCTTGTTGAGTAGAAATACCAAAATATTTCAGGGGGAACTTTTTTCGTCCAAAAACATTTATCTTAATAATATCTCCTGCTTTGTATTCGGGTTGCATATTTCCAATATTAATACTGAATGGTCGCTCTACATTAAGCGGATATAATAAACTCGACGTGAAATTCACACTACTAGTGTAATAATACGTAGTGGTCGTCGCACTTCCCGTCAACTGAAACGCACAATAAGCACCCATTAATGGACCACTTACAAATTGTCCATTAAAGCTGGCACTATACAAGCTGGAAGTCATATAATATCCCAATGCTCGGCCAGTAACGTATGGACCTTGAATATATGCTGTCACATATGGATAGCTAGATTGAGGAAGTGGAACGAATATTGACGTTCCAATCAATGCCTCTATAGTCCACGACCCAGTAAGATTAGCAAAAAGAATTTGATAGTTCTCATAATAGGCATTGAATGTGCTACTACTAAATGGCCCGTTTGTAAATTGACCTGTCATTAATTCTACAGAATGAGATACTCCACATGATGAAGTTAGAATAGCATTTGGAGGAATTGGAATCAAACTGCTCCATCCCACTTCATCGCCCCCCCATACCCATTCCAAATTAAGATAGGTATGTGGATTAGATGTTGGTGGAAAATTTGGAGTTCCATATGGAGATTCCATCGGAGAAGTAGCTACACAATACTTGATTTCCGTTGGTAATATCACCGCGACACTTGATGTATCAAGCAATCCATATGCGGCACCAATCACCGGAATTCCATTGATGTTACCCGTAAATCCCGAACAAGAAAGAAATCCATCCCATCCAACTAAAGAGCCAGTAATACTTGAAGTGATGTTTACGAGAGCGGCACCCTTGAAATTTCCGTGAATACCGCCAGCACCCCATAAGGATGAACTTGGTGCAATTGTTGTATTTGACCCAGATGAATATGAAATCACCACACTACTCGTCGTGCAACTTCCAGTTACAAATTCCCAATCGTTTGACCATCCAACATCAAGAACTGGAGAGTAAATAGTATTGGTATCTTCACTAAAATACTTGAGCAAGAACCCCGACCCCGTTGGATGGAACTCGTCTGACGACATCACCAAAAATCCATAATTCGGAAGCCCTGCAAGCCATTGGTTGACAATTGACGTTACGTCCACGTTAATGTCAGCAGATTTGTATCGAAAACTTTGGGTTACATATGTAGGAATGAACGATGAACCGGTCGTAGCCCACGGAGTTCCGTTATAATAATCACGATAGATCCAACTTGCTCCTTCCTCAGAACCACCATCCGAAGCATAACCATTACCCATTTCCCAACTCTCACTGATTGGTGCCACAAAGATTGAATATTCAACCGGTAACTGGTATTCATTGCAAATCTTAACTTTCAAATGGAAGGATGGATTAACAATATCTCCTGCCACAATTGAACGAGAAATTTCCATCAAATCGAATTGAAGTAACGCACGATCTTTGTAAGACGCCGTGTAGTATTGACGACTTCTTTGAAGTCGCACGTCCACGCCCGAGCCAGTTCCCGTCAAACAGCCTGTAACACCAACCAGAGACCCCACAAATGATGCCGTGCCAGGAGAAATAGAACCCGTGAAAATTCCTGTGTAATCTTGGGCACTATAGTTCTGAAAATACTGATTGATATACGTATAGCTTGTCGTATCACTTATGTATCCAACAAGTGAAGTGTTAGTGCCTACTTGGAGAATTTCATCGACGCCAAAATTTCTCGTATCCAACTCCTTCGGACGGTTGGTGAGATATGTATCGGCATATGGGAATATTAGATGATGCATACAGTTATCCTTTATTTAGTTCCGATATATCATAATATTTAATTATGCACAACTTCCACGTATATCACTATTAGGATATCTTATTTCGAAAATTGCGGGATCGACACTGGGATATATGATATTATTTTTCGTCGCCGACGAAATATCATATTGTACTGGCGAGTAGTTTCCATCCATAGCAGTTAAGTTGTAAATGTCAACGCTTACTACAGATTGCACGCCATCAACCTTGGCAATTTCAAGTTGCAATTGGCTCAAATTTATTGGTTGTGAGAAATTCCACTGATCAATACTAAAGAAATTCTGCACAATTGAAATACAATTACTCAGCGCATCCTTCTTATTAAATCCTTTATAAACTGTGATCGTAAAGTTCACGCCAATATTAATGACATAACCATCAATGATATTCACTCCATCTGTAATCATACGATACTGCTTTAGATATGTAATCAAGTTTGATACAAGAGCAGGGTTCGGCTTCATCAATTGTTTCTGAGCATTGTAAGTTAAAATGTAAACATTAATAGCGAATGGATTCGTATTGTCATATGCAATACGACGAAAATAAGTGTTATCACTATTATCCACCACTTGAGCAATGTTATTATGGTCGACCACTCCAAGTAAAATTTTATTTACTCCCACTTGCAAACTGGTATCGGCAATAACTTGAGCTTTAGCAATCGCTCCAAATTGAGCAGGCATTGAATAAAGACGAACCAAATAATCATTCTGAGTAACTGTTCTATTTTGAGCAGCAAAATTTGCCATTGCATTCTGTCGAATTTCGTCGTCAGTTTCGGCATCCTTACCACCTGTACAAGGAGATGGATTTGTTACAGCAAGCGAATTCTCTACTGTCTTAAGTAAATTAATTTGTTCGGGTAACAGACCTTCCGACGGATTATCAAATACGGCTGATACCACTTCGCGAATTTCATCCGATTGACAATTAGACTGTAAACCTCCTCCAATTAAATAACGAAGAGTAAGTGTAGTATTCTGCGGAGCAATTCCATAACTCTCGTTTTTTAAGAAGTTACTCGGATCAAGTGGCAAATTGACTTCGTTGATATTACTCATACCTACACCAATAAGATCAGAGTCAAACGTTACAAGTTCATCATCAATCCCATTAATACCTGCTCCAAATTGGATAGTGGTTAAATTATTTTCATCCACTGTAGTTACAAACTTGCGGGAAGTTTTAAGATAGTGCAAGATATAAGGAACTTCATCTTTATACTGAGACAATGACCCCTCATATTGGGCATCGTTTGGAACAGCAATAGGAACCATACCTTGAGCCAGATAATCTACTTCATACCATTTATTATTGTCCGAATCCACAATATCAAGAACTTGGAGGACATTGGTATCGCTCAATTGCATGGTAAAATAAGGAGATGGATTTCCGACTACAATATCACGACTGATTATCTGTCCCGAATTTACTGGACCTTGTTTGGTTAACAAAAAGAATTGCGGAGTTCCATCATCATTTCTGGAATAGACTTCTTCTTTTCGAAGTGACACTGAGGAACTAACAGCAAAATCAACTGCCGTAGCCAAAATGTAATACGCTCCATTATTATTGGAAAATTGAGTATTTTCCTTAACCGTTAGCATGTAATTGGAATCGGGGTAATAAGTTCCCGCCCCATCGTTTGCAGATGGACAAAGTTGCTGTAGATTCACAACCCCTGTCGCTGCTGTAGATGGCCTAATTTTATATCCTAAATACCTTGCAAGATTAATAATGTTTTTGCGCTCTGTGGCGCTCTGCATCGTAGTTTCTTTGAAGATGTAGTCAGTGTAATAGCTCAATACATCGCCGACATAGGCGGCTTGCTCAATGAACATCATGCCGGGAGCACTTGGACTGAAGTCCTTATAGGTATTTGGGTAATAAACCTTGGCAAAATTAATGAGGGCATCCCGCAATGATGAAAAATCTCTATTAAGATAACGAATGTCCTTACTATTCGGTTGAAAATTTTTAAATGTCGTTGTTGCCATATCTTATACCTTGTTCACGTCGAGAGTAAGTTCTACTGCATCGGCTGTACTAATCGAGTCAATAACGAACGAAACGACGATATACAGTTTATAAATATCTCGCAAGTTCGTACTTTGGCTATTATTTAGGTATTTCACGTCCACAGATTTGACCGTAATACCAGGAATCCACTGTGTAATGTCTTCACGAATAACATTTTCTACTTTTTGGGCTATGAAATCGTCATTTGGTTCAAATACAATGCTCCACAAACGACTACCGAAGGTAGGATTCATCCGACGTTCACCTTGCCGTGTTCGCAAAAGATTGATAATATTCATCCGATAAGCGGTAAAACTATCCGTAGATTGCTCAAAATACCCCGACTGCCCATCACGTATGGGAAATGTAATACCGATAGGAGTATTTTTAATGAGTGCCATTATCTTCGACCTTTCGAAGATTCGAGAATCTTCTTCATTCGGTCATAGTTAGTCAGTGCCTCGGTTATTGCGGGGGTCGTCATACCAGCCCTTGCTACATCCAACGCAGAAATACCTTCGGGTATTGCTGACATAGGCACATGATTCTTCCGTATAGAAACAGGCGCACTTGTGGATGAAATAGGTGCCTGACCACGAGCAAATGCGGGCATTTCCGATTCAGCCATCATTTCTCCAATTCCTGCCATAGCGGCAACAGAAGGCATTCCTGGGTTATAGCCACCTTGGAATGCTGCCATGCCAGTAAAACGGTCCTTTGCTGTCAAATCGGATGTAGTTTCATTCAAAATTTTGTTTAGCACAGGGTCTTTTGCATATTGGATTATAGCACGAGGAGGTGGCAATTGAATACCGTCCTCAAGTTCCGTTCTTGTTACGGGAGTAACTCCCGAAAATAATTCTTTCAAAGATGCCCGAAATTCATGCGGGTCTTTAGGAACAACGGACGGCTCAACTTCTTTTCCTACGCAATCATTTCGAACAGGTTTAACGTGTTCCGCTATCATTGACTTTCCCGCCATATTTTGGAATACTTCTCCAATAAGTTTCGGAAGTTGTTTTTTAATTTCTCGTGTTACGAGAACTTCAATTATCTGTGTGAGTTGTGTAAGTTCTGACTTTTTCATTTTTTCTTTCGTTACGGAAACCCCTATCCTTTCAGGGTAGGAAGAAGCAACGAAATATAATTAATAATTTCTGTTGACATTCTTCTTAATTCCTGTTATACATATCACAGTTCTTTGACACATGGTTTGGATAATAGAAAATAATTGCTTCTATCCAGTAAAATCAATCAAGCATAGTTTCTTGCCGAGAAATACAACGCTATTCAATTAGTTTGCTCCTTTGAGCGTATTTCAATGACACAAGATAACACTCTAAGTCGTGCCGCAAGGCACTCTTTAGACAGGCTACCGTCAACACGCCAATCGTCGGACCTAAACTCTGGCAAGCCCCGACCATTCAGGGTCGAAGGTAGTTGACATGTGTATAAATATTGTCTTAGTTAGACAAAACCATTGGCAGCAGTCTTCCAATCGTCCACAGTTATATTAGGTGGTGGATTATGATCAGCTTCCAATATTCCAGCAGCAGTCAAATATGCTTCTCTATCATTCCACATGGCCACTTCTGCCGATGATGTGACTGGCGATTGGCCTGCGGGTGGAGTATAAATTCCTGTTTGTGTCGCACGACGACCACCGCAACCAGTTCCTTTAGCCGTAGCAGCCTGTTGAGATTGGGGAAGTTGCTGCAACGCTTGAATTTTCTGTTGATCGTTCTGCGGAGGCGCATTCGGGTCGGAACCTGATGGCGAATCACTCGCCACTCCCCCAGGTCCAAACGCAGCGGCAATAGCCCCTCCATAAATTGCCGAAGCTTCTTCGCTGCTCATACGGTAACTCTTACCTTTGAATGTACCTGGAGTTCCTGTAGTGCTCGGAGATGATGCTAAAGTTGGTGGCGATTGAGGAATACCATTGGGGGCAGCTACATCGTCTCGCCCACCTGTCTTATTCTTGTTGTCTATGGTTATCTTAACTGGTGGTGTTCCCTCGGTAATAGATTCTCCATCTTGACCAGGAGCAAATCCTCCACCTGTAACAAATACACGACGACTCATAAGACTATGCAATGCATCTCTCATCATTTCAAGTTTTTCCTTTTGAACTGGTCGTTGAGTTTTATGCGGGTCTTCACGCCCAACTTCAACCGGATTTCCATCTCCTTTATCTTTATTATCTACGTGTACATGATGATGCCAATGTGTATGAGTAATTAACCAGTCACAAAGTTCATACAACCAGTTAACTGTCGTTTGTCCAAGAAGAACAGGCTCATCTGTCTTGTCATATTCTCCAAGATAAATAGCGGGAGAATTAAGGACAATTTTCGTGTGAGTTGAAAGAACCATCTGTTGATGGGCATCCACAGTAAATTCATTATCGGTGCAAATACCATATCGTTTTTTCGAGTAAGATAAAATTTCTTCATACCTAGCCGAAAAAATAAGACGATCAGAATTGACTATAATCTGATCACCCTTCATTGGATTGGGATATTTAAACGTGCTCGGCCCTTTAAATTTGGCTACTTCTTCATCCTTTTCATCATGGAACATCCGTTTATAACAAGTAGTTACCCATTCACTAATAGTCTGTCCGCACGTCATATAAACTGATGACCCATCATGATTGATGTTTTCATCAAGATACCCACCAACATTCTTTTCCTCAATAGTTCCTATTATTCTGGCAGGATTCGGACTATGCTTCAATGAAAGTGCCTGCCCAACTTTGAGCAATTGGCGCTGGCGATTGCGAAGAATAAGCATCGGATTCCCACCATTTGTATAGTCAGGATACTTTGGATCGCCGACATCATTTCCACGATTCTTATCGAACGCCTTTAGTATGACCTCGGAACCGTGGCGACTTTCGACCAATAAATCTCCCTCGAAGCGGTGCAATGTGCGAATTTTAGGATTGGCATAGTAATACTTCCCAGCATATCCATGATAACCAGAATCTGCTTTCCAATTTGTCTGAGATTCTATTCGCCCTGTAAATGGAGCTTTACTGAACAATTCAGTATTAGACATTCCAGAACTTGCACCTTCAACAGTAAAATCAAGATTATTATTTGGCCAGTTACGGAAGTTTACTTTACGACTGTAGTAAAGTTTAGAATCCTGCTCATACAAAATTACAGTCTCATTAACAAGAGGATATTCTGTGAAGTTATTCTCAAGCGGATAAGCCCATTTAAGTTGGTCCTTTTCAGTAATCTTACCAGAAACAAGAGGACGGATAAGACACCGCCCAATCCAAGTAAGATCGGGGTCTCCTTGTAATGGTGGAGCACCCGTCAAATCTACAGGCCATCGTTGTTCGTCAATTCTTGTTTGCATTGGATGTGCTCCCGAATAAATCGGATGCTTCAAATCCAACACAATATCAAGAACTACACCAAATTCAAGTTCGTGAAATTCTCGGTTTCCACCTTTTGCCGCAGTATTACCTGTCGAAAGACCGTAACTATCTTGTCGACGAGTATCTTTTGGACTATTTAACCAGTATGCCATAAATTATTTAATAATGTTTGGAACAATCCCGTTCGTTTCTTTCCCAATAACTTTAAGAACTTCGATAGCATCCAAATGATTTCGCATTAATTTTTCCTTATCCTCTTCGGTCAAGCCAGTACCTTCTCCACCAGTAGCCTCGATTTGTGCTGATTGAATTCTCTGAACCACAGCAGCAAGTTTAATGAGTTGCTCATCATTCTTTACTCCAACTTCAAGAAGTTCCTTAATGCGCGGCATGAACTGCCCAACATCATTTGGCCCCTTAATAAGAGTACGAAGATCTCCAATGAGAGTATCAATTTGAGATTTTTTGCTATCTGAGCGATTACATATTTCTTCGCATAGGTCTCTAAACGTTTTACCGTTGCAAATTTCAAAATCAAAATCACTCATAATATTCTAGAAATTTCCACACGTATATAAATAGACATTCCATCCTAGTTTAAGCGGAAAGGGCCAATTATTTTATACATACAGCATCCGAAATCTCAACAGGTAACTTCCCATCTACGATATATGATTGCCGTATTCTATTATAAATAGGTTTTATTTTGTTTATGACTTTGGTTATTTGCTGCGTGCGACAATCGGCAATTTCTCGGATATAAAGATACAACGCTTTTTTATTAAACAGAGTAATGTTTTTTCCCTGGCGAATAATTTCAATCACTGCATTGGCAATATTTAAATCTCGCGGTTTAGTAAAAATTTTATTGACATTTTTCTCCAAGAAAATAATAATAAGTTTGATGAAGTCCGTCAATTCCTGTTGAGCATAATACTTATCATCTTGCTGTAGTTGGACAGTATTCTCGTTTCGTTCTTCGCTTATCTCCACATTTTGATTAAATTTCTTGTAATTAGTATTATTTAATAAGATAAGATAATGCTTGGCAATAATGGAGAAATAAGCAAAGGCCCGTGTCTTCTTATTGGGGTCGGCCTTACTGCATCGGGTAGGATCATACTTATGCATATTTGCAACAAGATGAGTAAGACATTCTTTTTGAACATCCTGTGGGCCAGTTTCAAAATATGAAAACTTGAATGTATTAAACACGTTCTCGACTAATTTATGGAATGGCTGTAAGATTTTGTCACGAAAGATTTGTTCTCTAATAGCCAAATCCTCAGTTGTATTGTATAGAATAATAGCATCCTCAGTTTCCTGAGTGAAATACATGCGGGTGCCATTTTTAGTGCGCCGTTTTCGAGGAAGCTTGATAGGTGTAGTAGGAAATGTCACCGCAGGAACAATAGTTGGCTTTCGTGGCCTTCTATACTTTACCTGCTTAGGGATGACTTTCTTTTTAATCTTGCGACGATGCTTTATTGTTCGGAGACGATGTGCAACTTTTTTGTATTTTCTCATTGAGTTCGTTGGTTTAGTTTCTCGATTAGCACCAGCAAATCTTTAAATACTCCGCCAACTTGATCATCACTCTCAAATGCCCCCTTCTCATTCAACCTGGAAGAAAAAACCACTGACTTGTCAATGTCACGCATTCGTTCGAGCGTATGGATAACATCTGTCTTGAAGTCAATTACCCATTCTTCATATGTCTCAATCTTGACCAGAAGGCGTTTGATAATAATATAAGCTGTAATCAGAAGTCCCAAAGAGATAACTAGGCTTAATGCCATTAAAATTATAATCATGAACTTATTAGTGGTATGAGGTTTTATTCTTCGGTTCCAACTCCAGGAGTATCTATAAACTCATATAAATAATCTTTAACCTCATATACTCCATCCCAATTTTTGTCTGCGATGGCATCAGTTAACATTGCTATTAGTTCTTTTATATCCGATTCATCCATATTCTTCTTGTGACTAACTGACGCATACATATTGTGTTCCAATCTAAAATGTAAATATTTTTATCTTATACCCATAATAATATACTACTGTCAACAACCCCTACCCTAAAGGGATAGGGGCTTGTAATACTTCTAAACTCTTAGAAGATTTACATACGATTGGCGAATTGACTGTCGCCTGCCATACATAATAATTTCTTATTGAGCATGGGTGTTTGGAACGTAATCCTATATTACACGCCGCATTTATATCCGCATGTAATACCTGACCATCGCTTCCGATATATCTACCACCAATTCGTTGACCATCCAATTTTCCTGTTCTATGATCAATTTGACTCGTGTATGATGGATTAACTGTTATCACTTGCTTGTTATGCAAGAGTGCCTTATAGGTAAGTATTCTTCTCAATTCAAACATAGGAACTTGAGAAATTCTATTTTTATTCTGATACTTATGTTTTTTTACTTTTAATGACTTTAAGTTTTCAAGTACAATTACATCTGCAATGGTATCTTTAATAATTGCGTTTGCTAAATGATGTGATAAATTTTTATTTATATTATGTTCTTTATGATGTAATTTAATTAAATGTTTGCGAGAGGATTTAGTACCTTTAGATTTCAATGATGATTTTAGATGCCTCAACTGTCGTTTTCTGGCGTTAAACGGTTTATCTTTATATAATTTGCCTTCACTAGTTGCTGCTAAGTTTATACATCCCAAATCAACTCCGATGGATAGTATCTTGGTTGGTAATAACGTAGGAATGTTAAAAGTAAGAGAAATCCATACCTCATTGTTTCGTATAAATAATAATGGATCACAGAATGGATATTTAGATATTAATTCTTGTAGTTTCGGAAATAGGAAGGGGTTACATTTAACTCTTTTTTCAAGTGAAATTATACTAAAAACGCCATTTTTATAAGAATATGTTCTTTTATCTAATCGAATAGATGGATTTTTCTTAACAATAGAGGTTTTAATTTTATGTTTATTTGATTTAATTGTTCGATATGAAGAGAGAACAGATTGTTCAGCAGAAATTACAACCTGAGATGGAATCTTAGGATTATTTTCTCGGAACGATTTATAAAACTTGGAATGCAGTTCGACAATGGAATTTTTAATTACCGATGAGAATTTAATTTTAGAACACTCATTCCAAGCAAACAATTGCGAATTCATCATTGCGATAATTTTATCATTATCGAGTTGATTCTCGAAGATTACTCTTGTGTTGTAAGTTAATTTACTCATCCAATATAAGTATATATCGAAAATCTCAAAATGTCAAATATTTTCATACACTGAAATAATTTATTGACATTGTAATTAAGTTATAGTAGGATATTAAGAATGGTCGGAATTCCTCCCCGAGGCTAAAGCCGTCGGGGTTTCCTTCCTCCAAATATATGAATTTTAGTCAACTTATTATATTTAGTGTAACCAACTCGGGCGGGGTTGCAATTTTCCTCCGTCGACTGGAATTAAATTAGACGCCGAAGAAGTTAAGTTGGTTACAGATTTCGGATATAAATCAACTATCTCCTCTTTGGAAATTTCGAAATTCGTTGGTTCTGGTGAGTTAATTATTGGCAACTTTTCATGAAATTCCATTTTAGTTAACTCATCTGGCTTCTTGTAAGTTGCAACATTATAAGCCAAAATGAGAGCTATAGCTAATGGGTCAAATACAAAAATGATAGTGAAAATGAACCACTTAGCAACCGTATCAAGGGTCGTTCCAAATTGATCCGCCACAAATTGAAAAGTACGTATGTCTTTCTTATTAGCCGATGCAAACTTCATCTCATTTACCTGTTGATTAATCTCGGAAATGTTATCTGTGGTCTTTTGAATAATAATCTGCTCAGTTCCAATATTAGCATCGGCAGTCTTAATCATCTCAACCGTTTGGTCTTGCAATTGCTTGAATTGAACAGGGCTACGGGTCAAGAAAGCATTCGTAAGTGACTCATTCATACGACTTTCTTGCAATGCTCGCCTCTTATTCAAAACATCAATCTGAGATTTAGACTGGGCAATCTTGTCACTCAAATAGGTCTTTTGTCCTTCGATCATCGCAATCTTTTCCTGCCCCGCTTTGAACTCAATAGATGATTTTTGGTAAGCTGCAAGAAGTAGTGACCCGACACCACACGTTGTAATTATCATTATAATTAATGTTGCTATAGATAAATACACTTTTAGAAATCCGTGGCATTTATTCCAATATCTATACAAAAAACAAACCCCCACGATTTTCCCGAGTTCTAAAAATATAGCCATTATTCCAGTAGAGACTGCTGCTCCTACAAACAGAGTTGTAATTCCGATAACCGAATAATACGCAGCGCATGTTGCCAACCCAAGTCCTACGAATAACAATAAGGATTTTAAATTAAAAACGTTACGTATATATTTGCGTATTAGGTCTTTCATCTATTTTTTTGTCAATTACCCACAATCCTAAAGGCAGGGGCTTCTCCTGTAAATACGTTAATACGTTACGACCAAGTAAATGTCCTAGTGATACTCGCCCCACTGATTCCATAGTAGGTTGTATTCAGTAGTGTCGACACTTCTGACAAAACGCCAGTGCCAGTATTAAGTCGTTGTCTTAGAATCTTGATAGCCCCATAATTGGTCACTGTATAACCACTAAGATATGTCATTATTAAAGTGTTTGTTCCACTTATTAAAAACGATGGAGAAAACCGATATGTAGTTCGAGCAACTAACGCCGCTGTCCCCTTACAAGTAACATCCACTGCATTCTGAGATGCTTGAGTTATAGCATCAGTCATGTTTCCAAGAAACAGACTATTCCTTAGAAGATTAGCCCCCCCATCATAATAACCAATGAAATTACCATTTAGAGATATAGTGTATTTATTATCCATTATTTGGTCAGAATTGCAAATTCCAATTACACATACATCCGATGTTGGTGTTACGACGGGAGGAAGATTGGGATCGAGAGTGTATTTATTAATTAGAATTCCACCCTCAAAGTAAAGATTAGTTGTCCCCCATGTTACTGTTGTCGTTATTCCTAGATGATCATTACATGCAAATTGTTGATTTGTATTGATTGTCCCACTAACATTTAACGATGCATTTATACTGGATGCAAATTGAGGATTATCTCTAACACTACCTGTTCTTTCATTCAAAGTTGGCCATATAACCACTGGCATACCTTGAATATTATAATTCCTAAATTTCTGTGTACCAATACTACTATAATTTGCATTTGAATAAACCCCTGGTTCTGGAGGAAATGTCAAATATGTAGACTGCTGAGGATATGGACTACTACCAGTATTAACTAATGGCGGAGGATCAAGGTTGAGTTCTTTTAGAAATCGTACTCCATTCCATGACTGTAATTGTATTAAAATCCTGTTAACATCACTAGTCAATCCATCAATAAATATATCTAATGCCAAATATGGATCAACGCCAATGTTTCCTGGAGTTGGCCATGAACTCAATCTAATCATTTTGATGATGTCTGGTCCAGTATAAATTGATGCTGCATTTACAGTGACAGACTTTCCACCATCAGTATTAACCTGATTAAGAATATTCATATCAATCACCTGCCAAGTGTTTGTACCAGTATAAGGCCCCGCATTCGGTGTATGTAAATCTAACCTAATTCTACCATATAAATCGCTTGTTCCAGGAATTCCTTGTAATTCTCCTCTTGCAGCATTTGTAGTAACATAATATTGACTAGCTGCCGACCAACATGCTATTCGCAACCATTTCTTGTTAAATACATTACTCATTTGCCCCATCGTATTAGGAACAAAAACTTTATATGACCCATCTTTTAAACTACCACTCCATATTTTATCTGTATATTGCCATACCTGATCATAATAACTTGCCGTTGCAATAGCATAATATTGTCTATCAGTTCCCACAAAATCTTGACTAATAATCGCCCATTTTGTATTAAGTCCTCCGCCACCATTACCAATTCCTCCCGCATACATTGAGTTTTGGTATTTATATCCACCCGAAGCAGTGTACCACGTTTCAATGGGAACTGGAAGATAATCACTGGAATTAAGCGAATAATCTGGGTCTATAGTTACAATTTGACCACTGACACTTTGACTAAGAGGACCAATATACAATTTACTTTTGTATTTTAAATTACCTCTTGATGTAAGTTCATATGAATTAAATGGAGTTTCAATATCATTTAATGTATTAAGGGGAATATTAATATCATTAGATGATGACCACCAAATTGGAACATATCCATTATATCCTTTAAATGCTACATCATTTGCATATAATGCCCACGAACTAGTTTTAGCATATGATGCACTATCAGAATAATCACTATGACTAGAAGAAATGGAACGGGATGCCCATGAGCATGATATTTGCGGAATTGTGTACATTGCCCACGAAGCTGTCTTAGCATAGGATGCCGAAATACTTGAAGATGCCCACGAGGCGGAAATGGCAATTGTAGAACCTCCTGAATAGTAAGATGCAGTATCTGCATAAATAGAATGAGTCATCAACGAGCCAATGTCTCGGATCGTAGCCTTGTAAGTCGTCATTGACTGACTATGAACCAATGGAAAGAAATCTTCCGTAAATGGAGGATTTGGCATTATATCATTGAGTTCGCTAATTTTGATATTATACTCTGGCATATTAATCCTTAAGATACTACTGTCCATCCACGGCCTACAAGTGTTGCAATATTTGTTGTAATTGCAAATGCAGAACCACTGTCTGGATTATTGGTAAACGCAAAATAACCATTATATACTGGACCGAGTGCCAAATTTGAAGCAAAACTACCAATAGTTGTACTTGGAAGCGCATTGTTAGACACATCCATATATGACATACTTACTGGAACTATTGTTGGAAGATTGTATAACGGAGAATCATGAGAATCCCAATATTTCAGCGATGACGGAAATGATGGAGCCAACCACGAAGTTAGACGCAAGCAATTCGCAAACGACATTGTTATCAATGTATCTGGAACACCATACGGCGTATAAGTAATTCCCGTTCCATCTGCCAATAAAACAGATAGACTCAATGGAAGTGCAATTGGAAATGCCACATAGTAATTATTATTTACATTGAGATAAGTCATTGATGGCGGCAATGACAAGTTGGAAACAATAGTATTGTTTGGAACATTCAAATACGAAATACTACTACTTGCCATGAGTGGAAGTTCAGTCAATCCACAATTTGCGGCTGATGCAGATACACAACCAGATGGAAGACCTCCAAAATAAGTCAGCCCAGGATTATCATCGACAACAAGCTTGGTCAAACCCATCAATGTCCAAGTGTATTGCAAAATGTTTACTGTAGCAGGAGGAACGAGTAATTCAATTACATCCAGTGAACCCGAAAAAATAACTTGGGAAGCCGAACCTTGGTATGCAACACCTGGATGCAAACTCGAAGAATAAAGCATTGTGGCATTATTTGGATACGACCTGAATTGCATCGGCTCAGCAGTTGACACAAGAAGTTCTTCACATGTACTACTAATCTTAAATCTTGTCGTGCGAGAAGGTTCAATATAAACGCCATTGGAGGCAGTCACATAAACTTCATACAAGCCATATAATTTCGCTTCGCCGCAAAGAGTAAATGGATATTTCAATGCTCCCGATATTGTAGAGGTTCCACCTACTAATGCATACAATGGAGAAACATCCAAAGATTGAGAAAATCCATATGCTCTATCTATAACAAAAAGTTCAATATCTCCATCAGTTGCCCCTGTCAAAGATGAAAACGGAACCGTAATAGTTCCATATGCTTCAACTATTGTTGTCTTCAGTCCACCAAGCGCAGGAGTTATGGCAACCAAATCAAGTTGCGACGATGAAACAGACTGAGTGATTGCATTATAGATACCGAAATCTTGTAGTGCATTATTAATACTTCCGGCTGTCACCGCATAAGAAGCAGTTCCATTTGGAATACCATTAAATTCTAAGAAAGATGCCACGTTGGCATATGAAGCAGTAGTTGCAAAAAAAGCAGAATCAACATAAGATGCAGTTATTGCATTCCAAGCCCAAGATGATGTATTGGCATACGACGTTGAAACTTGTGCAGCTTCCAAACAATGAGATGCAGTCAAAGCATATGATGCAGTACCATTAGTCGAGCCAGGAATAAAAAGTAAATAGGAAGCTGTTCTAGCATAATCTGCGAATGCAGATGAATATACTAATTGAACGGAAGATGTAAGCGCATATGAAGCCGTGATACAGTAAGAGCTACTAAGTGAATACGAAGCAGACAATGCAGCCATAGCATAAGACGCTGTAGAAACATTATATGCCCAACTACTAGTCTTTGCGTAAGATGCTGAGATACACGGAGCGTATGACGCCGATAAAGCTTGCATGGCATAGCTTGCAGTGCCAACAAGATCATTTGTAATTTTACTGTTTGGCGTGATTGCCTTGGTCTTTATTGATCCTTCGATCAAAATATAACTACTAAGTTCACTTAATTGTAACTTCTTCGATTCATGCGCCGAGATGTCGGAAAGAAGCAGGAGGTCTCCGAAATCCAAATTTGGCGCAGTGATAGGTGCTAATTCGCTTACTCTTTTATTTGCCATGCTAATAAATAGTGATTCCCACGAGTATTATTCAAACTTGTTGTGGCCTTCCTTAAAGCAAGAGTAGATCAACTACCCCTGCCTAAAGGCAGGAGTTTGTAATACTCCTAAACTCTTAGAAGATTTACATACAATAGGCTGATTGATTGCAGCCCTTGTTAATTTATACGAAAACTAACAAAAAATCAATGTCATTATAACTGTGTCTCCGTAAACGGAGTGCCTTTTATGACTATAGTCAAAATATACTATAATGAAGAACGTGTCAAGTTATTATATCGTGTCAATTCCTCCCTTACCTAAAGGAAAGGGATTCCTTGCCACAAAAAGGTTGACAAATCCATCATTTAGTCCAATTCTCGGGCATGTAGATCGTGGAATTAATCGAGTTTAATTCTGCAATCTAGTCTTTTGTACAATATATTTTACGAGAGGTGATCTTACAATATCATCCACATCAAATTTAAACACAAAAATTCCCTGTTTTCTACTTTCTTCATCATCAAATATATTTATCATTTTTTCAAACCCCCCACGACTTCCATTTTTTAAATCTGATTGTTCTGGATCTCCAATAAGGAATACTTTTGAATACTCTCCTATACGTGTGATGAATGTCAAAATCTCACGATAATTACAATTTTGAGTTTCATCTAAAATAACAACTTTGGCATTCCAATTCAGCCCTCTTAAGAACGAAATTGGCATTCCAGAGACCCTTTCTTCTTTTTTTAGTAAATCAATTTCATTTTTCGGTAATAACTCTTCTAATTTATCTACCAAAGGTTGAAGATAAACTCCTATTTTTTCATTTAGGGTTCCTGGTAATAGCCCTATAGATCTGTCAGCACATTCCACCGCACTTCTCACATAAATCAAATCACTCACTCGTTGTTCATTAATCATTTCTAATGCGTGTAACACTGCCAAATATGTTTTCGCCGTACCAGCAGGGCCTGAGACAAAAATGACCTTGGCAGTCTTGTTAGCAGCAAGAACGAGGAATTGTTTTTGTCTATCGGTCAGTTCCCGCCGATATATATTGAGATCGGTTTTTATTTTTGAACGTTGGGGAATTATTGGACTGTTATCTATTTTCAGATTAGTATTACCAATCGCCAGTAGTAATCGATCTTTTTTTTTCATTTCAAATGAATAATTACTTCAATGATTTTCGCAATTCTTTGACCGATGGAATTAACTCGAAAATTTCTTCCTCGGTATAAAATTTTTCTATGTGTTCCAAATTAGCATCAAATTCTTTCTTTGAAATTGTTACGACAAAGGGAGAATTTTTGAATGCAAAAACTTCCACAACGTCTATTTTATTCTCAACCGCAAATTTTATATTTGAAACGACATTTTCCATCATATCAACTTTGAATTTGGTAACAAATTTCCGCATTTCATCATTATCAGACGGAAGAATATATGAGTCTAATCCAATGACAGTTTTTGTTTTGTGAGCCATGTCAATAAATATCTGATACGTATGGCCAAAGATAAATAAAAAACCGCCAAAGTTTTTTAGACCTTGGCGGCTTTTGCAATTAGTGTAATGTTATTCCATCCCCATCACCACACTCGATGTTTCTTCGAATCGTATTGAACGACTTCTACCTTTTCGCCATAAGAACGATCCTTGGATACTCCTGACCAAAATTTAATTTCTGTCACACACAGCGGGTCTGTAGGCGAATCATATTCCTTGTCAGAAACTCTGTAACCGTCCCTCACTACAACGTAACTAACAGGTCTTGCCTCGGTTTTACCCGTAGTCGCCGATTGAGTGATCGGCGGGGCCATGTAACTATCTTTTTGTTTTGCCATTTTTGTTTGGTAGTTCGGAATGTTTAAGGATAAACTCAGAAAGTCGCAAAGCATCTTCCTTACTCAAAATGATGTGGTCTGCCCACGGCTTTCCCGTTTTCATTACTTCTGCACACCATCGAATTCTTTCTTTCTTCGACATTGGACGATTACCAGGATGAGAAACCCACATGGAGATGTTAAATTGCCATCTCTCATTATCACTGTCGAAATCATCATAGTTGGCTTCCAGAAGAGAGCAACTACATTGACATTTTAGGAAAATAGAGTCGGAATTAGGCATAGTGGTTCTTGAGTTTTTCCAGTTTCTCCATGTTACTTTGGAAATTTATAAGGTTGTATCCCCATGCAAGGACAAGTGCAACCATATGAATATAAAACCACGGCCCCATACCCATGTTTTGATAAATATACACCAGGACTAAAATCCTCGGCAAGAAGATTGCACAAACGGCATCTGCAAGAAAAGGAGTTGTGTTAGCAGGAAGATTGCCCGTGACCCACCAGAAGAAAAGAATAAAGCGGGGAACAAACAATGTGAGAAGTAAAAACCAAATTCCGATTTCATGTGTTTCCATATGTATGTTATAATTTTACGTTACATACACAGATTACCATAAATCGAAACTGTTGTCAAGAAATTTTTAAAGAAAGTTGGCGGATAGCACTGGTGCCGACCCAGATGCTTTTTAGGGCACATATAGTTTTCGAGACTATTCCGCAGGCCGCTGCGGTTTACTATCCATATTCTAATTGGCGGAAGGTTGGTATCCTGCCTACCATCGCTTTCGCGACCATCCGCTTTCCAAACGGTGATGGAACCTCGTCCACTTAACCTTCCATTTTATACGAATTCACGACGAACCTATTGGATGTCACATCCAATTCATACTGTGATTTAGGCCATAGATAACCTTTTACGGTCTTCGGAGAATCTTAATCTCTTACTTATTATCCATGATTCCGGCGCTAGTATAATATACAACGTCGCTTTAATCAAGGTTCGTCAAATTGGCTGAGGTTAAGCGAGTTGAACGCCTATCTTTTGATTCAGAGTCAAAAATAATACCGTTATACGAAACCTCAATCTTCAGTCTATAACTATAACATGCATTTTCCAAATGTCAATGGCGAATAAGAAAAAAAAGACCCCGCCGAAGCAGGGTCTCATATTACATCTAGAAATATTATTTCGTAGCGCCTGCGGCATTTACCTTTGCCTTAATGACCGTCTCGTCAACTTTACCCTTCACAATAAAGTCAGGCGTAATAATGACCGTAGTAAGCTTCAAGCCAGTACCAGTCTGAACTAATGCTTGCTGAAATCCTACCGCCACGTCAGTAATCCATATCTTAGCAGCAGGAACATTCGTCAGTTGATTAGAAATATATTGGCTATATGAAACGTCATACGCTACAACGACTGCACCAACTACTAATCCTACCCACTGATTTGTGCCGAGGGAGGTATTGGAAAGTGCCAATTGAAGAGCGGCAGGAGACAAATCGGTTCCATTGGCAAAATTGTTAAGAACTGGAATTGCCGCCTTGAAATAGGCAGCGTTACGTCCGTCTTGCTGAATAGCATACACGGCACCTTGATCCGCTACTAACGTAATAACCGTTCCAATCCGAGTGATTTGAACAGGAGTGAGGTTATTAATAGTTGCACACCCAGTCAAAAGACTAAGTGCTGTGCCAATTGCGACAAATGTAGTGAGAAATTTCTTCATATATAATTTATTTTTGTTTACTAAATTGGTGGAGATAATGGGAGTCGAACCCACACAATCCTGTATGCAAAACAGGTGCATTACCAACAATGCGTTATCCCCGATACGAGATGCTCAATTTTACGTCGCACTATAACCGACACGGTTTTCTTCCGTCCCTCGTTTTTATGTCTGAGAGATATGACGGTGAGGACACATCCTCTAGTTTTTTAATTTATTGCAGTGCGCATCTCAAAAGTGGTAGCGGAGATAAGAGTTTCACTTATCATAGCACTTACGTGCCTTGGTTATGAGCCAAGTGGGCGTCATCCGGCCTGTCCCCGCAGTCCTAAAAAGAACAATCAAATCTTACACTTATAACTATAACAGATTTTCCAAAAATGTCAAGCCCCCATTTAATTTTTTATTTTGTTTGCTCAAGTCCATAGACCATTTCTATTTTTAACTACCCATACCATTATCTCAGTTTGCACGTCATAGATTTCTTTCTCCAATCGATCAATATTGCCGTAAATTACATCGTAACTCTGCCAATCTCCATTATTGATCTTTTTCCAATTAGAACAAGGAACTGCTGCCCACTCCGCTTCTAACTCTTTTTGCAGGACTACCAGTCTTTGAGTAACCATCTCATAGTTATATTTGACCTCCCGCATAAACTCTGCTTGCCACTCGGGTGAGGTGCAGGAAAGCGTATTGAAACAATCTTCTCCATCCACTTCGCAATAATGCTTGAGACTTCCAAGAACGACAATTTCGAGAAGAGTGTCCTTATCGATCCAAGTGCGAGGAATTTGCTTAGTAAGCCACTTATTACGAGGACGAAAACGAGCAGAAATCTGCCGATAATGAAAGTCTCTCCACCAATGTGTGTTAAAAACCTTAAACTTATAATCACTAATATATTCCCATAATTTCATAACTTTTAGAAAATGATTTTTCTTATGATATTTATCGTTGATATTGAGGTTGATGTCTGTCGTGGGTTCTGCAATTTTTATAATCAATGATATAAATAATACTAAAAACAATAAAGGTAAAGACAAACCAAACAGTAACAAACGCAATAATAAACGCGGGGATTCCCATTATTATTTGTTCATATCACGGATGACCTGTAAACCACTTGAATAATTTTTTCATATTGGTGGAGATATTCGGTTACCCTCCGAATCCTTCGTGGTGCGAGCACAATGTACTAGTATTATACTATATCCCCGATGTTCGCCATTATTTTTTAGACGAACGACTACGGAAGCTGGTACGCTATAACAAAGCGTCTCCCGTCTGAGTTCAGTCAAGCAAAACGGCTAACCAAGTAATTCGGCGTCGAAACTTCGGTTGTCCGTGTACTGCGCCCAGTTACCTCGACTGAAAATTGGTGGGATGAATGGTGATAAACGTCTTATTGGGGGGGCGTCACCTTCGCAGCCCAGTCGGAATACTCCTTACGGGCATCCATCTCATAATATATCAAACAGTTAGCCGATATTTTGTTTTTAATTTAGACATTTATCTCACATTTCTGTGGCAACGTGCTAATAGTTGCTGCTTCAACCTGCCGTCAACAGGAAACCGACACCCTCGGGCATTTAGAATTGCTGCTTCTGTGGTCATAACGAATAATACTCTGCCACATTAGGTTTACCAGTATCGAACTTCCTCTAAACAAGGGCTTTACCTTGCTCAGCGTCTAATTCTATTTGACAAAATTCAAAGAACAATTTATTCTGTTCCTAATATAGCAGGGTTCTTGGAATCTGTCAACAGGATATTTGCACTTCCGCTTGGACTCACAATTGGACTACCTTCCTGGCCTTGAAGATAATTTCCAAATGCGTTCGACAAAAAAGCTCCTGTCGCTGTTAATCCCGTCCCAAGACTACCACCAAGAATCATCACCCATTGGATAATAGTTGGATTTGTTTCGGCATTTGACCATTGACCCAACCCAGTTTGCAGCGTAAGCAAACTAGTGCCTGCAAACACACAAAATAATTTTGCATATACAACTGCGGTTTCGAGTTTCATGAAATTGGTGCTACAGAAGGGACTTGAACCCTTAAGGAATTACCCGCCAGACCCTTAATCTGGTGCGTCTGCCGTTCCGCCACTGTAGCATTTACTTATAAATAGAATTAGACTTATGAAAAAGAATGAGGTTCATCACCATGAATTTCCTTAGCTTTTTTAAAATCTTCAATAAGACCTTGGCGGTCATCTCTATACTTTTTGATAATAAGCATGAACGGTGCTTGTTCTTTCAAATCAACCATTTCCATCACGAAAGCCTTAATCTCATTATCATCGGGTTTCCAATCAAATTCTTCGCAGATGGCTCGGACATTGTTTCCAATCGGAGTCATATTCCAAGCACTCTCAATGATACCTTCTTTTGCAAGATCATCCATATAACCGACAATAACCATAGATGAAATGTGATTGCCATCAATATCTGTTCCTTTGGCTTTGAGACGTTCCAAAATAGCCGCGAGTTTTTCTGATTTATTCATATTTTCTATCGTTGCGGAAACCCCTCCGACCCTTTAGGGTCGCGGGTAGTTTACATGCTGTAGTGTATCAAGATTTTGATTTGGCGTCAAGTTCTTTTCTGTTGCCACGCTCAAATTCAACATAAAATGGTCAGGGTGGTGGGCTACGACCCCACGGCCTCCTCGTCCCAGGCGAGGCGCTCTACCAAGCTGAGCTACACTCTGTTAACTAAAAAATGCGTGTCAGGTTTGGAAGCTGACACCACGCCGAAATCGTTTTTAAGGTCTCGGCAATCACCCGTTAGGATGAGAAATCACCTATAAATATCATGCGAATTTCTCATTCGCTACAAGTCCCATGTCTTTATCAATATGATTACATTTTTCTTGACTCAGTCCCAACTCATCCACTTTGGATGCATCAATGGTCGTTTCGCACGCTTCCCTAATCTCTTTTGGAAGATTCTCACCCACTGCTTTTAGGACATCGGATGCAAATTCCACATCCTTTTTTACTCGATCAAGAACAACTTGACGAGCGATTTTAATTTTCTCTTCGGCAACGCTGGCGGCAAACCATACCTTGGAAGGATTCAGATGACGTTTGTAACTTCTTAATTTTGACATATTACTTATTTGTTTTGATTATTGCGGATAGAAATTAACCACATGGGTAAATGATTTCTATCATTTATTTTTTGGTGAACTCAATTTCTTAGAAGGTATTGTTTTAATAACCGTATTAGTTATTACACCATTACTAAAAAAATTAGAATAACGTGGCAATGGTGGTATTCCTTCCCATCCTGCTTGCAAATCTTCTTTTATTTGAGTATTAAACGGATTAATTCCTTGTCCCAATGAAAAGGTATCGGAAATAGGAGCGGCATATACTTTGTTGGTTGCACAAGGAATTGCTGACCATGTTACACTACCCCATCCGAGTTTTACACCAACTGTGGCACCACTTGTTACAGGAATAGAAGCATCAATACCAAAAAATCTTGTATGCGTTGTAATAGATGTAGCCCATGTTGGAGGTTGATTGAATTTTTGAATAGCACAACCTGATAAGAGAAATACTAATGGCAATAAAATTAAAATTTTCATACATTTGTCTTGTAATTGAATTCGGCCTTCCCACGACAATGACACGCACACGAAGCCTCATGCCTTACATCTGTCCATTCAACACCCCTATAAGTATAGTCTCCAATGGTAAACACATCGGGTCCACCATAATGACCTTTGGCTTTCTCCAATTCTTTTTCATCGTAGAGTCCACCGCTCGCCATTTCTATGACAGTTCCGCACCAGAAAAGCCTACCATACAAAATGGCCTTTCCATTGCCCAAATCATCCACGTACGCCGTGAAAGTCTTACCGCCATGTGTGATGTCACCTTTATACATAAACGAGGATCATATCAAGAAATATCTCCTGCCATTATTTAAACGTTTTAATAAAATTTCTCATTCCAATTTCCAGTTTAGACATTCCATAAAAATCTGCATTTCTAATAGCATCAGCGTTGCTTACATTGTTATTTCGGATTCTATAACATTCCACCACAACAGATGTCCTGTCACAGCCATGCTGGCAGTGGACAAATACTTTTCCTCCCGCCTTTATCTCAGCATTAATCGCCGTCAAAATCTTTTCAATATCAGCCTTACTCGGCGCACGAATACCATTTAACGGAACCCATAAGTATTTAATACCACTATTGGTGCAAACTTGACCTTCATTAACCCAATCATCTCCGACATCACGCAAATTTATTACCAAAGTAACATGTTGACCTTTGAGAAACTCCAAGCCAATTTGATTTGGTTGCGCCCCTCTGTCCACATGTTGATCAACGTGGTCATAGTTTAAAATTGCCGCTGTTGGCGGAAATCCACGAGTGGCACACCCTACTAGTAAGACTAAGCCAATAAGCAAAACATAAAACTTCTTCATAGATTATTAAAACCCACCGTAATCTTTGAGATACTGTTCCTCTACCATTCGACGTTCTATTTTCTCTTGATGTTCACGATGTTGCTGCTCTTCGGCCCACTGCTGACCATCCTCTCTGACAAATTTCCCAATCTTTTTTTCTTTTGACTTTTGTGACTCAGCGTCAACATATAACTCCCAACAGTTGTCCTCTTCGTCCGAATGACACCACAAAGATGGACTTCCCATTTCGCCACCAGTATCAAAAATGACAACCTTGACCTTGGTGCCATCAACCATTTCTATTCCGTCTTGACATTCTCCCCAACAAAGCATGAAATGTTCTGATATTTTGTGTGGCGTTGTCTCTCCATCTAATAAAACCGAAAGAGATTTCCAATTCGTAACTATTTCTTCGTTCATCATAAAATGGCGGAAAATTGGTATCCTGCCTACCATCCCGATTAAGGGACCATCGATTTAGCAAATCGTGACGGGCCTCGCCCGCTTAATTTTCCATATAAATTGGTGCGAGCGGTAGGATTCGAACCTACGATGATAAACTACGGTGTAAACGTAGCGGAGTCAACCACTGTCCCACGCTCGCAAATTGGCGGTAGGTTGAAGTCACGCTCTCCAAACCCGTCTTAGGGGTCCATACGCATTTCAAATGCGTTCCGAGTCTCACCCGGTTAACCTACCATATCCATAAATATACCACACATTTAAGAAAACGTCAACAAGAATTTTGTGTATTATCATGACGATGAAAAACAAATTCGGATTCTCCGAGATATACTTTTTTGATATATCGCCCGAAGCATTTTTGTGAACAGAAAAAGTATAATGTTGTATTCGTCTTGGATTGATAACACATGGGGCAATGAACATGATCATTAAGTTCCACGTTAACTGAAATAGAGTCCAACGCAATGTCAGACTCGCCACATTCATCGCAACAAACAATTTTTATCATAAAATGGTAAGCACGGAGAGACTCGAACTCTCATTGATCCAATTATACGCATATCTCTTTAGGAAAGAGTGCTAATACGTGCTCAGTGAATGCTCCCAACCTATAGGGCGCTACAATACCATGCCCTATGAGATTTGTCAAGCCAAGAAATTACTTTTCGGGGGCTTCTTGACGATCTGGTGGTGGACCTTGTGGACCACGGCCTCTTGGACCTTTACCATCACGAGGACCAAATTGGCCTCTCGGTGGAAGATTAGTCTTACAAATTTCGCAAGTTGCACGATGGTCTCGAACCGCTTTCATTAACTTCTTCATCTCCTCACATTGAACAACAGGAGGACCATGACGAGGCGGCGGAGTATTGGTTTCTTGTGCAACAGCAAATGCTCCCGACGCTAACAATATTGATAGAACAATTAATTTTATTTTCATATTCATTTTTTATTTCGGCCAATATTTCTTGGCTTATGAATAAATAGAACTGCAATTGTGGTGATATCAATACTTTACACTATCTTAACAATTTTGTTTTATAATATGCAATTTTTGCACACCGATTAGAACAAATTCCTGCCAGAAAATAATTGGTGGGCGAGGCAGAATTCGAATCTGCATTTGCAATTTCCAATTACCGTTCAACGAGTTAGAAGCTCGTGCGGATTACACGCCCAATACTATCAAAAAGTGGTGTAAATACTATGAAAATAGTTTTCCTCCTCCCGAGTGGAGAGGCAAGAAGAAATCAGTTATGCTTACCGCAAATCCGTCTATTCCACCATTCACCCCGTCCTTATGGCGGAGAGTTCTTAAATAGTAATTGGTAAATAGGAAGTAATCCTCCATCCTTTTTGCCAATCAACAGTACCATCTGGCTTACCATTGATACCGTCGAAAATTTTATCTCCGTCCACCACTACCCAATGCCATCCGCTTGCTCGCATTGGATTTTTCAACTTAGCAATAGCCAGTAGAGGTCGAGGAACTCTTTGCAATCGATCTGGACATTTATATCCTAAACTTCGCAGACCTTTAATCAATTGCTTAGTCGTTGTTGCGCCATTTTTTCCGATATGTTCGGCAGCAATATTAACGGGGATGCTCGCAACCACAGCTACGGCAATGACCCCGCAGTTTTTCTTGTTCGGGTTCTGTTGAATCCAAGTTCTCATAGGTTTTGGTGATAAAACAAGGTATCCCGTCTCCAACCCAAGCGCCAATTTGATTGTACTCAAACCACTCGTAAGCATCATCTGTCGTCATTCCATCCCGTATAATTTTAGCAATGACTTTCTCTTTGTCATAGCAAACCACGGGGTCCATTCCAAACCGTTCAACGAGACCTTCAATACAATCGTCGTAACCATCCATAAATACAACCTTTATATCATATTCCTCACAATGTAGTTCAATTTCTTTACGTGTCATAATTGTTTCGGTGTCTTTCCTAGAAATTGGTGTCGGTAGAGGGATTTGAACCCATCATGTCTGCTGATTGAAGGTCAGCCGTGTTAGCCAATTACACCATACCGACAAAAACTGTTGTTGGTTTAAGAAAGGAATTACCCTAACGTTTTGGCACCTTTCACTCACTCTCCACGATGATATGATAGCTTTTCATACATCTTTGTTCAGCATTTGTGAGCCTGCTGACAACAGTAAATCATTTCTCCATCATCCGCATTACGAGACGAGCCTTTTTCAGCTTGGCCTCAGTTTCCGCATACTCTTCAGGACTAACCTTCTTCTTGTAGTTCGTGCTTTTTATTCGGCGCTCCAAAAAATAAATATAATCCTGCTCATGCTTAATGCGTTTTTCGTGTATTTTCATAAGATAGTAGCACCGACGCCTGCTTCCAGTTGGGCTACGGTGCCATTTAATAAACGACAATAGTATTCAATTGGATACATATATAAAAATATATAATACCGATGATTATTCCGAGTAAAAAACTCAGCCAATGGAACTCTTTTTTCTGCTTCATAAATTGGTGACACCGGCGGTGGTTGCAACCGCACTGTTATCCTTCTAGGGGATACGTCTCCTGCTCTTGGACTACGGTGCCATGTTGTCAAAAAGATACCTAACACGGGAATTTCACCCGTATCTTCTCCCATTGGGAGACACTTTTTAATTCACACCTTCTATAGGAAGCATGAACTGTTCATGACCGCCTCCCGTTACTTCGTGGCCACTCCGCAACGAACTCAGTCACTACTCTTTAAGCTACTTAGGCAAATTGGTGCTGGTGGGGAGAATCGAACTCCCACGTCTTTCGACGATTAATTCTGAATCAATTGCGGCTACCGTTACGCCACACCAGCATTGGTCTCCCAGAGTGGATTTGAACCACCATTGTTCTTGGCCCCGGACCAAGTGCCATAACCAAATTAGGCGACTGAGAGAAACGAGATGGAATTGTTTAATTCGGCTTATTAGAGCTGAGTTTTTATTTTGCTGTTACCATCTCAAATCGAATGCTTTGCTAAACCTCTGAGCCAGATATTTCACGAAGCGGCCAGTCCGAGAGGGTCGGATTATAGCCTCTGGTTCAGCGTCCATAGAGGTCTTGAAAAAACCGTTCATTTTAAAATTGCAACATGCGGCACCGAAAATACCCTATACGGATAGATTGAGCCAAAATCTTGGTTGAATTCAATCAACCAATAATCAATGACATGCACCGATCCTTTACCAACAATTCTCCCCGGTAAAATTCCAAAGTCAGGTGCTCCTAAATGAGCCATATGCACAGCCACTTTATCCCCATATTTGAACTCTGGCTTGGGGTCTTCCAAAGTATATGTCTTAATCATGCTCACAGTATACACTATGTTCGACGTTTGTCAAGTGACAGTTTAACACAAAAGTTTTTTTCTTGCTATCTGTATCTAAATCATATATTTATAAACATGTCCAACATTAAACTATCAACAATAATAACCGAAATGCTTTTGGAAGGAATTCCAGAGTTAGAAAGTAAAAGAATTCATTTGTCCAGAAACGAAATTAAAAAGATAGATGACCCAATATGGGATACGAAAGGCCGAATTTCTTCCAAGCCTGTTACAGGTTTATTTTATGCTATGGGTGATGTATGGGTCGACTACCTATCTACTTATCCCGAAGAATTATATTCTCGTAAACACATTTATGAAGTTGTTCTAAAACCATCCGCAAGAATTTTAGCTCCCAAAACACAACAGGAATATATTAATATCACATTCAAATATCCATCAAAAGGATGGTCCTTTAAAGGTGAATTCACTCCATCCAATTTTGTTGGTAATAACATAGGTAGTCTCGTTCCTGACTATGAAAAAATGTCTAAAGACTATGACGGAATTGAAATTTTTGATGTTGGCGGAAAAAGTCCCACCGAAATCTCTTACACGGAAGAATACCCCATAAATTGGCCAGATGAATATCATCCACCGCATGGAGTTGTATGGAACAATAATGTTGCAACTTTGGTTCCTATCAATTTAAACAGTCAGCATTTTGATACTGCTGTCGCTAAAAAAGAAAAACTAAAAAAAGAGCATCCCGAATGGTTCGGAGACGCGAACTAAATAGCCTCACCCTATAAGAATTAACACATAAATTCACTTTATAGGAATTAACACATAAATTCACTTTATAGGAATTAACACATAAGATTACCAAATTTCCTCTGGCTCAAGAATGTTATTGGAACCTTCGACATCCTTATACCATACAAGTTCTTTGTAATCTTTATTGCTTGCGTTGCGTCCAAATCTAAGATGTTCGAACGGCAACCAGGTTGCATTGTCTTGCTCACATACTATAACTTGGCCGTTTCTCTCTTTACACCATTGAGCTAATGCCGAATAGTCAATTCTATTGAACCTGTATCGGCTTCCTGCTTTCTCATATGGAGGGTCGCAATTATGAACTAAGACATAGTTGGCTACGAATAAATTATCGTTACTAACATGTATATCATAAACACTGCCGCAATAGACTTCTCTTTTAATGTCTCGTATCCTTGCCAAAATACAATTATTTATAATTTTTCTACTACTTCTCGATTTGGATATAATATCATATCCTAATCTTTTTATACATTCGGATGAAAAATAAACATCGTAAGCAACAAATTGTTTTCCATTCAATTTACTCTTTCGCATTTTGAAACTAGGTTTTAATCCAAGTCGTAATGCTATGATAAACATTTGCTCTGCTAATTTTTTACTGGCGGATGTTCCTGTCAATTTTACTCTATTTCTCGAACCAAATGATATTCCGCCATCTCCCTTTAACCATGATTGTAAAATTGCTTTTTGATATACTAAAGAACACGACATTAAATCGGGGTGCAATTCCTTATCAATTGCCGTTCCCGTGATATAATGACTAATAATTTCGCCGATGCATTTTGAGAAAACTTCGATTTGTACAACGCTATCATTCGGAGGAATATTCCTAAACTTACCATCGATCCCAAACGATTCTTTTATGCATTTTAATACATCATTATGATATACCTGCTCATTCTTGTTGAACGTAAATGTTATTCCATATTTTGTGGATTCACTGTGCTGCTTGATAATATGACCTTCTGCGGCATAATATCCCAAAATTTTGAAAAATTCTATGCATTTCTTCGGTTTTATTTTTTTTCTGTTATTATTTTGGTCGGGACAATATAAATCTATATCTTTCTCGTTCCCCCCAATAGGAACGAGAACATAATCATTTTTAATTAATTCTTTGGCTCGGACTATATTTCTACTGTCCCACAATATATTATTTCTTCTGGTTTCTTGCCGTTTATAAGGTCGGGGAATCCTGATTATTTTATGGTCTTCGGTCATTTCTATCCAATTGGGGAGACCTTGTATTTTTAATTTTATCAAATTCCCACTAAAATGCTTTTCAAATTTGTTCAAAACGATTCTATTACCATATAATTTTTCCCCCACGGTAATATCTTTAATTGGAATCATTGATTCGTCTTCTAATCTTATGGTTTGATGAGGAGGAAGACAAAACCAAGTCGCCTTGACGTTTACTATATTTTCAAACGAAAGATGCTGAACCTTCCAATGACGAATATGTTTTAGTTGTGAGGCAATCATTTCCTTCTTTCTCTGAGTCCAATTTCCACCCCGAGATAACGAGAGTGGATACCTTGATGCAGTCGTCTGACTTTCTGTTAGCCAGAATCCCATCAACGTTCTAGCAGGAATACAACTAACTATCTCTTCTACTGGATGATCCTTATCAAACTTCTCTGCCCCATTGGGTTTAATAGGCAACGCAATGATTTCTTCCTCTTTAACCTTTATGAGCCAATCCCACAACTCCATAATCGGATAGTAAGCTTCATACAAAGAAACCTGTTTCTCAGAATACATTAGTGCATAGCCAGCCGATCCAGCAAATGCCTCGATTATCTCATCACATTGAGGCTTCGGGTAGCATTTCGCCAACCTATACTTTGAGCCAAAGTATGAAAAGAATGGATGTAGATGCATAAGTATATTAAACTCCGAATTCTGAAAAATCCCCCGAAAGGAATTTAAATGGTATTTCGTAATAAGGTTCACCTGGATGACTGCCCAACCATTCGGGATGGCCATCTGCCAGTTTAGTCAGGTCACGGAAGAATGCATAACCTACCTGACAATCAGGACCATCGGGTAAATTGGTGACTGCGATAAGCAAGCCATCTGGGTTTTTGGCATCCCGTGGACGATAGATGAAACTGCCGTATTTGTTCGAGCCTCGGGCATCACATTTCACAACTTGTCCCCGAAACGTTGGACTTAAATCAGGAGTCGCATTTCCGTTGTATTGATCCATTTCTTTAGACCAATCACATTTGGCACATTTGCTTCCAATGAGTTCGGCAAGTGCTCCCATCATTGCGTGCTTCATTCGTCTCTCAAAAGTTCTGGCATCAACCGCATCGGCTCTGCCATAGGAATATGATGCATTCCTCATTCCGCCTTTAGCGTCTTTGACTTGTCCCTTTGCTCTCTCAACCGCTACTTGTTTACATTCTGCAAGTTCGGCGTCCGTTAATGTTTCAAGATTAAAATCCATATATGCAGTAATCTTACCTGAAAACCTATAACGAATCAACTTATTTTATTGGAAAGTGGTGCCTCGGGCTGGACTCGCACCAGCAACGCACGGAGCTTCAATCCGTCGCTCTACTTTGGAGCTACCGAGACATATACTCGCATTGTCAACAGGGTGCGAGCGGCCCCCGTAATCATTTTTTTCTCAGGACAGAATCCCAACAATTATCCATCATTTTCCCTTGCGGTCAGCCGAAGCTTCCTACGGAATTTTGACCTTTCCTCGTTGCTGTCTGGAGCAGACGAAAACATACTGCTCAGATTGGTAGGCACGGAGAGACTCGAACTCTCATCAATCCAATTATGCACTTTCTCGTTCGAAGCGAGCGCCATTACGTACCCATAATAATTAAAAGCGATTTTAGAGAGCTAACGCCGTCCTCTTCCAACATGCGTCACTTATTAGGCGAAACCAATATCTATCCGTTACTAGCTCTTGGCCCGGGAATAGGTAAATATTGTTATTTGTCGGTGTTGAAATTGAATTGCCAACAGGGCACCCAAGATACGAGTGTATTCGTTACTTCGTCTGTGCTGACTAGAAGTACTACTCCACTTGGTCTGTAGCAAATTGTTTAGAACAAGAACTTGAGTTGGGCCACAATATAATCACTACCTGTCCATGTCTGGGATTTAATATTTTTGTCAGTCTGATACCAATACATCAGGGTTCCCCTTATACTTGGCGTAATCTTGAAATCCATACCCACTGTAACACGATTGCGAACGAAATCATACCTATCTGCGGCATTAAAAAATGGTTCATCACCTACAAACGGGTTAATTTCATACTTCGTGAACTTCCACGGTGTATTGTATTTCAACCACTCGGCTTGCATATAAGTGGCGGGAATATTACCGTGTTGATTGGCAGGAGTAATTTCAACCTTTGTGCGAAGATTTAATGTACCCCACGATTGTGTGGGAAGTTTCAAATCAAACCCTGGTACAAACATATTATAATTCTGCCAAGTATTTGCCGACTCTTTGAAAATGAGACGATAACTCCCAAACACATCAAAATACGAGTTTGCTAAGTATTTATATTGCAAATCGGTGTGTTCATAATTTAACATTGCTGCTTGTGGACCCGCATAATAGTGAAACTCTTCTTCCACTTGGAATTGAGATTTCACTTTAAAACCAGGCCAAAACGTATTGGTACTAGTTTGTGCGAACACACTCATAATTGAAATTATCATGAGTAAAAATACGAATACTAATTTAGATATTTTCATATCCGAATAAGTATCATCAATGTAGGTCTTCCACCTACCCACTCCTTATTATTCTGCCTTTAGATCATTATGATCGGGGAGATGCTGCTTTTGCGTCAGACTCGCTTACATCAATTGAAAAATTGGCTGGGGCAATTCGAGTTGAACGAATATAGCATTGTTTAACAAACAATTTCATTACCAATTATGATACACCCCAGTGAAATTAACACTTCTTAATTACAGCCAACAATAATTGAAATGATTGGTCTGTCGTAAACCCTTTCGATAAAAAAGCATCATAAATTAAACGATATTGCGCCGCAAAAGTAGCGGCAGTAGTTCCAACTACTTTTTCTTTTCGTATTCGTTTTCCTGTTCTCATAATCATCATGATGTTTTTGTTTTGCGAAAGATCTCTTCGATCTCAGCAATGCGGGAAGTCATTATCCCTTTCCTATCTGCCCCTGCATCGGCAACATGTTTTTTCAATCGAGCAAGGCGATTACGTAAACGTCCAAGTTTGTGTCCTATATTCATATGTTTTTTCTATTCGAAATCCTAGCTGCTATATGCACCGTAGGGAACGTCTTCTTTAACACTTACAAGTGCCTTCGATTAACACATGCCTTACTTAGCCCATCCTATGGGCACTAGAACTTCGAAATTGGTCCCCCATGTAGGTATTGATCCTACCCAGCCATAAGCGTCGGTTTTACAGACCGAATTGCGTCCTTAGCAATATAATGGGGGTTATGAACTACCCACCCTCTAAAGAGAGTGGGTTTCCGTTCCAACCAATCGCCCATTGTTTCCAATAGGTCTTACATCAGGACAAACGGCTAACCCAGTCGTTCCGACTGTTAAATTTAATCCTTGTCTAAGGATATTTAGAGATGCATTAAAATCTCTATCGTGTTCGTAGTTACATTTTGGACAATTCCACTCTCTATCTTTAAGTGTTAAGTCATCTTTAATATATCCACAATTACTACAAGTTTTACTGGATGGAAAATATCTATCAATTTTAATGACTTTTCTTCCATACCATTCACTTTTGTAGCATATCTGTCTTACTAATTCTGACCAAGAACAATCTCCAATGGATTTAGCATATCTATGATCCACCATCATATTTTTTGCAGACAAATCTTCAAGTATAAGAGTTTGATTTTCGCTCACTAACTTGTGAGATATTTGATGTAAATGATTACTACGAATATTGGCAATTTTAACATGGAGTTTTCCGAGTTTCAACCTTGCTTCAATTCTTCCATTGGATTTTTTCCCAGTCCTACTAACCGATTTTTGTCTAATTCTAACTAACTTTTCTAATTGTTTAAGTGGTTTAATATTCTCAAATCTTATTCCATTGGAGCATATAACCAACGACTTAATTCCCAAATCTATCCCAATAGTATTATTTAATCCTAATTTGATTTCAATATTTTTAGTAACACCAATACAAGCAAAATATTGTCCTGCTACATTACGACTAATAGTAGCATTTTCAATTGATCCTTCAATTTTACGATGTTGATCAATTTTTATTCCTTCTTTAAATTTGGGAAAATATATTCGTCCTTCTTCTACAGAGACAAATTGTGGTAATCTAAATGATTGTCTGTTTCTCCTACTTTTAAATCTGGGGTATTTAGATTTTTTCTTGAAGAAACGATTAAAAGCAGTTTCTAGATGTTTTAAAGAGTGTTGGAGTGATTGGGAATTACATTCATTTAACCATTCGGTTTCTGTGTTTGATTTGAGTTTTGTTAACTCTGCTGACATTTCATTATAATTTAATGATTTTTTAGTGAGTTGGTTTTCCTTTGCATTTAGATAAAATTTAGTCCGTCTATTTAAGAAGAAGTTATATATATAACGAATAGTTCCAAAATGCTTAGACAATAATATTTCCTGCTCCTTTGTTGGATACATTCTAAATTTATATGTATATTGTCTATTCATTTATACGAAATCTTGTTTCTCGTATAATACATATCATAGAATTAACCGAACCATCAAAATAATTTAATATATTTTATTGGTCGCATTCATCCCATCCCCTAAAGGAGATGGGTTTTCTGCTCCCACCAAGATAAATTGGTGAACCTAACTTCGTCCCTATGATAGTTACGACAGAACTCTATCAACCATTCCATCGCTCTGAGTTGTTAGACGAAGGTGGTCCACCAAAAATTATTACAAATTGGGTTTTCTCGGATTTCCCATACCCCTAAACTGGTGGGCCTTGAGGGACTCGAACCCCCAACCAAAACATTATGAGTGTTCTGCTCTAACCAATTGAGCTAAAAGCCCTTATAAAATTGGTGGGCGGGTTAACTCGTCATTATTTAGACGCCATCACCGGCTGCTTCCTTAAAGACATGAATGGGATTCTTTAACCCACTACCGTATGCCTATCAGACGCCGCCCATAAAGATTAGGAAGATAGTCTGCCGCAAGGCCAAAAGGATTACCAACGCCCGCCCGAGCGGTTCCGCCTGTTTACCAAACGGACAGTTGGACATGCCCTCGACAATCAGAGGGTTCTTACTGTCACTTAGTTATATTGATCCTCCAGTCTTAATCACCGATTTCTCGATTTTCATGCTCATTATTCAACTTTCATGGCATTACAGTAACCAAACGACTTTTGATTACAACGTGGACTCAGAGACTAGTTCCTACTGCTTAGAGGATGGACGCTTTTAATCCCACCTCCTACACTTCCTAAAAATTGTAATAGCAGGAATTCAACAGAAATTTATTATCGTGCGGGAGAATTAGGGTCCAGCGGGTCTTCGGGCTCAAACTCTAACTCAAATCTTATTCGTGGAGCATTCAGTATAGTATCGTGTCTATTTGTTTGGATTCCATGTTGTGCGAGCCAAACTTCCACCGCACTACGATTTTCTATTGTACCCCGCCCATCACTCCAATAAACTGTGTTAGTTGTGGCATCATATCTCCATCTATCCCGCCCTCTTCCTCCAAATCCGTGGGCACCGTGAGGTTCATCCCATCCTTTATCAACGTCTCCAACAACTGCACCATAGGTTGCTACGCCAATATAATCTTTTTTGGCAATAGCTTCTTTTAGGAGTTGGGCTAGTTTTATCATGCTTATAAATATAAGACAATTTCTTTAAAATTGGTGCAAGCGGTGGGACTACATTATCTTACAGGAGGAAATTGGTAGCCCTACGGGGAATCGAACCCCGCCCTATTGATTGAGAATCAATCGTCCTTGCCGATAGACGATAGGGCCATAAAAAGTGGTACAGGAGGGGAGACTCGAACTCACCATCCTTGCGCTTCGACCAAAAATTTTTAGATATTATCACAAATATAATTGATAAAAAATGGTAGGCGATCTTGGTTATGCTCCAAGGTCTCGCAATTATCAGTTGCGGGCACTTCTATTGTGCTAATCGCCTATGGCGGTGCGAACGGGAGTCGAACCCGCTTGGTATTCTTCCGTGACAGGGAAGTGAACTAGCCGTTATTCCTCCGCACCAAACAGCGAGATACATGTTTTTCTTTTTACAGAAGAATTTTTTATTGCTGTGTGTATCTCAAATTATGATTCATTTAGGATAGTTTACGTCTCAGTATTAAACTAGTAAAAAAAGGAATAAGAAGCAATGCACCAGAAGCAACAGTGGTAACTTCTGGCACAGGAGTAAACTCTGTATAATGTGACAGTCCCAACTTACTACTGGAAAACGTATATGAACCTTCTCCATTATAAACAACCATTGGCGGAAAGGTATTATTATTTGCAGTCAAATCATTTATATAATAAAAATGATCCTTGTTACCCCATTTAAAAAGTATATAGCCATCAAATCCTTCCAGATCTAAGGTAATAGACTTTCCCCCGTTTGGGGTTTCTGTCTTGGTTCCCAACCACCCTACAGCGGATTCTAAATCTGGTGAATTAATATCATTATAATGTTTAATTTGAGTATTTAGACGATCCAATTCCAATGGAATATCCGATGGTTGTCCTGTCGTTATACCAAGGTCAATGATCATATTTGCTTGTGCTGTTACTGTTAGTAACAGTAACCCCATTAGTGTTGCGATTATATATTTCTTCATTTTATGTATTTATTTTTCGATGCGATTATTTCAAATCTTGAATTATTTGTAAAAAGTATCAACCTGCTGTTTCGTAGCAGCCAATTGTTCAGGCGATAAATGCTTTGATGCCAAATTGAACAATGCCTTTACGCTTTCTCTCGGAACACTCAGAATTATATGATATATCTCAGCCGATGTCAAGTCTTTGGCACCAGGAGTCTGAAAAAATTCTACTGCCATCACCAACTTTTCATGCGGCGGAAGTTGAGCATATTCGGGATAATCAAATGACCCCCCTGCCCAATCAGCACTTTCAAATATTCTCTTTAGTTTAATCATACAAATATAAATATACCATACATACCATAAATTGGTCAGAATGACAGGTAACGCTCCTGCTTATCCAAGCACCCCATGCTTGTGCCTCACTTTTAGGCTACATTCTGAAATTTTCTTGAGCAGGAACAATGTGGAAAGCCAGTTGTTCGCAAAGTTCTAAGTTGGACTGGTTACTCCTCAAGTCTTCCAATAAAGAGACAAAAGTTGAATTATGGGGATATTTCACCTTGCCTTTCACCTTGCCTTTCAACACAGTTAATACACTATGGCCCAAGAAATCGGTCATCCAAGTCAGACTTCTTCCTGACTTCTGCGGTCCAAATGACCGATGTCCTAGATTTTAGACGATTGGATGATAAATTGGCTCCCCATTTCTGAATTGAACAGAAATTTTTCGGGTCAAAGCCGAAAGTAATAGCCGTTATACGAATGGGGAATTAAAATTGTGTCGGTGTTTGCAAGATGTCCTCTATAGAAACTGCTTCATACTAGAATACTTAATGATCAATCAGTATTCGTTCAGCATAATCTTTGCCTTTACCGACATGATATGAAAATGCATTAAGGATTTCACGGACGTTCCATTGAAGTCTATCTTGACTTGCAGTTACCCAGTATAATGTGGCTACAGGTCGTACTGCCAACCCCTCTCGCCTAAATTGCTTGACCACTTTGCTTTCTTTCATAATTATAACTTTCTTCCATGATTCCCATTTCTTTTTCAAAGTGAATATATAGAAGGTTACCATCGAGTTTTATGTTGGAAAGATAATCGAGAAATTCGTCGGCCACCTTCATAGCTTCGTTATAAGAATTCACCTTCTTAGATAACTTTTGATTATTATTGTCAATAAAAACAGTTTTACTTTTAGCATATTCCAGAAAATAAGCGGTTACAAATATTGGATATGCGTTTGAATTTTGTGGATTCATAATAGACCGTTTATATAATGCCCTTGCTAATGGCACAAATCCATTAAGACATTCTAATGCGTTTTGATACTCGGGCTGATTTTCTCGTTGTTTTGCTGTTTGAATGGACACATTCAAATCATGCATAAATCGTGTAATAAAATTCCACCGATGTCCTATATCAGAAATGTCAAAAATAATACCATGTGGATATTGTTTAATAAAAGATTTAAAAATAGGAGAGTGAAGGCTAGCATTTTTAATATATTTTCCGAACTCGTTTTGAAATTTTACACCTTCTACTGCATTAGCCTCCAACGAAACCTCAATTTTATCTATCCGAAAAACATCATCTCTATTTAATCGTTTTTTTTCATAACTACTATTATTACCAAGCGGACTTCCAAATTTAAAATTCACATCTTTTAAAATTTGTATGGCCTGATTAATATCCTTCATTTTTTCCGCATCTCTTTGTGATACATCAGGATGATATTGTTTGGCGAAATTATGATATTCTTTCTTAAAAGCATCAACATCTAATACAGTAGGGTCGAGGTTTTCGCCTTTTAAAACGTTAATAGCATCATCTACTGTAAGTTTTCTTTCTGTTATTAAACTCTTTAATTTTATCATGCTTATAAATATAACCCATCCAACTAAAACCTAGAGGCTATTACACTGATAATATAAAATTGGTGCATTCGCCCGGACTTGAACCGGGATTGAGAAGTTAAGAGCTTCTCCTTCTGCCATTGAATTACGAATACAAAATTGACCTGCTGTTCTACGCCGCAGGCTGCGTATTAAAATTGGGGCGTCGTGCCGGGGTTGAACCGTGCTCCAATTCTTTCACAAAGAATGATGCAGCCGTTACACTAACAACGCCATTAAATTGGCATCCGGGGTACGAATTGAACGCACCACACTGAGTTTTGGAAACTCTGTCGCCACCTTGGAACATGCCCGGATATAAAATTGGTGATCCCACACGGTAATGCTCCGTGTCCTGCGAGTTAAAAGCTCGCTGCTTACCACTATTAGAGCTTTGGGACCGATTTTAATAATGAATAGAAACATATCGTGTCAATAATAATTTCACAACAACTGTTTGGGTAAGTTTCTCGTTATACACGAATTATTAATTACCCGCTCACGTAGCTTCAAAGTTCATCACTTATTCCCTACTGAACGCATCAAGGTTTTTACGGGAAAACCCACAGGTCTCACTAAACCCACACTGTCATTCAAATTCTACAACAAAAAGCCGACTTTTCGTAGTCGGCTCTTGGAAAATGTAAGTATGTGAATACGTTACATCCAAGAGCCTTTGCTTTCTGGACGATCATTAGAATAGATACTCTTTGCAAAGGACGCCAGAGCATCCAAGAGTCTAAACCAATGTTGTGATTGTCGTTTCATACTACTACTAAATAATAAATATCGTCATTTTTTGCTTTCGCTCAAATTTCTTATCCGATCTTCATTATGTAAACAAGTTACCATACTATGGTCATTTTGTCAACATCTTTTTGAAAAAATCTTTCGGAGTGAAAATGGAACCGAACAAGTTTTTCAATATTCATATATAAATCTTTCTGAAATTGGAGTATCGTGTTAGAATCGAACTAACTCAATAGCAGTTTTGCAGACTGCCGACTTCCCACTTGTCTAACGATACATTACCTCGGGCTGGATTAAAGCCAACATCTTTGCTTTATCAATGCACTGATCTGATCATTGATCTACCGAGAGAATAATGACCCTAATCTCTTACTCCGTTGCTAGTTGCCCAACAAATTGGATACAGATTTCGAATTCAAATTGGAGCCTCGTCGGGGAATCGAACCCTAATCAATCTCAACTTTACGAAAGTCGCATAATACCATTATACGAACGAGGCAAAAGCTGAACCACTTATTTATTCGTGATTCCGCCAAAACATCAGAGTGAGAAATTACCGTCACCATCTACTTTCTCATCGAAGGCGACAATCGTCTGACGTTTATATTGGAGCCAATGGTCGGATGTGCGCCGACTTGAACCTTTTTACAAAAAAGGGCATCACTAATCAATGTTTCATTGGCGTTGCGGTCGCTAGAATCGGACTAGTCCTAGACCTTATGAAAGTCTCGTGCAGCCATCACACTTCCCCGCATTAAAATCTAATTATATTGATAGTTCGGTCTGACATACTCCACTCGCTAAAGCGTCGTGGCAGGATACTATCAAATTGGTGGGCAAGGTGGGATTCGAACCCACAGTGTTTCTAATGTATTCGATTTTAAGTCGAAGGTGTCTCGCCATTGCACCACTTGCCCATTTCAAATCTTACTGTACATGAACTACCCCTACGCTAAAGACGTAGGTGTTTCCGACCCAATCAACTGCTTCGTTATTTCTAACAAAGTCTTATGTCAAGACAGACGGCTTATACGGTCGTTCCGACCGTTATCTGGTTTCTTAA
>Ga0209083_1000700_pt1 | contig 46263 bp, 39 predicted proteins | sample AM7aDNAmetaG_FD_184132 | JGI IMG/M metagenome (GOLD analysis project Ga0209083, IMG submission 184132) | Freshwater microbial communities from Finland to study Microbial Dark Matter (Phase II) - AM7a DNA metaG (SPAdes) (version 3) | ecosystem: Environmental > Aquatic > Freshwater > Lake ...
ATAACGGATTTTATAAGCACAATGATTTGCCTTTTTTACCTCAATCATTGCATGCAGAATATGCAACTTTCCTTAAGACGGTTTCCTGTCCATCCCCGCAGCAAGCTGCGGGGTATTCTTTAAAAATCAATATGCGCAAGGAACAACGAGTTGATACCCTCCGTCCGGGAAATGCCTTCAGAGAATGGCTTATCGAGGTTCTTAATGATCGAATAAGGAATAAGAGATGTGATGTGGCTGTTTACAAATTAGGCCCTGCCTCCCACACCGTCTGTAGATATGAGTTTCTGGATGAAGATTACAGTGTCGTTGCCAAGTTCTATGGCGAGCCAACCGGAAGGAAAAGGGATTACGATCCCGCCCGCGCAATGGACCGAGAATTCAAGAAGCTCAAGAAATTAGAGGGGATCATCAATGTTCCCAGAGCCATAGCCGCAAGACGGGACTTTCACTGTGTCCTGGTAACAGAGCACGTGCGAGGCATGTCTCTTTTCAAGTTCATGAAGAGCGAGCGAGGCTTATACGATAAGCTCACGTCCATGGCCCATACTTTGAGAAAGCTGCATGATCACACCAGGTCACACTATAGCAAGCAGGATGAGTTCAAACATTTTCACAAGGTCCTCGACCAACTGCAACTGAATCCGGAAACACGATTGATATACAACCGCCTTCTTGGCGACTGGTGGTACGGCACGCTAATAGATCTGCCCTATGGCTGCATGATTCACAGTGATCCAAATCCCGTGAATTATATCTTTGACCACGATAAAGTCTACGTCCTGGATTTTGAGAGCTCCTGGGAGCACGCCAACTTCGTTCATGATCTGGGAATAGTTGCAGCCGAGTTAAAGCATTATTTTGCGATGCATAAAGGAAATGATCAGAGAGCGGAACCGTATATCGGCCATTTTCTCTGGCACTATAGCAAAAGCATGGATGAGTTCAGACGGATCTCCCAGGTTCTGCCTTTTTTCATCAGCCTGGGACTGCTGAGGATGGCAAGGCTGAACATAGGGCCTGACGACTCGTCATACATATTCCGAGAAGCCGTGGCTTGTCTGAGAGCGAAACATTGACGGGACGGTCTATATAGATCTGTTACCCCCCGTAGGGATATATATTAAAACTAGATAAAGTATATAATAATCAGGCTCATCCCTTCAACTCTGAAGCGTTCGAAAGTGCTGAAATTGCAACAAGTTGAGGGAGGAGATTGATGTTTGAGATACAGGGACTGAATGGCGTCAAAGGCGTCATATTTGATTGTTACAAGACCTTAATCGACATTAAGACCGATGAGAATAGCATCAGCACTTATCAGCCGGTGAGCAGATGGCTGATGTACTACGGAGTCAATATCTCTGCCGAAGAGCTGATGCGTGAATACAAATGGCGTTGCAAAGAGGAGATTGAACGATGCAGAGAGCTGCACTCCGAGCTGAAGGTGGAAGAGGTATTCAGCAAGATCATACGCCAACATGCCTCCTGGCCTGTAAATGATGTCACTATTGGAATTGAAGCAGCTCGCCTTTTTAGATCGGCCTCGGTAAAGCGTCTGAAGGCTTTCCCCCAGACATACAAGCTGCTTGAAAAGCTCAAAGGCTACCCGCTGGGCATAGTCTCCAACGGCCAGAGGGTATTCTCCGAATTAGAGCTGAGACAGCTCGGCCTTTACGGGTATTTTCGGTTCGTAATATTTTCTTCCGACTTTGGCTACAAAAAGCCTGACTCCAGGATCTTCATGGCAGGGGCAAGCCAGCTTGGCCTCGGGCCGCATGAGATACTCTATATCGGAGACTCTTATGAGAACGACATCAATCCTTCGAGGGGACTGGGAATGAAGGCCATGCATACGGAAGACGCATGGAGATATTTTCGAGTCACATGAAATCAAATGCATGGTACGATTTGATAGCTATTCCACGCATGATTTACCGATTTGTCACGATCAAGGGGGTCCTACTTCATGATGTGCAAAGATGGTGGCCTCAAGATTATGTCTCATGAGCAGGCGGAAATCTATAGAAAGCAAGGCTGGAAGGCTGCGGATCTGCATGTGCATACTCTCTGCTCGCCGGATGTAATTCCCGACAGATCTATGCATCCTGATGCTCTATATCACAGGGCTAAAGAGAGGGGTATGGATTTCGTAACGTTTACTGATCATGATACTATGAGGGCCTATGATCTATTGACGGGTGAGCTGGAAGGATTGGTCACGGGCGTGGAAATGAGAATAAAGGATTTGGATCTGGCAGGTCATACTATCCACATCAATGTTTACGACCTCAGCGTAGAACAGTTCCTGGAACTGAAGGTGATCTCGGAACAAGGAGATTTGAGAAGTTTCATAAACTATCTTGTGAAAAACAATCTACCATATATTTACAACCATCCCCTCTGGTTCGAACACAAAGAAAGACCTAATCTTGCCGCAATCCCCGATTTAGTTAAGCTCTTCCCAGTACTGGAGTACAACATGCATCGTGTCCATCGAAAGAACGAGATCACCATGGCACTGGCAAGGCGATATAATAAGGGTCTGGCAGCATCAACAGATAGTCACGCCGGGAATTTGGGCCAGGTCTACACGCTCTCGCATGGTGACAGCTTTCGAGAGTTTTTCGAGAACATTTGTAACGGCAGCTCTTACATTGTAGTGAAGGATCTGACAAAGCATGATATCATCCAAGAGATGAATCGATGGATCGAACTGATCTTCAGCCCGGATATACCGGGAGAAACCAAAGAATATTCTCTTGGAGTCAGTTACCTTGACAAAATAATCAGTGTCCTGTCAGGCGAGACCATCAGAAGCTTTCCATGGATATGCAAAACGGCTCAAAGGGCATCTCACAAGATCTCCAATTCCGGGCTGCCTGCTTTGCTTTACTTGAGATCTGAAGGTGCTCATCTTCCGGAAATAGAAGAGAAATTGAGCAACATTCTTCGTTAGGAGCTGTCATGCACTTTGGATCCAGACTCGAAAACAATTAGTCTATATAGACCTAAATTGAAAAATTTCACTCTATATTTTATTGAGACAAAATATATGAAGAGCTTGCTGATATCTCATGAAAGGATGGACAGGGAAACGCTCGTCTCAATTGTTACATATGCTGCCTCTATCCTTCTACTCAGCGCGATTGCAGGTTACCATTTTTATCTTTCGAGACCATGAGAAGACGATTCGATGATCGTGATGTCGGCTACCACAACTGTCAAACCGATTGAAAAGCAATAAAGACCGGGATGATGCATTATGGAAACCAGAAAGGTTCAGAGAACAGGCAAATCCACTTTTGTAGTCTCTCTTCCCAAGAGCTGGGCGACAAAGAATTCAGTAAGCAGCGGTTCGATGTTGTTCATTTCCCAGAACCAGAATGGGGATCTGATGCTAACCACAGACAGATCCGAAATGAACCTCAAAACGGAGATCAATATTGGAGATAAGGTTGGAGAGCCCCTATTCAGAGACATTATTGGTTGTTACTTGGCAGGCTATCGAACCATTGAAGTTACTTCACCTCAATTCTCCCCTGTTCAGAAGAGTGACCTTCATAAGATAGTAACCAAGCTTATCGGACCGGAGATCCTGGAGGAGACCATTAACAAAGTTGTGATACAGGACTTTTTGAGCTCGGAAGAGCTTCAGTTTGATCAAGCGCTTAAGAGAATGATGAATCTGGTCAAAGCCATGGTATATGATTCAATTTCATCTCTGCAGGGCAATAATAAAGAGCTGGCTCTTGATGTCATGCAGAGAGATAATGATGTGGATCGTCTAAACTTCCTGATTGCTCGCCAATTTGCCGAGCTTCTGAGGTCAGGGTCGATGAAGAAAGAGATTTTTGATTCTATTACTGCCTTTAGCTATATGCAAGCCGCATCATATCTCGAAAGGATCGCCGATCACGCATCGAAGATCTCGGAAATCTCTGGCAAACACCATTGTGAGCTGCCTCCGGAGGCAATAGAAGAACTTTCTCATTTAAGATCCGCCATTGTTAACCTGATTGAAGGATCTCTTCTAGTGTTGCTTCACTACGACTCTGATAACGCCAATAAATTGATAGACTCCACAATGGAAACCAGAAAACTAGCTCAGATATTGGCCGACTCCTCTCGGGCCAAGGATAAGGATGAGATGCTGGTCAGGTTGGTTGTGGCCAGAAGCGTTGAGCGCATGCTTGATTATATAATTAATATCGGTGAGCAGGCAATAAATCTGTGCAATGCCAAATATTAAGATGGGATAAGAAACACTTTGGCGATAAAATCCGAAAATATAACATTATTATAGGTATGATTTCCCCCCAGATCTCCGCATATATGGTGGGAAATTACCATAGAGCTAGCGAAAATATGAAATATATTTTTTCCGAATAGAATATATTCTCATTATTGCTATGGAGATGCCTTTCCGCCGGTTCTTCTATAGTATCTATTTGTGAAATGAATATATCTTGCCAAGCATGTAACGATTTGGGCCAAGTAAGATTGTCTCAGTGCACCTCCTTAATCTTGGTACATTTGCCAAGCTCGGAGCCCTTGAACCCGTGGTCGCCGCATGGATTGGCCCACATGTGGCGACATCCTACGTATCTCTCATAGTTTACCTCCGGGTCCGATTCGCTGCCGGAGTGATCGCTAAGAAAGAATGTCTATTAGGTAGCGTGTGGAGTGATTTTCTTTGATCGAAGCTGGTATAATCAAAAAAAATAAAGGATCGCCAGAGGAAGAGGATGCGGTCTTTGAGATAAGGTATATGGACGAGGATAATCTGGACGAAATGATGGCCTTGCAAGAGGTAATAATCCAGAATCTGGCAGACAAAGAGATCTTTCGGACGCATTCTATCGATTACTTCAAAAATCTCTTCCAGGTCGAGAAGGCTGCTATAGGAGCTTTTACCGAAGAAGGGCTGATTGCCTGTAGCGTCCTCAAGTTTCCAGAAGAGATCGAAGATAACTTCGGAGTGGATGTAAATCTGCCCATAGATGATCTGAGCAGAGTGGTCCACATTGCCAAAGTAGCTGTTCATCCGGCCTTCAGAGGCAACTCTCTACAGAGAAAGTTGCAAGGGATACACCTTGAAGTGGCCAGGGAGATGGGTTGTTATCATGCTTGCTGCATGGTTTCACCCAAAAACCGCCATAGCCTGCAGAACATGTTTTCTCACGGATTCATCATAAAAGCCCTAAAGCTCAAGTTTGGATCGAGGCTCAGATACATTCTGCATAAAAACCTCTTACGGCCGAACATGTCCGTCCCTGATGAGATACAGATATTGAGCTCGAATATAGCAGGTCAAATTTGCCTGCTAAATCAAGGGTTTCTGGGATTCCGACTAGAGTTACTCAGGGATGACTTTGAAATATCTTATGGAAGAGTTCAGGCACTAAGATATCTTCCTGAATTCCAATATTCGAATCATTGCATGAGTTCGGGCCGTCGCTCTTTCGTCACCTTAGCTGCAAGATAAAAATATCACTTTTTCAACTATTATTTTTATTTTGGAAATAAATATATGAGCCATCTTCATTGGCAAAAGCAAACTTGAGTGATGCATTGAAACGGGATGGCAAACATATCTTCGTAGATGTAACACGAGATCTTGCACCTATGGACTTCATTTATTGTATTGGCAAAAAGAATATACATTCGCTTAACAAAGGACATTTCGAGGGCATTAACAGCCCTCTCGATGGGAATACATCATCCCATTGAATCAGCCAAGAAACCCGAAAGCTCTGGAGCTTTGAACAGGGCTTTCAAAGCCGGCAGATTACCTTTGAGCTAAAGCACTTTGTCAGGCTACCTGGCTTTTTACCTCTCAGGGCCTGCTGGCTTACACTCTGATTTTATGAAAGCGATGCTATTGGAAGAGCCCGGGTCAGAAGATGGAAAGGAAAGGAAAAACGAGGGAAAAAAGGTTTTAACGGAATAAATCGCTCAAAGCGGGATAAACCCGTTCTCCCCGGCGACCTTCTGTCCATCAGATCCTATCACGAAATCAATGAACTTCTGAGCGCAGGCGGTAGGCTGTCCCCAGGTGTAGAAGTAGAGGTGACGATGTAGCGGATAAGATCCATTCTTTATGTTCTCAACGTTGGCGACAACGCCCTCATAAGTCAGTGCTCCCAAATCACTGCCGTTCGCATAGCTGTATCCCAAATATCCAATTGCCTTATCGCTGCCGGTTACAGCCGTCTTTACTTCAGCGCTACCTTGGGCAACTGTCTTCACACCGGGAGTCTCGACTGCGGTAGAGCCCATAACCAGTTCGTTAAAGGTGTCCCTGGTTCCGGAGCCGTCTTCTCTGGCAATTGCATATATATCCTTATCCGGCCCGTTTAATTCTTTCCAGTTCGTAATCTCTCCTGCATAGATCTTTTTGAGCTGGTCCTTTGTTATGGACTTGACTCCTGCATCGTATATGGGCTTGCTGACGACTATTACTATTCCATCATAGCCGATGTCGAATTGCTGGAAAGCGTTCTTGCTGTACTTGCTTTTCTCAGAGGCTGTTATCTCTCTTGAAGCCATGGCAATTTCCGACCGGCCTTCTCCGGCAGCAGTTATGCCTGCCCCTGTGCCTCCTCCAGTAACCGTTACCTGGCAGTCTGCCTGTTGGCCGTTAAATGTTTCAGCTTCAGCCTCTGCAAGAGGCAGAACTGTAGTTGACCCGGATACGGTCACCTTCTCTGCGGCCAAAGACGTCCCGATCAACCCTGCGAAGAGGGCGATCAATAACATAGTTGTTAATTTACTCAAAATCTCACCTCGGCACTGAAGATCGACGGAATATGTAAGGCTTGGCAAAATATTGAATATATGTCTATATACCCTAATTATTGTAAAGCATATAAGGAAAGAAAATAGAGCTGCCAATGCAGGAAGCATTTTTTCCAGGTAGAAATATGCTTGATAATCGCTATGTAGCTGCCTTTTCAACTCATTATCCTGAATAAACATCATCGGTCACATTCTTACGAGTTTTCGGACCTGACGAGAGCTGGGATAAGACAGCAAGGAAGAAGTATCTTGAGTGCAAATAATTGGATATGGACTTATTCTCTCAGTACATATTGGGCAAAATCAAACTATCTAACCGTATCGTTATGGCGCCGATGACCCGTTGTCGTGCGGTTGAAGGGAATATCCCTAGTTCACCAGCCATTACATATTACAGACAGAGATCTCAAGCAGGTTTAATTATCACTGAAGGAGCGCAAGTAAGCCCGGAGGGTGTCGGTTATGTTCGCACTCCAGGAATCTACTCTCCCAGCCAGGTTAAGGGCTGGAGAAAGGTGACAGACGCGGTTCACCAATCAGGGAGCAGGATTTTCCTTCAGCTCTGGCATGTAGGGAGAGTATCGCATCCGGATTTTCAGAACGGAGATAAACCAGTAGCACCCTCGGCACTTCCAGTTGAGGGCAATATTCATACCCTGTTTGGCAAGAAGAAAATAGAGACACCACGCGCACTCGAACTGGAAGAGATGCCAAACATCGTCAATCAATTTCGAAGCGGAGCCGAGAATGCCAAAGCGGCTGGTTTTGACGGTGTCGAAATCCATGGAGCCAATGGCTATTTGCTGGACCAATTCTTGAGAGACGGATCTAACCATCGAGCAGATCAATACGGAGGTAGTTTGCAGAATCGCGCACTTCTTCCGCTCGAAGTCACGAAAGCCGTTGTTGAGGTATTCGGTGCGGGAAAAGTAGGATATCGAATTTCGCCCCATTTCCAGAGGTACTCAATGTCTGATTCGAATCCACGTGAGACTTTTTCCTATCTCGCGAGAGAGCTAAATGGCCTCGAACTTGCATATCTTCACATGGTAGAGCACGTTGGCGGGCCGATGATTGTGGCACCAGAGGCACGGCTCGCCAAAGCCATTCGCGGCATCTTCAAGGGAACCCTCATTTTAAATGGTGGTTACGACGCTTTGAAAGGAAACGATGCCATTCAGAATGGTGTTGCCGACCTCATCGCGTATGGCTCCCTCTTCCTGGCAAATCCGGACCTGCCTGAACGCTTCAGAAAGCAGGCTTCGCTCAATACGCCGGATATAACAACCTTATATGAAGGTGAAGAAAGAGGTTATATCGACTACCCTTCACTATAACTGATCGGTATACCTATTTTTCAAATCGTATGAGATACAAATGCTACTAACTATTTCTTCCGCAGCTATGATCGTCTGCCTTTCTATGCAGATAAGCCTGGAAGGCATGTCCTATCCTACACCATAGATGGCATTGAAAGCAATCCAGTGGAAATAGACGTAACAGGCACTTATGTACCGACCGCTTCGCCAACATCACATGTTGCGATCCCAATAGGAGCATATGCCTCGATTGATCAAGCATCGAATTATGCATTGCCCGCGTCACAAGATCGAGGGGGTTATCTATGAGGAGGGATAAATTGATATGGGAATACCTGATGTATTATTATTAATCGTTACGTAAGGCGAGGCGATTATGATCAACCTGTTCAAGAGAGGCACAGAGACCACAGCGAAGGTGGAAAAGAAGAGAGATAAACAAGAGGAGAGAAGGCAAAGAGCGCAGGCCAGAGGGCAGAGACCAATAAAATAGTTGACAGTCATGAGGCCATATCGCATGAATGGTCATAGATCCCGGCCTAATCCCTAAATATTTTCATCTAGACGTTCTCCCTCTTCGCGGGAAAATATTCGTCTACCATATCCCCGACCTCATCCAGCCACGTAATTCTTTGTCGCTGATCGCTCGTAACCATAACGGAGAACGTCCTTCGGTGAAAATTGGTGACACCGCATAGACCAAAAATGCAGTCCTCCCAAATCATCTGCAAAGGATCGCCAAAGTTATTCCGCTCTCGCACTGCATCGGTGTTGGAGGTGTTGAAGACGATAGCCGTCCTGGCCAAAAGGCGCCCGCAGGGCACACCTTCGCCGTTATCGCCTTCGAGAAACTCATAAGCCACTCCCGGACGTATGACTCTGTCCACCCAACCCTTGAGGATGGCAGGCGGCATGCCCCACCAGTTGGGATGAATAATTATTATTCCATCCGCACTATGGATTTCTTCGCAATGATTCTGGATTACAGGACCAAGAGGCGCAGTTTTTGGAATCTCTTCCAGAGTGAGGACCGGGTCAAAACATTCCCGATAGAGATCATGGATTGCTACATCGTGGCCATTATGTTCCAGGGTTCCGCTGGCTTTCTTTGCGATGGCATGGTTGAAGCTGCCGGGGTCGGGATGGGCGAGTATTATTGAGACTTTCATGATAATCATGCCTTAACCCTTTATCAGGAATCAATATTTGGCTTATTATCCAGCAGACCATATAAGGCATACGCTTCATCTCCTTTCATATTTTATGTTTAGAAATCTTTATATATTTTTAATGATTATCAACACATGTGATCGGTGATCGTATGAAGCAGAATCTCGCTATCCTCCTCATCTGCTTGATGTACCTGTGTACTTGTACCGGACTATCACTTGGTGATGGATCTGATATGACGAACAACGGCAACACTTGGCAGGATGCAACGCTGTTGAACTTACAAATAAATGGGACTAATTTTAATGATCTAAACGGCGACGGTTTGAGGACTGGAGACGAGGCCGGCCTTTCCGGGTGGACTATAATTTTAAAGACCAATGGCATGGATTATATTCAATCCACTACGGACAACATAGGTCGGTATTCTTTCGGGAACCTGTCGCCGGGGATTTACACAGTTTCCGAGAATAGCGTAACCGGATGGAATCAGACCTCCCCGGGAAATGGTGTTTATGAAATCAACCTCGTTGATAAGGATGCAATCAACTATGATTTTGGGAACCACTACGGTCCAGTAGAATCCGTCCAAAAAACGCATCCAATTATGCCCGGAAATGCCTGGCTCGTTCATTCTCAAGGAGTCAAGAGACTGATGGAAGCCCAGGCCTCTAATGCTACAAACATCGGGCCCCGGGCAAACCTTAGCTTTCCGGCATTGTTCAGTCTCTTGAGTCATGTTCCTTATGTTCCGAGTGAAAGAGACCAGGGAAATTGCGGCAATTGCTGGGTTTGGGGTTGCACAGCTCCAATCGAGGTTGCCAACTATTTCCAGAATGGTGTATCCGATCGTCTCTCCATTCAGTACTTTGATTCCAATTATAATGGAGGAAGCGGGTCCTGGGCGTGCTGCGGTGGTTGGGAAGGGACCTTTACGGATTTCTACAGTTCCCGGAAGAAGTTTATTCCCTGGTCCAACGCAAATGCGAACTATCATGATGGAAGCCGTGGGTGTGGTGGCTCAGCGGGCGTACCGGCGGGCTCAATTTCTATGAGCCCCAGCTACCCGATTACATCCATCCAATGGCACCTCATTCCTACCAGAGGCACTGGAATTACTCAGGATCAAGCGATCAATAACATCAAGGCCGTCCTCAATCAGAACAAAGCTGTGACTATGGGATTCTACTTGCCTGACTTTAATCCCTTCTTCACATTCTGGGACTCCAGCTCTGGTGTCTGGAATCCGGACCTATATTGCGGCCTGGCGAACGGCGCATATCCAGGCGGACACGAAGTCACGATTGTTGGCTATAATGATACCAGCTCATCCAACCATTACTGGATCGTGTTGAACAGTTGGGGTAACGACAATGCCCACCCAGACGGCACCTTCAAAATGGATATGCATATGAATTATGCCTGCTCGAATATCGGTTCTTATTCATACGACTTTGGATATTTCGATGTGGCTTTTAGTAGCGCAAATAGAGCGCCAAACACGCCCAAAACGCCATATGGTCCCAACAATGGCTCAATTGAGATCCCCTATATCTATGTCACATCAGCGAATGATTCTGATGGAGACCAGGTGAAATACACCTTCGATTGGAGGGACGGGACGACAGAGTCACAGACAAACCTTGTCAACTCAGGGTCGAATGCAAGCGCATCACATACCTGGAACATGACGGGAACTTACCAGGTCAGAGCCCATGCTACGGACAGCAAAGGTGGAACCTCAGGATGGTCGGATGCGACAAACGTCACCATAGATGCGCCATTTGATACACCTCCGGAAGCTCCTCTAACGCCAATAGGACCGGGTTTGGGCTTTGCAGGAATCGCTTACGCCTTTGTTACATCCGCAACTGATGCCGATGGAGACCAGGTGAAATATACCTTCGATTGGGGTGACGGGACAGCAGAGACACAGACAAACCAGGTCAACTCAGGATCGAATGCAAGCGCATCTCATACCTGGAACACGGTAGGAACTTACCAGATAAAAGCATTAGCAACGGATCGGAAAGGCGTTTCGTCCGTTTGGTCGAACGCGACAACGATAGCCATAAGTGTGAAGCCGAATACACCGCCAAACGTGCCCACGGTGCCAACAGGAACGATCACTGGTACCATAGGAACCTCCTACGCCTATGTTACATCTGCAACAGATCCTGATGGAGACCGTGTAAGATACACCTTCGATTGGGGAGATGGGACCGCCCAGTCGCTGACGGGCCAGGTCAATTCAGGATCAAGTTCAGGCGCATATCATAGCTGGAGCTTTGCAGGAACGTACCATGTCAAAGCGTTTGCCACAGACAGCAAAGGTGCAACCTCAGGATGGTCGAATGAGACTGCAGTTGTCATGAATGATCCGCCAAATTTGCCACCTAATACCCCGTCCAAACCTTATGGAAGTGCTACGGGAAAGGCAGGGACCTCTTACAGCTACACCACATACGCAGCAGATCCCAATAGAGATATGGTGTTGTACACATTTGATTGGGGAGATGGGACAACCTCTGAAACGGGTTATGTCGCATCAGGAACTCAGGCAGCGGGTGCTCATATCTGGGAGAACGGTGGAACCTACCAGGTCAAAGCCTTGGCTAACGATAGCAAAGGTGCAAATTCAGGATGGTCGGCTGCAAAGACGGTAATCATTGTCGTGAATAGTCCGCCAAGATCTCCAGCTAAACCTACTGGACTTGCTTTGGGCAAGACAGGAACCTCTTACAGCTACGCTACATATGCAGCAGATCCTGATGGTGACCGGGTATTGTACACATTTGACTGGGGAGACGGAACAACCACAGCAACTGGCTATGTTGCCTCCGGAACGCGGGCAACCGTATCTCACGCCTGGAGCAACGGAGGAACATATCTGGTCAAAGCCATGGCTACCGATAGCAAGGGTGCAAATTCGGGATGGTCCAGCCTATTAACCGTCATAATAAATACACCACCCAATTCGCCAAACGTGCCTTCCGGGCCAAGTTCCGGCATCCATGGAACCTATTACACCTACACCGCCTCGGCAAGTGATCCGGATGGGGGCAAGGTGAAGTGCACCTTCGACTGGGGAGACGGAACGATCTTTACGACCGGTTTGGTCAACAGCGGAACGAGCGCGAGTGCATCTCACAAATGGATCAGGGCGACAACGTATCAGGTCAAAGCGAAGGCTACTGATAGCCAGGGTGCATCTTCAGGATGGTCTGGTTCGCTATCAGTCAAAATAACCTGATCCGAATTCGACAATTCGATAGAGAGCTGGGATAATCGGCCGACCCAGCTCCCTAGATATTTTTCCTGGATTTTTCACGCTTCTTTTCACAAGCTGGATGGTGTTGCCCCAGGGGTTCGCTTTCGACAATCCAGAGCTCTATCTGCGGGCTTGAAAGCTGTCGTGAAGGCTGTCGCCAATTATCAGTATACTTTCATATTCAATTCAGTGACTTTAGCAATGGACTCGAAATCCTTATCTCGTGTAATCAGGGTCTCAGCGCCGTTTGCCACAGCAACTCCAGCGATTAAGACACCAAACGAATTGACGGAAATCCCCAGAGCCAGAAGCCTTTCATATTATGCAAAAAGTCGTGGCTAAATCCTGACATTGGAACTCTCGATTAGTCTGCAGCTTGATCGTCGTCGCTCGGCCGGCCGCGGCCTGGAGCGGCGCCCCATGCCATCCGCGGGAGGCCCTCAGGGCCGACTCACGGCAATCCACAAGGAAAGTGCGAAAACTTTTATTTGAATGAGATCCGCATTCCTATCTGTTTGGGTGTTTACTATGAGGACTCTTAGTTATCGAATCACTCTTAGAAAAGAGCCTGAAGGAGGTTATACTGTGCTGGTTCCATCACTTCCCGGATGCGTCACTTACGGAAAGACCGTGGAAGAGGCCATAGAAATGGCCAGAGACGCAATCACAGGTTATGTGGAGAGCCTCATTGAGGATGGCGAAGCGGCCCACATAGAGGATGACCTCATCGAGTACAGAGTGACAGTGGAGGCTCATGCCTAAGCTGCCACCTCTTTCACCTCAAAAAAGTAATAGCCATACTGGGAAAGAAAGGCTTCGTGCTGAAGAAATTTTCAAAATTTGTTCCGATAAAAGGATAGACGAGGGCCGATAGCCCTCATCATTTTCATGAATTCGGCGTGGGCTTACAGGCTCATCAGAATTTCGTAGGTATCCTTGTGCGGATTGATGAGCAGCTTTTCCGCAATCTCCCTGGCATTCATCTCGGCTTCCGGGCGGAGGAGACTGAAGTACAGCTTCCAGACGGTCGCCTTCTTCACGTTCACCACATTCTTGAATCCCAGACGATTTCGCAGGCGCTCTCGCGTGGAGATGGCCTCGCCGTCCTCGATATGCAGGGCGACCTTCACCGGCACATAGCCTTCTTCGAACTCCAGAGTGTCGATAAGAACCTTGTGGCTCTCCTTGTTCTCATTGACCAGTTCTTTGGCAAAACTCCTGGCCATCTCCTCCGGATCTCCGGAATCGATCTCTATGCTGAAGAGCCGCTCCTTCTTCACATCTTCCAGGACTTTGCCAAAACCCAGGCGTCGCACCAGAGTGTTCTTAACAGTGGCGGCTTCCGCATCCGGGATCTTCAGCCAGACCCGCAGATTGATCTTCTGATTTTTGCGGCCTGAAGCGACATCGGCGCTGACCCCAGCGCCAGCGCCGACATCAGCGACACCAGCACCGATCCCTTCATCAACACCTGTATCAATATCCGAATCAACACCGGCATCTACATCCACATCCAGATGCTCACTATCCGATTCCATTAACATGGATTCACCTCAATGTAGCGCTTCATAGACTCGAAGACCCGCCTACCGGGTCCGGGCTCATCCGGCCTTTGCTTTCTCGGATCGAAGGAGGGAAGCTGCCAGGCAAAGAATGACCTCTCCGGGTGGGGCATCATTCCCAGGACGTTTCCTTCCGGGTTACATATGGCAGCGATGCTCTCAGTGCTGCCGTTCACATTCACAGGGAACTCATTTATGGCCCTGCCGTTCTTATCGCAGTAACGGAAGACCACCTGTTCCTGATCGTTCAGCTCTTTCAGAAGGCGCGGGGACTTTGTCACCAGATTTCCCTCGCCGTGGGCGATGGGGATCTTTAGGAGAGCGCCCATCTCGATCAAAAAGGAACCGCTGCACCTCCTGGAAGAGGCATCGTGCCTCAGGTAGACCCAGTCGCAGTAGTAGCCCCGGCGGACGATGTTGCCCTTGGAGACCATCACATTCTGGGCCAGGGCCATGTCCACCTTTCCAGAGCCTGGCAAGAGACCTGCTTCCACCAGGATCTGGAATCCGTTACAGATGCCGATGATGGGCTTGCCCCTGGCTGCCTCCTCCTTCAGAGCCGCCATGACCGGCTCTTTGGAGGCTATCACGCCTGCCCGCACTCGGTCTTGATAGGAGAAGCCTCCCGGGATGACGAATCCGTCAAAGCCCGATAGTTCTCCTGCCGGCCGGTTCCAGCGGAAGAGCTCTCCCGCCATGCCGACCTCCTTCACAGCCACCAGAGTTTCAAACTCGCAGTTCGTGCCGGGGAACTGCATCACAGCGATCCTCATCTCATCGCCTCCACAAGACCTGTGGTCCATGCCGCTCTTGCCAGATCCAGGTCCAGGTCGGCCACAGTGTTGCCTGATCTTGACATCTTAATCCGTCTCTTCTTTGTTACCTGGCCGATCTGCATCGGCTCCAGTGAATAATTCCGCAGAAGCTCCTCCAGGCGGGCCTCCTTTCCGGATTTCGCCTCCAGGACAAAACCGGAGGACTCAGAGAAGAGCAATTTGTCTACCCTCATATTGGGATCATCGCAAAGGACCCTGTCCAGATCCAGATCGAATCCAAACCTTGCGGGCCTCACCAGTGCCATCTCCATAACAGTCGCCGCCAGGCCACCATTGGAGATGTCGTGCGCGGCTGCGAGAAGGCCCTCATCTATGGCGTCGATGACGGCATAGATCATGCTCCTCTCCAGATCGAACCTTACGATGGGAACGTTTGCTCCCATGACTCCGAACATGGTCTTGTAGTATTCGGATCCGCCCAGCTCGTCAAATCTCGGCCCGATAAGGTAGAGCTTGTCGCCGGGTGCCTTCAGCTCCATGGTGATCGCTTTGCTGAAGTCTTTCATGATGCCCACGCAGGCGATCACTGGTGATGGGTCCACCGAGCCCTGGGGCGATTCGTTGTAGAAGCTCACATTGCCTGAGACGATGGGGACAGGCAGCTGCTGGTCAACATAATCTTTCAGCCATATCCTCTTGCAGGATTCGGCGAGGCCCTTCACGCCCTCCCGGAACTCCCAGAAGGCCTCTGGCTTCTCCGGGTTGCCGTAGTTCAGGCAGTCGGTGAGGGTGGACGGAGTCGCGCCGATGCATGCCACGTTTCGCATGGCTTCGGCCACGGCTGTAGCCCCGCCCCAGTAGGGACTAATTCTGCCGTAGAAGGGATTGGAGTCCACACTCATGGCCAGGCCGAACTTCTCTCCCCGGACCGGCGCAATCAGTCCGGCGTCTGCCTCTCCAGGCCGGATCACGGCGTTGCCCATGACCTCGGTATCGTAGTATCTGTAGACATGCTCCCGGGAGGCGATGTTGGGGGAGTGCAGGATCTTGAGGAGGACTTCATTGTAGTCCGCCGGCTCATCGAATTCCGGCTCGGCCTCGCTATAGATGCGCTCCTGTTCCAGACGCTGGTAGCGGATGCCTGCAGTCAAGTGCTGAATGGGCACGTCGCAGACGATCTCGCCCTTATGACTGACGACGAATCTGTCGCCGGTGTTTATCTTGCCGACAACGCTGGCTCTTGCGCCCTCGTAGACGTTGGGCAGGTCCCAGTCCTCATTGTAGATCTTCAGAATCTTCTCGCGTAGCTCCGGCGGCGAGACAATCAGGAAACGCTCCTGGGTCTCGGCTATGCTCAGCACCTCGGGAGGGAAGTCGCCGGCTTTGTGCATGTCGTCCAGGTTGATCTCCATGCCGAAGCCGCCTGCCGAGCCCATCTCGGATGTGGCGCAGGTGAAGCCGCCGCCGCCCAGGTCCTTGAAGCCGATCTCGATGCCGGACTCGCGGACCAATTTGAAGAGATCGTCGTTGGCCTTGAAGAGCACATTCTTCAGGAAGGGGTCAGGGATCTGCACTGCTCCGCGGTTGGTCTCCTCGTCTTCCTCTCGCAAGGCTTCAGAGGCGAAGGTGACGCCCCCCAGACCCGATGAGTCTGTGGGCTTTCCGATGAGGATTACATCGTACTCCCCAGCACCTGCCAGTGGAGGCGCGCGCGAGCGGATGATCTGATCGCGGCGGACGATGCCCAGCGACACAACGTTCACCAGGCAGTTGTCGTCGAAGCTCTCGTTGAAGACGATGTCGCCGCCCATGTTGGGAACGCCCAGAGCGTTGCCGTACTGCCAGATTCCGTCCACCACGCCCTCAGCCACCCAGCGCACCTTGCTGGCTTTGGGGCCGTAGGGGTCGCCGAAGCGGAGCGGGTCGGCGGTGGCTACCACTGTCGCACCCATGCAGTTTACGTCGCGGACAATTCCCCCGATGCCTGTTGCTGCACCTTCGTTGGGCAGGATCTGGCTGGGGTGGTTGTGGCTCTCATGGGATATGACCACGCACCAGTTGTCATCGATGGCGACTATTCCGGAGTCCTCGACCGGGCCCATAACGACGTTGGGGCCGTCGGTGGGAAGGAATTCTTTCAATGTGGCGCGGGAGCTCTTGTAGGAGCAGTGCTCCGACCACATGGCATCATAGCAGTATAACTCGGTGAGGCTGGGATCGCGGCCCAGAACCTCGGCAATGGAACGCGCTTCTGCGACGGACATGCCAATACCGGCATCGCGCAGACTGGTTTCTACTTCAGGATCGGCAAGACCGATTATCTTCAATTCGGGTACACCTCTGCAATTATGGGCATTCATTCGAGGAGCATTATGAATTTATCGATCCGAGAGGGGGGAAGGGAGGGTATGAAAAGGTGTGAAAACCAATGTCCAAATTGTTGGCACTCTTTTTGTGAGGCCTTTGCCCTTATGTCTTTGTCGTGAACTTCATGCGGTTTCTAATACCGACTTTTTAAAAGTAGCCAAATCCCATATGATCGTTCCAAGTACGGCTTACCAGAAGACAAGGAAGACCGTGCTTGAAAGGGCACCAAATGCGAGATTTGAAATAATAAGGTTGAGTTCAGGTGTAACTGATGGCAATTCCTGGTTTCCAGAGTATAATGCTGCCCCTTCTGAAGATAGCAAGCGACAAGTCTGAGCATAATAATGCAGAAGTTAGAGATTCGCTTGCAATTCAATTCAGTATTTCTGATATTGATAAAATGGAGATGCTTCCAAGCGGAAAGCAAGCTCGATTTGTTAATCGTGTAGCTTGGGCCATTGTTTACTTGAAGGGAGCAGGACTTATTGAAAATTCAAGTCGAGGTATTTTTCATATAACTGTGCAGGGATTAGATCTTCTAAAGACCAATCCAGATAAAATCGATATCAAGCTTCTTAAGCAATTGAATCCAGAAATCAAAAATTGGAGCAAGCGCCCGGATCAGCCTATTGAATCAATAGATATCTATAGATTCTTCAAAGACAGGAACGAAGCCAAATGGGCATTTGATCTATTGAGAGAGACGCTTGATCGTCTTGGAATCAAAGAGCCTAATGATGAACGTTTTGCAGTTACTTGTCCTTCAGGCGGAAAATCCCTCCATCTTAATTTTGGGCAGTGGTTGGTCTTGGGATTTAGCAGTGCAAATGTCGAGATGGCTCTTCTTTCAGATCAAGCCACCTTGTATAATAAATTTGAGTCATTCGATTTTGCCAAAGGCGAAGATAAATTTAATATAAAAATATATAAATTACCTATTGAGCTGGCAAAACCTTTGGGTGGTGATTTGCGGACAGCATACGAAAAGTCTCTTGAAAAAATTGCTGATAAATTCGGCGACTGGAAGTCTACTCCATGGCGGAAAAATCATCACATAAATGAAATAGCTGAAGCACTTTTTGATGACAAGAAGCTTGGGGATCTTCTAATTCCAAATCCAGGTTTTCAAAGAAATATTTGGTGGGTTAATCAAGGAGACTCGATCAAGGACGAGCGCAAAGATGGAGTCCTTTATGCACCTGCAAGAGCTGATAGTAGTCGACTCATTCCTCACTGGGAGAGACTCACGGAAATAAAGCCCAAGGATATTATACTTCACTACGCAAACGGCGAATTGCTTTATGTGAGTATCTCCACAGCCGCTGCAATTACTGAAAATCGTCCTTATGGCAGGTTTGATCGAGTCAATCTCGTCAAGGTAGATTACCACGAGCTTATTCCATCGATTCCTCTTTCTCGATTCTCGGAAGATCTCCAAGTATTGTTGATTAAGGACGGTCCGTTAAACGTCAATGGCGGTGTCAAAGAAGGATACCTTTGGCGACTAAATCCTGAAGCATTGAAGATTATTCAAAGCTCTCAGCCGGAGACAAACTGGCCCGATTTTGCTATTCTAGATAGCGAATCAAGTTGGATATTCCAGGCAAATCCTGATAACTTCGATATAGATAAAGCAATTAGCGAATTAAAGGAGATTACCTGGAAAGTAAATCGGTATAAAGATCAGGTTCATGCAGGTAACACTGTCTACATCTGGAAGTCAGGAGAGAATTCTGGAATTGTTGCAGCAGGTAAAATCCTTAGTGAACCAGCCCTTTTAAAAGATCTAGAAATCGAAAAGAGATTTATTCTTCCGAAAGCTGCTGGAAAGAACGAAGATGAGGAATTCATTGGAGTTCGTGTCTCCGTTGAACGAGTGCTTGGATCTATAATAAAACGACAAGATCTTATCAGTGATCCATTGCTCGGGTCCATGCAGATTTTAAGGCAATCTCAAGGGACCAATTTCGTCCTAAACAGCAAAGAAGCAAAAGCTATCCATGATTTAATCTATTCTTCAAATTCAAAGCCAAAGAACCTTGAATATACTCTGGTGCAGTGTTCAAACGAGACCGGCTTAGATGAATCAACTCTAGAACGGTGGAAGAGGGCCATTGAAAGGAAAGGGCAGGCGATAATCTATGGCCCACCAGGAACAGGAAAGACCTTTATTGCGGAGCACTTAGCAGAGCATCTCATAGGAGGCGGGTATGGATTTAAGGAAACCGTCCAATTCCATCCTGCCTACTCTTACGAGGATTTCATTCAAGGCATACGGCCTAAGAATCGGGATGATGGAAAGCTTGAATACAATCTCGTACCAGGGCGATTTTTGAAGTTCTGTCAAAACGCAGCTGACCGGCAAGGCATCTGTGTCCTGATTATCGATGAAATCAATCGAGCAAATTTGGCCAGAGTCTTTGGCGAGCTGATGTACCTCCTTGAATACAGAGGAAAGGGAATTCCGCTTGCTTCAGACGGAAATACATTCTCGATACCTAAAAACGTGCGGATCATTGGAACCATGAATACGGCTGACCGTTCGATTGCATTGGTTGATAACGCTCTCCGAAGGAGATTTGCATTCTTAAGACTTCAGCCGGAATACGGAATCCTAAGACGATATCACGAAAGAGAGCAAACCGAGTTCCCAATAGAAAAGCTAATCCAGGTTTTGAAAGAGCTGAATGAAGAGATTGGAGATCCACATTACGAAATCGGGATATCATATTTCATAAGAACTGATCTGAGCCTCCAAATTGAAGACATCTGGACCATGGAAATTGAGCCCTACCTAGAGGAGCACTTCTTCAATGATGCTGATAAAATAAAGAATTATAGATGGATTAGTGTCAAGGAAAAACTCAATCTATGAGCTGCATTGAAATCATCGAACTTACTGAGCGCACTCCGGAAAATGTAGATCGAGAAAGGCTACCTGTAGAAGCTGCAGAGATGCTCAAACAGAAGTTTGGCGATAAAATTGCAGTGGAGATGATATCCTTTGGGCCAAATTCTAATTGGCAGTTAACTGCCCAGGATTGGGTGGGATATATCCCATTGACACCTTTTGTCAGCATCAGGCTGCTTCCAAAGAACGGAGTAAAAGTCAAAAATCTATTCGGGATGTTGGAGTATGCTTATGGCTTAAAGAGCTTCCACCTGTCTGAAAAAGGGCTCTTTGATTGCGATACTTTGGAAGACTTCTATGATCGGTTGGCCAGTATACTAGCTCATCTCATACTGGATCGAGCTCGCAGAGGTTTTTATCGTTCATATCAGCCCAGATCGGACCAACTTCCCTATCTTCGGGGACGCATCGATCTACAGCGAGCCAGTCTGCGACCATGGGAAGTGAAGCTTGAGTGCCATTTTGAGGAGCATACTTCCGATATCAAGGATAATCAGATCCTAACATGGACCCTCTTGCAGATCTTGCGTAGCGGACTTTGCACGGAGAACTCATCACATTTCGTATCTCATGCCTATCGGAGACTCTTGTCTATTGCAGAACCTGAGCCATGCGGCCCAGAATCCTGCCTTGGACGGATATACGACCGTTTGAATGATGATTACAGGCCTATGCATGCTCTTTGCAGGCTTTTTCTTGAACATCTAGGCCCGGCTTACAAGATCGGAAAACATGAAATGATTCCTTTTTTAGTAAATATGGCTAACCTTTATGAGCTCTTTGTTGCGGAGTGGCTAAAGGCTCATAACATTGAGGGTTTTTCGATCGAGGCCCAAAGAGATGTCGTAATCGATCGCAGACAAAATGTGAAGTTTAGGATGGACCTTGTGCTTTGCGACAGGGTCTCTCAACAGCCCAAAAGCATAATGGATACCAAGTACAAAATTGGACCGCCTTCTATGAGTGATATCCATCAAGTGATCGCATATGCTGAGGCGATTGGCTGTAGAGAGGCGATTCTCATTTATCCAGTGGAGAAGGAATCGCCTTTAGATATGTGGGTGGGAGACATCCATGTCAGGAGTGCGACATTTGCTCTAGAAGGTGATTTAGATGAAGCAGGTTGGGATTTTATTCATGAAATTATGGGGTCTTAGGAGAATGCCAGAATTGTCGCCAAGAAGGTTCACATTTATCTTATCATTCCCGGAGACGGCTTTATCCCGGAAATTCTGCTATTATCTGTAGGTCTTATTTGAATAGCTGATCCAGAAGATATTCCCAGTTCCCTCAATCTCGTATACTTGTGCGCCCGGGATTCCAAGGCCTCCATCAGGCCAACAGTATCCCTGGCCATCTGCTCAATGGCACCGGGGCCGGGCTGGTCGCCGCTGCAACCGTTCACACGCATGCGTGCTCCTGCGCCCGCAAGCGAGCGGCCTTTCCGGGCTCCCGGCCCGCCTGGCTGCCACCCACAGGGCTGCCAGGGCCGGAGGGCGAGCGCCGCCAGGCTCCGCATGGTTTGCAGGCAGATCAAAAACAAAGCAATAACCTTTATAGATTTAGAACCGAAATCCTGTATGGTAAGCGTAAATGAGTGAGACCATCCGGGCTAAATATGAGGATAAGGTCCTCAAGCCATATCAAGATCTGCATTTAAATGAAGGTGAAGTGGTAAAGATCAAAATTCAGCGAAACCTGGTAGATAAATTTCATGGCAAAATGGCGATAGATAAAAAGATCGCTGACGAGATAATCGATATGGAAATATGGGATTGAATTTATCCCAATTACCAAAGGGCGAGCGTTCGTTGGCCTAAATCCGCTGCAAGATGGCTTGATGAGTCTCAAGATCAAGATTCTGAGATAAAGTTATATCTTCAGGCGTAGCATGAATTGCTGATATGTTCTGCGAATACATCCAGGCTGCTATCTCTAACGCGGTCTATGAAGTCATAGATGATGAAGAGCCTTATTACGGCGAAGTGCCCGAATTGAAAGGCGTTTGGGCAACCGGTAAAACTCCAGAAGAGTGTCATGAAAATTTGAAGAAAGCCATAGAAGACTGGATTGCATTTAGTCTACGATTCAATTTACCTATCCCGATGGTCGAAGGCCAGACCATAAAAGTACCTGCCGAGGCTTAAATCATGTCAAGGTTATGCCCGGTTTCGTGGAATGAGCTGATAAGAAACTGCACGCCCTCAGATCGAAGGCCCTTATACCGGCAAAAGCACCTCATCCCGTTGATGTGAAAAGGAACGATCAGAGTAATGATCCCAAATCCTCATTGGGCAGATATTAGCGCAGATCTGATAAAAAAGATCTTGAGACAGGGTGAGATCAGCATAGAAGAATGGCTTTCAGCTAGCGAAAAAAGCTTCCAGGATCTCGGCAAAATTGTCTTCCTGCTCGCATTCTTCAAGCCCTCTTGCAGCCTCATGCGCCTGCTCCCGCGCCCGTAAGCGAGCGTCCCTTCCGGTCTCCTGGCCCGCCTGGCCGCCATCGACAGACTGTCGGCCGGAGGGCGAGCGCCGCCAGGCCTACCCATGGCAGGAGGGCTTAATGATTCTCAAGATTAAGATTCCGGGATAAAGCTATATCTTAAGGCGTTGCATGAACTTCTGATATGTTCTGCGAATACATCCAGGCTGCTATCTCTAAGGCGGTCTATGAAGTCATAGATGATGAAGAGCCTTATTACGGCGAAGTCCCCGAATTGAAAGGCGTTTGGGCAACTGGTAAAACTCCGGAAGAGTGTCGTGAGAATTTGAAGATGGCCGTTGAAGACTGGATTGCGTTCAGTCTACGATTCAATTTACCTATCCCGGTGATCGAAGGCCAGGCCATAAAAGCACCAGTCGAGGCCTAAAGCACGTCAAGGTTATGCCCGGTTTCGTGGAATGAGCTGATAAGAAAGCTGCATGCCCTCGGATTCGAAGGCCCTTATACCGGCAAAGGACCCCATCCCCTAATGTGGAAAGGAATGATCAGAGTGATGATCCCAAATCCTCATCGGGCTGATATTAGCGCCGATCTCATCAAGAAGATCCTGAGGCAGGGTGAGATCAGCAGAGAAGAATGGCTTTCAGCTTAGCGAAAAAAGCTTCCAGGATCTCGGCAAAGGGTCTTCCTGCTCGCATTCTTCAAGCCCGGTTGTAGCCGCATTGCACATGCTCCCGCGCCCGTTTGCGGCAGCTGCCCGGGCTCCCGTCCCCGACCCCCGCCACCCACAGGGCTGTCGGGCCGGAGGGCGAGCGCCAGCTTGCTAACCCAGAGGTTGCTGTTGCTCCAAGAGATGTTGAGAGCAAAAAAACTATTGATTGTTATTAATAAATTAGGATAGAAAACTTATTCGATGCCACGACGCTTGAGGTATTCATCCAAGCTGATGAAATCGCCAGTCTCACGCTCGATGAGTGCATGAAGTTCCTCTGCTGTTGATTCATCTTCTTCATCGAGGGCGGCAAAATTCCTGTCCTTAAAGGACTCATCATTCGCTACTATGACTTTGCTTCGGGCTGCCATTGGATAATCTACTCCTTTATTAGTATATTGATCTATCTGTAACCTGATTTTCTTTTCTTTTGGAATATCTTTGCGATTTTTATAACTTTTTCTGAATTACACACTTCATATTCTACTCGAAGCTTCCCAACCCTCAGCCGGTACAACGTCTCGCTGCCTTCCACGGGCACAATATCCGCTAATGGACGAGGCCGGTAAGGATCATTTTTGATCTCTTCCAGATGGGCTACGATCTTTTTTACGTCGTGTGGCGGAAGCTTATCTAAGGCCTTTTGCGATGTGCGTGATAGCTTTAGCGTGAACATTCTTATTCCAGCTCTTTATCTTCCAATGGCCATAAAGAATTTTAGGTTTGGGCTTTGGCTATTTGGATCTTTTGCCTATCAATCTGCAACCATGAGATGAAAAGCCAGGCCTGGGGACGGAGTCCTCTCGATTTCCGGAGATGGAGAAGTCCTGGATTTTCCATCGGTAGTGATGGCTCCGAGCTTCAGCTTATTGACATGCTTTGGATGATCCAAATGCAATTTTGCTGGGCAATCCTGCCTTCCCTACTCCCTCCGAAAACATGGGGATGATCAATTGCAGGGCATCCATTAGGCCAAAGGTATCCCTGGACATCTGCTCAATGGTGCAGGGGCCGGGAGGCCAATGCTGCGCCCCCCCGCGTACCCGCGCCTGCTCCCGTGCCCCTGAGCGTGCACCCCTTCCGGGCTCCCGGCCCGCCTGGCTGCCATCGACAGGCTGCCGGGCCGGAGGGCGAGCGCCACAGGATCACACCAAAGGTCATCAGAGTTGACAAATGCGCCAGGATTAAATTTTTATTTTGGCTATGGTATCTTGCGTCCGCTTTCTGTGTGATCAAAATCTGCGTCGAAACTCATTATCTGAAGGCTGTACTTCTGTGCAACTGCATATTGGTAGGCGTCATCAAAATCCAGATGATACCTTTTCGAGACTTCTGCCAGAGCGAGAACCTCCTTGTGGTCTAACCCAATCACAGCTATTCCGGTCTTTATTACTACGTCCTTCACGAAGCTGACATAGGTTTCATGCTTGTTTCTTTGGAAAAGGAAAACACCAATCGAATGTAGTGAGAAATCAGTTAAAAAAAGATCTGTGGAGGGATTTGCTATAAACAGATTTTTTGCGGCCTTGCTCTTCTCTCGTTGCAGCAAGATTTCCAAGAATATGTTCGTGTCCAGGAGATACATTAGTCTCCTCGCATCTTTCCAATCTCGTGCTGGAGTTCTACAGAAGTATACTGATCACCTAGATCCGCCAAGGCGCCTTCCCAGTCAAAAACCGGCACCTTTTGCTTCTTCTTGGATCTTTTCTCAAGCAAAAATTCCGCGTAACTCCGAACTTCTTCTTGAATGTCAGGAGGCAAATGCTCAACGAACCTAGCGAATGTTGTCATTTTTCTCTTTCAACTATAGGATGCCCAAGCTTTAATATTTTATCCTAACAGCCTGGCGTAATCCAAAACGATTGCACAGGACTTTGATAACGATTTCTCCGGAGATGCTCTCTTTAGTTTCGGCAACTTCTGTTACCTCAAAGGTGGTTATGAAAGATCTCTCCTTGCTCTTTAGGGGAAACTCCACCAAATAGAGCTCAGTCGCCTCCTTGAGGTTTTTCGCAGCCTCATCAATGGTCTTCCCCTGACTTGCTGTCCGCACCTCCGGGCACTCGGCAACGTATATGTCCTCATCTCTATGGATTACTGCGGTAAGTGTGAGCATACGGATCATTATTAGCACGGCGAGCTTAAATGTTCTCCGGAAAAATGAAGATTCAGTAAGCGAGCGAGGTTTACGAACTCCCAATTGCATTCTGGACGGCTTCAGCCGGCGAACGCAGGCTACGGGGTTCCCAATGGGCAATTTTACACAAACATGCTTGCGCGTGCTCCTGCGCCCGTGAGCTGCGTTGGCAGAAACCACTGAGCTTTTCTTTTAGCAAATTTATTTTTTTAAGTAATTTTAAATAATATATCCTTTAATGCGAGCCTCGTGGAGCCTCACCAGGCTGTTTGCAGATATCCCTTCCAGTATTCGCGAGTCCTTTATCTCAACTTTTTCTATGATCTGGCATAGAGATGTCTCAGCTAAATATTGCCGGAGGTTCTCTACTTCAAGAAGTACTATATCATATTGACCAGCTTCACCGAGGGCGGTTTGTTGGGCACAGGACTGTTTTCGGATTCTTCGCCAAACCTTCTACTTGCGGCTCGGTAGGAAGCCCTCATTGATGCCACAATATAGGCTGAAATATGCCTTGACTTCCTTCTCGTAAAGGTCTCAATTTCGGCAGCATCGCAGAAACTGCGATGCCTCCGAAATGATCTCGCCTCGTAACCAAGTTGCGGTCAATATCCAGTATCTGGGGCGTTTAGGCCCTCATCGATACCGTAATAGAGGCTGAGATATGCCTTGACTTCCTTCTCGTGAGGCTTCAATTCCGGTAGATATTTCTCAATAGTATCGTCAACGGCATCGCAGAAATCTCCGAAGTTATCAAGATGATCTCGCACATACGGTTCCAGTTGCTTGATCAACTCATAGTTGCTGTCAATATCTAATGTCTGGAGCGTTCTCTCAATCGAGGGCGGCGCGGAAGGATCCAGAGGCGGAAGGACGCGACTGACATAGGTGACGCGGTGCAAGATGCGCCAGCATGCAGGTTTTTTGCCGTCGTCTCTCGCTCCGCGCAATGCCACAGCACTTGGATCGTTACTTTGCACCAGCCAGATCGGATCGACGACTAAATTGAAGAAATCATCGAAGTGATCCGATTGAGGCTCAAGGTAGAATGACATGAAGCGGTAGGCGTCTACCTTGCCCGGCTGTTTGATCGGCATCGGCCTCTTTGGATCGCTGGCGTCCACTACAATTTCACCATGCTCATCGCGCTCATAGATATCGCGCTCAACTTTGTCGAGTCTGATATTCATGGCGAACGACGACGACGATTTCTGGGTCTTGTTGACCGTCAGGCTGAGATGTCCCCCAAAGAGCGCATTAAGAGCGAAATCTACAGCTAAGCCAAAAGCTGATGTTTTTATATACGCATAGATACCGCCCAATCCCTTGATGGCATATGACCCGCCAATCATCTCCTGTTGTGAATCCATCGTCTCCTGGGTTTCGGCAAACAAGCCTCCATCAGCCGTCCAGACGTAGGTATTAACAAGGTTGCGCTTGTGTAGTTGCGGCAAATTATCTAGCACTCGTCCAGTTTTCAGTGCCGAGGACTCTCCAGCACGACCAATGGCTCCAGCCGCATATTGCTCAAAGTAGGTCTTCAATTGCATTTCGGCGTCAATGATTCTGTTCTTCCTGGCGTAGGCTTCGATCGGCTTGAAGTAACTGCTATCCGAGCTGTAGGTCAACCCATTGGGATAATCCACATCGGGCTTGAGGCCGATCTTACCGTCGAGCGTGCCTTGCTTGGTGTAGCGCGGGTTGATCGGGAAGTGGATGATGTTCCAGTCTTTGGGAATATCAGGATTGGGCATCATCTGGTAGGCAATTAAAGCGTCGTTATGCCGCAGTCGCAAGGCATGCACGTCGGCAGTCTCCGATTTCACTAACGCCAACCCTACGTTATCAGGCATAAAGCGCCGTCCCATCAGGTCGTCTTTAGCCTCCTCCAATGTAGCCACACGACCGCGCAGTTCCAGCCTTGTGGTTTTACCGGTAGTGCGGCTGGCACTGGTGCTGGCATCCTCTAGCCAGCCTTCTGATCGCTCAACCGAGGTTTTGACTCCAATCGCCGAATCAAATTCCATTATTGATAAATAAGTCATGAAACCGACAGAGGTTTTAAATTTCGCTCCAATGCCCAGATTGAAATTCAACGACATGTCGATACCCTTATTCCTCGAGGAGGCGTAGGTGTAAGTGGTCTGCTCCGCTTCTGTGAGTTCAATAGAACTTGCCTGGTTGTAATTGGACAATGTCAGGTTTTCACTCGGCACTGGCGGCGCGCCCTCGACGAACCCGATCAACTGCGGCGCAAACTGCACCTGACCAACCCATTCAGTCACCATGTCGCCGACCTTATAACCGGTAATGATCTGCCAGTTGCCATCCAGAATAAAGCTGTAACAGCGTTTCAAGACACTGATCAGGTTGCCCTGACTGTCATACTCCATAGCGGCGTATTCCTGGCTGCCAGGGGTGCTTCCAATGATCCCGCTAAATGGTGTGCGGATGTCCATAAGGGCGCTTCGCACCTGCGGTGTATCCTCGCCAATCGGCGCAGTGGAGAGCACACGTTTTGCGGGGCAATGTGACCCAACCTTCAATGCGAGATGATTGCTGCGCAAAGAGTAATCGGAAATATTATCATTTGATTCGGCATCGAAGGTGTAGTAGGCGATCAGATCCTCCTTCTCTCCCTGAATGCGGCGGAAGAGATTGTCCCGAATTTGTTCCTCGGTGCGAGCGGTTTGCCAGATGCGCACCTCCTCCAGCTCGCCTTCGAAGTATTGATCGGTAGTAGTGGGTGTTTTTCGCGCTCCCAGCATGAATTGAGGAACAGAAGTTGCCCATACGGTAGGATCTTCGGGCGCCTCTGTATTTTCCAGCTGGCCATTGATATACAATTTCAAGCTGGAGCCTTGCGGGTCGGGGCTTTTGACCCATTGCGCACCAGTGATAGTGGCGTGGTTTTGACTCTTGGAATCGAAGGCCTTGTTACCCTTGCCTTCCTGAAAGCGCCACCACGATACCAATCCCTGTTCATTGCCATTTATGCTGGCACCGATATCCTTTTTATCAACCACAAAGAATTTACCGTCTGTCGTTGGGAAATGATCGCGGGCCGTGTTCCAAACGCGAACCTCTGCAATGACGCCTTTGAAGCTATTACCGATGATCACTGGCTTATTACTGTTTCCCACATCCACCGGTTGGCGGGATTTATCGCTATCAGGCTGAACACTCTCGTATTTGGCTGACCCATATTCAACCCCGTCAACATAGAAATTAATCTCATCCCAAGCCGTCAAATACAAATCAGGCTTGTTAGGATCGATGCTTTTGTTATCTTGCTTACTTAAGCGTTTACGTGTAACCGCCACTTTATGGAATCCTGCTGTCAACGCATTGGAGGGAAATTTGTGAACTACCTGATTGACATCTTCAAAGGCAAACTCTAACAGATTAGCAGTATTGAGGGAGAGCGAGTAAGGCACATGCTGTTCTCCATCACCAAACTCGCCCCGCCTAATGATGACCCGCTGACGGTTCAGATACGTGATCTGCAGAAACGTCTCGATTGTCAGGTCCTGATTAATGTCGAGTGTCGTATCGTTGCCACAATTGAGGGTATCGTCGCCGTCAAATTCAAGACCATAAGCCTGATGAAAGGCCGCGGCAAGATGTGTCCAATTCCTTGTGTATATGTTCTCGCATGTTTTCACTAACTTTCCACCGACGCCCGCGATTACCTTGTAAGCCTGTAGCGGAGACTCATCTCTCTCGCTTAATTTGCCCCATAAGGTAAAATCACTGATATTGGGCGCTTTGCCTACCAAATACCAGTAGCCGATAAGGCCAGTTTCAGCGCCATTCAAATGGCGATACATATCGGCTTGAATTTCCCCCTGCGAGCGAGCCCGTTTCCAAATGCGCACTTCATCAATTGCTCCTTTCATATACTCATTACCTTGTCCTGTTTCCCCGATAATCAATGTATGGGTATCATCTAATAGTAACGGCATGCAGCCACCAGATTGGAATTTTTTTGGATCGCCCTGTATTATGCCGTTCACATAAATGTTATAGCCTGACGGCGTGACCACATAGGCAACATGATACCATGTACCAACCACGTAAGTGAAATCGACATCAGCAGTCGTTGTAATCCAATTTGTGCCATTGCCAATATCGCCATGGATCTTGTTCCCTTCCATGAACTTTAAGTCGAAACCGTAATCTTTGGGCCTACGTGAGCCCATAATACCTATAATGGCTTTCGTATCATCGGGCCTCACCCATGCCTCAACCGTGAAGGTCCCACTTAGTGGTTCCATGCAATGGATTTCTATCCAGGTTTTGCCGTCGAAAGTCTCAGTTCCATCCTGGCCGCACTCCTCCAACGCAAGCAGGTAATTGGAGTTAGAGGAACAATGCTTGATAATTTGCGCCTTCCCCTCGATGCGCATAGGACGAACCCAGGCTTCGAGCGCCAGATCACCCGCTGCGTCGAAATCGTTGATTTTATTAGCATCGGCCTCCGCAAAAGTATTTCCGTCATTTAAAGAGACAATAATGCCCGGCGCGGCTGCGGTCCATTTGCATACCAGAGACGGCACAAGTTCATTGGGTTCTTGGAGATCGGTATTGGAAACCATCATCTTGCTGTCTCCGACAGTGATCGCCCGAATAAGTATAGAGCCCTTCGAAAGATCAGCGCTGATTCCCTCGCAAGTCGCATTATTGTAATCGTATTCCACACAAAAGATAGGCAAGGATTGGGATTCATTGGCTCTTAAAGAACCTTCAAACGGAATGAGCTTATCACCCACAAAGATCTGTTTGCTCACCGTGATGCACTCCTCCCCGACCATCAAGATTGCTCCCGCATTAATAGAGCGCTTCGCGCCCGGATCCAACAAGGTCAACTCGTTATCTTTCGTTTTCTGCCCGGAGCCAACATAAGTGTGTTCAGTTGCTTGTCCATTCAGGATCCTTGAAAAATCCTGCGCAGCACGTGGAACGTTATTCCAATTCTCCTTGATTACAAAATCATCTCTTGACGCTCCATAAAAGATCGAAACGGTACAAGCAGCGGAGTTCTTGTTTTTATCGTCTCCGACTTCAATGGATATCTTATCATATGCTGTGGACGTGGAGAAACAAGATACCGCATCTTTTCCGTTGGATAGTAGTGTAGCCTTCGCGCGTTCTGTCAAGGTATCGTAATAAGTGACGAAGAATTGGTCGTCTTGGCCGCGGAAATACAACGCCAGCGAGCCGGTGGCGCTATCGAACAGGAACGGTGCATCGTTCGTCCAGGCGAAGCCAAGCAGGCCTCCAGAGATCGTCAGCCCGAGGGCATCGGTGTGTATGTGCGGCATAATCACCGAAGCACCGCTCATCCGCAGAGATTTCAGCGGCTGGATTACTGCCAGAAGATCGGCCAGCGCTTTTTGGGCTTTTTGCAATTTTAATTTAGCGTCTGATATTTTTTTATTCACATCGGCGATTTTCCAGGGTTGCACTTCGATTATCCAGCGATTTTTTGGCAAATCCGGAGTCACGAGAATTTCCTGGGGCGCATTATAGGTGTAATCCTCGATAGAACTATGCTTATCGAGCTGGAATATAAACTTCTGTGAAATATCAGAAAAGTTCCCAAAGCTAAAAGCAAGTATTTGATCGGGCGAATTCTTGTTATAAAAAAGAACTTTCGCTGCCTTGATTTGCTTCCAATCCTTCGCTTCTCCTAACTCCTTTTTCGCCCCTTCAACTGCTTGCTGTTTAGCAGGAATCTGGCTTTCGAGATCATCGATTTTTTTGAGCATCTCATTGATGGATTCGTTGGTGACAATCTCTTCTGGGTTGAGTAGTCGTAACTCTAGGTTATCCGGTATTTGTGTCAGCCTTCCGCTGGAGGACACGCTAAAATCGAGCGCCGCGATATTGTTCTTATCTGGATTGCTTTTATCATTCGTTGCCACTGCCAGCATGACGCGTCCTGTATTCTTAAGCGGCTTTTCTTCGCCGGAATATCCGCTAACAGTTTTGCTCTGCTGGTAATAGAGCAGACATGCGGGACCCGATTTGAAACTTCGCCCCTTGATCTCAAAACTCGTACGCTCAATGCCGGAATGCTCTCCCACTGGCGCGTCGGAACCGATCCATTCGGCACCATATATCGTTCCATCGATCCTATTATTGGTCTGATCGTGGATATCGCTGCCACTATCTTCATCGAAGCGCCAATATCCCACTAGGTCCGATTCCAGCCCCGTTAAGCGGTGGTGCATATCTTCTTTCAATTCCGCACTAGAGCGGGCCCGTTTCCAGAGACGGATTTCATCAATGACGGCAAGGGGTAAGGTTGTATCTTGAGTAGAAGTTGTACATTTGATATTGAGATCCATTTCAGAGGACGAGATCTCACCTTGTTTGTCGGCTATTTTCGTTTCCTCGCCGTTGATGAAAAACCGCACATTGCTGCCATCGAAGCTCCCCGCAAGATGATACCAGGTATCCCTATTCATCGCACGTTCCCAAACTACTTCAACCCATACTCCATTGATCGAAATGGCAAAACCAGGTTTACTGTCCTGATTAATGGCCAACAAATAGCCTAGTCCCTTATTGGCATCACCCCTCCAAATAACGCATGACCCCATACCTTTGCTGAACTTGATCCACGTCTCAATCGTTATCGCTTTTGAAAAATTCAGCTCTGGTCTGTTTTTGATGCATATGTTATCGTTACTATTCCTGAATTCCAGGGCTGATTCCGAGTACCCGTTGTTCACGAGGCGCGGGATAAGGGGCTTACCACATTGAGGGCAAGTGCCCGATTGGCGAGTATACACATCAAGGTGTTTCTCGCACGTATACGTTTGAGTGCCCCGTGTGTTGAACAGCCCATCCGACGAGCATTCCACGTTATATGAATCCAACCTTCCAGTGATGCCATTCTCAGCAAAGATCTGCCAGCGTTTTATCTCCGCAATGGCAGTGGGGAGCATCAGCACTGAGAAATGTCCATCTTTCAGGTTAGCAATGAATTTCAGTTCCTGCGTGGGTTCATAGAAAATATTGCCCTCCAGATCTTTGGGTCCCAGGCTGTCCTTGCGGCTGGCCGGGCGCGTCTTGCTCCGACTGCGCTGGTAGCGCACTTCCATTTTTGGGGTCAGTTGATTCCCGACCATCACGAACCGATCAACGAGCAGGGATGCATTGACCAGGGGTACTGTTGTTTCATCAGCGGATACCGGCACCCACTCATTCTTTTTCTTATCCTTGTTGAATTCAACATACCCTTTAACGCCTTCCTTATTACTAACCAGCAGGTGACTTTGACCATCTTTACTTATGTATCCATGAACCATTGACTCAAGATCGGTGCTTCCAATCGCCTGCCGGAAGACATAGACGTATCGCCCGTCTGACAGAACCTGGAATGGCACGCCCTTTGTAAACCGGGCCGTGGTGGATCTGAAGTAATCATATTCATCTGGCTTGTCGGGAGGCAGGGCGGTCCCTTCAACTTCAGGTTGGGAGCTGTTTTTCTTGAAGGTGGGCAACATGGTCTGGTCAGCAACGCCAAAACCGACCTCGGCGATCTCGTTCGGAAAGATCAATTCTGTCGGGGTGCTTTGCCAGCCATCCACATCGAGGAAGCTTTTGGGTTTCTCCGCCATTTCAGCCCCTGCATCATTGCTGCCCAAATCCAAAATGCTGTACCAGATGTGTTGCTCGGCGTCCATGGCAAAAGCAATCACAATGCCTTTATGACGAACTATGGCGGTATGTTGGTATTGGCTTGGCCCGCTATATGATTTGACGAATTTTTCGAGCATATGATCCCTCCTCTGACTGATGAACAAGCACGGTCAATTACCTGATTCTGTGTCGTTTATCACAGCATAATTTATCTGCTAGATAAATCTTTTGACTGATAAATGGCAATGTGTAGTCCAGCAAGTATTATGCAATTCAGTCTAAGTCCGGCCCATATGTGCCGGAGTCTGGAAACTTAGAAAAGGATAGAGGGTAGCGTGCCAGTTTTGATGTAAATTTCATAGTAATATCCAGTAGCAAGAACCAACTTGCAGTTCACCAGACAACGGCAAGTTATTTCTTCACGGGATATTATAATTTAGCCCTGTATCCCCAAGTCGTCAAACTTTGGGGGGGACACAGAGCCATGAATATATCTGACTTAGCAGAAGATTATCTTATCGATGTCTCGATCGATGGAGATCGAGACTCTTTCACTGCAAGTGAAAGATCGAAAAGATGGCATGAGAAAGCTAACCGCCAGTTTTCTGAATGAGGTAATGCAGCATGAGGCCGAAAATCAAATCCAGGCGCGCCACTACGAACGCACCGGCAAGAGAAAAGCGCATCGGAACGGAACAAGACCGCGATCTCTCAAGACCATTCACGGCGAAATAGAGCTTGATAAACCCCAAATCCGGGAGTTCCCATTCAAAACCAAGGTATTCGAGAGATTTTCTAGGGTAGAGGAATCTGTAAGAGTTTCTGTAGCCGAATCGTATCTCGAAGGAGTATCAACCAGAAAAGTCGAGAAAGTTTTCTCCAAATTCGGATTGGAAAATATCTCAGCCTCAGAAGTCTCAAGAATCGCGAAAAAGCTTGATAAATTAGTCAAAGAGTTTCTTGATGAACCTATTGTTGGATCAATTCCGTATATTTTCGTGGATGCAAGTTACTTCTAGGTCTGAACGGATGGAAGATACATAAATAAGGCATTGCTTGTTGTTACTGCTATTCACGAAGATGGTTATCGCGAGATTCTTAGTGCCACTGTTGCTGATAGCGAAGACGAATCCTGTTGGGAAAGTTGTTTTGAAAGTTTAAAGGCTCGAGGACTCACAGGCGTCAAATTAATAATATCTGATGCTCATAAAGGAATACAAGCGGCTGTCCAAAAGGTATTTCTTGGAGCTTCTTGGCAGATATCGCTGACTGAAGTCAGCGAGAGTTTCGACGTGCCACGACTACGTCGGTGGCAGCCTCGACCCAGTCGAGGCATAGTCGAAACATGTGTAACGTTCACTTCATGCGTGCCGTGCTCAAGAACATGCCGAAGAAAAATAAGAAGGAGGTTGCTTATATGCTGAAGGATGCTCTTGAAGATGAGGCCAAGATGCAGAAACTGGCAGTTGTTCTTGACGATAAAGGATACAAAAAGTCTGCGGATACGATTGATAGTTTCCGATTCGACCTTTGGAATTATAAATCATTTCCCAGACCACACTGGAAACGGATCCGAACCACTAACGGCCTGGAGAGAATCAATAAGGAGCTGAAACGAAGAAGTCGCGTATCAGGGGCATACCCAAACGATCAATCTCTCCTGAGAGTGGCGGTTTGCATCATGATGAATATCAACGAGGATTGGATAACTGGTAATAGGTATTTATCCTTAGAGGAGTGAGTAGAAATCAGGATACAGGGCCACTGCGAATTTACAGCAATTATGGCACGCTACCATCCCCCAGGAAGGGGTGGCCCCACAGCGCCAGCTTATCTTATGACATGCAGGGCCATTTTGCGGGACTAATCATGCTTCCTATCGTCCCTCCGGAGATATGGGCACGATCAATTGTAGGGCATCCATCAGGCCAACAGTTCCCTGCCATTTGTTCGAAGGTACAAGGGGCCTAGGTAGATGGTCGCAATCATGCAGCTGCGTACTCCCGCGCCCGTAAGCGAGCGCCCTTCCGGGCTCCCGGCCCGCCTAGCCGCCATCGACAGACTGCTGGGCCAGAGGGCCAGAGCCTGCTGGCCCACCAGGGAAAAGTGGAGCTTGCAGTTGCTCCAAAAGATGTCGACAGCAAAGATGGTGCTTCGATTCAAAATTGCTTTAAAAAAGCTGGCTGAAGGACCAAATCTCGCTCCGCTAGCCAGCCATCAGCTCGAATGCCGGGGAACTCGATCCACATCATTGCCCCGCCGTCTGCAGGGTCCCGGATCAACGATCATAATCCTATCCAGATCCTGCTACTAAGTCTCTAAACGCTCGCTCTCTTCAAAGCCATCATGCCGCCCAATAGAAATATCACAAAAAAGGCCGTGAGTGCCAGGAAGGATGTCCAGGGCAGGGGCTGGTCCAGTGCCACAGCTCTCAGGAACAGGCTGGCGTGAGTTAGAGGCAGGATATAGAGCGCATACTTCAGCCCTACAGGCACCTGGGACAAAGAGAAGAAAGTCCCGCCGAGAAAGGTCATGGGCATCAGAATCAGGCTTCCGAAGGTGGCCATGTCCTCATGGGATCTGGCTAGAAGGGCCGCCAGAACTCCCAGGAAGGAGAAGGTCAGGCAGGTGAGGATAAGACCGGCCAGAAACAGCGGGCCGATGTGCATAACTGGCGCAATCAGCAGGGCCACCGCCAGAAAGGCCACTGAACTGATCAGGCCACGAACCACTCCGATCAGTGCTTTTCCCACCAAAAGTGAAGTCAACCCGATCGGAGCCATGAGGCACTCATCGAAGCTCTTGTAGAATAGACGGTCTACATTCAGACGGTTTCCGGCCCCGTTGAAGCTGGTGGTCATGGCAGTGAGGGCGATGATGCCCGGAATCACAAATTCGAGATAGCTCGTTCCGTTGAGACTCATCCCTCTGCCCAAACCCCAACCGAAGGCCACCATATAGAGCAATGGACTGACAAGAGTGGTGATGAGAAATTTGGGCCAGCGGCGCTTGAGTGCCGTGAGGTCCGCCCAGAGTATGCTGTAGGCATCCATTATCGATTCCATTGTTGATTCCATTGTAAATTCCATTGCCAATTTCTTTGCCAATCCCATGCCGATCCCATTGCTCAATCCCCGGTGACCTTCTGGCCGGTGAGTTCGATGAAAACATCTTCTAAATTCGACTCCCGCATGACCACCTTTTCAGAGTCAGGCAGCGTCTTAATGTATACCCCGGCCGTGGCCCTATCCGGGAAATACCTGTATTGGGTGCCGTTTTCCGGCATTTGCATCTCCACAGCGACCATGCCTAGCTTCCGCCGCAAGTCCAGAGGCGAACCGATGGCGATCATCCGGCCGTGATGCAGCACACCTACCCTTTTGCACAACGCCTCAGCTTCCTCAATATAATGCGTGGTCAGAAAGACAGTAGCTCCCTCGGAGTTCATTCTGCGGATGAGATCCCAGACCCTGCGGCGTGTATGAGCATCCAGGCCGACAGTCGGCTCATCCAGAAAGAGGAGCTTCGGCCTGTGGATGAGAGCCCGCGCAATCATAGCGCGCCTCTTCATGCCTCCCGAGACATCGTCAACGAGATAGTCGGCGTGATCGGTTAGTTCCACATAATCCAGGAGTTCTGCAATGCGCTCTTCTCGATCCGCCCTGGAAAGATGGTGCAGCCTTGCGTGCAGCTCCAGGTTCTCAGCGATGGTCAGATCCCGGTTCAGGCTCTGGTGCTGCTGGACTATGCCAAACTCCGACTTCACACGGGCCGGGTCACTGGCTACATCTATGCCGTTGATCAGAACCTGCCCGGATGTGGGCTTGGTGAGGGTGGTCAATATGCGAATGGAAGTGGTCTTGCCGGCTCCATTGGGCCCCAGGAAACCGAAGAGCTCTCCAGATTCAACCGCCAGATCCAGGCCGTCAATCACCTTCTGGCCGGAGTAGTCCTTGCATAGTCCACGTATCTCAATCATCCTGCTCATATCGCTGGCACACATGCAGTCTCTATCCGTTCCCTTACCTATCTTAATCCTGTCTATATCCGACCTTCTGTCTCTCTCAGCCCGGCACTAATGGCTCTATGTATTGTTCTCAAAGATACGCTTTTGCTCACCGTCTACAATGCTGTAAATGGTTTCCGAACTCAAGCCGGATAGAGGATAGTATTTTCCGCCTGCTGTCTCTGCGATCTCCCGGCAATAGCCGAGCCGCATGTCCATGAAGGAGCCCTCAGCAACCTCGGTATCTATGACGATGGTGTGCACTCCGAGCCGTTTGCTCTGTTCCGAGATCTCCATCAGCTCGTCTTTGATCTTTCCTCCCATTCCCACATTGGCTCTTCCATCGGATATGAGCACCATCATGGTCTTGGTCTCCCCATCCTTACCCAGCTCACCCTGCAAGAGCTGCAATCCCCGGGAGAGGCCGGCACATAGCGGCGTCTTGCCGCCTGTGGGAAGCTCCTGCAGTCGGCTCAGGGCCAGATCCACGCTGGAGCAGGGCGACAGGATGAGCTCCGCATCCTGGCCCTTGAAGGCCACCATGCCGATTTTGTCTCTCTTCTGGTAGGAGTCCATGAGCATGGAGAGAACTGCTCCCTTGGCGCTCTGCATCCGCTGCATGGCCCCCATGGAGCCGCTGGCATCCACCACGAAGAGAACCACAGCCGAGGTCTTGCCAACCCTCTCCTTCTCTCGAATGTCCTCGCTCAATACCCGGATGGCATTGGGGCCGGATCTGACCCTCTGATAAGGGGCAGCCGCTCGAATAGTGGCATCGATAGCGATGTCGATGTATTTGCCGTTCCCGGGCATCCTCTGGCGCAAGTATCTTCCCCGGTTTCGTAAAGCGAGAGTGTTCATTCTTCTGCCGCTGGTTTTCCGGCGCGCTATTCTATCTCGCTTGTGGGGCATATTTATCTGGCGCACGTCGATGGGCGAGCCGACCTCGAAGACCTCCTCATCCGGCTTTGCCGCCTGGGTCTGCTTTGAATCCTGCTGATCATCGGGCTCCAGAGGCTGATGCTCTTCTTTCTTATGTTGCTCCGGGTCCTTGTGCGAATGTTGCTGTTGCTGTTCTTGCTGATGCTTTTCCATGGATTTTTCCAGCTTGTCTTTGTTAAGGGTGGGCGGCTCAAAAGGCCTGCTTCTCATCCTGTGGGCCAAGGCCAGCTGCATGGCGAGCTTTGCATCCTCAGAATTGACTTCTGCTCTACCCTCGAAGGCGGCAATCGTCTTGGCAGTCCTGGTGATAACGATCTCAGCCCGGTGCGTCTTGACGCCCAGATCGATGCAGGTAGAAGCAATGGTTCTGAGAAGGTCGTCGCTCATGGTCACCAGACGGAGCCGATTCCTGGCCTGGGCGATCTTTCTTTTCAGCTCCTCCTGGCTGGCATGGCACTGTAATGCAAAGACCTCCGGATCGCTGTCAAAGCTCTCCGCCATCTTGGCGATCTGCATTCTCTGATCCACATCCTCGATGCCTACAACGCTGACCTGCAGCCCGAACCTGTCCAGAAGCTGAGGCCGGATCTCTCCCTCCTCCGGGTTCATGGTCCCCACTAAAATGAATTTGGATGGATGGGCCACGGACACACCCTCTCGTTCCACTATATTGACACCCATAGCAGCAGAGTCCAGCAGGACGTCAGCCACGTGATCGTCGAGGAGGTTTACCTCATCTATGTAGAGAATGCCCCGATTGGCGGCCGCCAGGATGCCCGGTTCCAGGGCTTTGATGCCTTCTTTGATAGCCGTCTCAACATTCAAAGAGCCAACAACCCGGTCTTCCGTGGCACCCAGAGGCAGATCTATTACCGGAGTCTTACGGTCGACCTCTTTTATCAGGTTTTTCTCGCTCTTCTCAAAGCAAAGATCGCACATCTCCTCCGGATTTCTGGGATCGCAGTTGAAGGGACAGTCCTCTACAACCAGGATGTTCTCCAGAAGATCGGCAAGAGCGCGCACGGCGGTTGACTTGGCTGTGCCCTTGTCGCCCCGGATAAGGACGCCGCCTATGCGGGGATTGATGGCATTTAGAATCAGGGCGAACTTCATATCGTCCTGGCCTACGATGGATGTGAACGGGATCGTCTTTCTCTTCAAATGATGCATTGTCATCGCCTTTTTGATTAGCATATTGCTTACGTATTTAAGGTTTTACTTTATGTTAAAAAGTATTAATTTTCTAGATAATTTGATACTACTAGTTATACAAGTTTAAGAAATAATTATATAAACTTGCAAATATCAGGTATGTGTAATTGTCTTAGATATCGCGAATCAGGGTAAATAAAGGCAATTGATTTCCTGGATGGCTATGATCATGATATTCTGAGAGCAAATGCAATATCCGCAAATTGGAGTGATTTTGAAACATCACAAGATTAAATTGATTAGAATCCAGTAATACTAATGCAAAAGTATTTATTAATAATAGCGTAAGGTATCGCCCAGAGGCGCGAAATCGATGTCTATTCTCGCTACGAAAGATAAGCCCAACTCTAGCTTGAGGATGGAGTATCGGAGATTCATAGGTCGCAAGATGCTCTTCCTCATCTCCCTGGTTCTGGGAATAATTCTCCTGGCCGGCTATGCAGCCACGCGAGGCTCGGCAGACATCAGCGTCATTGATGTCTATACTACCATCCTGGCCAGGTTCATACCCGGTTACTTCGAGACCACCTGGTTCTCGGATACAATCGTCTGGGGTCTGCGGCTGCACCGCATAATGCTTGCCATTGTAGGAGGAATGGGCCTGGCCATAGCCGGAGCGGTTATGCAGGGCATCCTCAAGAACCCCCTGGCAAGTCCGTTTACCTTAGGCATCGCCTCTGCCGCGGGATTTGGTGCGGCTTTGGCCATCGTCCTCGGGGCTGGATTTATAGGTGGAGAGTATATCATCATCGCCAATGCTTTTGTCTTCACCCTTCTGGCCGCAATGAGCGTTTACGGCCTGGCAAAGTACAAGGGCATCACTCCTGAGACCATGATCCTGGCCGGCATTGCCATCATGTACCTCTTCTCGGCCATGACTTCTTTCTTGCAGTATGTGGGCAATGCAGATCAGGTGCAGGAGGTAGTCTTCTGGATGATGGGTTCTTTAGGAAGATCGTCCTGGGATAAAGTATGGATAGTGACGGCAATAGTTGCCATCTGCTTTCCCTACCTGCTCCTGAAATCCTGGGATATCAATGCCATGGGCACAGGAGATGAGACCGCGAAAAGCCTGGGAGTGAATGTGGAGAGGACCAGAATCGTCTGCATGATACTGGTATCACTCATCACGGCAGGTGTGATCTGTTTTACTGGAACCATCGGATTCATCGGCCTTGTCTCTCCACACATATCCCGGATGGTTATAGGAGGAGACCACAGGTTTTTGCTTCCTGCCTCCGCTCTGGTAGGGGGGCTGCTACTATTGGGCGCAGACACCGTTGCCAGAACTATCCTGGATCCCGTAATATTGCCGGTAGGGATAATGACGGCATTTCTGGGAGTGCCCTTCTTCGTATACCTATTCCTGCGCAGAAAGAAGGAGTTCTGGTGAGAATCTTGAGTCTATTTCTTTCAGAAACTCTGCATAATAAATAATACATATTAACCATATGGTATTAATTGAAACTGGAAGAAACTTGAAGAAAAAAAGAATTATTGAGGATATTGCATGCAAAAATTAGACAGCAAGCGTGCCATAACATCTGCACACCTGTTGTCTATGCTTTGATGGAGTATACCTTATTCTAATCCTATCCTGACTTATAAATGTGTCGATCAATTATGACTAAATAGCTAAAATATTGTAAATTTTAGCATTAAAGGATAATCAGAAATTATTATAGCTTGATAATTCATACTAGAAAAGGATTAAATATTACTTTAGGCAATTTCGAGCTATTGTATCTGTGAATTGCAGAGGAGGGATTGATATGGGACACAAAGCGGTAAAAATAGGATCAGCACTAGTTTTGCTTCTTATAATTACAGGCCTATCGTGCGCAGTAGACTATGACTTCAACCCAGGCCAGGAAGCTGTGAAGTATAAGAATGATGTGACAAGCGATGTGACGGGAAAGGGGTATTTTGTGGAATATGCAAAGGCCAATACCAACAACCTTTCCCTGCTGGAATACGCTCATGGAAGCGGCACCCTGGATTTTGCCGATATACTCTATGATGAACAAAAGACAACCCATGCCAGTAGCTACATCTACTGGATAGATTATAATACAGGGCTATGGACGAGAAAATATCCTGGAGCGAGCAGCGCTATCACTTATACCAGGCAGTATGATAATGTTCAATCGCCCACCGCATTCGCCTACGGAACAGGCTGGTATGCCGCTCATCCGGTAGGCTACAACTCTCTCCTCAAGGACAAGAACGAGGCCAAGAGCTATCAGGAATCGGCCTCCATGAGTCGACAGGTTGAGTATGCGCGAGCCCTAAAGGGCGACATCGCTGTTGATATGAACTGCACTGCGCCTACAGCTACAGTTAGCGGCAAAGGATCACTCAGCATGAATATCGATGATGATGTGACCCAGGGAACTCTCCATGTGAGCGAACTTCTATCCATGCCCATGACAAAAGCCAAGACTCCGAAGTTCAAGGCTAAGCAAGGCTGGAAGGATCCGATAGTCGAGGAGGACAGCAACTATATTGGAGATTTTAAAGTTCAGAAGACAATGAAGCTAGAAATATCGAAATCTCCCCCAACCTGGATGGAAGACTGGCTGCCCTGCTGCAGTGGTGGATTCTTCGACATTCCTTCCTATAACTTCGACAAAGAGCACGGCCTTCAGAAGGGAGTCTTTGACTGCACTTGCCGGAACACTTCCATCTCCACAATGCAGCCCAAGTGGAACACCACCATGGCGCAGTTCCCCACGGAGAATTACCAGTACAAGCCCTGAATGGATCCGGAAATATGTAATAATCCTTATGCCTCGATAGCTGCTTTGGGCTGCGACTCTCTCATGTTAGCCTGAGTCGACTTGAGAGGGATCTACTGGGGACCTACGCCCCAGGGCATCGCATTTGCCCATTTTTTCTGTACCATCAAGGCTATTGCAGCTCTTCGCCAATCGAACAACACAAGGTATTATGAACGGGATCTTTTACCCTTCGTCGATGTAAATTGATTGGGATCATGGCTGTTTTGCAGTCTGATTTTTTGCATGCCCTTATTGATTCATGATTCACTTTCCTGATGGATAGATTTTCTGGAGGATTCATTTCCTGAAGATATGAACACCATATATTCAAGAGGCGATTGAGGCGGCAAAGAGTCTGGACATCGATATATGGCGGTTTTGGATCTGGCCTGAGGATCTCTTCCCAAATTGCGGCCAGCACATCTGATTAGAATGGATCTCGATCAATTATGCTGGAAAAGACGATCTGATTTCAGAAAAAAAGAATCATCAGAGCTGGATCAGCCCAGATATCCAAGCTTTTTGGCCTTTTCGAAGGCCGTATTCGACTCCGTACCGCGATCGTCCAGTTTGAGGGCATTGCCTTTATTGACCCATGCCTCCATGCTGTTGGGATCGATCTTGATGGCCCGGTCGAAACATTTGAGAGCCTCAACGTAGTCTTCTGATCCCATCACCAGGGCAATGCCCTTATTATTCCAGGGGTCCAGATATTCAGGTTCCAGGTCGATGGCTCTATCATAGGCATTTATTGCCTGGCCGAACTTTTCCAGTTTGGCCAGAGAGAGTCCCAAATTATTCCAGCATCTTGCGCATCCCGGATCAAGTTCAACAGCTCTCTCGAGAGCAACTACCGATTCGCTGTAGTTTTCTGTTTCCTTGAGAGCCATGCCCTTATTATTCCAATATCCGGCCTCATTGGGATCGATTTTAATGGCCCTATCCAGCCGTTCCAGGGAAGAGTTATAATTTTTCATTTCTCCTAGAGCAAGAGCTTCGCCGTTCCAGGCGGCAGCGTTTCCGGGTTCCATCTCAAGGGTTTTGTTATAGGCCTTGATGGATTCCTTGTATCTGCCGGCCATTCGTAGAGCAAGTGCACTGCCGTACCAGGCTTTGGCGTCTCCCGGCTCTATCTTGAGAGCTTTATCAAACGAGTCACAGGACTCGCTGTATCTGCCCAGTGCAAGAAGAGCATTGCCTTTGCCGACCCAACCTTGGGCATTTATTGGGTCTAAATCTGTGACCCGGTCAAACGCGCCAAGGGCGCTACCGTGCCCACCCATATTGGAATAAATAAGGCCCAGATTATACCAGGCACCCTCATATTCCGGGTCGAGTTCTACAGTTCTATTGAGCGCGTCAACAGATTCGTTAATCTTGCCCAATTCCGCCAGGATGATAGCTTTGCTATACCAGGCACCGGCAAGATCTCGATCCAGCTCTATGGCTTTATCAAGGGCCGGGATGGACTCGTTATACCGGCCGAGGTCTGCCAGAGCAAGCCCTTTGCCATACCAGGATACAGCCACCTCGGGATGTAGCTTAATTGCCCCATCAAAAACCTTAATGGATTCACTGTATCTGCCCAGTCGAGCGAGATCAACGGCTTTGCTGTACCACGACTCTGCCAATGTGGGGTCTCGCTCGATGGACTCATTGAAGGCTGCGAGCGCGTCGCCATATCTTCCCATGCTGCTCAGAGCCAGGCCCTTATTCATCCAGGCAGAGGCATTCTTCGAGTCCAGTTCGATCGATTTGTTGAAGCAATCCAGGGCAACTTCATAGGACCCATTTTTGGTGAATTCACTGCCCTTTTGCTGCCAGTAATCCGCGGTGTACTCCTTTCCGGAAGCATATGTAAAGGCCGATATCAATACCAAAATAATGAAGAGAAATTTAGCTTTTATATGTATCCCTCTATGCTTTTATGGCCATATGAGCAAGAACAGGAATCGCCCCTCTATCAATAGGAAATGGTCTTGCCGGGCGTGGCCGATGCCCCAACGAGCTTTGAAGGTCGAATAAGAGATTCGATCCGGCAATTCGAGGTGGTGTATCATGCAAGAAGGATTGACTAAAGCTCTTTGCCAAGAGATGTGGTAGTCAATTTAACATGCTTCACTCCCTTCAGGGACATCATCCTCTCTGCCGCCTTCCTTACCTCCTGGCCTTCACCCCTGAGCACCACAACCTCAAGACAATTATCGTGATCCAAATGGACGTGCAGACTGGACTGGATTATATCGCCACAGTCATGCTGGATCTCAGTAAGGTTATCTTCCAGGCCTCTTTGAGAATGGGCGTAAACAATTGTAATCACGCCAACACGTTCCCCATGAACGTCGCTCATCCATTCATAATTGACGATATAGCTCCGTATAGCATCTCTGACACCCTCGGAACGAGAAGAATATCCGCGTTGAAGTATTATCTCATCAAACTTATTAAGCAGATTTTCAGGTAGAGAGATGCCTACTCTCATTAAGTCTTGATCCATAAGTAGTCTCAATATACATTTGCGTGTTACTTAGTAATAAATCTTTTGGAACATGATCTTCATAAAGGCGGCATAGTTCGGTCTCTAAAGCGTTCCCAGGATTTATCAGTAATATGAACTGAGAAATAAGGGCCTGAAGCAAGCAGCAGGACCATTCATCTAAAAATAAGAAAGGGTCAGTCTCTGGCAACCTTCTTGCCCGCGAAGTACAACAGGCCACCGCATACTACGACGCCAATCACCGCGGATAGAATATACGCAGCAGCAGATAAGGGCAATGACTCGCTATTCTCGCCGCCCGGTAATGCGTAGTCTGGCAATGGAGCGTTCCAGACCCCGGAGAGCTTTTCCAGGCCCTGGGGCACATAGCCTAGCTTCTCCTTGATCTCGTCTGATCCCCATTCGCCGAAGGTCTCGCCAACGGCCAAAAGGCCCAATGGAGCCAGAATTATAAGCAACACCAGACCGATTGCAAAATTTCTCAACATCTTGTCCATTATCTCACCTCAAAACCTCGTTGCAACATTGGGCTTTTTATTCAGCGACCGGGATTCCTGGCCATACAGGATACTTGTATCTGTTCTCTGGATGTAAGCGAATATCAGTGCTGTAATCAGAGCCTCAAGGATGCCGAATCCCAGGGCGTGTTCCAGCACCATGGCAGGAACAGTCACGCTCAGCGGATAGGGCATGTAAAGAGGGACTCCTTCCGGGGTGTGATTCAAGATAGGTTGCAGCCCAAATTCAACACCAGTACAGAAGGCTGCCAAGGTAAGAGATACCCAGCCTGCAATGCCAGCGGCAATGGCCCTTCTCGAAGATGTAATCTCGGTGCTTCCACTGATGAGCTTGTAAGCATAATAAGCTACAAAGGGCATTATGAAACCCATATTGAAGCAATTGGCAGCGATAGCGGTAATGCCACCATCTCCAAACATCAGAGCTTGCAGAACCAGAGCAACGGATATGGCTATCACTGCAGCCCAGGGTCCCAGGACGATGCCAATTATGGCGCCGCCCACGGCATGACCGGTGCTGCCTCCAGGAATTGGCACATTGAACATCATAATGACAAAAGAGAAAGCGGCCGCCAGCGCCAGCAATGGAACCTGCTTTGATCTCAGCTCAGCACTCAGTTTCTTTCCGGCAAAATACCATATGGGGACCATAATGATCCAAAATGCGATGTATGTATTCGGCCCCAGATAACCATCAGGAATGTGCATAGACTCACCATTAACCAAAATATCACTCAATTATAAAAGCCTATCCCAAATCATATCAAGTAACATTAATTTCAGATTTGTATGCTCAAATCGCCTAAAAAGATATGTCCAGGTTTTCTTAATAGGTTCTAATTCTAGCATTGATACCAGTACTTAGTAAGGTCAAACGGTGAGAGAACAATAAAAGATTGCACGCGAGCAACCTTAAGGTGAAATCAAATCTCGCACCTTAGTATAATATGTAGCACACCACGAAAATCTTGAAGCACGCAAAGCATAGTGCGCAAATTTGTCCCCAATCAGAGCAATATATGACATTTCCATAATTTCCATTATTATTGTGTCTTTTATTAGAGGATTCCTATAAACCCATCTTACCTTTTAATATGAAAAGCTTTATATACTAATATAACTATTACATAATATGGATTCTTTTACTACTTGGATGTTACGAGGGCTTAGTGAAAAGCAAGGAA
>Ga0209083_1000702_pt1 | contig 46214 bp, 49 predicted proteins | sample AM7aDNAmetaG_FD_184132 | JGI IMG/M metagenome (GOLD analysis project Ga0209083, IMG submission 184132) | Freshwater microbial communities from Finland to study Microbial Dark Matter (Phase II) - AM7a DNA metaG (SPAdes) (version 3) | ecosystem: Environmental > Aquatic > Freshwater > Lake ...
ATGTTTCACATTGAGCTTCGAGCTCGTTATCAAATATAAAGGTAAGGCTGTGGGGGCGTTCCGGCAAAAGCCGGAACGCTGATTTTTATGCGGTGTGTGTATGAACCGCAGTTTTTATGTAAGTTTGAATTGGTATAATTAAGGTTGCTTCTCATCTTTTTGCCGGTAAATTATCTAACCTTTTTCCCTCAGTGCCACTGAGTGTTCTCAGTGTCTAAGTGGTTTTCTTTTTACCTCAAAGGCAATGAACCGCGGAGAACTTATTCGCTTTATCGGAAAATTAAGAAAAGGTAATACTATCGGGAAAGAGTCACGCAATCCTTTACATACTTCCCTGATTTCAGTGCATCAAGAATAAACTTTGCCACAGCCTTTCTGCTGATATTGCCGCCTGCGGGTTTACCAATTGTGGCAGTGTAATCATACACGTCGTTATTGTTGAGCATAACTGGCCTCACAATTGTCCAGTCCAGTGCAGATTGCCTTACAAATTGCTCCTGGCGGTCGTGATCTTCATATGCCTTCCAGATATTGCTGTAACGGATCAGCAACCGTGCTACCGGGAACATGTCGTTCCAAGAATCGCCAACACCTGAGGCACTCACGGTAATGATCCTTTTTACATGGTTCTTTTCCATGGCCGGGATAAGTGCCTTCATCGAATCAGAAATGAGCGTTAGGGGCGAAATTACCCTGGCAAACGGATTATCGGAAGTCCGGTTTATATTCAATGAAACAACAACGGCATCAATGCCCTGAAGAGCCCTGGTTAATAATTGTTCGTCTGTGGGCCGGCCTTCAATGTAGTTGACCGCCGGAAAAATTGCTTTTGTCTTATTGCGAATAATTGCCGTGACCTGGTGGCCATTTTCAATGGCAAGTTGAGTGAATAATTTGCCGGTTCTGCCGGTTGCACCCAGGATTAAGATTTTCATATACTTTGATTTTTCGGTGTGCACTTCATATAAGCCCTGGTCTCTGATATAATTTCCCAGCAACCAGAATGATTGATTTTCTCTTTTGCCACGGCTCTCGGCTGATGCCCGTCTTCGAGATACAATACGCCATCGGGCTTGGTAATTCTGCATAGTTCTTTTAAAAAACTATTTGGTTCCCTGACCATATGGAACATATCCAGGGCATAAACAATATCAGCCGACCGTGATGCAATGGCGACCGATTTTCCATCCGTAATGACCGGATGAACATTCCTGAGGTTGTACTTCCGTGCAACACCGGTGGCCGCCTCAAGTGCAAGCGGATGGATGTCGACAGCATAAACAATTCCATTTTCACCAACTGATCCGGCGGCTTGTTTAAGATACCGGCCTGTTCCACATCCCCAATCAACAACGGTTTGTCCTTTCCGGATATCAAGGGCATCCAGTTTACCCTCCGGAGATTTCAATAAATCAGTGATGTTGAAGAGGAATGCCATCATTTTGAACGCCCAGCCGGGCATTCGGTCCATCTCATTGCCGCAAAGTATTTTTTTCATTTTTAAATGCATTAGGGGCATCAAAGTTAATAATTGTATAGGTCTTTTTAGAAGAAAGAAGCCACCCTTTCGGAGTGGCTTCAACGAGCTAGACAAGTAATATTTTTTAGTTAAATCCCGTCTGAAAAATCAGCAGCAGCGGGCGTAACAGGAGCAAAGGCGATGGCGTTGACAATCTGAATTTCTTCTGAATCAAAGTCGGCTTCATCCGGTGTCGCCGGAGCCAGTGTTGAAATATCGATCATTGCATTGGGCACAGCATCCGAAAAAACTGCCTCTGTCGGAGTAACCGGAGAGGGAATGACAATTGAGGCAGGCGCTTCGTTCATCTCTTCAAAGGTTGCTTCAACCGGAGCAGCGGGGGCCAGTGATGCCTGAAACGAATTGGGTTCACTATTCACAGAGATCCTGTCATTACTGGCAAAAAGAACATTCATGGAGAGAGAGAGAACTGCAGCTATGATGGTTGATGTTGTTTTCATTTTTATGTTTTGTTTGTATATGATGAAGCAAAGATATATCCGGAGGGGCGGGCCGTAAAGGTTTCTTCGGTTGAACAGGGGGAACTTCCGGTGAAAACAGGATAGCACCCGGCAAATCAAAATATTTTCAACCAAACGTGTTTATGGGCACGATGGCATGACTGCATTGAATGAAAGTTCAGTTATGTTTGAGCGTGTAAATTGAATAACCTCGCGCAAGCCACGAGGATTCAAATAACACATTCACGCGAACCATGCGGGAACGCGTTAAGGGCAGGACTTAAAACGATCTGACGAAGCTGCTTTAAATTCAGGGTTTCTCTGCAGTGCATTTGATGCCGGCCATCTGGCACACTCTGATAATGGCCTGAACCGCGACATCCGTCGCCGGTTTCTGGGAGTTGTCTGAATGCATCGACGAAACGGTTATTTGCGTCAGGCGATTTTCAAGCGAATCAACCTGCATGGAAACTTTATAGGTGCTATTGGAGAATTCAACAAATCGCCTGGCGTTGTCCCTGCTGCTGATTTCAAACTTTTTATTGGCGGTCAGTGTATCAATGATGGCCCGGTAAACCTGAAATGTCCGGGCTTCAAGGATCACGGTGGCAATATCCGCTTTGCTGGTTTTCATGGATTTGATTTTTCTCGCGAGGGTAACAAACTGTGAATGTACCGGTGCGGAAAAAAGAAATACAAATCCGATCACCAAGAAAATAGAAAACCTGTTGAATGTTGTCATAATGATTCTGTTTAATCACCCTGGATCCGGGTGCGTGAGCCGCAAAAATAATAAAATGACAGGAAAGCACCATGGAGACTCTTCGCATTCCATGTGAATCTGCTGAATTTCAGCAGATGTCAGGCGGCAGAGGAGACAGGATCATTCCTTTGCCAGCACTTTTCCCGAAAGGAGTAAAAAGAACCCAAGGCTGATCACGAAAAAAAATGCAATCATCAGCACACCGGTGCGCATCCCGTTTGTGATGCTGTTCATCAGGCCGAACATGACCAATCCACAGACGGTGGCCAATTTTTCCATCACATCGTAAAAGCTGAAATAGGAGGTGTGATCGGTGGTTTCGGGGAGCATTTTAGAATAGGTCGACCTCGCAAGCGACTGGGAACCGCCCATGACGAACCCGATGAAAACGGCTGCAATGATGAAGCCCCGTGCAGATTCCACCGTGTAGGCTCCAAAGCAGATGAAAATCCAGATCACCACGGAGAGGATGAGCGCACGGAAATTCCCGATCCGTTTCGACAGCCTTGAAAATGACCAGGCGCCGATTACTCCGACAAACTGGATCAGGAGAATTGTAGGTAAAAGAACCTCGTCGGAAAGCTTAAGTTCCTTGGCGCCGAAGGATGCTGCCATGAACATGACGGTGAGCACGCCCATCATCATAAAGAGGAACCCCGCAAGATAACAGCTCAGATTGAATGACTTTCGTACCTGCCAGAACACAATCCTGAGTTCCTTGTATCCGCTTGTGAGCAAATTTTCCCTGCCGGTTCGCTGGCGGAACGTATACTTCGGAAGCCTCAGGAAGGTGATCTGCGCAAATCCCAGCCACCATACACCCACTGAAAGAAAGGAGATGCGGGCAGGGAGCGGAGAGCCCTCGGGAATTCCGAAAAAACCGGGGAACCGGATCATCCAGATGTTGAAAAGCAGGAGTACCACCCCGCCGATGTAGCCCATGGAATATCCCCTGGCGGAAATCCGGTCCTGGTCCTCAGGGGCTGCAATTACAGGCAGAAATGAGTTATAGAATACGATGCTGCCCGCATATCCCAGCGTTCCCAGGCCGAATGCGATCACTCCGAGGGGAATGTGGTCGCGGTCAAAAAAGTACAGGACCATGCAGGATACCGACCCGATCAGGGTGAAGATCTTCATGAAGGTTTTCCGGCGGCCGGTGTAGTCGGCCAGCCCGCTGAAAAGAGGCGAAAACACCCCAACAATGAAATATGCAGCCGCAACGGTATAGGAATAGAGGACGCTGTTGACGATCTTCAGGCCAAAAAACGAAACCAGGCAATCGTTACCGTTACAGGTTACCGCGTTGTAATACACCTGGAATATTGCAGAGGCAATGGTAAGCTGGTATACCGAATTTGCCCAGTCGTACATGATCCATCCCCTGATCACCTTGGGATCTCCCTGTTTGATGGCAGGGATGCGTGCGGAATGGGTTAAAAATGACATGGGCTTTTGTTAAAGGAAAACAAATATAGTTCATTATTGAATAATTGCTTCGGTCCAGAGAATCAGCAGTAATTATCATTATGGAGGATAGGTAAGTTTTAAAATCACAAAACCGTTCATTTCCCGGGAGGGCACCGGATACTGAAACGGCAGGAAGGAGATAAAATGATGCCTGCAAAAGATAAAGGTGAAAATAACACAGCCGATGAGTTTTGAATTATGGATGTAATATCAAGATATATAGATGCTTACCATGCTTTTTTCAAGTTGCCGTCATTGTCCGTTCCTTCTTCCTGTCTCTTTAAACCCTTTGTCTCCCTAGTAAACAATCGTTAACCTGTAGCGATGGAGTATCTATGTGCTAGCTATGGAGTAGCTGATATGACCGACATAGGTTTCCCTAAACCCTCCGGTGATAAAAACCCGTGACCGGGTGACAGATTCATGCTATCCGGTGATTGCTTTTTTTTAATGATTTCCGGCGCAGTACTTTTGCTCTCACAACAAGAAAAATTCAGAAATGAAAAAATCATCAAACCAACAATTCCCGGTTATGGTAATCGCGACCATTTGCATGGTGACCATGACAAACATTATTGGATACAGCCAAACCCTTTCATATCCAGTCGCGGGCACAAACCAAAGTAAATTTTATAATGATTCCCTTGAAATAATGGCACCGGCACCAGGTCAGCCCTTCTTCGGGCAAGATGCACTTTACCCGGGAACAGCACCCTCATACACGGATAATGGCAATGGAACCATCACGGATAATGTTACCGGTTTAATGTGGCAAAAAACCGCAGACCAGAACGGCGACGGACTCATAAACATGAGTGATGAATTCACCTATGGCGAAGCGTTGGCTGGCGCCGATACGTTCAGACTTGCCGGATATTCCGACTGGAGGCTTCCTTCAATTAAAGAATCCTATTCGCTGATTCTCTATAGCGGAATTGATTGTGGCTTAGCAGGAACTGCTGCGGGGCAAACACCCTTTATTGATACCCATTACTTTGCTTTCGGATATGGAGACCTGGGGGCCGGCGACAGACTAATTGATGCCCAATACGCATCATCAACATTATATGTTTCTTCTGTAATGAATGGTATACAAGCCATGTTCGGGGTGAATTTTGCAGACGGACGAATAAAGGGATATGCATTGACTTTTCCTCAAGGCGGAGAAAAGCATTTTTATGTGAAGTATGTGCGCGGTAATTCAGATTACGGGAAAAATAATTTTCAAAACAACGGTGATGGAACCATCACAGACAGGGCAACAGGATTGATGTGGATGCAAAATGACAATGGCCAGGCAATTTCCTGGAAAAATGCACTGAATTTTGCCGAAAATTTTTCATTTGCAGGTCATAGTGACTGGCGCCTGCCCGATGCCAAAGAATTGCAAAGCATTGTAGACTATACGCGGTCGCTGGCTGCCACCAGTTCAGCAGCAATTGATCCGCTTTTTAATTGCACACAAATCACAGATGAAGGCAACAACTTGAACTATCCTTTTTACTGGGCTTCCACAACGCATGCAAACGGGAATCCGCCTCCCGGGAATCAAGCCGTTTATATCTGCTTTGGCACAGCGCTCGGATGGATGGAATTTCCTCCGAATTCCGGAAATTATTATCTTTTAGATGTACACGGAGCAGGATCTCAGCGCTGTGACTTTAAAACAGGCGATGCGGCTAATTATCCTCACGGTTTCGGTCCCCAGGGCGATGTCGTCAGAATAAACAATTATGTGCGATTGGTGAGAAATACAACTTCAACGGGAATAAATGAAAACAAAGACAATCATCTGTTTAATGTTTATCCAAACCCCGTTTCTGACGAACTTACGATCGAAATGATAGGTGATAAGGGAAACGTAAGCTTTGAGTTGTTAAATTCCATCGGTCATATCGTGCAAACCGGCAGCTTTATTGAGAAAATTGTTGTACAAACCAACAATCTTGCAACCGGGGTTTATTTGCTAAAACTTCAAAATGGTAATGCATTTGAAGTTAAAAAGTTAATAAAAGAATAGCCATCAGATGGAACTGGCAGGTGAAAAACGATCATGTTAAAAGGGATATCCCATGCGACCACTGAAATCAAATTATTGTCAGATGAGCAGCGAAACAAGATTCATTATTGTTATCCTCGCATTGATTACTGCGATCAATTACGGCAATGCACAAACCAATGCCGCCACAGCCGGCAGGAATGGTGTAACAGGCAGCAGGGAAAAAGCAGAAATGCTTTTCCCCGGAGGCAAAACAAAGGCACTGATTCTGAGCTTCGACGATGGGATGGTCGCTGACAGAAGGCTTGTAAGACTGATGAACGAATACGGCCTGATCGGAACTTTTCATCTCAATTCAAATAAACTCGGCACCAAGGATTATCTCACAAAGGAAGAAATCAAGGTTGTTTATAAAGGTCACGAAGTATCCGCACACACGGCTAATCACCCCAATCTTACTAATATATCCAAGGCAGCGGTTCTGTTTGAGGTAGGTGAAGACCGAAGAGAACTGGAACGGTTGTCGGAAAATCTTGTCCGGGGGATGGCATACCCTTTTGGGAATTGCAATGATTCAGTTATCGAAATAATCAGGGGACTTGGCATCGAGTACGCAAGGACCGTTGAGGACACTTATGCTTTTGGAATACCCGGTGAGTTTCTTAAATGGAACCCTACCATTCATCAATTTGGCAAGGCTTATTTCACCCCCGATAACCCGGAAAATGACAAAAAAGAATTGGCGGGTTTCTACCAGGTCGTAAATCGTTTTCTTAAAACAGATAGTTTAGCGCTGATGGATGTATGGGGACACAGCTGGGAGAACGACGGTGCAGGAAACAGGTGGACTGAAATGGAGAATTTCTTTAAAATGGTTTCCGGGAATCCTGACATATATTACACCACGCAAATAGGCCTGGTCGACTATATCAATGCTTTTAAAAACCTGAAATTCAGCGTTGATAAAAGCATGGTTACAAATCTGAGTTCGATCAGTGTGTTTGTCAAAATGAAAGGCAAAGCGTTTAATATTGAAGCAGGGAGCACCAGGCACCTGGATTGATAAGAAAATCCATACTCAATTCTTCTGCTTTTCATGGTGTCATCCAAAGACCCCAATTTCTCAAAACCATTGAGTGACAATTATCCATTATTGGGTGACACAACCATCCTCCCTGGTGATTGTAATTTTTAAAAGTTTTCCTGCGCGGTACTTTTGTTTTCACAATAAGTAAAAATTCAGACATGAAAAAAGCAATTTCGTTTCCCGGTTTTACCGCGCTCCTTATGATCACTGGCATTCTTTTCACATCGTGCGGGTGTAAAAAAGACAAAACAAGCATCAGCGGCGATTTGCAGGCAGTCCCTCGGGAACCGGCCTATGCAGGCTGTTACCCGGTTGTCGGTACAAATCAGGCCAAATGCTGGGACAGCGCAGGAAACATTATCACCCCTGGTTTCGGTGCAGCATTTTACGGACAGGATTCCCAGTTTGAACATAAAGCTCCTGCTTACACCAAAAGCAGTGGTGGGCTTACAATTAAAGACGAAGCTACTGGCTTAACCTGGCAGAAAACCTATGAAAAACCAACTTTCGGTGGTATGTATTACTGGGCAGAAACTCAAACGGTGGTTGACAATCTGAACAACCAAAGCTACGGCGGCTACAACGATTGGCGTGTACCGACAATAAAGGAGTTATACTCTTTATGGAATGGAAGTGCAGGCTGGCCTTATATTAATACAAACTATTTTGACATTAAATATACAGATGAACAAGACCTTAGTCACGCTATATTCTGGAGCAGCGACAAATATACCGGTGTTTTGGGCAATGTAAGCGAGGGTACGGCCGGCGCAGAACTTGCCTTCGGTGTGAATTTTGGCACCGGACATATAAAAGCTTACAGTATTGCTGAAGGGCCAAAGCACTTTGTTCGTTGTGTGCGTGGCAATCTTGCGTATGGCGTCAATTTATTCCAGAACAACGGCGACGGAACCATTTCCGATCTGTCTACCGGCCTCATGTGGCAACAGACCGACAACGGTTCGGGAATGGATTGGGAACACGTACTGGCATATGCCCAAACACAAAACACAGCAAATTATCTTGGTCACAACGATTGGCGTTTGCCGAACACTAAAGAACTTCAAAGTATTGTGGACTATACACGTTCTCCTTACGCAACAAACCCGGCCAATGTTGGTCCCGCAATAAATGCTATGTTCAGTTGTACCAGTATTATAAACGCCGGTGGAAAAGCTGATTATCCTTTTTATTGGACAGGTACATCGGCAATTCCAAATGCAAATGGTACGTATGCTTACGCCTGGCATGTGGCTTTTGGACTGGCAGATAATGGAAGCGGCGAAGACATTCATGGTGCCGGCGCTGTGCGTTTCGACAGGAAGACGGGAGTAATCGAAGGAGGTGGATTAAACTATGTGCGATTAGTAAGAAATATTAAATAGCAAACATGAAAAAATACTTTTTGCTTATTTTTCTGTTAATAGCCCTGTCATCTTTTGCCCAAAACAACAGGCAGAAAATACGCGGTGTTATAAATGATAAGCTTTCCCAGGCCACACTTCCCGGTGCCACTGTTCAAACAGTGAACGGAACCGAAAAAAAAGGAGCGGTGACCGATGGAAAAGGGGCATATGTAATTACCGATCTGCCACCGGGTAGGTACGAGATCAAGGTCTCCTTTGTCGGCTACAAAGAATTATTTGTGCCAAACGTGGTTGTTAATTCGGGGAAAGAGACGATCCTGGATTTGTCGATGGAAGAGGATATCAAATCGCTCGGTGAGGTTGTTATCACGGCCAATAGCAAGGACAAAACCATCAACAGCCTGTCAACCATCAGTGGCCGCACTTTTTCAATGGAAGAGGTGAACCGGTTTGCCGGCGGGCGAAGCGATCCGGCACGGCTGGCCGCGAATTTTGCCGGCGTAAGCGCCACCGACGACAGCCGGAACGACATTGTGATCCGCGGAAACTCGCCTGTGGGGGTTTTGTGGCGCATCGATGGAATGGATGCGACCAATCCCAACCATTTTGCATCGGTAGGCACAACAGGCGGCGCGGTGAGCGCCCTGAACACCAACATGCTGAAGAGCTCCGATTTCTTCACCTCGGCCTGGCCGGCAGAATACGGCAATGCGATTTCCGGAGTTTTCGACATCGGTTTCAGAAACGGGAATACACAAAAACGGGAGACCTCTGTCCAGCTTGGGTTGATAACCGGGCTGGAAGCGATGACGGAGGGACCCATCAGCAAATCAAACGGTTCATCGTATTTGATTGGTTACCGCTATTCACTGGCCGGTATTGCCCAGGCCATGGGGATTGACATAGGTACCACCGCTACACCCACCTACCAGGATCTTTCATTCAAAATAAACAGCGGGGAGACAAAACTTGGCAGGTTCAGCCTTTTTGGTATCCTGGCTGCCAGCAGCATTTCGATAGAGGGAGGTGCTACGAACGAATTATATGGAGGCAGGGACAAGACTGATTTCAGGAGTAAAATTGCCATCGGGGGCTTAAAACACTTCAAGCAGATCAACAACAAATCGTATATAAGTTCTACGATCGGCATCAATTATTCGGGAACCAACCAGTTGAACGATGGGATGGATTCATTGCGGAATTCATACAGCAAAGAGGAAAATAAGGTTGCCAGAACAGGGTACGAATTCATTACCAATTATAATCTGAAAATTAATTCCAGGTTGTTTTTCAAAGCAGGGGTGCAGGCTGAATATATGAATCTTTACCTGTACGACAGGGTTAGAAGGAGTGATCATGAAAATTGGAGCCAGGTCTGGGATTATAACAGTTACACCACGCTGGCCCAGGTTTATGCTCACATCAAATACAGCATCAGCGAAAAACTCACCCTGAATGCAGGCATCCATGCACAGCAGTTCTTCCTGAACAATTCTTTCTCCCTGGAACCCCGGCTGGGATTAAAATATGAATTGAATAACAAAAACAGTTTTAGCTTTGGTTATGGATTGCATTCACAAACTCAACCATTGAATGTCTATTTTTTACAAACGCCCAATGCAGATGGTTCATACAATTATGATAACCTGAACCTGGGCTTTACGAAAAGTCATCATTTTGTCCTGGGATATGATGTGCAGCCATTCAAGGACTGGCGCCTGAAACTTGAAACCTATTACCAGTATCTCTGCAGCGTGCCCGTCAATACATACCCCAGCAGTTACTCCATGCTGAATACCGGGGCAAGTTTTAAAACCGACCTGGAAGACAGTTTGACGAACACCGGCACCGGAAGAAACTACGGTGTTGAGCTAACCGTTGAGAAGTTTTTCAGCAGGGGGTACTATGGCTTATTTACTGCTTCGCTTTACCAGTCAAAATACACCGCCAGTGACGGAATAGAAAGAAATACGGCCTTTAACGGGAGATATGTGGCCAACCTGCTGGCCGGGAAAGAGTGGAAACTTGGACATGAAAAAAGAAATGCCTTTACAACCGACCTGAAAGTTACTTATGCCGGCGGACGATATTATACTCCCATTGATTTACAGGCATCCCGTGCTGTGGGCAGGGAGGTCCTTAAAGGCGATGAATATGTGTATACCAGTACTTATCCGGATTATTTCAGGCTGGATTTCAAGGTTGGATATACCCTGAACAGCCGCACGAAAAAATTATCGCAATCGATATCCCTGGATCTGCAAAATGTAACGAACAATAAAAACGTTTTCTCACAGAGTTACGACGGCAGAAGCAAGTCGATCAGTACGACTTACCAGCTGGGGTTTTTCCCGAATTTTATTTACAAAATACAATTTTAGATAACTTAAATAACTTTGTGAAATGAAAGCACTTTCGTTGAACAGCAGGAAAATTGAAATTTTATTTTACGTTTTACTATGGGCGCTCGTTTTCTCGGTGCCTTTTTTTAGTGAACGCGGCTCCGGACACCTCAACTGGAACAACATTGCAGGACATTGGGTAAACCTTTGCGGATATCTCATTGTTTTCCTGACGAATGTTTATTTACTGGTGCCGCGTTTACTCTTGAAAAAGAGATACCTGAATTATTTTGTTCTGATAATGGTTTTGATTTTGCTGGTGATTGCGGTTAATATTATCACCCATCCGGTTTTTTTGCAGAATGCTGGTCCGGGAATGAATGTTACACCCGATGGATTCAGACCCCCCGACCTCAATTCCCCAAATCCAAAACCGCCTTTCATGGTTTTTTTTGATACGCTTATCATTTGTATTCTAACCGTGGGAGCCGGTACAACGATCAAACTGATGTCAAAATGGCTAAGCGAGGAGAAACTGAGGAAGGATGTCGAGAAAGAACAACTTAAAACCAATCTTGCCTTATTAAGGCACCAGGTAAGCCCCCATTTTTTCATGAATACCCTGAATAACATACATTCGCTGATTGAAATGGATACAGAAAAGGCCCAGGATGCGGTCGTACGCCTTTCCACCCTCATGCGGTACCTTCTTTATGATTCGGCGCAGAATACGATCGAACTGAAAAAAGAGATCGAATTCATCAACAGCTTTATTTCGCTGATGCTGCTCAGGCATTCGGATGAGGTGGAAGTTACCATTGTGATCCCTGAGCAAATGCCGGATGTTAAAATCCCCCCGATGCTTTTTATTTCATTGCTTGAAAATGCCTTTAAACATGGGGTCAGATACCCGCAGAAGTCGTATATTTATTTTGAACTCCAGATGAGCAACACTTACCTGACCTGTATCATTAAAAACAGCAAACATAAGACTGCAGCAGATTCCAAGGGCGAATTTTCGGGAATCGGTCTCGATAACATTAAAGACAGTTTAAAGTTATTATACGAGGATAATTTCCAGTTGAGCATCCTTAATAAAGAAAGTGAATTTGAAGTTGACCTTAAAATTCCACTATGAAGATTAAATGCGTTGCCATTGATGATGAACCGCTGGCTGTAAAAAAGATATCAGCATATATTCAAAAAACACCCTTTCTGGAACTGGTGGCTGAATGCCGCGGTGGATTCGAGGCGATAGATATCCTCGGAAAGTATAAGATTGACCTCCTGTTTGTCGATATCAACATGCCCGACCTGAACGGACTGGAGTTCGTAAAATCACTGGCTGACAAACCCTATATCGTGTTTACTACCGCATACAGTGAATATGCTGTGGAAGGTTTCCAGGTAGATGCGGCAGATTATTTATTAAAACCCGTCACCTACGGCAATTTCCTGAAAGCAGCCAACAAAGTGAAAAATCTCATTGATTTAAACGCGAACAGCCAAAAGGAAAGCATCAGGGCGACCGCCAGTCATTTGTTTGTAAAATCAGATTACAAACTCATCCGCATCGGGTTGGATGAAATTCAATATATTGAAAGTCAGCATGAATATATCAAGATTCATTTGATCAACAGTGCCCCCGTAATGACGCAACTGAGTTTGAAGACCATCGAAGAGCAGCTTCCATGCGCCCGGTTTATGAGGGTTCACCGTTCCTATATCGTTAATCTGACCAGGATTTCAGTGATCGAGAGAAACAGGATCGTTTTCGATGGAAAAATTTATATCCCGGTCAGCGATCAGTACAAAGAAAAATTCCAGGCCTATATTGACGGGAATTTTGGCTGATGACTTCAATCGCTGTTGACCAGGTTCAGGGTTTATCATAACTTTGTTCCGAAATGAATTAAAACAACCTGGCATGAAAACCCTCATCATCTCGGTAATTCTCCTTTCCGGAACGCTTAATTGTTTTGAATCAAGCCTGTTTGCGCAGGGTATAAAGCCGGCAGGAGCGGGGAACCCGGCATCCCTGGCGTATAATCCGTATGAAAATTATCCTTTGTACAAAGGAACCGATTTAGGCGTAAATTATCACAGATCAGAAACCATCCTGAAAATATGGTCTCCTCCGGCCCAGGAAATGAAGCTGAAACTATATAAAACTTCAACGGGGAATGACCTTCAGGAGGAGATCAGTTGCCGGAAGGACGCAGATGGCGTGTGGAAAGCGGAATTAAAGGGCGACAGGAAAAACATCTATTACACTTTCCAGGCAAAGATCAATGGAAAATGGAATGACGAGAACCCCGACCCCTATGCCAAAGCTGTGGGTGTAAATGGGAAACGGGGGCAGATCATTGATCTGAGCGAGACAAATCCCTCGGGTTGGGAAAAGGATGTGTCGCCGCCACTGAAATATCATACCGATGTGATCCTGTATGAACTTCATATCCGCGATCTGTCCATTGCGGCAAATTCCGGCATAAAAAATAAAGGCAAATTCCTGGGCCTTACCGAATCGGGAACCAAAAACAGCCATGGGCAAAGCACGGGAGCCGATCACATCGCCGAGCTGGGCGTGACGCATGTACACCTACTGCCATCGTTCGATTTTTGCAGCGTGGATGAATCAAAGCCGGATGTTCCTCAATTCAACTGGGGGTATGATCCCCAAAACTTCAACGTACCGGATGGATCTTATTCCTCCGATCCGGAGGATGGCAAGGTCAGGATCGGGGAATACAAAAAAATGGTTCAGTCCCTGCATCAGAAGGGGCTCCGGGTGGTAATGGATGTGGTTTACAACCATACCGGCCTGACACACAATTCCAACCTGGACCAACTGGTTCCCGGTTACTATTACCGCCAGTGGGAAAAGGACGGGAAATACAGCAATGCTTCCGCCTGTAGCAACGAAACTGCCTCCGATCGCGCCATGTTCCGGAAATTCATCATCGAGTCGGTAACGTACTGGGTGAGGGAATACCATGTGGATGGCTTTCGCTTTGACCTGATGGCCATTCACGATATGGAAACCATGAACGAGGTGGCCGCAGCGCTTCGTGCAATTGATCCTTCCATCATCGTTTACGGGGAAGGATGGACAGCCGGAGATTCACCGCTGCCTTCAGCCTACCGCGCGCTGAAAATGAATGCGAAAAAAATGAACGGCGTGGCGGTTTTCAGTGATGACATCCGGGATGCCATCAAAGGCAGTGTTTTTGACGAAAAGAGCACAGGGTTTGCAAGCGGGGCCAAAGACATGGCAGAGTCGGTTAAATTTGGCATTGTCGCATCGGGAGTGCACCCGCAAATCGATTATTCCAAGGTGAATTATTCCAAAGAACCCTATACGAAAAATCCCGATGAGGTCATCAATTATGTCTCGTGCCACGACAATCATACGTTATATGACAAATTAAAGATCTCACGCCCGGACGCTTCGGAAGAGGACCTTCTCAGGATGGATAAACTGGCCAACACCATTGTGCTCACCTCTCAGGGAATTCCTTTTTTGCACGCCGGTGTTGAAATGAAAAGAACCAAACGGGGCGTTGAAAATTCGTATAACAAACCCGATTCGATAAACCGGATCGACTGGGACTGGAAATACGAGAACAGGGAGTTGGTGGGTTATTATAAAGACCTGATCGCCCTGCGTAAGGCACATCCCGCTTTCAGAATGCAAACCAATGAAATGGTTCAGGAGCACCTGGTCTTTTTGCCGGTGAATGACCCGCAACTCATTGCATACCAGCTGAAAAATCATGCCAATGATGATCCATGGCAACAAATCATCGTTGTTTTTAACGGGGCTGAAACCACAAAAAATATCGTGTTGCCCCAGGGAATTTGGAAAGCGGCACTTCAGCACTATCAGTTTAAAAATGACGGGAACAGCTATTCACGCACGGCGAACATTGCCCCCTATTCAGCCATGATTTTATACCAGGAGTAATGATTAAGTACATCTCTTTACTCCCATGATCCTTCTTGAAAAACCGTATGTTTCCGATTTTCTCCAGGAAACAATTGTGCATTTGCAGATTCCAGTGCTTGCAACCGGGTTTTCAAAAAGCCTGAGGCTTGCCAGTGATATGAATATGGTTGAAAGCAGTGTTTTTTTTGCTGCGCTTGAAACCATCGAAAGTCCGCTGTTATACAGTAATTCAGAAAACTCGGTCGAATTGTTGAACCGTTACTGCCCGGATCATCCGGTTACAAAAAATGTGAATTACTTCAAGGACAAATCGAAGCTTCGCGAAATCTTTTCAAAAGCCAACCCAGATATATGGTATCACAGGTTTGCATTGAAAGAACTGGACGATGTTGATATTTCATCCTTCACATTGCCGTTTGTAATTAAACCGGTCAGGGGGTTTGCGAGCATAGGGATTCATTCAGTTTATTCCGAAACAGAATGGAAGGCCGCTCTTTCCGGGATCAAAAACGAGGTAAAACTGATGAAGGATGTTTTTCCGGATGAAGTGGTCAGCCTGAACGAGTTCATCATTGAAAAGTATATCGAAGGCACGGAAATAGCCATTGATGCATATTTCAGCGATTCAGGCGAACCCGTTATTCTCAATATCCTTACCCATTTGTTCGGGTCAAAATCAGACATGAGTGACCGCTTGTACATGACTTCTGATGAGATTGTAAGAAAGTATCATGATCCGATCGTTCAATACCTTGAGGAAATTGCCCGGTTGAGAAACCTGCGGAACTTCCCTTTTCATCTTGAAATGCGCCAGGCATCGAACGGCAGCTTTGTTCCGATTGAAATAAACCCGATGAGATTCATGGGTTTCTGTGTAGCCGATGTGGAATATTATTTTTATGGCATCAATCCGTATGAATATTATTTTCAACAGAAAAAACCGGACTGGGATAAAATTCTCGAATCGCGTTCCGACAAGCTTTATGGAATGTTTGGGATTGATATTCCAAAACATCTGGATAAAAACCGGATAAGGTTCGATTATGAGAAATTCATCGCACACTTCTCTAAACCATTGTTTTATATTAAGCTGGATTATAAAAAATTACCAATGGCGATCTATCTGTTTGCGGAGGTGGCAAAAAACCGGTTTTCGGAATTTGAGGAGATATTGTATTCCGACCTGTCGGATTTTATCAGTTCAGCAGGGCCGAATGGCTGATATAGTTTTCATCCTTGTGATAGATGAACAGACAGGTTCCTTTCCGGATGGTTTCAACCACAGGCCTGATCCATTCGGGAGGCAGCGAAGGGCATCCGAAACTTCTGCCAAGCCGCCCGGTCCTTCTGATGAAACTCTCCGTGGCATAGGCCGCACCGTGAATGATGATCTCGCGTTTCAGGGCGTTGTCGTTGAATCCCTTTTCGACCCCGTCGAGAAGCAGCGACAATCCGACACTGGCACCACGGATCTCTTCCCCGGTGATATAAAACCCCAGGCTGCTCTGATATGAACCCGATTTGTTCGAAAAATGCGTTGCATATTCGTCACCGGTATTCCTTCCATGGGCGACATAGGTGTTGAATAAAAGGGTTTTGTGCAGCAGGTCGATCACGTACAGCCGCTTGCTTTTGCTCGATTGGGAAAAATCGATGATGGTGAGTATGCTGGAATTCCTTAACTTACCATCCGACTCAAGCTTGCGGTATCCTTTCAGTGCAAGTTCGAAAACCTCGCTTGACAGCTGCTTTCCCGATAAATTTAAAGCGGCATACAACTCATGTAACCCCTCCATGGCCGGAACCAGGTTACCGGAACCCGCCCTGTTCATGACCGGAACCAGAAGCAGCAGTAAAAACATCAAATGTTTTCTCATGCTACAAAGGTACGCATATATTCAGGACCCGGCGTGTTTGATTCAACCAGGGCATTTGCTATACGTCACATAATATTCAGGATCAGCGCGTTTTGTGTATTTGACGGTGGTTAATCACTGGACGGAAATTGTGCCCGTCGTTCAAATCCGGAGCTGCCACGAAGAATGGTTACACCCGTTTGCTTTTGAAAGCAAGGTTGTTCCTGGCGTGAACCGCACCCGGGAGATGAATGTCAACGGCTGTAAACCAACAATCCGGAGACTGGGGCTGAAAACCTGGGTGAATAGCAGAAAAAAGGAATTACTCAAAAAACAGAGATCCGGATCTTCACAATTTTGTTGCGGATTGGTGCGTTATTAAATCCTGGATGGGGAGATCCAGGGTCAAAAATTTACAACAATTATTTTTCATGAAGAGAACAACTGAAGGGATGATGTTAATGGTTTGCTCCATGAAGCAATAGTACCTCCTATTCTGTCAATTTCCGACAGCGCCGGACGCCAAGCCTTGATGCGATAACGACAGGCATCATTTAAACATCAGTAAACATGAAAAACGTAATGATTGCCGTGCTGGTCACCCTGGTGGCTGCATTGAGTTCCTGTAAAAAGAACGACCAGGCCGTTTCATCAGGTCAGAATGCAAATGTTGCTTCACTTCCGGCGAAAGCTGTTTCATATGTAGGGAATAATTATCCCGATGCCACCATCGATTATGTTTTAATTCAGAAGAGCGCTGCCGCTCCCTGCATCGCGGTGCTCAATACGACCGAGGAACTGGCGTTTACGAGTGCCGGCGATTACCTGGGCAACGGATTACTTTATCATCATGGCAACCATGGGGGCGATACCATCCATTGGGATACCATCCATTGCGATACGGTTCACGGAGGCGGGCATCACGGAGGCGGGCATCATGGCGGGCCCCATGGCAACGGAATTCCGGTTGATTCCCTGCCCTTGTTGATCACGGATTATATTTCCGCTCATTTCTCAGGGTACACGATCATGCATGCCAGATATGATACATTGTGTCCTGAAGGAGCGGTAAAGGAAGTGATGATCGTTGCCGCCGGAACAGAACCGGTCAAGTTGCTCTTTGGTGCCGGTGATGTATTCCTGATGCAGGCGAGCCGCGTTCTTTATGCAACGTTACCGCAGCAGGTGAAGGATTACATCACCGCGAATTATACCGGGTATCAGCCGTGTTACAGATCGGAAAAACTCAATCTTGCAGGGAATGTGATACAATATTCTGTTTATGCCAGGTCAGGCTCCAGCCGGGTAAAGGTGCGCCTGATGGAAGATGGAACGCTGGTCTGCGTGCAATAGGGAATGGATATTTCATGGAAAGCCCTGCCGGATATCATTTCCGGCAGGGCTTATATTTTACATGCATTTACCCTTGATTTATTATCGTTAAGAAATCAGGCGTAATTTATCGAATGCCCAGAATACCAGGGATAAGGTTATTCCGACGGTGGCTGCCAGTGCCATCCCGTTCAATTGTATTGATGCCAGGTGGATACTGGCTCCACTGACCCCGGCAATAAAGGTGATGGCTCCCAGTACCATGTTGCGGTTCATGCTGAAATCAACTTTTTGTTCAACAAACAAGCGCAATCCCTGAACGGCGATCACACCGTAAAGGAGCAGTGTGATGCCCCCCATGACCGGGATGGGAATGGTTGAAATGGCTGCAGATACTTTACCAATGCACGAAAAAAGGATGGCAAGGATGGCTGCCCCGCGGATAACCCAAACAGAATAAACCCTTGTAATGGCCATGACTCCGATATTTTCGCCATACGTTGTATTGGGAATTGATCCGGTGAAACCCGATAAAACATTGCTGATGCCATCCCCGAGCAATGACCGGTGCAGCCCTGGGTTTTCCATGAGGTCAGTCCCGGTGATCTTTCCCGTAACGATCAGGTGGCTGATATGCTCGGCAAGGACCACCATGCATGCCGGGGCAATGATCAGGATTGCGGTGATATCAAAAACCGGGGCATTGAATTTCGGCAGGGCAAACCATGCAGCCCTGGAAATCGGGGTCGGGTCGACCTGGCCAAGGGCAAGAGAGATCAGGTAACCCGAAACAACTGCAAACAGAATTGGAATTACCTGCATGAATCCACGGAACAACACGGAACCCAAAACCCCGATGGCCAGCGTCGACATCGAGACAATGAGCACATTGGTTTGCATGACAAAGGGTTCAACAACTTTTCCGACCGGCACAGCAGCGGGAGCCAGCCCGGCCTGCATTGCAGCGGTCGGCGCCAGATCAAGCCCGATCACTGCAACCACAGCGCCCATCACAACCGGCGGCATGACGATATCAATCCAGCCGATGCCCCACCGTTTCACGACGAATGACATAAGGATAAAGAAAAAACCAAAAAAAATAAAACCCGGCTGGGCATAGCTAAATCCGCCATATGCACTGATAACCAATAGGGTGGGGGCGATAAATGCAAAACTTGAGCCAAGGTAGGCCGGGATCCCGCCTTTGGTAACCCATGCATAGATCAATGTGCCCGTACCATTCATCAACAATGCGATTGCCGGATCGATGCCCAGTAAAATCGGGGCAAGGATGGTCCCCCCGAACATCGCCGTGAGATGCTGCAGGCTGAGCGGCAAACTTTCAAAAAACGGAAGCTTTTCGTGGATCCCAATGATGCGTCGTGCCATACGGAGTGTTTGTTATCAGTTTTCTATTTCATAGATGTACCAAACCTGTGTGCGATCAAGCCAGTTGTTGAGGTTGAAATGTTTTACCCATTCCGGATAGGTTGAATAGACGCATTTAAACTTTTTTAATTTCCCGATTTCCATGTGCGAGCCTTTGATCGCAATGAGATATTTTTTTTCAGGAACGGAATCAAGTCCGGCAACAGTTTCTGCCTTCCTGATCACCAGGTCGCTACGTTTGTAATAGCTGATATCAAGAGCCCGGTGATACGGGTCATCCGAAAAATAATAAAGGGTTGCCGGATAGGGATATTGATGAAAGATCTTCCGGTAGATATTGACCTGGCTGTCGGCGGGAATAAAAAAAACGATGACGATGAAAGTGCAATTCACGATCCAGAATATCTTAGCAAAAACCATGATAAATTTATTTTCCAGGACAGGTACTTTCCACAGGTCTTTGACACGTTCCATCCCTTTGATCACGAGAATGGGCAAAAAGCCGATCAAGGGATAAAAAAACCGGGTCTCCTTGTGACTGATCACGAAATGGATCAGGATAAATGGGACCAGTGTCCAGGTCAGCAGGTCATTCCGCAGGAGGATGAAAGTGATCAGTGAACCGATGATAAAGACGAGGCTGAACGGGGGAATGGCCCGGATGAAAATATCTTCAAAATAGAACCACCAGGGCTCGATCCCGAAGCCGGAGATTTTATCGGCAAGGATGTTCTGCTCGAAATAGTTCCAGGCGGCCAGTACCCACCGGCCATAAAACCACTTGTCGATCAGCACTCCGATGGCTATTGCTCCGACAATACCCGTCACCATTAAAACAAGCTGCACGATTTTCACCTTTGTTCCCGGCAACAAACCAGGGGATGCCGGTGCATCCTTGAACAAGATCATTCGATGCACCAGGAACCAGGTGAAAAAGCCGGCGATCAGGAATCCCGACTGGTATCGAAAAAGGAAGGAAAACCCCAATAACAAGCCGGTCAGTAAAAAATCAATATTGAGCAGCCTCCTTTTAAGGATGAAAAGGTAGGAAAAACCGATTATGAAAAGAGCACCCGACCATGTTTCAGAAGAGAATCTTACCGCATTGTACAGGGCGAACCACAATAAAAAAGATAATAGCAGGAACCACTTTTTCAATATTTCATCACTGATCTGCTTGCTGTATTGCCGGTAGATCATCCACATGGAGAGAAAAGAAATGCCCGCTGATAATATCCGCAGAAAAAAAGTAATCAGGAAAGGATCGCCGGCGCCAATTGGGGCAAGCATGTTATGAAGAGCGACCACCATGGCCGGTTGAATGGCCGGACGCATCTGTTGATAAAACTCCCAGGGTAGTGGCTCCACCCTCGAAGGGTCTAACTTCCAGCGGGCAAATTCGAGGATTTGAAAATGTTCATCCGGGTGATAGTACCCGACAGAGAAATAAGCAAGGATCAATAAAGCGGTGGCGCTAAGCAGAAAAACAAGTCCGGGCCTGTATGAAGAAAGGATCTGAATTTTCAATGCTGACGATTGTTTGCTGCAAATCTATAAAATATATCATGGCCCCGGAAGTCCCCGGCGCTTAATTTCAATGAATACCGGATTTCCCGGTATTTGCCAATGGATTATCCTCCAAGCCAGTTTTTAAAATCAGCAACCCGTTCACGGCTTACAATTGAGTTATCTGCAAGCAGCAACGGGGTGGTGATCTTCAGCCGGCTGTTGAAGTAGGTGCCCGATTTCTGGATGGAGTTCACATTGACAATGACTTTGCGGTTTATCCTGAAGAATTCAGAAGGATCAAGCATTGATTCCAGCTGGTCGAGAGAATAATCGACCGGGTATAAATGATTCGAATTCGTAGCAAGGAGAACGATTCCGTCTTCAAAAAGAAAATGGGCGATGTCTCCGGTTTTAACAGATACGATGTTCTCGCCCATCCTGACCATAAACCGGTTTTTATATTGTTTTTTTAACGATTGATATACATTGGCAATATTGTCAAGCATCAAGGTATAATCGTTCCGGTTGTGCTTTTTATATTTCTCAAGAGCATTTTGCAATTCCTCCAGCCCGACCGGTTTTAGCAGATAATCAATGCTGTTCAACTTAAAAGCACGGAGTGCATAATCATCATAGGCTGTGGTAAAAATAATCGGTGTATCGATGGCGATTTCGCTGAAAATCTCGAAACTCAGACCATCCCCGAGATGGATGTCAACAAACAGCAGATCGGCCTTGATTCCATTTTTAAATGCAGCAATGCTGTTCCTTATGGAATCGAAAATGGCAAGGATGTTCACGTTCTCATCGGCTTTCTTCAGGAGATTGCAAAGATGTTCTGCCGAGAGCTTCTCGTCTTCAATGATGATCGCATTCATTTTGAGGATAATAATGGTATTTTAACCATGAAGGTCTCCGCATCCTGAAGGATTTCGACCGGGAGTTTTGTGAAAAACGCATAACGCGCCCTGATGTTTTTCAACCCGGTTTGCGATCCGGGTTCATGCATCGGCCGTAACTGCAGGTTATTCGACACCATCAATTTTTCATCTTCGGATACAATGGAAATCGATAACGGGTGGTCGGATGAAACTTCATTGTGCTTGATGGCGTTTTCAATCAGAACCTGCAGTGCCATCGGCGGAATCAACATGGCGAGATCCGTTTTTTTTACATGGGTGTTGATGATCAGGTTGCGGTCGAACCGGATCTGCAGTAAAAAAATATAGGAGCGGATAAACACAAATTCTTCCTCCAGTGCCACCAGCTCGTTGTCCTGATTGTCGAGCAGATACCGGTATACCTTTGATAATTGGTTGATGAATTCGACCGCTTTATCCTGGTCTTTATAAACCAGGGACGAGAGGACGCTCAGGTTGTTGAATAAAAAATGGGGATTGACCTGGTTTTTCAGGTTCTGAAGTTGAGCCTGCAGGCTTTCAGCCCTGTATTTTTCGATTTCCACCAGCGAACTTTTCCAGTGCCTGAAAAACTGGGTGCTTATTTCAATGGTTAAAAGGAGGACTGACATCATGACCAGCACCCCCAGGATGATCACCGTTACCCTTATAAAATCCTTTCCGTTGAATGGCATTTCATTTGAAAAACAATTGAATAAAAAGGCCGCAAAAAAAATACTCACGGCACTGTATCCCACACCCAGCGCCATATGAACAAGGATCCTTTTCCGCGGTTGGGTGATCCAGGGGTATTTCCCGTTTAACCAATGGTCGATGCGGAGATTACCCTCCCACACCAGGATGGTGATGAAGATTGAAACCAGGAAATCGTAAAAGTGTAGAATCTTCCACGTTTTTCCCGGGATGAACACATTCAGGGCAAGGGTGATCAGCACTCCCAGAAGGATCATGTAAAGAAATCTCATTTTATTGTGCCGCATGGTTTTATGGAATTGACATCATCCGTGACCTTTTATTAATTTCCTTCTGTTTTCTCAAACTGATTGTGAATAAACAGGATCATCACGCCAAAAATGACTGCAACTACGACCAGGATCGTATTCAACAGCCCCTCTGTCCCGAACGACATTTTTATCAGAATGGTTGAAATGATGAACCCGGAATTCCTGATTACCTTGCTGAACCGGTCGGTGTATAAAAACGATATTAAAAGCAGCAAAACATCTGTAAGAATTAGTACGGTAAAAAATTCATTGAAGAAAACAGCGTTGACATCTTTGATGGAACTGACCATCTGGCCTATTGAAAAGAAACTTCCGTGTATCCACCTTGTCAATCCATAGATGGCCAGGATAAAAAAAACCGGGATCAGCGACATCGCGATGATGTTTTTCATCCTGATGAATTTCACAATTTCCTGTGCAAGATGGTTTTCTTTGGACGCTGCTTTTTCTTTGGGTGCGTTGAGCCTGTAAAAAAGATAAATCAGGGAAAATAAAATGACAGTTGCAATAAGATCATAAGTGAACTGGAGATCATGGGTTGTTTTAAACCAGTCGGCCGTAAATTCAAGGTTTGCCAGGTCTTTAAAGAGCCTCCTGATAACGATCAGGGTAATGATTTCATATTGTTTCCCGATGTAAATGGTGGTTGACTTTGGCAGGTAATAGACCAAAAGATAAACCTCATAAATTAAAATCAGGGAGAAAGGAGTGTAGATTGCGGCTACCGGGTTACTGAACAGCCCGGAATGATCATTCAGTTGTATCAATTTTAAATTTGCCAGCACCACCAGCAGCAGATGAACAATGAAGCTGATAATGGCGGCAGAAATGATGATCACTTCGCTTTTTTCCCTGATCTTCTCTGAAAGAAGGCTTGAATAAAAAAAATCAAACAGGGATTTGCTTTTAGCCATGTTGAGTGTTTTTAAATTTTCTTCATGCTTTTCGCCGGGCCTATAAAATTAACTTTTACCGGCTTAACATCGCAGAATTCCAGGGTAGATTTTTTTAACTGGTTAACACCTGGCAGACCGAACATGAACCGGTAATACCAGCCAGGCTGGTCGAGCGTGGTGATGGTCTCGTTTACGTCAGCCCCGGTAGTTAAAGCACCCGGTTTATATGAGCGGGCGATGGCAAAATTAAAACGATCCTTGATTGGATGGCTGTTGATAATCAGTGTTTTTTTCATGCTGCCCTGTCCTGTTTAAATGTTGTTGGAGACTTGTCCAGCTTTCCTTTCATATAAAAATAAGCCCGTTCCTCGTTTTTCATAAACGGGATTTCATTCCCCTCTTTTTTCTGAATAAAAATACTGTTTCTTTCAATACACCCTTATGGAAACTCCGCAGAAGGCCGGAAAAATTAAAACTGTATTCTGTAAACAAAGTTGGGATAAAACCCGATCTGGTACAAGGTGTTGATTTTATGGGTGACCGGGTTATACTGCTGGGCAAAAATGTTTTGATGGCCTGTCACATTCTGGATATCGATATAAAAGGTCTGTGACAGTTTCCATTTGCTGCTGTTATAAGTAAACCCGGCTTTGACATCCAGCCTGATGAAATCGGGGTAGCGTTTCGAAAACGCATAGGCATCGCCCATGAGCACCTCTTGCCCGGCAGCTTTCGATGCTTCAAGGTCGATTGGCGTGTAGTATCTTCCGCCGGCATGTGAAAATTTGACATCAACCGAAAAAGAATTGCGTTTGCTCTTCCCCACTTTAAATTCTTTCCCGGCCAGGATATTGTAAACATAATTCCCATTGAAGGCGGTGTTTCGCTCGATGCCATCACTGGGTTTGTATTTGGCTTCATATACCGAACCGGTTAACAAACCGTAGTATCCATGAGAAAAAAACTTTTCAACCGTCAGTTCAAGGCCATAGTTGGTTCCTGTTCCGCTGTTGGTGAGATTTCCCACTTCGGTGGGGGCATAGGAGGCCCCTTCATTCAACATCGAAAAACTGCCAGGACTCAGGGATACAGGCACATCATAGAGCATCTGGTAATAGCCTTCGGTTTTTATCCGCCAGTCTTTGAATGGCCTGACCTCATATGATCCGACAAAATGCAGGCTGCTGGTGAATCCAAGGTTCCGGTTTGATTCATCGTATGAAAAATCGGGCAGTTGATTCCTGTAATAGTAAACGGAGAGTGGCTGCATCTGGCTGTGATGGCCGAAGCCAATGCCGATGGTATTCTTTTCATTCACATAAAATTTCAAGCCGAGCCGGGGTTCGAAAGAGACGGAATGATTAAGGGTCAGCAACTGGCTGCGGAAACCGGCATCGAGTGTAAGTTTTTCGCTGATCCTGTATTTTGCCTCCAGGTAGGCCGACAGCAGGGAGGTAAATCCCCGGAAATCCCAGATATTGATCCATTCGTTTGAATGCAGGCGGTCCTGCAACCGGAGGTCAAGACGAAGAAAATCGCATTGGACCCCTGCTTTGGCCGTGAGGTGTGCGTTGGCCTTGTAATCAATAAATGAATTGATCTCATACCGGATCTCGGTATCCTTTGAATCCCTCGCCCTGATGGGCTCCTGTGCGCTGTTGATGGTGTCGAGGGCGTACCCGTTCTCCGAATAGGAGATGCCCACCACGCTCTTCCAGTAGATCTTTTTACTCAGACGGATAAAGTGTTTTATTCCGATTACCCCGATTTTACTGTTTGAATAGGCATCCTGGCCGGGCATCGCATAAATATCGGTTGAATCAATCGTGTTATGCAAAAAGTCAATGCTGCTGATCCCGCCGAGGCCGAACAAGGTAAATTGCCCCAGTTTTGTCTCACCTGAATTGATTTTAAAAGTAAGGTCCTGGTACCTGGGGGTGGCGGAAGTGCCGATCGAAATACCGAGGTTCTGAGCGAAACCGGTAAAGGAATAACGGTATGCGATGAGGTACGACGCTTTGCCTCCAACCCTGAAGGGCCCTTCCGACATGGCCTCTAAACCGGTCAACGCCCCGAACTGGATCATGTGTTCGCGCCTTTCCGTGTTTCCTATCCTCAGATGGATATCAAATACCCCCGCAACTGCATTTCCATAGTCGGCCGGAAAGGCAGAGGTGAAAAAATCAGAATTATTCAGGGCATTCGGATTCAAGGCACTCACCGGGCCACCTGTTGTTCCAAGGGTTACAAAATGATTCGGATTCGGGACGGTCAGCCCATCGATCTGCCACAGCACCCCCATCGGGGAGTTCCCCCGGATCACGATATCATTGCGTGAATCATTTGGTGTACTGACCCCGGCAAAATTAGAGACCAGTCTTGACGGATCTGACCTTCCTCCCGCGTACCGGTTGACTTCCTCCATTGAAAACGACCGCGCACTCACCGGCGCCATCTGGTTGATCGTTTCATGTTTCTTCACCCCGGAAATGACCACTTCTTTGAGCGAACTGATGTTTTCCTCCAACCCGACTTCGATGACAACCTCTTTTCCCGCGGTGACAACCACACTGGAGATCACCACCGGTTTGTAACCAAGGTAGGTAGCCTGGAGGTCGTACCTGCCGGGATTTACGCCGGCAATTCTAAAGCTTCCGTCAATTCCCGTGGAAGCGCCAAGTGCCGGGACTGAGCCGACGATAACGATGTTGGCCCCTGGCAGGGTGACCAGCGATTGTTTGTCGAACACCGAGCCCCTGATGACCTGTGTTGGCTTTTGCGCGGTCACCGGGCTTAAAAAAGCGATTGATGCTGAAATAACGAATAAGAAAAAGAGTCCTTTCATGGCAGATTGTTTTTTCTGCAAAAAAAGGGAGTAATGAAGGGGGTGGAAAGATAAAACCTGTTGAATTGTCGATTTCAATGGCTGGATTGCAGGTCAGCCATCCTTTTCCAGGCACCAGCCTTGTTTATGACGGATAAAAGAGAAACCAGGAGATATCAAAAGAGCTTCAGCATTTGATAAAATGCAAATCATTGGTTATCAATTAATAGTTGTCCCAGGCGCTCATCCCGGTCATAAATATCCTTATAAAAGTTGATCGCTCCTTGTCCATCCACCCACGCGGTCAGGTAGCCGATATATACAGGGATTTTTTTCTTTAACACGCAAGTGGTTTCCTTTCCGGCATGCATGGATGCATCGATTTTTCCGGGCGTCCAGTTGGGATCATCCTGCAGGATGGCCAGTGCCAGTTCCCTTGGTTTTGCAACACGGATGCAGCCATGGCTGAAGGCCCTGCTCTCCCTGGCAAACAGGCTTTTGGCAGGGGTGTCATGCATGTATATGTCATTGGAATTGGGAAAGATGAACTTGATCAGTCCCAATGAATTGTTTTTACCCGGTTTCTGGCGTACCTGCCCGTTATTCCATTCCATGTTGTGCTTTTCGAGGTAATTCTTGTTCTTTGACATTCCCGGCTTCACCTCTTTATTGATGATGCTCTGCGGCAGGTTCCAGTAAGGGCTGAACACAATATAGCTTAACATCCCGCTGAAGATATCTGTTTTTGTTACGTTGCTCCCGACAACCACCGGGGAGGTGAGTTCGATTTTGCCCTTCCTGACGAAGGTGAGTTTGAAGGAGGGGATGTTCACGACGATATACTCCTCCGCCTTTGCAAACTCAGGAGAGATCCATCTGCATCGCTCCATGTTCACGATGATTTTTTTAATCCGATCGCTGATCGGCACATTCATCTCTTTGATGTGTTCCGGCAAAATGGATTTACCGGGGATGTTGCCATTGCGTAACTGGTAATTTTTTACTCCTTCCTCAAGTTCAGGGTCATACCTGTTGCTTTGGGTGTCCTGTTTCAGATCTCCGGTAATGAACAGCCGGGTCCTGATCTGCTGGATCGCTTTCGCCGTATCGCCCGGCTTGTAGGCTTTTAACTTCGGGTCAAGGTCGATGGGGTTCCAGCCTCCCTGTTTCTCAATTTCACGATAATGCTTCAGCACTTCCCGGAGTTTGTAATACTGTTTGAACAGCGTGCTGTCATTGCGGTCGAGCAATTTCGGATCTGCTACAACCGAATCGAGCATGGCAACGTAAGTAACCTGCTTGCGGGGAAGAAGCCAGCCCAGGGCGGTCGTTGTTGTGTCGGCAAGGCCTTGGTACACCTTTTCGGCATAGAAGAGATAGAGGTTGGTAAGCAAGAATTCAATATCCGTGGCGGATAGCGTATTCTCCTTTTCATTTTCAAAAACACCGTCGATCTTTTCCTGGTAAGGAAATTTCGACGATACACCCTCCATGTCCAGATTCTTGACTTTGTTGAAAAGAGTCTGGCTAAATTCCACAATTCCCCGTTCATCATACCAAATAAGGGTAAACTTGCGCTGCCGGTAAACCGTTGTCAGATCCTTCCTGTATTTGTTCAATTCGGGGTAGGTTTGATAAAATGGGACCAGAAGGTTGCTGTCGAACGGCATGTTGCATTTCCGGTTAATTGCGCCGCGCAGCCGATCATCCGGGAGTTTGGCCGATGTTTTTTTCTCCTTTATTGAACAGGATGCCATCGTCATCGATAAGACCATAATGATGGCGAAAACAGGAGGGCTTAAAAGTTTCATATGCATTTCTTTTTTAGCAAACCAGCAGGTTTCAACCTGTTATTAAGGAAAAATTAGTTTGATCCCTGATCAGGTTGCAAAAGTAAATCCAAAAAACCAGTTGTATCCTGGTTTCTTTACAACTTTCGCGCAGATCTAAGTCATCCCACTGAGCAACCAGCCCATAGGAACACCGGGGTCAGGAAATTTGTAAATAAACAGGCAATAAGATGTTGGCGGATGCCACCGGTTATGGAGTAAATCTTTTTCCGGAAGGAAAGATTTGATTGAACAGGTTCGGAGCAGAAGAACCAAAAGTGGCGGAGGAATTGTAATCCGATTTGACATAATATTTTTTCATGCCAGGATTTATTGCCCCGTGCACTTCAACCGGCGACATGTTGTTGCCTTCAACTTTCAGTGTGTAGTTGAAAACCGGGATCAGGTCATTTTCACCGGCAAATTCATTCCCCATGGTTGTGGCGACGGAATTAAGGTATTTTTCTGTTTCGGCTGAATCAGCAGGTGCGTTATTGACAGACCATTTGCTTCCACTTCTGGAAAGCACAAATGAGCTGTCGCCCGGGTATATAAAGGTCAGTTTGGTAACCAGGCTTTTATCCAGCCTGAATATCACCCTGCTCCGGTATTGGGAAGGATTATCGGCAAACATCATCGATAAAAATCCATCCACGACATACACCCGCTCGTCGCCGGCAACACGAATATGCGATTTAGCCGACATATTCTGCCTCCCGCCATAATTTTGAGGGCTACGGTCCTGAGAAAAGGAGATTTTTCCCACCCTGAAATCGGCAGCAACTTTCTGACCCTGCTCAACAACCACCCTGGTGCCCAAAGAGTCGGTGATTTCGTAATCCTTCCAGTTTGATCTGTCGGTTCCCGCAACCCTTTCGGGCAATACATGGGCCAGGACCTGTAAAATGCGCTGCATGATTCCTGAATCGGCGGGATATCGCTTATTCATGTGGCTAATCTCCCATCCTTTCCCTCCCGACTTGATGAGTTTGAGAACATCGGTTCCATTTCCTTTCGGGTAAATGGTGATGGATGTGACTGCTGCCGAATCAACGATGAACAACTCGCTTTTAAATGTCCTGTCACCCTTCTGCCGGTCATAAATGAAAATGAACACCACCAGCGCAGCAAGGACAGTGAAAATGATCAGCAAGGATCTGTTGGTAATTTTCCTGAACATGATAATCCCTCCCTATTTTGTTTTCGTCAGATATGTTTTAATTCCTGTTCCCGGAGGTATCCGGCTAGATAAAGTCTTCATGCATCCTCTTCATCCGGAGGTTCCTGCGATATTGCCAGCGAACGATCCCGACCCCGATAACCAGGAAAATCGGAAGGAGGAAATTGAGATATTTAATCAATACTTTTTTCCCATCATCCATTTGATCGAGCGGCCTTGAATTGACCTCTTTGGTCCTGAGATCGATCAGCCCGGTATCATCGGAGATCCAGTCGATGGCGTTAACAATGAAGTTCAGGTTGTCGGGAGGGATCTGCCTGGCCTGCTGTCCCTCGCCGTTGACAGGAAAATCGCCATCAGAAACGACAAGGATGCGGGAAGGCATGTTCCCTGCGATTTTGCCGCTTAACAATCCGCATACGGTGAGGTTTGACAAAGGAAAATCTTTTTGTTGCCAGTTCCGGCTGATGTTAAAGGTGAGTGGTGGGTTTTCGGTGCCGGAATGTTCAGAGGTGGTTGCGAGAGGCGTAAAAGTCACCTCTTTGTTCAGTGCAACAAATTCAATGGGACTGGCAAACTGCAGCAGAACGGAGGTTAACCCTTGTGTAGCGGGGGTCGGAGCGAATTTTGTGATCAGCGGGAAATACGGAAATCTCAGGTTGGACTGGAAGGTCATGCCCCCTTGCTGCTGATTCACCATCACACTTCCGCAACTCTGGTCAACGATGAAATTCGGGGTCACCCGCACACCTTTATTTTCCAGCCATTTTTCGAGGCCGGTACCGACCGCTGTTCCTGAAGCGGTCTGGAAGTTGCCATTCACCCGGTTCATTGCAATGTAAATGTTTTTCCCCGAAGATAGAAATTCATCCAGCTTTCGAAAATGCGGCTCCGGGATCGTGTCTTTCGGATCAACAATGACCAGTGTTTTATACTGGTCAAGGCGCACCGCGGAGTCATTGAGATTCACGGGTTCAACATCATACAGGACCGACAGGGACTGCATGACCTGGACCATGGCATTGGGGGAAGTTTCGTTGTGTCCTTGCAGGAAAGCTATTTTGGGTTTGTTGTCAACAGACATTTTTTTAATAGAGGTTGAAAGGCTGTATTCCATGGCAGCTCCGGGCTGGATCACCGGGATCACCTCTTTCTTATCTCCATAGTGCACCACCGCACCAAGGTAAGCTTTTTGCTGTTTGACCTGGTCTTTTTCCCTGACATTGATCAGCACGGGGTTGATTCCCTCCTGCATCGCTTTTTGCTCGGTCGCCTCATCCTTGTTTGGATTGATGAATTCGAACAGCACTTTGCCATTTGAACGGCTGGAATATTCAATCAATTCCTCTTTAAAATCGCGCCGCAACCGGGAGAAGTCATTAGGAAGTTCTTCGCTGAAATAGGCCGTGACGGTCACAGGTTCCTTGATCGAACCCAGGATTTTTTTAGTCGCCTGGCTTAATGTATACCTTTTATCGGCGGTAAAATCAAGCCGCAGAAAGAACCGGTCGGCCAGGATATTGATCACAATGATGACCCCAGTGATCAGTAAAATATAAGATAAAATCGATTTTTTGTTTTTCATCTGTCGATTATTTCAGATCATTTTAATTTGAAATATTGCGTCTTGACAATGCCAGTTCAGTGCCGATCAAACCGGTAAAAATGATGGAGAGAAAATAGAGAACATCTTTTGAATCGATCACCCCTCTTGCCATGGATTCATAATGATTCGACAGGCTGAGATACCCGAGAATGCCTGCAAACCATCCGCCTGAACCGCTGCCGACAAGACCGAAGATGAGGTGAAAGAAAATCCCGATAAAAAGCGCCGTTAAGAATGCGACGATCTGGTTGCTGGTGATGCTGCTTGCGAATAACCCGATGCTGATGTACGAGGCGCTCATGAAGAGCAGGCCAAGATACCCCATCCACACCGAGCCGTGATCTATTTTCCCGATGCTTGCAACGGTAATATAATAGGGCAATGTAAGGGCCAGGGTGATGCAGATCAGGAAAAAAGCCGAGAAGAATTTCCCGGCAATGATCTGCCAGTCGCTGACCGGTTTGGTTACGAGCAGTTCAAGGGTGCCCGATTTCCGCTCATCGGCCAGCAGCCCCATGGTCACCGCAGGAATAAAAAAGAACAAGGTCCAGAATGAGATGCCGAAAAAAGACTGGAGACTGGCCTGGTTGACCAGGAAAACATCGCTGCCAAAAAGCCAGGTAAAAAAACCACTGAACCCGAGAAACAAGATGATCATCACATAGGCCATGAGCGAATCAAAAAACGACCGTAGTTCCCTTTTTGCAATAATCCAGATTTTATCCATAAATCAGTTTTTTCTGTTGAATTTGCAGTTATTTCATAAAAGAGGTAATTGATAGCCCGCTGAACCGCTGAAACTAATTGGTGATGGTAAGATCCCTGAATACCTCCTCAAGTTTGCGTTCCACCGGCGTCATTTCGGTAAGGGACCAACCTTTTTCCACGCACATCCTGAAGATTGCTTTTCTCGAGACCATATCGGGTTTGCTTTGGACTTCGTACGACTGCGTGTGGGCGGGCATGAGATCGACCAGCTCAACGGAATCAATACTTTGAAGGCTGCGGTAAATTTCATTCCTGTCGCCGTCTTCGATGGTTACCTTGACAATTTCCTTGTTCTGGGCCTGTTTTCTCAGCGAAGTTGCAGTTCCGTCGGCAACCAGTTGCCCTTTGCTGATGATCAGGATCCGGTCGCAGGTTGCTTCAACCTCGGCAAGAATATGGGAGCAGAGGATCACCGTTTTTTCACGACCTATTTTCCTGATCAGGTCACGTATTTCAACGATCTGGTTGGGATCAAGGCCCGAAGTGGGCTCATCCAGGATGAGCACCTCCGGATCATGGATCAGCGCCTGTGCCAGGCCAACCCGTTGCTGGTAGCCTTTCGACAGTTCATTGATCTTCTTGTATTTTTCATTCTTCAGCCCGCAAATCTTCACCATTTCGACAATCCGTTCACGGATTTTCCCTGCCGGAACACCCTGGATCTCCGCAACAAACTTCAGATAATCAATAACGGGCATCTCTTTGTACAGCGGGTTGGATTCGGGAAGGTAGCCAATATGTTTTTTTACCTCTTCCGGGTTTTCCAGGACCGACACTCCCCCGATTTTCACATCCCCTTCGTTCGGCGGCATGTAACAGGTTATGATCTTCATGGTCGTGGTTTTCCCGGCACCGTTGGGACCAAGAAAACCAACGATCTCCCCCTGGTTTACCTTAAAAGAGATATTATCCACGGCCTTTTGAAAGCCATAGGTTTTGGTGATTTTCTCCACGATCACTTCCATAGAAATCACTTTTAAAATTGCAGCGCAAAATTATAATGAAGTTTTTTTTTGTAAAAGGGTTTAACGAAAATTTAACAGATGTTCCAAAACACCTGCAAATAAAAGGGGACGACCAATAATTGCTTCATTAGACGTCAATCATACATTACAATATGTAAAATAAACTTGACATTATGTAATTTATGTTGTACATTTGTTGACGATTTTAAAAACGAACCATATGAAAACAAAATTTTTATTGCCACCGAAATTCAAGTCTGTTGGCTGGATTCTGATCGGTGTATCATTGATCCTTTACCTGTGGGCCAATCTGATCGGAGATATTCCATTCCTGGCCAACGCCAAGATCCTGTGCATCTACTATTCTGATGCCAATTTATGGAAAAATACGGCGGCCAGTAAATTCTTTCAGCTGCGTCAAACGGATATCCAGCCGGATATTATCGGGATCCTCCTTATTTTAGGCTGCCTGTTCGTTGCATTTTCACGTTTGAAGTTTGAAGATGAGTATATCATGAAAATCAGGCTTGAATCACTGGTTTGGGCGACCTGTGTCAACTTTATACTTTTGATTATTGCGATCATTGCTGTCTGGGGAACAGATTTTTTGGTTGTCATGGAATACAATATGGTCACCATATTGATCCTTTTTGTCATTCGGTTTTATTATGTTCTGTTTCTGTCGAGAAAAATACCAGGAAATGAAAAATAACATAAGAGTAGAGCGGGCCATATTGAATATAACCCAGGAAGAACTGGCTCAAAGAATTAATGTCAGCCGGCAATCCATTCATGCCATAGAAAACGGGAAATATGTTCCTTCGACCATACTGGCACTAAAAATTGCCGGTGTTTTCAGGAAAACGGTAGAGGAAATTTTTCAACTTGAGGAATCCGATACCGGGTAAGGATACCCTGCCATGATTTCCGGAACCGGCATTCCTTCCATGCCGGTTTCTGCCGTGGGATGAATTGAGGCATCTGCATGCCACATCCCTGTGAAAAGAACAGTGAAGAAATCATTTCACAATACCCATTTTGGTCTTCATATATCCGGCCCAGGCTTTGTAACATTCAGCATTGACATGAAGGGAATCAGATTCAAAATAATCTTTACGCAACTTCCCTTCTTTATCATACATCAGCTGTGTAATGTCAATAAATTTTGTTTTCCACCGGTATTTTACAAGTTGTTTCAGCTGCCGGTTTGTTTCCTTCTGGATCGCTAAATACTGGCGCCTCGCAAAAGAGGGTTTGACCGACATGAAATAGATCACGGTCTTCGGTAATGCCCTGTGCACATTCCCGATAAACGTATCACATTGGGCAATGAACATTGCCGGGTCTGTTCCGGATATCAAATCGTTGTCTCCTTCATAAACTACTATTTTGCAGGGTTTATAGGGCAGAACGATATCATTCATGTAATAATTCAGCGCTTTCATTGTGGAACCGCCAAACCCACGCTGAACGACCGTAATTTCTTTAAAATCATTTGCCAGGCCATCCCATTTGCGGATTGTTGAACTTCCCGTGAACAAAAAGGCGCCCCCGTGAGGAAAGGATGCCGAATCGTGCCGCAGAAAATCATTGATCTCAGATTCAAACCCAACCGGTGTTTTCCCGGTGATATACCCGGCAGGTGATTTCGATTGTGAAAAAGAAACACCATAAGCCAGGAAGATCAACAGGATGCAAGGAAAACATAGGTTCTTCATGACCAGTATTTTTTCATAAAAAAGTAATTTTCTATTTCGGACTCCAGTATGGATTAAATGCCTTCACCTCGGCGCCGATGTTCCCGATGTTGTAAGAAACGGCACTGTCTCCATGCCGTTTGCTTTTATGATTGTCAATGATCAGGCAAAAGGCAATGATCAGTTCAACATTGCAATCATGATCGGCAGTAATGGTATAATTGTCGCCTTCGAACCAGCTGACGGCTTCTTTCTCCCACCAGGCCACCTGGTTTGTATTTCTGTAGACCGAGAATTTTCTTCCACGATGACCATAAACATGATACATGTCGGGACTGACGTGACACTGATAGTGCATCTTCCAAAATGAATCGGCCCTGAATTCAACGGTACGGTTGTCGTGAAGCCTGATAGTATAGTTCGGTTTCCAGAAAAACCATTGCTTGTTTATCGTCAGCCTGGGTTTGAAATCATCGGTCTTGCACAAATTGATCACCGACAACAACCTGAACAGTTCATTGGATGCCTTGTATGCCAGCTGTCCATCAATGAAAACCTGGTATTTGTCACCGATGGCAATTTTCTTTTGATTGATGTCTATACGCATATGTTTTTCAGATTTTGAAATCAGAGGCTATTCTATAATGATCTGGTATTTATCCAATAACCCGATTATGCCCGATGATGAGAATTTCGCCTTCTTTACCCTGTTTTGCTCGAGGTCAAAGGAATAATTATTTGCTGTCCGGAAATCTGCTTTTTCTAAAATGGTGTGCATGAAAATGGTTCTGGTCAGATCACAATTCAGAAAACCCGATGAGGTCAGGTCGGCTTCGGTAAAATCAGCCTCTTTTATGGAACAGTCTCTGAATATCGTGTTTTTGATCTTTTTCTTCAGAAAAGTTGAATAATCCAGTAAACACTTGTCAAAGTTGAAAGAAAGGAGAAAGTCCCTGCATTTTGAAAAATCGATGCCCAAAAGCTTGCATCCGGTGAAACTGATATTTTTCATTCCTGTATTATTCAGCCTGACCATGCTGAAACTGCATTCTTCAAAATTGCAATCCAGAAAATCGCTGTCGGAAAGGTCACTTTTTAAGAAGATGCAGTTGCTAAAGGTGCAGGAGTCAAATTCATGGCTTGACAAATTCTTTTCGGAATAATCGACTTTTGTAAAGGTTTGTTTCTCTATTAGTTTTTTAAGCATGATGATTGCCGTTTATCTTTTATAGATGCTGAAAAATCAATCAGATACAACTTAGTCCCAGCCGCTTTGATTCCAGTTCAAGCTCTGTTTTGGCCGCATCAGGGGATTCGGTTTTTTTTATAGCCATTATTTCTTTATTCTCCGGATCATACAGCATAAGCCTGAAATCCTTTTGGGCAATATCAAGGGGTCGGTTGCCCCTGCTGTATGCCCGTTGCGTTTGGTTTAATTCCCTGATACCGAGTTTCATTGATGGCTCAATTGGCATCCACTTTCCTGTTCTCAGTATCCCAAATAAATTATTCGAGAATTTGACTCGTTTTCTACTATAGTCGACCAGGGTGCTGGAATGGGTAAATCCCACAAATGCGCCGACCAGGACAAGGATTGATGCTGAGAAATACAAACAGGTTAGGATCAACCCGGCGATAAACACAAAAATCCCCGCGGAAGATCCAACGGCTCCAAATGATTTATCAAGTCTGTTGTTTGTGATCATTTTGTTTTTTCATGCGATAACCAAAACAAGGGTGGCCGTGCCCGGGATAATCGGGCAGGCCGATAAAGTTACTATTTCTAACAACTCCATCACTATTTTTTTCTTCCTGAAAAGGTAGATTTATCATCGTTATTCTCCGGATAATATTTTTCCTGCTTTTTTGAAAAATTACTTTTTTAACTCTTCCCCCTTACAATTTTGTTGTATTCTTTTGAAAATCCGTACTTTTGCAGATTATAACCAATACTTAAAAAATGAAAACGATAAATTTCAGCGATCAGGAACTCGAGTCGATGCTCATGATGTATTACGATGAGCTTGCTGAGGCAAAACAGTATGTTGAGCAAATCCAGGAAATCATCAAGAAGCTCAGTGGCAAACCGGAAAATGAACCGGTAAAACGCGGAAGGAAACCACAGGCAGCAAAACCAGAAGTTGCACCGGCAAAAGCGGTTCCCGCTACATTAAAAAAGCAGAAAAAAAAAGCTGGACCAAAGCCAAAGGTGAAAGCAGTCAAAGCAAAGGCGGATGTTGAAAAACCCATTGCCAAACCAGTTGCAGAAAAGAAACCGTTGGCAAAACAGCCGGCAACAGTTAAATCTGTGGTTGGATCACTTCTCGCAGCGGCACCAAAGAAGGATGTAAAACCGGCAGTGAAGAATAAATCAACAGAAAAGAAAAGGTTGCAGGAGATGGCCGCTTCAGCTAAACTCAGTAAGCCGGTGGCGAAGAAACAAGCCGGCAAAGTTAGACCAACAGCGGTTAAGGTTGTTCCTGCTGATGAAAATATTGCAACTAAAGAATAGTCTCGCAGTAAAATTTTCGATACTTTAAACGAAAAAAGTCTACCCGTTCTGGGTAGACTTTTTTGTTATAGATTTAAGATTAAGCTTTTTCTTCCTTTCCTTTCATCAATGGCGTTATCAATATAAAGCGATTTAAAGGATAAAATGCAATACCACACCGGTCCGGAGTACTATCTTGGAGGTCTTGGCGGAGGCGGAGGAGTGGGTATTTGTATATTAACTGATGGCGGTTTTGGAGGAGAAGGAAATCTTATTACAACTGATGGCGGTCTTGGAGCAGTTGGTTGAATTACAACTGTTGTGCTTTTATGATAATCGTGATGATGGTAATGATGTTTATATTCTTTCTTAACCTCTTTATGTTCATCTTTTTCATGATGTGATTTTTGAGCAAATAGAGAAGCACCAGCAAATAAGAAAATTAATATGATTGTGAATGTATTTTTCATGGTCCGGTTGTTTTTAACAATAGGTATCCTTAATGGAATAAAGTATTCTACAAAGGTGCAACTCATTATTATTAAAATCGTTACAAAACTTTAAGAATAAGTTACATCATTCACACATTTCCACAATTGCGTGTATGATTGCCCTGAAGGTATTTTATGGGAGACTGTAAGATTATCCGATCTTCGGCCAGGAAAAAGGAAAAACATAAGCCAAAAATCAATAAAAAGTAATTTTGAAATGGTTCTCAGGATCAAGCCGTATCAGGGCTTCGGATTGGGGTTAGCCCGCATGGATCAGAAATAAAAGACCATGGGTATGATGGTGCTCATTCAAAATCGCAAATGGGTTTATGAATACCCTGATTCCTGCTACTTTTACAAATAGTGCTTTCCGGGTAAATTGGCGATCTGAAGTCATCATCTGATAAAATTTGTGACAACCTTCTTTTCGGGCATTGGCGATGGAACGGTACCTGCTGTAGCTTCTTTCATTTTCAACAGCCAGGCCATGTTTTTACCCAAAACACGCATAACCTGGACACCTTCACCATCCGAGGACACCTCACCGGGAGTCCGGCCATGAATAACATTCCAATAACGTGAAGTGGCAACGATCATTTCAGCGTAGGTAAGGTAATGGTACAAACTGTCCAATGTCGCAGACCCTCCCGTTCTTCTAACCGCAACCACAGCCGCAGCAACCTTATGGCGCAATAAATTGCCGTTTGATCCAGAAACATAGAAAAGCCGGTCAAGGAAGCACTTCATCGTCCCGCCTATGCCCGAATAATGAACCGGGGAACCAAGCACAATGCCATCGGCTGCTTTAACCATCTGTATCCATTGATTCAGACCATCGTTGCCAAGGCTGCATTTTTCATCTTTATTTTCCGCACATTTTCCACATGCGGTGCAACCATGAATCATTTTATGCCCGATATGCAGGATCTCGAATTCAATACCACTGGCGATCAGTTCATCGCCAACCATCTTCAGGGCATGACAGGTGTTTCCTTCTTTTTTGGGACTGCCATTGATTGCTATTACTTTCATGAGATTATTTTTTTATAGTTTTCGTTATCAGTTAACCGCCTAAACAATGACTACGTTGTAAATATCATGCTTATTCCTCCTGATATTCTGAATGAAAAACCCTCCAGGCTGGGGAATTTCTTCCAGCAGATCAAAGAACTCACAGGATTTGGGCAAAGGAGCAAAGATTAATGTGAACCGGTATGTCTTGCCCTCAGGTACATACGTCCATTCCGGAGCAATGGTGATATTTTCAGCATGGTGCATGTTGCTTCGTTCACCTGTGGCTTTGTCGATCAAAAAAGTGGAGTTCCAGATTCTGATACCTCCGTCAATTTCAGCATTGTAGATGCAATGCACGATCACCATCCCTTCCTCCTGGATCTGGCTTAGAATTTCATCCTTCAGCTTATCATCAAACCTGACGGCTGGCGTTTCAGTAATCGTTTCCGGATGTTCTTCGTTATTAACATTGCAATTCGGGCAGGTTCTTGTCATTTGGCAAATTTACGAAATTGGCTTCAACCTTTTTTTGTTTCCAATGATACTGATTGCCCGGGAAACAGATTGGTTTCAAAAAGGACTTGAAGCAACGGAACCAAAGGAACAGATTGAATTTTTCACGAAAAGTATTGAACAGGGAAATTCCCTTTCCGAATCATACTACAGCCGTGCAAGCGCAAAACTTGAGCAGGGAGATATACAGGGAGCAATTGATGATTATACAAAATGCATTGAACTCGATTCGAATGATGATATGGCTAAATCCAGCGAGATTTATTGGGCATTCCAAAACTCCTTTATGAATACTTCCACAGGGGTTAATATTAAAAAAGAAAATTACCCCTGTTCGATTGCTTGTTTTAAAAAGGCGTTGAAACGTTTTCCAGATAATCCATCAGCGTATGGCCGGTTGGGATATTGTTATCTGGCAATGGAGGATGATTCACTTGCAAATGAAGCATTGACCACAATGCTTGCAAAATGGGAATAATATAAAAAAAGCCGCCCTTTGGGAGCAGCTTTACGAAAAAACGGGAAATATACCGGGTTATTCAAAGTCGGCTTCAACAGGATTAACGGGTGCCAGCGAAATAACATCTATCGTATTCACATCAAAGGCTTCTTCAAATTCAGCGACAGCGGGCGTGGAGGGGGCAAGATCACGGAACGATGCTGTTTCAAACGGCATCTCCTCAAAGGATGCTTCGGATGGTGTAACGGGCATCAATGAGGAGATATCATTAACAGTGACAAAATCATCAAAGGTAGCCTCTGCCGGGGTGGACGGGGCAAGGAATACCATTATGCTTGTTGCGTTTTCATTTATTACCGTAACGGATGTTGTTTCATTTCCTGCGAAAAGAATGTTTGCCTGAAGGGCAAGAACTGCGGTGACGATGATGGCTGTTTTTTTCATATGGATTTTTTGTTTCAGTTTGATGATACAAAGATACCACCGCCAGCAAGGGCCGTGCAAGCGCTGAAGTGCCTGATCTGCGTGGTCGGTAATGCGCAATATTGTAACGTAGTTTTACGCAGCGCCTTCTCTTCTCTTTCTGTTATCAAATTGTTTGACTTTTTACCAAAAATATTGTATCTTTATGCGTTCACGCTGAATGGAATAGCGTCTGAAATCTTCTTTGTTAATCCAACCTGAAACATTGGAAGTATGAAAAACATCTCCTGTTTTATTGCGTTGCTACTGCTAACAGGCAATGCATTGTTTGCGCAAGTTGGTATTGGCGCCGACAATAACCAGCCGGATAATTCAGCAATGCTGGATGTGAAATCAACAAGCAGAGGGTTCCTCCCTCCCCGCATGACCACGGTACAGCGGGATCAGATAATTTCACCTGCTACCGGTCTGACCATATACAATATCACCAGGTTCTGCAATGAAACCTATAATGGCTCGGTATGGGTCAGCAATACCCATTGCATTGGTGAAAGTTACGGTGGCGGTATCGTATTTTATATTTATGACAACGGGCTGCACGGGTTAATCGCTGCCACAGCCGACCAGAGCACAGCAATGCGATGGTACAACGGAACAAACAGAATAACCGGTAGTGCCGGAGACGGGTTGAATGCCGGTGCAATGAACACGACAATAATAGTAACTGCACAAATGTCGGATAACCAATCCGGTAATTTTGCCGCAAAAGTTTGTGCAGATTATTCAGTAACCGTCGGCGGCGTTACCTATGGCGATTGGTATTTACCCTCAAAACTTGAACTGAATTTATTGTACCAGCAAAAAGGGGTTGCTGGAGTTGGTAACAACAACTATTGGAGTTCCACCGAGGACGGTGCTTCCAGCGCATTCTCTCAATACTTCCTGGATGGCAACCCGTACTCCAACCTTAAGATCGTACCCTTTAATGTTCGGGCTGTCCGGGCTTTTTAACCAATGCATTTCATTGTACCATCATCATGCTGATCCCCCGGATGACAGGCGCTCTTCGCTTGGCCATTGGAAACCCTGTTAATGGATCAAATGTTACCGTTACCGGAACGGGCGCAATTGCAAGCCCATATGTAATCAATGCAATTTACGGCAGCAATGCTCATAACATTGGCGAACTCTTTGGTGGTGGCATTGTGTTCTGGATTGACAATACCGGGCAGCATGGACTGATTGTCAGTTTGTTCAATACCAGCCAATCCTCGACATGGAGCACAATTTACAACGTTCTTATTGGACCCACAGCACAAAGCACCTGGAACGGACAGGCTAATTCTACCGCCATGATCTACCATCCCGCCGCTATAAGCAGCAGCGCAAAATTATGTAACAGCTATTCAAATCCAAATCACGGAACCGGCATTTATTCCGACTGGTATTTGCCTGCGGTCGACGAGCTCAGCCTTGTCTACCATGCCCGGTACCTATTAAATAAGGTTATTGCGGGGGAGTCTGGTGTGCCATTTCTTTCAGATGTAAATTATTGGTCATCCACTGAGTTCGACGCTCAAAATGCGAAGAACTACTACTTCAGCAACGGCGAAGCCGGCGAGAACAGTAAGAATTCGACCAATGTGGTTCGTTGTGTCAGGGATTTTTAACAATCTGTACATTTCCCCATTCAGTTTTCCAAAGAAGGGGATTGATCACCAACGCATTCCATCATGCCCAGCACCTGGTTCCCGATGTGATGGATAACTGTTTCCCGGGCTTTGGATTGGGGCTGTCCGGCATTGATCAGATATAAAAGACCACGGGTATAATTGTGCCCGTTCAAATTTTTTATACCAAATTCAATTCAATTTATTATATTTGGGTTTTTTTAGGGAGATTTTAAAAAAAACTCTTTCGATAGTACCAAAATGGAAAACCAAACACCTGATATGTGCACGAATTGGAAGACATCTTTAATATCCGGGATGTTTTCTTCCACAGTATTCCGGATATAAGCAATAAAGACATCCGGGGATGGTAAGGCATATGATCCTGATCAATTTTTTATTGATCAGAAAAGAATCGAAAAGGAGGTCTCTTATCAAAATTCACATTGATATATTGTTCCAATCGCGTTTAATATCATCCCGCTGACTAAGCATAATCAATAATGACCGTAGAGACTGAACATTCATCTGACTTTGCATCTTTAACCCTGCCTGTTGCAGGTGTTGATCCTGATCAGCCTTCATCGGATCCATCCATGAAGAAAAGATTATTGTTTCTGCGACTGGTGTCATTCGGATTGACCATTGCTGTCATCATTTTCATTGTCCTCATAATTCTTAAACTCAGATGAGATATGGGTTTCAGATTTTATAAAAGGGTTAACCTGGGGAACGGTTTGGGTCTGAACCTTAGTAAGTCTGGGGTGTCTCCCAGTATCAGAACCTCTTCGGGTTCCATTGGCACCAGGTACTTCTCCATTCCCACCGGAATTAAAGGATTATACTACCGTGGGGGTACGGGTGGCAAAAATGCAGGTCTGGCCTGGTTGATATTCATTTTATTGGTTAGTGTTTTCGTATTAGCCTATTATCTCATTATTGGAATCATCAATGGACTTATATTACTTTGGCATTGGATCGTGAAAGAGGATCATATTGACTATGTGAACCTGATAATCTTTCTTTCTGTGGTGCTTGGTATTTTGATGACAATATATTTTTCAATGCCATCAAAGGTTATTGTTGTAAAAGGATAAACGTAAAGATGGAAGAGTGTATTTTTGCCTGGAGTTTAGATGGTTTTGGATCGAAACTATTCAGGATTACCGAAACCGGGAACCTCCGGTTCATCAATCGCTATTGCGCTATGGATATAGATGAAAATGTTCAGGCGGCAAGTCTTAACGGTGAATATGAATACCAGGCTTTCGAAGAATTCTGGGAAGCGTTTACAGACCAGCCTTTCTGGCTGCGCTTTCGTCCAATTTTTATTCACAAGGATTACAAGCCCTTCTTACGGGATTTTTTTGACCATATACCGCAGAGATCGCTGACAATGGGTGAAATATGCAGGCTAACCCTGTGGTTGCATAAACTCGATTGAATCTGAATGGTTAAGGATGAATGTTTAAACAAGACAGTACTAATTGACACTGAAGTAAAAACAAAGATCAAAGTGAAGTGATTCCCAACCATGACGAACCAGCTTATTCACGATATTGTCAAAAAGCATCTTAACCCGTCCGACAAGTACATTTATGGATTGGCCAATCTGACAGGGCTTCTTCCTTCCAGGTTTGACGGTTATTCATCCGGGATATCAATTGCCAGAAAATTGGATGACCAGATCATTGATGGAATTATTGATGCCCCAACTCCAGCGTATTTGCATCATTATGAGGAAATCAATCACCTGACCCTTGCCCTTGCTGAATCGATAGCCAGGGATCTAAACCGGGAAGGTATCGGTGCTATTGCAATAAAACCAACTATCCTTTCTGATAACAATGAACTGGATGAAAAGTATCCGACTTTAAGGTATGATATCTCGCACAAGATGGTCGCCACGAGAGCGGGTCTTGGCTGGATTGGTAAAACAGATTTGTTCATCTCAAAGGAATTTGGTGCACGAATTAGGTTAATCAGTGTTCTGCTGAATACCGAAGTCGAACCTGAGGGTAAACCCATCACAAAAAGCAGATGTGGAAAATGTTCAATCTGTGTTGAAATATGCCCGGTTAATGCGGCTACGGGTCAACTATGGAATATCCAAACTGACAGGGATGTTTTCTTTGATGCGATAAAATGCAAGGACAAATGCAATGAATTTGGGCGAACCCATCTAAAGATTGATCGAAAAATATGCGGGATATGTGTTGCAGCTTGCCCGATCGGTAGAAAAAATTGAAACAAAATCCTTAAAAATATCAATATGAAAAAGTTAATTGCAGTAAATGGAACCCTTGTCATGCTCATCCTGTTTTCCGCCCTCCTGATCCTGTCAGGGTGCGCCAACAAGGAAGTTGTCACCGAATGTTTAAAAGGTCACACCTACAGCTTCTGGGGTGGTTTGTGGCATGGGATCATTGCCCCCATCGACCTGATCGCCATGCTCTGGAGGAATGATGTCTCAGTTTATGCCCCGAATAATAATGGAATATGGTATGCCTTTGGATTTGTGATCGGTAGCGGGGGCTGGGGATTCCTTGGTGGTCATGGAGCTTCAAGGACGTACAAGAAGCGGTAAATATTAAAAACCTGAAATCCAGCAACATGGATGACCCTTCAATTCAAATACGGAATGAAATCAAGCCTGGAGATCTCGGTAATATAATTTATCTGCATGGCTTGCAATATGCGAATGAATATGGCTTTGATCTTACTTTTGAAACCGATGTCGCTTTGGCAATTACTGAATTTTTCAGGTCGAAATCCGACCAGGAACGAATCTGGATTGTCGAGTACGAGGAGAATATGGCTCGGTGTGTTACAATCGTTAAACACGATGATGCTGAAAACACATACTCACTGGGGAAGGTTGTTAACGGAACAACGGTATGATTTGAAACCTACATGATTCCATATACCAACATCCCAGCCATTATGATTGCCCCATGCGGCATGAACTGTGGCATCTGTATGGCATATCTCCGAGAAAGGAACCGTTGTGTCGGGTGCAATATTGAGTCTCACCAAAAAGTCAATCACTGCTTTGTATGCAGCATAAAGAACTGTATTGAAAGACCAGCAGGATCACGGTTTTGTTTTGACTGTAAGAAATATCCATGTAAGAGGTTAAAACAACTTGATAAAAGATATCGAACCCGATATTCCATGAGTATGATTGAAAACCTAAACGGAATCAGGGATTTTGGGTTAGATCGGTTTATGGGGATTGAAAACACCCGATGGGCATGCGCCCAATGTGGAGGCCCGATATGCGTTCATAACAGGAAATGCTATCGCTGTATGGGCGTGGCTGATTGAATCCCCGCGAGCGCATTCCCCGCTGCTTACGGCGGGGTTAGCGAGCAAAAATTCAAATTCCTATGGGATCGAAGAATCCTCGTGGCTTGCCGCGAGGTTCTTCAATTCGGGGAATGACACCATGCAAAAACTATTTGCTGTATGATGGCAGGTGTATCCCGTCAATTTTGGCTGGTGGAGGCAACGGATCAGATAAGCAGTTTTCATTCCTCTCTTATTCAATGATCCGTCGCAAAAAATCACCATCGATAATCATTAGTTTTACTCCATTTTCTGCAACTGAACGATGTGAACTTAATTCATCGGAAACCACATAGGTCATCCCTTTTTTTAAAATAAATCTGTGGCCATCTTTGAGTTCGCTCACAAAATCTCCTTCCAAACAATGTACAATATGTCCTTTCCGGCACCAGTGGTCAGCGATATAACCTTTTGAATACTCCACTATTCTGATCCGTAATCCTTCAAATTGTGCGGTCTGCCAATACGCAATTCCTGTTTCGCCTTTGTGTTCTGTTTTAGGAATGTCTGACCAATTTATGGTTTGAAATGGAATGTTCTTATGACTCATTTTTTTATCCTCCTCAGTTTTTAACCCGACCCTTGGAGGGTCCATGATGTGCCTGTTTTCTCAGGTGTTTGCCCTGTTATTTAGTGTTCAACATGCTTTTTATCCTTTGAGAAATTTCATCTGAGTAGTAAACCGATCCACATAAATGACACTTTTTCATCAATTCGAAAAATGTCTTTGGTTCATTGGCATTGTCAAAGAGTTTTTTACCCATGTCAAATGGTACTGTCTTATCTTCTGCACTGTGTATACTTAATAGCGGTTTGTGGTATGTCTTTATGTAATTTACCGCACTGTATTTTTCGGCAATTAACAATCGACCCAGGAATCCATACTTTTTTGCTGCCATATCTTTATAAGAAGAAAAGCCACCTTCAATGATTAACCCATCTATATGTAAACGGTAAATAACAATGCGAGATTTCGGCAAATAAGAATGCAAGAAATCGGTAAATAAGGATGCAGAAATTCGGTAAATAAGAATGCAGGATTTCGGTAAATAAGCATGCAAGTATCCTTCCT